>Ga0265798_10008819_pt1 | contig 12765 bp, 11 predicted proteins | sample P3T30metagenome_FD_192430 | JGI IMG/M metagenome (GOLD analysis project Ga0265798, IMG submission 192430) | Plant litter microbial communities from East Loma Ridge, Irvine, California - P3 T30 | ecosystem: Environmental > Terrestrial > Plant litter > Unclassified | place: USA: California...
CGACAACAAATCGATCGATGCGGTCATCATTTCGACGACCGACCATTGGCACGACAAAATCGCCATCGCAGCCATGAAGAAGGGCAAGGCCGTGTATTGCGAGAAGCCGATGGTGCACCGGCTGGAAGAAGGCCTGCCGATGGTCGCGGCCCAACAACAGACGGGCGCCATCTGCCAGGTCGGCAGCCAGCGCGTCAGCTCGGCCACCTATTTGAAAGCGAAGGAATTGTACGAGGCGGGTGCCATCGGTCAGTTGGTGATGGCGGAAGCATTCTGGGACCGCCAATCGGCAAACGGCGCCTGGCAATACTCGATTCCGCGCGACGCGTCACCGCAGACGATCGATTGGAATCGCTTCCTCGGCGACGCGCCGCGCCGCGCATTCGACGCCGAGCGCTTTTTCCACTGGCGGAACTACCAGGATTACGGCACCGGCATCGCCGGCGACCTCTTCGTGCACCTGTTCTCGGGCCTGCACCTGATTACCAGCTCGCTCGGACCGACGCGCATCTACACGTCCGGCGGCACGCGCTACTGGAAGGATGGACGCGACGTGCCGGACGTGATGGCCGGCGTTTACGACTATCCGGCGACCGATAAATCCGGCCCGTTCAACCTGCAGGTGCGCGTGAATTTCATCGATGGCGGCGGTGGCGGCGAACAGATTGCGCTCGTCGGCACCGAAGGAAAGATGATCGTGCGCGGCAATTCGGTGGAGGTCCTGCGCAGCAAGATGGCGCAGGCGCCGGGCTTCGGCAGCTGGGACAGCTACAACACCTTCGACAAGCAGAACCAGGAAGACTTCAAGGCCTGGTACGAGCAGCACTACGCCGGCCAGACATCGAAGAACGAGACCAGCCGTTCGGAATGGAAGGCGCCTGCCGGCTACAGCGACCATTTCGACCACCACGCCAATTTCTACAATGCGATCCGCACCGGCGGCAAGGTGAAGGAGGATGCGGCCTTCGGTTTCCGCGCGGCCGCCGCGGGGCTGGCATCGAACAAGAGCCTGTTCGAGCAGAAGATCGTGTTATGGGATCCGGTAAACATGAAGCTGGCGGGTTGACGCCACCACGGCGTCAGAACCGCGGCGTCGAAGCCTGCACGCGCACCACGCCCGGTGGCCGCGCTACACTGCCCAGATGCGCTATTGGTTGGCCGTTTCCAGCTCCCGCACCCACGCATTCCTGAAGCTGACCAGATGCCCGTGGTCCTGCAGCTTGATAGGCGCACGCCCGTGCTTCGTGTACGACGGCTTGCCGATGTAGACGGTCTCCCCGCGCAGCGCCACGTGATTCTGTACCAGCACGCCGTTGTGCAGCGCCGTCATGTACGCGGGTGACGCCAGCGAGCCGTCGTTGGCAAAGCGCGGCGCCGTCCAGATCACGTCATACGTCTGCCATTCCCCGGCGCCCGCGCACGCGTTCACCAGCGGAATCGACTGCTTGTAGATGCTGGCCGCCTGTCCGTTCACGTAGGTCTTGTTGTTCACGCAGTCCAGGATCTGGAGTTCGTAGCCGCGGTCGCCCGCTCCCGTGGAGGCAAGGAACAAACCGCTGTTGCCGCAGTCCTGGCCCGCGCCCTTGATGTCGGCCGGGATGCGCCATTCCAGGTGCAACTGGTAATCGCCGAACTGGCGGCGGGTCTGGATGTTGCCGCTGCCAGGGCGAACGGTGAAGACGCCGTTGGCGACGGTCCAGGGGGCGGGTTTGTCGGGCGCGGCGGTCGACACCCACTCGTTCAGGTTGGCGCCGTCGAACAGGACCACCGCATCCGACGGCGCGTGCGTGGCCGTGGCCGGGGTCGCACGCGTCGGTTCCGGACTCCAGACCTCGGTCTCCTCTGGTTTGGTTTGTGCTTGAGCACCAATGGAACACAGCAGCATGGCCAACAGGCCGGCTGTGCGAGCTCGATAGGTGAAGGTCATTCGCATGTCTCCTTTTTTGAAGTTCTTTACAACATGATATAAATCAAGGATGCAGGCAAAGTCAATCTCCACATTTCTCCTGGATGTCACCATCGTGCCGGCCACGCTGGTGCTGCACGGGACACTGATGGTACTGGATCTTCAGGGAGTCGCAGCGCTTTTCAAAGCTGAACCCGAAACCGTTGCTCAATACGCGTGTACGGGCGAGCTACCTGGAACAAAAATGGGGAAAAGCTGGGTATTCCTGAGGGACGACGTCATTGCCTTCCTTCGCCAACGCATTCTCCAGGAAACGGAAATGCGACGCGGAAGCCGTGACGAGTGCGCGCTTGAGGCTCAACCCAGCGCTGTCATTGTGCCGGCCAAGCAGCGCACGCGGCGAACGGTGCTTCCTGCGCTCCCCCGGTCGTAATCGCTTCCCCACAAGTGAGCCGCAAGATCGCTCCCGCGCAAGCTCGCATAGCGCCTGAGCATCCGGATATCCTTGTGGCCCGTTATCTTCGCGATCAGCACATCGGACAGCCTTGTCTTTTCGTAGAGACGGCACGTTGCTTCATGGCGCAGATCATGGAAATGCAGGTCAGCCGCGCCGCATCGCTTGAAAATGTATGCGAACCGTGCCGACAGGTTCCTCGTGGTTACGTACAGAGCTTCGTCCGACAGGTCACCGGACCAGAACGGCAGGAGGCGCCCGCCGCGTGCAGCGATCGCGGTCTTGTAGCTTTCCATGTAGGCCGAGAGAAGCTCGACAGTCGGCGTGGGCAGTGGCACCTGTCGAGAGGAACCATTCTTCGTGTGATCAAGGAAAATCGTACGCTGCGTCAAGTTAATCTGCGATAAATGCAGGATATAGCACTCGCGCATGCGCATTGCGGTCTGGAGCGCCAGCTCGAACAGCAGCTCGTCATCGGGCCGCCGCTGCAGCCATTTCTGTATGCGGCCTTCCTCGTCGCGAGACAGGCGCCGATCCCTCTCCTCGTCTACCCTCGGCTTGTAGCCCTGCTTCGCCAGCATCTTTGCGTCGGCATCGGTATAGGTGGCGAAGCCCCGCTTCAGCAGGCGCAACGGGTTCTGCGCCATGATCTCTGGATGCTTCCTCGTCATCCAGTCGAAGCACCGTGCAAGGGCTCCGTGTCGGTGGCGGATCGTACCCGGCGTCAGGCGATTGATCCGCTTCATGTCGCGGATCCAACATTCGGCCCATTCATAATTCAATGAGCCGGTGCCGAGTTTAGCCACGCTGGCCATGACGGCATTCAGCAGTTTCTGATCAGACACCGGAACCGCGTTATGCCTGAGATACTCGGCAATACAGCGATGTACTGTCCATATCTCCTGCTTGGGCTGCTCTCTCTCGAGCAAGGCTGCAGGGACGATGCCTTGCGCGAGCAGCCCCTCGATCTGCCTGCCGTACTGCTCGGCCGCCTCTCGCGGGTGTCGAAGGTTGCTCAAAGGTCCTTGGGTAGGAGCTTTTGCGTTATACGCAACTGGTACCCGTACGGGCGCTTGATGATGGTAGCCATGGTCGACTGAATGCCATCGGGGGAAGAAACGTTGACGCCCTATAGGCCGCTAACGCGTGTGGTGCACCACAAATTCCATGTGGTGTTCAACCGGACTGATCGGGAAGTGAAACGCTGTCCTACTGGGAGAATCTGGAGGCGAGGACGGGAGTCGAACCCGTCTAGACGGCTTTGCAGGCCGCTGCATAACCGCTTTGCTACCTCGCCGGAGGTGTTTGGCAATGCTGACATGGCGGGTTATCGAACCATGTCTGCACGGGAAGGGACTTCCCTGAATCTGGAGCGGGAGAAGAGTCTCGAACTCTCGACCTCAACCTTGGCAAGGTTGCGCTCTACCAACTGAGCTACTCCCGCTTAGGAGTTACTACAAAAACATACAGGCACCAAACTTGGAGCGGGAGAAGAGTCTCGAACTCTCGACCTCAACCTTGGCAAGGTTGCGCTCTACCAACTGAGCTACTCCCGCTTAGGAGCCACAACACAACATACAACGACAAAACCTGGAGCGGGAGAAGAGTCTCGAACTCTCGACCTCAACCTTGGCAAGGTTGCGCTCTACCAACTGAGCTACTCCCGCATGGAGTCTTACTGTGTGCCCCAGCACCATCTTGCGATGACTGGAGCGGGAGAAGAGTCTCGAACTCTCGACCTCAACCTTGGCAAGGTTGCGCTCTACCAACTGAGCTACTCCCGCGTCGCTAGGACTTGCGATTATCTCAGATTTTTCATTACTTTCCAAGACAACCTTTTTGCTGCGTGCTGCCGGCAAACTCTGGAGCGGGAGAAGAGTCTCGAACTCTCGACCTCAACCTTGGCAAGGTTGCGCTCTACCAACTGAGCTACTCCCGCTTCGTTTCGTTTGCTGCAATGTCTCGCAACAGGCAGGCATTATAGAGATGCTGAGCTATGTGTCAAGGATGACTTGTGAATAAGATCAAATCATCCCCGAGCGCTCTTTGATCAGGGGCCAGGCTTTGCGCAGGTAGTAGAACATCGACCAGACGGTCAGCACGCCGGCGATCCACAGCAGCACCTCGCCCCAGAAGTGGGTGTCGATCGCGTTCAGCAGCGGATCGTGGAACAGCAGCATCGGAATCGCGACCATCTGCGCTGCCGTCTTGATCTTGCCCAGGGAGCTCACCGCGACCGACTTGCGCGCGCCGATCTCGGCCATCCATTCGCGCAGCGCCGAGATGGTGATCTCGCGGCCGATGATGATGAAGGAGATGATGGCGTCCACCCTGCCGAGCTGGACCAGCACCAGCAGCGCGCCGGCGACCATCAGCTTGTCCGCGACCGGGTCGAGGAAGGCGCCGAAGGCCGAGGTCTGGTTCCAGCGGCGCGCCAGGTAGCCGTCGAACCAGTCGGTGATGGCGGCGACGATGAAGACCACCGTGGCCGCCATATTGCGGTCGGCCACGTGCAGCCAGTGATCCGGGAGGTAATAGACGCCGACGACCAGGGGAATGAGCGCGACGCGCAGCCAGGTCAGGAGAATCGGTATATTCAGGGGCATGTGGTACTCGGGAACGGCGGGCCTTGAAGCGGCCCGTGAAGCTTGCGTGCGCGCCAGCCGCGCGCCGCTAGTCTACATGGCTCTTGCCTTTTAGACCAGTTGAGCCGCTGCGGGGCGTGTGCCGTACTGACGAAGGTAAAAACGCCGCCCTGCGCAAACAGGGCGGCGTTTCTGTCAGGCCGTGGCCGTTCAATGCAGTTGCCGGTAGATCTCTTCCGCCAGCGTGCTCGAGATGCCCTCCACCGACATCAGGTCTTCCACGCTGGCGTCGACCACCCCGCGCAGGCCGCCAAAGCGCGCCAGCAGCTTCTGGCGGCGCTTGGCGCCGATGCCCTCGATCTCTTCCAGGCGCGAGGCCTGGCGCGTCTTGGCGCGCTTGGCGCGCATGCCGGTGATGGCGAAGCGGTGCGCCTCGTCGCGGATCATGGCCACCAGCATCAGCGCAGCCGATTCCTTGCCCAGTTCCTGGGCGTCGCGGCCGTCGGCGAAGATCAGGGTCTCCAGGCCGACGCGGCGGCCCTCCCCCTTGGCCACGCCGACGATGTTGCTGACGTCCAGGCCCAGTTCGGAGAACACCTGGCGCGCCATCTCGACCTGCCCCTTGCCGCCGTCGATCAGGGCGATGTCCGGCATGACGCCCTCGCCGCCCGCCACCTTCTCGTAGCGCCGCATCAGCACCTGGCGCATGGCGGCGTAGTCGTCGCCCGGCGTGATGTCGTTGATGTTGTAGCGACGGTATTCGCTGTTCTGCATCTGGTGGTGGTGGAACACCACGCACGAGGCCTGGGTCGCTTCGCCGGCGGTGTGGCTGATGTCGAAGCATTCGATGCGCAGGCTGTCCAGGTCTTCGCTGTCGAGGCCCAGCACCTCGGCCAGCGCGCGCGTGCGCGACTGCTGCGAGCCCTGCTCCGACAGCAGGCGCGCCAGCGAGATCTCGGCGCCCTTCTGCGCCAGCTCCAGCCACTGGCGGCGCTGGCCCTGGGGCTGGAACACCAGGTTGATGCGGTGGCCGCACTGCTCGGTCAGGGCCACCATCAGCTCGGGCTGGTCGAACTCGATGTTGAGGATCAGGACATTCGGAATGAATTTATCGGCGTAGTGCTGGGCCAGGAAGGCCGCCAGCACTTCGATTTCGATCGGGCACTCGTCGATGGATTCCGCCACCTGGCTCGGGAAATAGGCGCGGTCGCCCAGGTGGCGCCCGCCCCGCACCATCGCCAGGTTGACGCAGGCGCGGCCGCCCTGCACCACCACGGCGATCACGTCGACGTCGGCGTCGCCGGTGGTTTCCATGCTCTGCTGGTGCAGCACGCGCGACAGCGCCTGGATCTGGTTGCGCACGCTCGCCGCCTGCTCGAATTTCAACGCTTCGGCATAGGCCACCATCTTCTTTTCCAGGCCTTCCAGCACCTCGGTCTGGCGCCCGCGCAGGAACTTGGCGGCGTTGTCGACGTCGCGCCGGTAATCCTCCGCCGGGATCAGGTCGACGCAGGGGCCGCTGCAGCGGCCGATCTGGTGCAGCAGGCAGGGGCGCGTGCGGTTGGAGAACACGCTGTCCTCGCAGGTGCGCAGCATGAACACCTTCTGCATCAGCTGGATCGATTCCTTTACCGCCCAGGCGCTCGGGAAAGGCCCGAAGTACTGGCTCTTCTTGTCCAGCGCGCCGCGGTAATAGGCCATGCGCGGGTAGTCGCCGCTCGACAGCTTCAGGTAGGGATACGATTTGTCGTCGCGGAACAGGATGTTGTAGCGCGGCTTGAGGGTCTTGATCAGGTTGTTTTCCAGGATCAGGGCCTCGGCCTCGCTGTGCGTGACGGTGGTCTCCAGGCGCGCGATCTGGCCCACCATCATGGCGATGCGCGGGCTCGACAGCGTCTTCTGGAAATAGCTCGACACGCGCTTCTTCAGGTTGCGCGCCTTGCCGACGTAGAGCACCCGGTCGTCCGCGTCGAAATAGCGGTACACCCCGGGCAGGTCGGGCAGCCTGGCGACGGTCGCCAGCACCTGGTCGCGCGCGGCTTCGCTCGGGCGGACTGGCGATTCAGCATCTTTGCTCATGGTAGCGTTCAGTTCTTCCTTCAGGGCTTGCCAGGCGTCGGGCCGCGCGCGCGGCGCAGGCGTCCTGCCTGCGGCCGGCGCCTTGCGGCGTGGCCTGGCGGAGGTCTTCGGCAGCGCCGAGACGCCGGCATTGCCGGCCGCCTGGGCAAAGCCCGTGACGCCGGCAGCTTGGTCTTCGATTGCTTGCAGCGGCCCGCATGGGGCCTCCAGGTCAAAATCTTTCGTCACTGCCGTTTCGCTATGCTGGCGCGGACGCCTCTTCCGGCGCCTGGGTCACGATGACGAAGGCGACGCCGTAGTCGGCCTCGTCGCTGATCGTTACCTGCGCGCTCAGGCGGTGCTTCCGCATGAATTCGTCGAGCGCCCCGCTGCACTGGATGATCGGCTTGCCGCCCGGGGCGTTCAGCATCTGGGCCGAGCGCCAGGTCATGGGCATGCGCATGCCCAGTCCAATGGCTTTCGAGAACGCTTCCTTGGCCGAGAAGCGCGTGGCCAGGAAGCGCAGCCCGCGCACCTCGCTCCTGGCGCGGCGGGCATGGTATTTCACGAGTTCCTCGGGGCCGAGGATCCGCTGCGCGAAGCGTTCGCCGTTGCGCGCCAGGGCGCCCTCGATGCGCGAGATCTGGACGATGTCGGTGCCGATCCCGTAGATCATCTCAGGTCTCCGCCTGCGGATTGCCCAGCGAGATGCCCAGCCGCGCATCGACCATGATCGCCTTCATTTCACGGATCGCATGCTCCCAGCCGACGAACAGCGCATGCGCGACGATCGCGTGGCCGATGTTCAGCTCATGGATCTCGGCGATGGCGGCGATCGGCTGGACGTTGGTGTAGTGCAGGCCGTGGCCGGCGTTCACGCGCAGGCCGTGCTTCACGCCGGCGCGCACGCCCAGCTTGATGCGTTCCAGTTCCCGCGCGATCGCATCTTTGCTCTCGGCTTCGGCGTAGCGGCCGGTGTGCAGTTCGATCACCGGCGCGCCCACCGCCGCGGCGGCGGCGATCTGGGCTTCGTCGGCGTCGATGAACAGCGAGACGCGGATGCCCTCGGCCTTCAACTGGCGGATCGCGGCCTCGACTTCCTTCTGGTAGCGGATCACGTCCAGGCCGCCCTCGGTCGTGACTTCCTCGCGCCGTTCCGGCACCAGGCACACGTCCTGCGGTCTCACCTGGCAGGCGAAATCGATCATTTCCTGCGTGACCGCCGCTTCCAGGTTCATGCGCGTGACCAGCTGCGGGCGGATGGCGATGACGTCGGCGTCCTTGATGTGGCGGCGGTCTTCGCGCAGGTGCAGGGTGATCAGGTCGGCGCCGGCCTGCTCGGCCAGCAGCGCGGCGCGCAGCGGGTCCGGGTAGACGGTGCCGCGCGCGTTGCGCACGGTGGCGATGTGGTCGATGTTCACGCCCAGGTCGATGACCGGGCCGGCGGGTTGCAGGAAGCTCATGGTGGCAGTGGCTTTCGTTAAAGCGGTTAAAGCTGCATCAGGTCGATCAGGATCTGGCGCGTGTTCAGCGGCGCGCCGCCCAGGTGGTAGGCCAGCAGGAAGCGCATCAGCTGCTTGCTCTGGGCCTGGGTCAGCGGGTCCCCGTAGTGTTCGCGTTCCATGTCGATCAGGGTCTGGCCCGAGACGATCGGCCAGCTCTCGCTGGCCGCCGCCGTGCGCGCCCCGCGCTCCGGGTCGACCACGTACAGGCCGCCCGGCTCCACCGGCGCGCGGGTATTGCTGCAGCGCGTGAGGTCGGCGGCGACCCCGGTCTCTTTAAGTAGGGCCCGTTCGAATTTTCGCAAGGCGATTTGTGCCGGCTCGCCGTGCGCCAGTTCGTTCAGGGTCGAGATGTAGTGCTGGAACAGGGCCGGGTGGGCGTCGTCGCGCGCCAGCAGTTTTACCAGCAGCTCGTTCAGGTAGAAGCCGCACAGCAGCGCGTTTTTTTCGATCGGCAGCATGCCGCCGACCCATTCGGCATCGATCAGGGTGCGCAATTCGGACTTGCCCGAAAACGAGATCGACAGCGGCTGGAAGGTCTGCAGCACCCCGCGCAGCTTCGACAGTGGACGCTTGGCCCCCTTGGCCACCACGCCGATGCGCCCGAAGTCGCGCGTGAACACGTCGACGATCAGGCTGGTTTCCTTGTACGGGTAGCTGTGCAGGACGAAGGCCGGCTGGCCCGTGATGCGGCCCTGGAGCGCGGGCGGCCGGCGCTTGGCGGGAGCGGGAGCGGATGCCGGGGCATCCTGCTCGTGGTCGATGGTGTCGTCGTCGCGGCTGGGCATGGGCAATGATAACCCGGCTGGGTGGGCGGCGTTCGGCGTCGCGTTACTCGTAGCCGTAGGCGCGCAGGCCGGCTTCGTTGTCGGCCCAGCCGGATTTGACCTTGACCCAGATTTCCAGGTACACCGGTCCGCCAAACAGTTTTTCCATGTCGAGGCGGGACTGGGTCGAGATTTCCTTCAGGCGCGCGCCCTTGTTACCGATGATCATCGATTTATGGGTGTCGCGCTCGACCAGGATGGCGGCGAACACGCGCCGCAAATTGCCCTCTTGCAGGAACTGCTCGATCACCACGGTACTGGTATAGGGCAGTTCGTCGCCCAGCAGGCGGAAGACTTTTTCGCGCACGATCTCGGCGGCGAGGAATTTCTCGCTGCGGTCGGTGATGTCGTCCGGACCGAACACCGGCGCATTTTCCGGCAGGTGGCGGCGGATCTCGCCTTCGAGCGCGTCGACCTGGAAGCGCAGCTTGGCCGAAACCGGCACCACGGCCGTGAAGTCGCGCAGCGCGGCGAGCTTGGCGGCGAAGGGCATCAGCTCGGCCTTGTCCTTCATGCGGTCGGACTTGTTGATGACCAGGATCACCGGCACGTTCTTCGGCAGCAGATCGAGCACCTGCTGGTCGGCCGGACCGAAGGTGCCGGCTTCGACCAGGAACAGGATCACGTCGGAAGCCGTCAGCGTGTTCGACACGGTCTTGTTCAGGGTCTTGTTCAGCGCGTTCGCGTGGCGGGTCTGGAAGCCCGGGGTGTCGACGTAGATGAACTGGGCGTCGTCGCGGGTCTGGATGCCGGTGATGCGGTGGCGCGTGGTTTGCGCCTTGCGCGAGGTGATCGAGACCTTGGCGCCGATCAGCACGTTCATCAGCGTCGATTTGCCGACGTTGGGACGGCCGACGATGGCGATGTAACCGCAGCGGAAGTGTTCGGGAATCGCTTCGGCGGCGGGTTCGATGGGGGTGGTGTCCATGCTCATGGTATTTTTCCTGCCGCACTGGCGGCGATGCTGGCCGGCGGCGCGCCTCTGATGGGCGCCGCCGGCTCATGGGGTTACGGCTGTCGGTGCGACGATGCTTGTTCTTCGGCCGGCACCGCCAGTTCGCTCTGGTCGGTGGCGATCCCGGCCAGCTTGAGCTGGGCCGAACGCGGACGGTTCTTGCGCGCGCCGGACGGGCTTTTCTGCATGGCCTGCTCGGCCGTGTCCAGCGCCAGCCGCGCCGCGGCCTGCTCGCCGGCGCGGCGGCTGCCGCCGCGGCCGAACACCTGGATGCCGAGCTTGGGCACCAGGCATTCGATCTCGAATTCCTGGCTGTGGGCGGCGCCGTGGGTCGCGACCACGTTATAGGTCGGCAGCGAAATCTTTTTAGCCTGCAGGAATTCCTGCAGCAGGGTCTTGGCATCCTTGCCGAGCGTGCGCGGGTCGACCGAATCGAGCAGCGGGATGTAGAAGGAACGGATCGCCGCGCGCGCCGACTCGAAACCGCTGTCGAGGAAGATCGCGCCCAGCAGCGCCTCGAGCGTGTCGGCCAGGATCGACGGACGGCGGAAGCCGCCGGATTTCAGCTCGCCCTCGCCCAGGCGCAGGAAGTTCGAGAGTTCGAGCTTTTGCGCGATCTCGAACAAGGTCTGCTGCTTGACCAGGTTGGCGCGCAGGCGCGACAGGTCGCCTTCGGGCAGGTTCTTGAAGCGTTCGTACAGGATCGAGGCGACGACGCAGTTCAGGATCGAGTCGCCCAGGAATTCGAGGCGCTCGTTATGCAGACTGCTGTGGCTACGGTGGGTCAGGGCCTGCTGCAGCAGGCTGCCATCCCGGAATGTATAGCCCAGGCGAGTTTGCAATAACTGAAGATTCATTGTCATATCAATCGGTTGGGCCGGCACGAGCCGGCCACCAACGCCCGCCCCTTCCGGCTGGATTACTCGGCCTTGTCGGCCGTGCTGGCCGCCACCACGCCGCTGGGGTCGGTGGTGCCGGCGAAATCGAACAGCAGGCTGACGTTGCCGCCAAGCGGCACCCGCTTCTCGTAGGCGAAGCTGACCTGCACGGTCTCGCCGTCGCGGACGATCGCCAGGTCGCGCCCCTGCACCGCGTCGATGTCGTTGACGCCCGCATTCTTGTCGAAGGCCTGCCGGATATCGCGCACCGTGCCGCCCTGGGCCTTGGCCTGGACGATCGCATTCTTGACGGCGCGGTATTCGAGCAGCGCCGGCGTGATCCGGATGAACACCAGCGCTACCGCGCCCAGCACCGCCAGCACCACGATCAGCCCGGACAGCGAGACACCGCCCTCCGCGCCGATCCGCCAGCGTTCCTGCACTTTCATCGACTTGTTCGTCCGCATTCGCGCACCCGGCTCCGCTTAGTGGATACCGCCAATGCGCTTCAGGTCGCCGAAGTTCATCCAGACGAACACCGCCTTGCCGACGATGTTCTTGTCCGGAACGAAGCCCCAGTAACGGCTGTCTGCGCTATTGTCGCGGTTATCGCCCATCATGAAATAATTGCCCTCCGGTACGATACAGGTAAATTTATCGTAGGAATAGGTGCAATTCTCGTGGTGGGGAAACTCCTCCACTGCGGGCAGGTTGATCGTGCGCGCGCCGTCCATGTTCAGGATGCGGTGCGGCGCGTTCGCCAGCTTTTCCAGGTATTGCTTGTGATACACCGGGCGCTCGTCGTCCAGGTAGTCGTCCAGCGGCTCGTAGCCGACCGGCTGGCCGTTCACGGTCAGGCGCTTGTTCTCGTAGGTGATTTTATCACCCGGCACGCCGATCACGCGCTTGATGTAGTCCTGGCTCATGTCCTTCGGGTACTTGAACACCATGACGTCGCCACGCTGCGGATTGCCGACTTCGATGATCTTCTTGTTCACCACCGGCAGGCGGATGCCGTAGTCGAACTTGTTCACCAGGATCAGGTCGCCCACCAGCAGGGTCGGCACCATCGACGAGGACGGGATCTTGAAAGGCTCGAACAGGAAGGAGCGCAGCACGAACACCAGCGCGATCACCGGGAAGAAACTGCCCGAATACTCGACCCAGGTCGGCTGGCGCAGGATCGATGCTTCCAGCGCCGCGCGGTTGCCGTTGTCGGCCTTGATGCCGTCGGCGGTCAGCTTGGCATGGCGGGCGTCGTATTCGGCCAGGGCGGCGTTGGCCCTGGCGCGGCGCTGCTTGGACAGCACGAACACGTCCAGGCACCAGATGACGCCCGTGACCACCATGGCCACGAACAGGATCAGGGCAAAATTACCAAGAATCAGTTGCAAACTCATTTATCGTCCACTTGGAGAATGGCCAGGAAGGCTTCCTGCGGGATCTCGACGGAGCCCACCTGCTTCATGCGCTTCTTGCCGGCCTTTTGTTTTTCGAGCAGCTTTTTCTTGCGGCTGATGTCGCCGCCGTAGCACTTGGCCAGCACGTTCTTGCGCAGCGCCTTGACGTTCTCGCGCGAGATGATGGTGGCGCCGATCGC
>Ga0265798_10008821_pt1 | contig 12763 bp, 14 predicted proteins | sample P3T30metagenome_FD_192430 | JGI IMG/M metagenome (GOLD analysis project Ga0265798, IMG submission 192430) | Plant litter microbial communities from East Loma Ridge, Irvine, California - P3 T30 | ecosystem: Environmental > Terrestrial > Plant litter > Unclassified | place: USA: California...
AACCACCTGTTGTTGGAAGTAGACAAACAACATAATCTCACACTGCCTGTTGCTGCTGCTGTGTTGAGATGCTGCCATTCTGTTCCTGCATTGCCCCATTGACTTCCATAGTCGTAGACGCCGAAACTGACGGCACAACAAGTGATGCACCATTGATAACTCCGTTGGTGGCATCTTGGTTGGGGGCTTGGAGTCCCTGACGCACTTTGAGCACACTATCCACAATGACAGCATCGATGCCTTCGTTCCTTTGCAGCTATTGGAGAGTCAGAATACGTGTCGAATAATGTGTTTACAAGCAAATACTTACCAGAACGTTCTTTGGATCATTGTTCAGCATGCCATAGCTGACACACACCAGACCACTTTCCTTGACAACCTTCACCAGCCTAGGACACATGACTAGCGGCGTAGCGGCACTCACTACACCAAGCAGATTCCAGCGACTAGCGAAGCGGATAGCTTCCTGTAAACTTGCAGCTCGCACGTCTCCCACAGGTGAGGTTCCGGCGTCAGTGAGGAACAAGACAGGGATCGAAGGCTGTTTGAACGACAACATGAGGCAAATATCAGGGTTAAATGACGAGAAGATAACGTTGCGCTCGCCCATCTTGTCATAGACCTTCTGCAGTACTGTGTCAACAAACGAATTCAACTCAACAGCGTACTGGTCCATCTCTTCCTCTTCCGACTCATGGAGCATAGGATACTTCATCTCAACATTGAATCCAACTGATTCTGGTAGTTCGTTGAACATTCGCTCCAAAGTCGTAAAGGAGGACTGGATGGAATTACCACGGCTGTTTCCCTTGAACCCCTTCTTCTTGAAGTCACGAGTATGTTTCATTCTTTCAGTAAGCTCTTGCTCACGATCAGTGTGAATATTGCGTTGCTTCGAGTTATCGACCGAGTAAGATCGTGGTCGGCGTGCACTTGGACGATCGTCGGTACCGTTCGTACCGTTGGCAACTGGGACGGTCTCAGACGACTCAACGCGAGTAGGTCGCGGCTTCTGGCCCTCGCCAATGTGGAGAAATTGGTCGAGCGTAAGAGTGTGTACAGGCGCATCGATACCGGTTTCGCTAACAAGGAAGTCATGGTAGATAACCGGAACATGATCTTTTGTCAGCTGAACGTCAAACTCTACGTACTCTGCGCCAAGATTGGCAGCAGAGATGAACGACTGTATCGTATTTTCGCCTAGCTGTAGGGAAGTACGCGATGCGGTGTTCTTGCCAAGCCCGCGGTGACCAATGACCATCGTAGACGCCATCTTCTTCCAGTACGTGTGTTGCTCGGTAATCGCCATGCGCGGATGGTGGAAAGGAGTGATGATCAAAAAGTTGAAATTGACTGCGCCGATCACATCCAACGTAGAGGCCGCAACAATGGGTACTTGTACGTCTCCTTGGAGCGAGATTCGCTTCGAACCAATGCTGGTCTTGATCGTAGATAACAGAGCAACAGCTCGTCCCACGACGCGCTCTTGTGATCCCGCATAGGTTGGAACAATATCGAACAAAAGTTTCACCTTGCTGATGTCGCTGGTCATGAATGTGATCGGTTCAGTCGCAATGTTTTCTCGAATAGGCAAATCGATCACAGTAGAATCTCCACTAGCCCCAGAAGCCCCCACAACCACGGATAAAGCAGTATCAAGCTGGGTCGCATGGGCATCGGCAAGTGGAATATCGTCGAGTTTGACCGCAGGCACGTCTTTCCGAATGTCCATTGATCCTAGACTGACTAAGACCATGGTTTGGTTTGTGAGGTAGCGATGTCCAAAGGTCTTCACAGGTTCGGGTGCCTTTTGTACAGGTGTGTTGTTATCTCGATTCAGATTCTTAGACCTTCGCTCATCTAACGATGATTGTGTAGGCGACCCAGCTCGAGCGATACGAGTGTCCGTAGGAGCTACACGCGGAGACGCTTCAATAGGGGCTAGTTCTGAGAGTTTGGCTGCAATCTCCATGTGGCCACGAAGTGCTGCATGCTCCTTCGCTGTCCAACCAGAATTATCACACTTTTGTAGATCGGCCCCTGCAGCAGCCAGGATCTCAACCATGGAGAGATGATCATCTACACAGGCGATGAACAGCGGTGTCCAAGCAAAGGTCTTCTCGGCGATATTGACATCCGCCTTGTTCGTACTAGATCCTTCCAAGAGAACCTTGGCACATTCATCATAACCATAGCGTGCTGCCATGTGCAAGGCAGCTTCGCCACCCTCATCTTGGTAGTTTACGTCGACACCTGCCTCGACCAGAAGCTTCACAATGTCCACAAAGTTCGACCGAGTTGCCAGAGCAAGGGCTGCTCCCGAACGAGCGATGGATTTTCGACATACGGGCTTTTCTTCATTAGTACCACGCCAGCTTTCCGCGGCTAGGAGAGCTTTCGTAGTTAGTGGGTGCCCGCCCATGACGCTGAGATGCAGAGGTGCATTGCCCTCAGTATCTTGCCAGTAATCGGAGTCGATGCCCTGAGAGACGTCGAACTGACCCCAATCTTGCATGTGCTTCATAACGACCTCGCAAATGATGACGAAGCCATATTGCGCGGCATAATGGAGGGGGAGTCTGCCGTAAGAGTCACGAGATTGGAGAGCATTACGTTGTTCATCGCGAAGTTGATCAAGCAGATAGATGAGTAGGCGTACTGACTCGTCATTCTCGCTAAGAAGCTGAGTTGACTCTTCTTCGGTGGTGGTACAGGGCCGAGGCTGGCGATTCGGATCGGTCGCAGGCAGGATGAAGTTTCGCACTTCGTTTGAGGTGTGTAGAACAGCTCCGTCGGCACCAAATGTCTCCCCGCTCTTCGAACGGCCGATATTGATGACAAGTCTGTGCACGCAGTTGCGCTTGTTAATGTCGTCTTCTTCGTCTAGCGAAATAATGTCCTGCAACAATGTCTTGATGCATGACTTTGCGCGGCAAGAGATTGCGCGCTGCAGAAAGTTCAAGAGAAGTTGCTGGAACGATGAGCTGGATTTTCCGTTGTTCGCCGCGGCCTCTGTGAGTTGGTGGCCAAGGTCTTCGGCCTTGTCACTGCGGATAGCCAGATCTACAGCGTCCAAAAGGGTCGATGGAAGATGTAGCGAGCGACCTGGGACCCTGCCTAGTGAGCCAACAGAATGTGTTGAGCCCGTATCGTCAAAAGTCTTGATGTCGCCCAGTCCTGATAGCCACTCGTTGACTGCCTTCATGTCCTGATTGAGGGGTAGATTGTGCGCAAAGGGCTTGGGGTTGACTTTGGATGCAAGATAGCGCTCCTGCAAGCAAACTGCGTCAATCTTCTTGTCTAGCTTCTTGGTGATCTTGATGAAGCCCCTGCGGTTCACTTCGCCGTACCATTGAAGCTTCCGCATGGAGCTACGCAGCTCAAGTAGTGCACCCATGAGGTCTTGCGCCTCATCTTTATCAATGCCATCTGGCAACTGTGCCACGCGCCCGTATCGACCGTGCAACAGTCTTAGTCGTCGAGCGCATTCGGCGTACTTTCGATTGTAGAAACTATCGACATCTTCGAGATTGCGGTCGAGTGAGAAGAAGAACTCTAGGTCACATCGTTAGTGGCGTGCTTGGTGACCGCTATGCCGTGCTTTCGCGAATAGACATGGGGCACCATGACGACATGAACTTGTAGGATATATCCGTCCAACTAGAAAAGGCTTTACAAGAGCATCATGAAAGAGCTTGGAGAGTCTGAACTTACCGGCGAGATCTAGTTCTGCGCCATTCTTGGAAGCTTCGGCCGCATTCTTGACAAGCTTCTTGAGACCCTTGTAGTTGATGTAAGACGACGCCCATTCGGGAACCTGATTCCGTGGAAGATTATGTCCAAATTTCATCTTGGATATTGTGCAACAGTCGGCCAGTTCCAGTCACCGTTTGAGGAAGTGATGTCGAGCTTGTCAAGCTTGGCGGATAGCTCCAAAGCGGCGGGATACCCAGGCTCGCACTGGCGGAGGCGCGGAAAATCAACAAAGAGATATACGGGTTGATATCCAAGGATCGGCAGGGTACAAGCTAGAGGACAGATTCCATGCGGCCAACACAATCAACGCGTTAATGGTGAAGTCTTCAGGGTGTGCTCGAGGCGGCAGTTCTCATTGGAGGAGCCTGAGCTCGACGAAAGCGCGCCTGCAACATGGTTAAACGGACTGTCAAATGTAGGGAAGCCGCAGCTGGAGGCAAGGGGGATCACACTGGAGCGGCGGGGTCGCTGGTCAGTGTTATCGACGTGGAGAGCAAGGCAATGATTGAAGAATGAAGAATGCTGAGATGGAAAGGAACCGTGGTTCGTGCGTCGCGATGATCCAATGACGTGTGACGGGAGAGTTGCTGTGTTCTTTGACGCGGCAGCGCCAGCAGAAAACTCTTATCCCCTTTATACCCTCGACGCCTCTGGCCGGACGTGAAGATGCTTCGCTCCGTCGGTGGATCCCTGGTCCAATTACTGCACTTCACAACGTCCCGCAGACGGTGTGTCCGGCGGATAACGGCGGTGTGTTTCTTTGTCAGCTCGTGACAGACTTCTGAAGCGACTATAAAACCGTAAAACAGGCCAAGGAGCCCAAATTGGAGGAGTCCGCCCGTTCTTCGGTTCAAGATGTCGGGCGAGGCGCCATCAGGCCAAGCAATGGTGGTGGTGGCTGGCAGGACCGAGCTACGAACATAGCAGCAAAGGCAGGTGAGCACGCGACGGCCATCTTTGGGCCACTGCATGTCATCTTCAGCACAGGTGGCGGAGACGGAACACGAGCCGGTGTCACACCGCTTCAAAAAGTGATTACTTTGCATGGTGGTAGGTGGCAAGTGGGGGTGTACAGATTTGACAGTTGCTACATGTTCTCCCCCCCCCTCCCCCTCCCCACAATTTAAACTGAAGGGTGTGCGCCTCCCCATTTGTGTGTAGCCCTGCCGCACCCCTCCACTCTGGGGTACCTGTCTTCTCTCTCCCCGTGCCGTCTTGGCCATCGGTCCCGTCTCACTGGCCACTCGTCCCGTCAATCATGCAAGATAACGGCCTTGGGGAACCGTCCGAGGTGGGCCAACAGCCAGACCCATGACTGCTCCAAATATATCGATTGGCCTATGTGAAAAAGAAAGCGTTACCCTCAGCGTCCTTTCGCTGCACCCTCGACAGGTCCTTATCCGGCGCGTATTCTGTCCACGTGCTCGCGGGGAAGATGTGCTTGTTGCGTTCGTACCATCGCCTATCCACAACCTTTGTCATGCCTGGATCTTCATGGAAGCCTTCAAGCTCCTCATCTGGTAGACTGGACTCTTTGCTCTTCTTCTTCACAGGTTGAGCTAGTGGATCATATGCGGCCGCATCCTCCTCTGCTTCTGCATCGGTAGCGCTCGGAGACGCTTTGGTTGGTTGCGCCGAGTAGTCGAAAATGAGACCATCAAACCCTGTCACTTTATTGAATAGGAAATAGTAGATGTCGTAATGCTGCAATCTATGTGAGTGTGGTGAAGTGAGAGCAGGTGCATCTTGAACTTACGTGCGGCAGGATGACTTCTCCTCGAACAAGCATCAAGTCGTCCACACTGACCCTGGCCCAATCCCTCCTACTCTTGTCACCGCCCACTCCCAGCTCTGCACCGACCTTTCTAGCTTTGTCCAGGAACAGCCAGATCTGCTCGCCCTTCTTTATCCTGCATCGGCCTCCGGGAATATTGGTACCGTCGTAGAAGACAAAAGGTATAACCACTTCGGTGGCCTTGACGGCTTCGCGCATGATGACAAAATCTTGTCGCGCCAGCTCTGCCTGCTGAGCTTCTCGCTGCAATGCCGTCTTGGTCATGACGCGGGGTTTTAGTCCGATGCTGGAGTTTGCGCCTAGTTTCTTCTTCACCGCTCTCCCTTCTGCCTCCGAGCCCACGGCAGACGAGTCGGCCGGTGTGTTTTCGCGTGGAGTGGGCGTCTTGGAGACATTGCCGTCGGTATCTTCGTCGTCATCTACGCCGAATGACAGTTTGCCTTTTGCAGCTACCTTGCGCTTCTTCTTGAAGACGGCTTTTGGCGTCGATGCCCTGTACTTTGCAAATTAGCCTAGACCAAGGCATAGATCAAGGTTTTCCATACCCGTCCAGCGGTGTGTTGGCACCTGAGTCGCCCGCTGAGTCGCCCCGCTCCTTCCTGTCCAAAGCCTCTGCGCGCCGCTTGCGGTAGTCGTTGAGGTTTACCAGGCCAACAGTTTGCGCCTTTAGCAAGTCTTCAGCTGTAGCTGCTTGGGAGGTGAAGCGCGCATTTCCAGAAGCATCTGTGCGATCGCTTGAACTAGATGCAAACCTATCCATGGTTGCCGAAGGATACTGACAAGACAAGGTGAAGTGAGGGTTGGAACGGTTCCGGTCGACTGCTGCTCGCGCTAGCCAATAATCCGAGAGCCAGTCGCGCTAGTGCCGCATGTGATCTGGTGTACGCGACGCGATGCCGTTTGGGGGGAAAGAACATTACATGTATGTAACCACATCCTCGTCGAGAACTTCAGCTTAGGCCGATTGAAATCCGGTACAGTACACGCCAACCCGAAATCATGGCTCGCATTGTGCAGGACTCGGATGAAGAGCTCGACGACGATCTTGAGCGTGACCTGCCTCCGCCGAAACAGCCAGACGCGATTGGGAAGCCGCCCAGTAACAACGCCGCCACTCACGGCATAGGTTCCGCCGGTAGGGCTGTCGTCCATCAATCGTCTCCCACCTCAACTCTACTAAATTACAGCTCCAGAATCAATCAGCAAACCGACCGAAGAAGTGCACAACGCCCGCCTTGAGTTTCAACCTCAACCCGCCAGTCATGGGGAGCCGCAATCATCAGTCCCGCTGCCTGAGCATCCTAACAAAAAGAGAAGGATCACAGCTGAAATGAGCCCATTGAGATCGCCGGTTGCATCCTCTGCCAAGAAGAAAAGCCCTGTTACTTACGGAAGAAAACTTAAATCCATCCTCAGCAGCTCAGCAGCCTCTGACACTCAGACTGAGAACCAATCTGGACGTTGTGCAGCCGAGCCAAATCTTCTCCCTGCCCATGAAGATATTTGGAATCTGGCAGGCACAATGCGTGATGAATATGCCCTCCACGAACCAGCCATGTTCCCTGAGCCCTCTAGTACTGTCCCGAATGCCACCATGACCCAACAACGCGTTATGGAAGCCGTCAGGGCTCCAGTCATGCTGGGAGAGGAACTGGAAATGGGGCGACCTCTGTATCAGCCACCGCCTGAGCCATCAGTGCCCTGGTCAGACTTGATGAAATTCACCCCTGGAGAGGCTGTTGAACAAACCGAATCATCCGATCGCGAGCCACCCGCACTGAATGTTTTCTGTGCTTCCCCTCTGCGGAAAACGCAGAAAGATCTCGTGTCGTCCCCACCACAGCCAGACCAAGGCGGGTCTTTCGCGCTGAGTACCAGTCCATTGAAAAATGAAGTTTCTCATGCGCGGACTTTCAATACTGAACAGAACCTTTTGCCTTCTCACACTAGTCCTGCTGCAGATTCAGACATGCTACCAACTGCACCACAAGTATCTCAGCGCAGTGGCAAGGAGGAAGCCCGGAAACCATCTCGCCAATCCAAGACCCAAGTTCCTATTCAAGGCTCGGACGATGACTTCAATGCCATCGGACTCCCCGTGGATCAATACAAGCCACGACCCAGTCGCTCGAGGTCGCTCAAAATCGACTCGGAAGACGCTATTGATTATTCAGTTCGACCTGAAAAGATTAGACGTCGTAGGACTGCCGCAGCAGTTGAAGCTGCGACCACAGTTACAACACCTGAGAAGGTCAGGCAAATTTGCGACATGGGCTTCACGCCTTCAACAACCACTGGAGCTCTGAAGCGAAACAACGGTGACGTGATGCACACTATTGATTGGCTAGTCAACAACAACATCGACCATGACGAACTCGCGCCGCAGAGTCCACGCCGATCAAAGTCAACATCAAAGAAAGCTATGCAAGTTTCAACCATGGATTCCGATGCCATTCAAGATATAATGCGCAACCTGAACGAATACCGTAGGGATGAAGTTGAAGTTGAGCCGACAGCCACAGATAGTATCGCAACACGTCATGAGACCACGAATAACGCCACAAAATCTCCGAATGAGGGTCTACGCCCAGTCATGCCTTTGACTACAAGCCCGACAAAGGTGCAGGTTGTCATACCTAAGAAATCGCCCAGACCTGTTACTACGCAACCCGCAGATGCCGCCATTACCTCGGGTAAGAAAGCGAAACGCAGGAAAACGACGTTGGATGAGCCTGAGGGGGAACCAATTATGTTAGCATCCGTTGTGCCTGAGAAAGTGAACGAGAAGAAAAAGAGAGGCCGTCCCAAGAAAGCCGCGACAACTGTTGCGCCCTCCGAGCCACCCGAGCCCATTGTCGAAGCGTTGGAGCAGGACGCGAACGCGATCGTGCAAAAACCCGAGCCCAACCCGGCTTCAGAGACTGCACAGCCAAGATCTGAAACTGCACTAAAAGAGACAACGTTGCTAGTACAAACGGAGTCCGAGAGCCCAGCCAACTCGAATCTACTATCAGAGCCATCTCCAGCTGCGGCTTCAGCTACCCCAGAACAATCGACAAAAGCTACGACTGCGTCGCCTATCATGAAAGGCAAGGTACCGTATCGCGTAGGGCTGAGTAAACGCGCGCGGATTGCACCACTGCTACGGACCTTGAAGAAATGACAAGGGAAACTATTCCACTTCTACCCCCTTCCAGAAAGTGAAATATGACGTACGAGTTTTCAAATATAATGGAATTCACGATATCCACTCTCGTGATCATCTTCAAGTTCTCCGCTTTTGCGAAACACCCCTGCACGATCAATGGCTGGTGAGGCAGACCCTTTTGCGTGAAGCCTCTAGTGTCTCATGCTCCGCATTGGTGAATTTCACCGCTCACAGCATGCTCGATTTCCACGGACGGAAGCTAGCGTTACATCGTAATTGGCGGTGGAAATGAAAACTAGTGGCGGTTTTCTTGGCCTTGATCGTATTCGTAATCATTCTACGCTACTGAATTTGGCAGTAAGACATACGAGAGGAGCTTTGCTTGGCACAAGGCGTGTGTGGTATGTGGACTGATCGCTTATCGCTGGTATTCCTGCACCGTGGGATTAGATGCGGCAAGGGTGACTGCAATAGCGATTGCTTTATGGAACTACGGCAGTGATGATCGCGTAGAATTTAGCCCGGGCGGGTCAATAACTCCGGTCAGGGGCTCTCAGCAATCAAGTCCGAAGTCCTAGAAGCTATTCGTCCACAAGTACGAGTTTCCAAGAAAGCAAAGCAAGCCGTTTCTTTTACGCGAGACGCCGTTATGCTCTACTTGAAGCCATGTTGGCGTTGTTGGCGATGACCATGAGGCGGGAGAAAGGCCAAGCCTTTTGCTATAGGATTGTTGAGTTCCGCTCCATGGCGATCTTCCGCTGCAAGTCCCATTCAGGCACCAGACCCCTGGTTCACATCTTGGGGCCGCGTAGCTTAACGGCTTGGCTTTGTCATAAACGAGCCAGTCTCTCATCCCCCCCAACCTTTTGGAAACTGAGAAACCCAAATGCAGTTTTACAGATGCGAGACATAGTGCAGCCTACCGGGGTTTGCAAAACGAAAATGATTTGAAAAGGCAATGTGCTGCCCACAAGGGACCTGCTTGGGCGTCGACTTGTCATGTCCATGACCTTGTCGCCTGTCTGCCTAGTCATTTCATGTGCCGCCAAAGTTTCCTCAGGTTAGGGTCCTTGGCTGCTAAAAGTAGTTCGGTACCTGTCTTCGGTCTGCGGAGACGCCACTCCATGTGGGCGGCACGACTCGCCCTGCATGTGCTCAAACGGCATTGCACCGTTATAAGTATTTCGGACTCTCTTTTGTTTGTAAACCAACTGCTGTCTCCATCTTTCTACGCGGTTGCGGACGTCACTCGTTTTTCTCAATCGTTTCTCTTTTTTTGTGATCGACAGGATTGTCTACACACTCATATTCTTTTCGCTCTTCAAAACTGGAAGGCTATACTACATCAACATCTAATTTTTTCTTACCTTTATCAACATGCGCCTCTCTTCGGTCTTCGCTGCATCCTTTGTTGCGCCGCTTGCGGCTGCCCACGGTATGGAAGGTATGCCTAGGATCTTTGGTATGCCAAAGCAACTGAGGGCCAGTCACCCTCTAGCAGGTCTCCAGGCACGCTATGCTGCTGAACCAATCCGTCACTTCGGTCCTCGGCAAGAAGAAGGTCGTTGTGGTCCCAGTAATGGAAATAAAAAGTGCGCCCAAAATGAGTGTTGCTCCGCAGCTGTAAGTATAGACTTTCGGCATGTTTCACCATATATTGACGCCAAGAACAGGGGTACTGTGGCACCACCGGGGACCACTGCCAAGCTCCAGACTGCTTGCTCGATTTTGGTCCGGCTTGCGACGCCAACAAGATCCCGGCTGGAGCGAGCACTCGCAACGATGCTCGTCCCAAGCTTGGAAACATTCCCTATGGTGGCGAAGGTATCTATGTCTGCAATGACCCTGGCAAAGTTGCAATCACGTACGATGACGGCCCTTATATCTACACCGAGGGCGTTATGAAGCAGTTTGAAGCGAGGGGTGCACATGCCACCTTCTTCATCACTGGTAACAACATTGGCAAGGGTGCTATAGACGAGAAATGGGCGGCTGTGGTCAAGAAGATGTATGACAACGGTCATCAGGTTGCTTCTCACACTTGGAGTCACCAAGATTTGTCAAAGATCACCAAGGAGCAAGTGTATGACCAGATGGTGCGTAACGAAATGGCCATCCGCAACATCATCGGCAAATATCCCACCTACATGAGGCCTCCGTACTCCTCATGCAATGCGCAATGCCAGGAAGTCATGACCGACTTGGGATACGTCGTTTCTTATTTCGATCTCGATACTGTAGGTGTCCTCCCTCTCAGATTGTCAGGCCAAGTTACTAACATTGCTCCAAAAGGATGATTACAATCAGCTAAACACCATTCAAGTCGCCAAGGATAACTTCAAAAAAGGCATTGATACACGCAACAACGCTCCCTATGATGGTGACCGACTAGTCATCGGCCACGATATCCACCAGCAAACCGCCGAGAACCTGACAGTATATATGCTCGAGTACCTCTACAGCAACGGCCTCCAAGCTGTGACTATGGGTGAGTGCCTAAAAGACCCAAAGGCAAACTGGTACCGCGACTCTACACCCGCACCTCCCACGACCAACGTCTCAACCAGCATCTCAGCCAGCATCTCAACGGCCATCGCCGCCGCTCCTACAGGCCCTACTTCCAAGGATAGTCTTTGTGGTGCAACGGGCGGCCAGCAGTCGTGCATTGGCTTCGTTGACGGAACTGGTCTTCTCGGCGAGTGCTGCTCTCAATACGGTTACTGTGGAAGCACCCCTGACCACTGCGGAACCAATTGCCAGGCCGGCTTTGGAAAGTGCGGTATCCAGTCCAGTGCTGCCGCTTCTGCTTCTGCTTCTCCTCCCGCTTCTTCTACTGCAGCAGTACCTCCAGTCGTTTCAACTCCTCCTGCTGTTGTTTCTACGGCGACACTGCCACCATCTCCAGTTGTCCCGTCGTCTACCGCCACGTCTACGGTAGTCGCACCCCCCACCACCCCCTCGTCAACCTTCTCCACGGCCGTTGCCCAGCCAAGCTCTCCTTCCACCCCACCCGTGACACCCGCTCCCACCAAGCCATCCGTCTCTACAAACGGAAAATGTGGCGCCAAGAACGGCGCACGGACGTGCGGGGGTTACAAGTCTAGCTGGGGAATTCAGATGGAGTGCTGTAGCAAGATAACCGGAAGGTGCGCGAGTGGGTTTGATCCAATTGCCTGTGGAATGTCATGTGATAAGGGGTATGGCAAGTGCTGGTGGTAGGTGTTTCAACGGAATTGATGAGTCTATTGAGGTAGTAGATGAGACAGGTAATTTTTTTTTAATTTTTATTTATTCTTCTTACGAAACACTATGCGTGGTTACACATGTGTTTTAGTTGAACAAACACCTTTGTGTATGTGTATCAATGATACCTTTTGTCCAGATTGGAGTACAAGTGCATCCCTGTAGGAGTGTAGTGCTTTCCACTTTTTTCCGACCAGAATCTTGTTTTAAACTTGTGTCTTTTTTTTTCTCTTCAAACTTCTTCCACATGTAAAGTTTGGGTGCTGTTTTATTTCCATCCCGAGACTGTGTGTGTGTGTGTGTGTGTGTGAATATCAGCATGGACGGTAGATTACAGGATAATACGCACAAAAGGCTATTCCTACAAATGGATCCCCGATCTCCAGCTAATCGACACCATCACCCTCGCTTATCTCGATATCACACAACGTCAGCATCGGGCCCGACGCGACGTCCCGCTTTCAATCTGCAGGGCGGAACCCCTAGCCAAACGTCAAAATAGATGAGTTGCGTTGGGCAGGCGCCAGGCTGCAGTCTGTGTCGACAAGGGATAATCTTTCTGGCTGAATTCCCTAGTCCTCTTCCACAGGCTCCAGCGTCATCTCAATACCCCACCACCAGCGGCTAAAATGGTCCCGATCAAAAGGCAAAGAAGTTCCGAGGGTTGAGAGTGGAGACGATTGCAAGTAATAAATCCGTGACAATCGCCACACTGACCCTAGGCATCGCCATCGAGGGATCCAAAGTACGTACGTTGCGTAGACTTACAGCTCGGAGATGACACTGACGTCGTATCGTGCTATGGCGGAGATATTTTTCCT
>Ga0265798_10008823_pt1 | contig 12760 bp, 13 predicted proteins | sample P3T30metagenome_FD_192430 | JGI IMG/M metagenome (GOLD analysis project Ga0265798, IMG submission 192430) | Plant litter microbial communities from East Loma Ridge, Irvine, California - P3 T30 | ecosystem: Environmental > Terrestrial > Plant litter > Unclassified | place: USA: California...
TGGCTGCCACGAAGCGCTCGTCCGCGAGTGGGTAGAGGTCGTTCACTCAGCCGGGGCACTCACCATGACCGCGATGGGGACATCGCAAGAAGGGGCAGATGAGGACACGATCCGCCGCATCGCGCTCCTGGCAAAGATGACCGGCACCGACATCCACCACCTTGGGGACTGCGGATTTTTTGGCATCGCTCTTCCCGAGAACATCGTCGCGTACAGCATTGCGATTCGCGGCCGTCGGCACACCTACCGGCGGATGAGCATGTCCCTGCTTCGCTAGGTGCTGTCTCGGGTCAGCGCCCACTCTTCCTGCATCATCGGATCCTTCACCGGGCGACTGATCGGCTTAGAGCGCCGATCCCGGCAGCCGGCGGGGGTTGAGCAAATCGCCGTCCCAGCTCAGGTCGTCGTCTTCGTTCACTTCGAAAGCCTCGTAGCGGTCGTCCGCGAGGATGCTGCCGACGAGCGCGCGAGAGCCAGCGACGATTGTGGAGTCCCAGTCTTCTTCTGAGGCGATGACCCAGGCGTGATCCTCGGGCCAAATCAGCGACGTGTAAGGCCCTTCCTGCCCCGGGCGGCTACATTCCCACCCCGGGACCGGAAAGCCGGAGCGGCCGGACTCGACACCTCCCGTCGCTCTGACAGCGGACAGCGACACACGCCTCCCGAACTGATCCGACTCGTCGAGGGGTTAGCGCTGTCGCGGCCGCGACCATCCGTCGCGACGCTGCATCGGCTCGTGGCCGAACGTGCAGCCAGCGAGGGAACAACCGCACCGTCGTACTCAACGGTGCGACGAATCATCCGAAGTCTCGACCCCGCGATGATCACGCTCGCCCTCGACGGGCCGACGTCGTACCGCGACAAGCACGAGCTGGTGCTTCGGCGCCGGGCGGCCCGTCCGAACCAGGTCTGGCAAGCGGACCACACCATGCTCGACATCCTCATCCGCGGTGCCGACGACAAGCCCGACCGGCCGTGGCTGACCGTCATCCTCGACGACTACTCCCGCGCCATCTGCGGCTACATGGTCTTCTCCGGCGCACCGTCAGCGATGAACACCGCACTCGCGCTCCGGCAAGCGATCTGGCCCAAACCCGATCCGGCCTGGGCAATGTGCGGCGTCCCCGACGTGCTGCACGTCGATCACGGCAGCGACTTCATCAGCCACCACCTCGAGCACGCCACCCGGGACCTCCACGTCCGGATCATCCACTCCACCGTCGGCCGCCCGCAGGGCCGCGGGAAGATCGAGCGGTTCTTCGGCACGATCAACACGGAACTGCTCCCCACGCTTCCCGGACACCTCGCCGCCGGCGCCGCACCGATCCCCACACTCCGCCTGCCGGACCTCGACCAAGCCGTTCGATCCTTCATCAGCAGCTACAACGGACGCCCCCACCGGGAGCTCAAGACCAGCCCCCACGATGCGTGGATCAGTGACGGCTGGTTGCCGCGCTTGCCGGACTCACTCGAAGCCCTCGATGGGCTGCTGCTGACGGTGCCGACAAGCCGGATGGTGCAACGCGACGGCGTGCACTTCCTCGGTCAGCGCTACCTCGCCCCCACCCTCGCCAGCTTCGTCGGCCACCCCGTCACCGTGCGCTACGACCCCCGCGACGTCTCCGAGATCCGCGTCTTCGATCACGACACCTTCATCTGCGTCGCCATCGACGAGGACCACCCCAACCTGCGCCCCTCCCTGCACGACATCGACACCGCACGCAGAGCACGACGCCGACAACTCCGCGCCGGCATCAACGAACGCATCCCACGCAGCGCGTCACAGCGCGAACCCGACCAGCCCGCGTCACCCACCCCGCGGCCAAAACCGAAGCTCCGGACCTACGAAGAGGACCATCCATGACCGGCAAGTTCATCATCACGAAGGAACACCGCCGCTTCACCGAGTTCGCCAACGTCGTCCGCAAAGAACACACCATCGGGATCTGCTACGGCGACGCCGGCGTTGGCAAGACGATGTCCGGCCGCCGCTACGCGAACTGGGACACCATCGAACCCCACCTCGGCGGGCACTTCGGCCCCCGCGACATCAACGACAAGCTCGTCACCGCGGCAGGCCGCGCCCGCAGCGTGTTCTACACCCCACCCGTCACCACCGGGACCCGCAACCTCACCAGCGAAGTCGGCCGCCTTGAAGACGACATCGACCTGCTCATCACCCACCCAGCATCTCGACGACTGGAAGGCCCTCACCCCGACCAGTCCCAGTCGCGTCGAGTTGATCATCATCGACGAATCCGAACGACTCTCCGCCACCGCGTTGGAGATGCTCCGCGACCTCCATGACCGAACCCGCGTCGCCGTCGTCCTCATCGGCATGCCGGGCCTTGATCAACGCTTTCGGCACTACCCGCAACTCTTTAGCCGGCTCGGCTTCGCCCACAACTACCAACCCCTCACCACCGAAGAGCTCATGTTCGTTCTCGACCGGCAGTGGAAGCGTCTCGGCCGCGAACTCGATCCAGACGACTTCACCGACCACCAAGCCATCGCGGCCATCGCCCGCATCACGCGCGGCAACTTCCGACTCCTCGAACGGCTCTTCCCACAGAGCGCTCGCGTCCTCAAGATCAACGAACTCGACACCATCACCGACGACGTCATCGAAGCAGCAGCCAGCACCCTCGTCATCGGATAGTGCAGAGCATCGCGACCAAAATCGGGCAACACAGCGTGAACAGTCACACGATCCCCTCCCCCGAGGTCGCGGATGCGTCCGGGGAACGACCGGCTACCGGGCGCATCATCCCCGTTCATGGTGGTCGTGCCGTAAGCGGCGATGAGCCGATGTTGTCCAGAGCAACGCGGCGCGCCTGAGGGCCGAGTTAGGCGCCTCCCTGCCGAAGTTGGAGATGATGACGAAGTACGCCGAACCCTCGCCCACGCTCGAGGCGTCAGCGGCGGCAACATAGAGAACTTAGACGCCGCGACTTTGTCCGGGGTCACTGGTACGATGGTTTCTACCAAGGTCTGGAGAGTCACGATGCCGTTCGAGTTGTTTGACAAGCGCAACGCGCCGCTGGCCAAGGCGCCCAGCGTGACCATCCAGAAGCGCGGAATTTTCTCCATCAGCAAGGCGGCCCACAAGCTGATCGATGAAGCGGCAACGGTCGAGCTGCTCTTCGACAAGGAAGCGCAGATCATCGCGATGCGTTCATCGGAGGCATCGCCTCATGCATACGCGATCCGTCCGCAGTCAGAGCGTGCCGGCGCTCAGGTCGTCCTGTCCGCGACCGCGTTCACGCAGTACTACAACATCGATACGACCGTTAGCCGCCGCTACGAGCCCTACCTGGCGGACGGCATGCTGTGCATCAACTTGACCGGTCCCAGTGCCGTTGTGCGAGGGAACCGAGCGGCCAAGGCACCCACCGAAGCGGCGGACGAAGCTGCAGAGGACGTCAACGATGACGCTCCCTGACTAAGACTTCGGCCCCGATCCATTCGCACTGGATCGGGGCCGAACCTGGACCCTTAGGCGCAGGTAGTGACGCGGAGTCACACTTACCAGCGTAGCGAAGTTGCCGGAGCGACGTGCTCCACTTCCGTGAGGGTCCTTCCATCAAAGAAGGAGCTGTTGTGGACCCCACAACTTCCAGCACCCACGTCCCCTCATTGACCCACTTGCGGGACTTTGCCCGAGCGCGCGCGGCAGGTCGGCGCACGCACGTCGCTCAGGACAAGGCGCAGGTGAAGGCGCCGAAGAACGACCGGTTCTTCGGGTTCGCGTACGAGCGCTTCCTGTCGAGCACGATCGCGTACGTCGGAGCCGGACGGCGAAGCGATGCGCTGGAGCGCGCGCACGAAACCGCCTCCCCGCGCATGGCCGCCAGTTACCGAGCTGCAGCGAAGGGGATGGGCACCATCCTCGAGGAGCTCGACGCCGTCGCGGCACGCCGTCGGCAGCGCAACGTGGTGGTGACCGATCCAGACAGTGGAGACGCGCTCGTGAGCCTCCGGCTGCATCTGCTGCTCGAGTCCCCCCGAGGACGTGCCGTCGCGGCGCACCTCTACTTCTCGGATCGCGCGCTCGCTCCTGCGGAACTGCGAGTGGTGGAGACGGCTATCGCACTTGCTGTTCGGCAGGCAGCTCCCTCCTTCTCCCCCGCGGTCGCACTTGTTCGGACGGGCGCGCTGGCGATGGTCAACGCCGAGGCCATGAACGCTGAGCGTGTCGAAGCACTGCGCGCGGTGTCCTCCGAGTACCAGGACGCGTGGGACGCCGAAGGGTGAGCTGACGATCTTCCGCGCTGCAGCATAGCGGCAGGGCTCGCGGCCGTTGGGGCGTGTGGGCGGGGAACCGACCCACACGCTTCAACGGCGGTGTCAATTGATCGGCGACGCTCGGCCCGTCACTGCCGCCCGTAGGAGCGCAGCCTCAAACTGTTCGACACAACAAGGGTCGAGGACAGCGCCATCGCGGCGGCCGCGATGAGCGGGTTGAGCAAGCCTGCTGCGGCGAGTGGGATCGCGGCGATGTTGTAGCCGAACGCCCACACGAGGTTCATCCGGATGGTGCGGAGGGTTGCTCGGGAGAGCTGAACCGCGTCGACGACTGCGCGGAGATCCTCGCGGACGATGATGACGTCGGCGGCCTTCATGGCGATGTCGGTGCCTTGCACGACGGCGACGCCGAGCGTTGCGGTTGCTAGGGCGGCGGAGTCGTTGACGCCATCACCGACCATCGCGACGTGGTGGCCGGCGGCTTGGAGCTGGGAGATGCGTTCGGCCTTCTCGTCGGGCAGGACGCGGGCGATGACCTCGTCGACGCCGACCTCCGCACCGACAGCGGCGGCCGTGGTCTCGGAGTCTCCCGAGAGCAGGACGGTGCGGAGCCCGAGGACGCGCAGCTGAGCGACGGCCTCGGCTGCGCCGGGACGCAGGGTGTCCTGGATCGTGAGCACCGCGGCGACGTCTCCGTCGACGGCGAGCAGCACAACGGTCGCACCGGACGCTTCGCGCTGCTCGACGACCGCAGTCACACGCTCATCGACGGGCACGCCTGATTGCTCGAGGAGCTCGCGGCGGCCGATCACACAGTGACGGGCAGCGATGACACCGGCGGCTCCGAGTCCGGCGTGCGCGGCGAACTCCGTGACCGGCTCGAGCGCGCCGAGCTGGTTGCTGGCTGCGGTGGTGATCGCCTTTCCGATGGGGTGTTCCGATGCTGCTTCGAGGGCGCCAGCGAGGGCGAGGGCGGTGTCGGCGTCGGTGGTGAAGGTGTCGATGGCGGTGAGGGTCATCTGGCCGGTGGTGAGGGTGCCGGTCTTGTCGAGGACGACGGTGTCGATGCGGCCGCTTGCTTCGAGGGCGTCGGGGCCCTTGATGAGGACGCCGAGCTGGCCGCCGCGGCCGACGCCGACCATGAGTGCTGTCGGGGTCGCCAGGCCGAGCGCGCAGGGGCAGGCGATGATGAGGACGGCGACGCCGTTCGCGATTGCTGTGCCGGCGGCGGCACCACTGATGAGCCAGCCGGCGGCGACGAGGATCGCGATGCCGATCACGACGGGCACGAACACGCTCGTGACGCGGTCGACGGTGCGCTGCACGGCGGCCTTGCGGCGTTGGGCGTCGTCGGCGACGGCGGCCATCTGCGCCAGACGGGTGCGGGTGCCGACAGCGTCGGCGCGGATGATGAGCCGGCCGCCCTGCACCACCGTGCCGCCGATGACGATCGTTCCTGCGGTGGCTTCGATGGGGATGGACTCTCCGGTCATCGCGGACACGTCGAGTGTTGCGGCGCCGTCGGTGACGGTGCCGTCGACGGGGATGCGGCCACCGGGGCGGACGACGACGAGGTCCTTCACTCGGACGGCGCTGACCGGGATGGTGCGCTCTTCACCGTCGGTGATGAGTTGCGCTTCGGAGACGCCGAGGTCGCCGATGGCTTCGAGGACGTCGGCGGCGCGGCGGCGGCTGCGGCTCTCGAAGTAGCGGCCGGCGAGCTGAAAGGTGACCATGCCGGCGGCGACGTCGAGGTAAATCGAGTCCGCACCGGCGGGCGTCTTCCCGAACCCGAGCCAGTACCCGGGAGTGGTGGCGGGGTCGACGAGGAGGGTCCAGAGCGCCCATCCGAAAGAGACGACGGCGCCGAGGGAGACGAGGGTGTCCATGCTGGTGCTGCGGTGTCGCAGCCCGCGGAGCGTGGCTTTGTGGAACGGCCAGGCTGCCCAGGTGACGATCGGGACGGCCAGGAGAACGCACAGTGCCTGCCAGCCAGGGAACCGCCATGCGGGCACGAGCGCCAGGATGATGGTGATGTCGCACAGCGGGATCGTCAGCAGTGCTGCGACGGCGAGCCGTCGGCGGAGGGTCGTGGTGCGGGTCTCGGCGGCGCGGGCGCTCCAGGCGTCGTCACCTTGGGTGTGGACGGCGGCGGTGTAGCCGGCGCGTTCGACCTGCGCTATCGCGGTCGCGGCGTCGTCGGGTCCGAGCCCTGCGACGGTGGCGCGTTCGGTGGCGAAGTTCACGGACGCGGTGACGCCGTCGAGCTTGCCGAGTTTGCGTTCGATGGCGTTGGCGCAGGCGGAGCAGGTCATCCCGCCAATGTCGAGCTCGAGCCGTTGCTCTGTCTGCTGCTCGGTTCGGGATGGGGTGGTGGTGGTCACGGCTGCTCCCGGTGGTCGGTGACGGTCAGCGTCGGCCGGTCGTCGGCGCCCTCATGCTCGGTCGACCGCGCAGGCGACGCCGGATCAGTCGAATCGTGCTGTACCGCGGCTGCGGCTGCGCCGTCGCGGGTGGTGAGCTTGCTGAGCATGGCGTTGTACTGCTCGTAGTCGTCGTCGAGGCCTCGGTCGGCGTGCCGGTCGATGCGCTTCGCTTGCCGGGTGTCTTGCTTCGCCCACTGGGTGACGAGGGCGATGACGACCACGATCAGCGGCAGCTCCCCCGCGGCCCACGCGACCCCGCCCGCGACGTACTGATCGTTAGCGAGGCTGCCGATCCACGGGATGTCGAGGTACTGGAAGTACGTGCCGGCGAGGAGGTCAGTGCTGGTCATCACGACGACACCGAAAAACGCGTGGAACGGCATCGCGGCGAGGACCAGGCCGAGCTTGCCGATGTGCGGCAGGGGCCGGGGTGGTGTGTCGACACCGATGATGAGGGCGTAGAAGACGTACCCAATGGCGAGGTAGTGCAGCGTCATCGCCTGGTGCGCCCAGTGGTACCGCATCGCCCAGTCGAAGAACGGGGTGAGGTAGATCACGTAGTACGACCCCACGAACACGGCCAGGACGTACATCGGGTTGTACGTGACCCGCAGCAGCTTCGAGTGCGTCAGCGCGACGAGCCACTCGTGGGGGCCGGCAAACCCGTCGCGGCGGTGCGCGGTGGTGGCGCGGAGGAACAGGGTGATGGGGCCGCCGAGGACGAGCAGGAGCGGGCCGAGCATGTTCAGGCTCATGTGCAGGCCCATGTGCACGGCGAACGACGCCGACGAATACGGGCCAACGCCGGATGAGGTGGTGATGATCACCGAGACCCAGCCGAGCATCCACGCGCTGGTGCGGCCGTTCGACCAGCGATCACCGCGACGTCGGAGTCGGATCACTGCGGCCGCGTAGGCGGCGATCCCGGCAAGCGAGATGACGAGGAACAGGATGTTCACCCGGCCTGCGGTCCACAGGGTGATCGGGGTGAGTGGGGTGTTGACCTGGTAGCCGAGGAAGAGCTGCTGCCCGTCGGTGGGGACGAAGTACACCGGCGGTGGGATCCGCGTCATCACGACGCCAATCCCTGCCGCGATGAGGAGCACCGTCAGGAGCACGGCCGGGGCGGTGCGGGTGGCGAACGAGGTTCGGCGGAGCAGGATCGGTCCGGCGACCGCGGCGACAAGCAGCAGTTGCACGGCGAAGAGGATCCCGGTGGGCGCCGCCCAAAGCGGGGTGCCGGCGACTTCGACTGCAGCGACGATGACCGATCCAGCGGTCCAGGTGACCCACCCGGTGACGGCGAGGATGCGGTGTCGGCGGATGGTGGTGATGCCGGGTCGGTTCGCCTGCCAGCGGCGGGTGAGGGCTGCGGTGGCACCGATCCAGATCCCGAGGGCGGGAGCGGCGAACATGGCGGCGTCGCCGCCGAAGTCGTGATTGGGACCGACGAGGACCTGCGTGACGAGGACCGGTGCGAGGAGTCCGATGATGCCGACGCCCGTGAGGAGGAGCGTGCTGACCCAGCTGCGGACAAGGTAGGCGGCGACGAGGATCGTCACGGCGATGCACGCGACGACGATCCACGCGCCGGGGAGGTAGCTGGCTTGCACCAGGTAGCCGATCGCGCCCGGGGTGAGGAGCTTCGTCAGCGGCTGCCCGCCCGCATCAGCGGCGTCGACGGGGACCAGCAGCACCGCTGCGATCAGCCAGACGGTGGCCGCGGGGCGGACAAGTCGGAGGTCACGCTGGGTGTCGATGAGTGTGCGGGACCGGCGCGGCGTGAGGAACGCGGCGACGACGAGGCCACCGACGGTGAGGCCGCCGGTGACGTCGGCGGTGAGGCGAAGCAGGGCGCTCAGCATCGACGTGAGCATGCCCGGGTAGCCGCGACTCAGCCGGTCGTACGACGAGGAACCGAGCAGCTCGACCGCGACCACGACGATGACGACCGCGATGATGGCGCCCGCCCATGGCAGCGCGCGCACCACTGTGCCCGACCGTTCCGCGGCGGCAACTGCCGTCGGCCGGTCAAGGGCGGCCGGGGCGGTGTCAGACACTGGCGAGCTCGTACCCTGCCTCGTCGACGGCTTCCGCGACCGCGGCAGCATCCGGCTGGGCCTGCGCGGTGACGACGACGAGGCCGGTGGCGGCGTCCGCGGTGACGGAGTCGACGCCCGCGATCGCTCCGAGTTCGCCGGTGACGCGGCGTTCACAGTGCTCGCAGGTCATCCCGACGACGTGGTACTCGAAGCGCTCCATGCACCCATTCTACAAAACGTAGAAGGCAGCGCGAGCCCCGCCCGCATGTCCCAGTCAGCGGGACCGCAGGACCGGGGCCAGATGGCGGCGGTGCGGCCAGCTCTTCACGGGAGAGGCCGCCAGTCGCGCGGCGCGGAGCTCGAGGCCCGGGTTTGCGTCGATGCGGTCCATCAGGGTCAGGGCATTGCAGACGGTCGCGGGCCCGCAGACGCGGGCGGCGGCGTCGTCTGCGACGAGTTCGATCAGCAGCGCCACCGTCCGCCGGAACTCCCTGGCGGTCCGCAGCCGCGGGAACGCGGCAGCGTTCAGTGCTGCGACGCGGCCGATGAGATCATGCCGACCGAGCACGTGCGCGCGTTCATGCTCGATCACGGCACGCACACAGGCTGGCGGCATCGCGTTCTCGACACCGGTTGAGATCAGCACCCGGCCGTCGGCGGTGGAGCAGGCAATCGGATCCGCCGTGTTCAGGTAGGCGACATCGTGACCGCCGATGTGCTCGACGCGGGCAGTGGAGCGGGCAACGAGAATCGTCACCGCGACGTCGGTGCGTCGCTTCGCGGCCGAGATCGGTTCCGCGTTCGCGGCGAGGAGCGCGGCGACACCGCCAGCGACGCCGAGGCCACACCAGGCGAAGAGGCCGGCAGCGGGAGCGCCGATCCCGTGTGTGTGCGTGTTCGTCGCGACGATGACCGCGGCGATTCCGACGCTCAGCAGCAGCGAGCTCGCGGCGATCGTCAACGCTCCGAGCCAGAAGCGGAGGGCGAGCTGCGGACGGTGCAGCCACCAGGCGCCGCGGGTGAGGATGATCGGCGCGAGCAGCGTGACCACGACCGCGAGCACCACCAGGGCGAGAACGGTGATCACGCCCTCGATTCTCCCATCACACGTCTCTGCGGTCGACCCCGACCCCGTCCCCGCCCATCCCGGCGCCGTCGAGGGCAGCACGCAGCACGTGGAGGTCCTCCACGCCGAGCGCGCCGGTGAAGCGCTGCAGGACCGCGGTGCGGTCGCTGGACCTGCCAAGCACTTCCGTCATCGAATCCGCCGTTTCAGCAGGGTCCGCCGTCGTCGCCCGGTACGCCTTCGTGGCTGGGTCCCGCTCGACGAGGCCCTTCTTCTCGAGCCGGGCGAGGACGGTCAGCACTGTCGTCGACGCGAGCGGGTCACCGTTTTCAGCGAGAGCATCACGGACCTGCCGGCCGGTCTGGGCTGCGTCCTGTGCCCAGAGCAGCTGCAGCACACTCGCCTCGAGGGACCCATGCGCGCGGCGCGGACTCACGGGCGTGTCCCCACGTTCTCGACCATGCGCCGATTCTACATAAAGTAGAAACCGGCTTCTACAACTTGTAGAGTTGCGCCGCCCGCCCTTGCGACGAGAGGTTTCCCCTTCGTGTCACACAGCCTGCCGCTGTCCGTTTTCCTCACGGTGTTGTTCACCGTGACGGCGCTCGGGTATCTCGGCTTCGCGTTCCGACCCAGCAGCACCGGGGTCTCCCGGGTGAGCGATGTCTTCCACGTGCTGATGAGCGTCGCGATGCTGGCGATGCCGTGGTCGTGGGGGATGACGCTCGCTCCGCCGACGCTGCAGATCATCGTCTTCGCTCTCGCTACGGTGTTCTACCTCGTCCTGACACTGGGGAGCGGACGGTACGGCAGCCACGAGCACCACGGGCCGGGCGGTTCGGGACGGCTCGTGCTGGGCTACCACGTGGTGATGATGGCGGCGATGGTCGTCATGGGCGTGATGATGCTGCCGATGGCCGGCGGGGTGTCGATGTCGATGCCGGAGATGGACATGGCTGGAAGCGGGCACGGCTCGCACGTCTCCTGGTCGGGGTGGACACCGATCTCATGGGTCCTCGTCGCCCTGTTCGCCGCCGCGACTGTCTGGCTGCTGGTGCGCTTGATCGCGTCGGCGCGGATCCGGCAACACCCGCTGGCGCGCCTGGACGGCGTGCTCCTGCTGCTGATGAGTGCCGGCATGGCGCTCGCGTTCATCCCCACGAGCTGAGGACCGAGAAACGCTATGACCGCCACCGACAACCGCCCCACCACCACAGTCCCCGCTGCGCCGAACGTGCCAGCCGCACGGAAGCCGCAGCGGGGCTGGTTCGGGCAGTTCCTGCTGCGCCTGCACTTCTACGCCGGACTCTTCATCGGCCCGTTCATCCTCATCGCCGCGCTCTCCGGCGCCGTGTACGCGCTCGGCCCGACCATCGAGCAAGGTATGTACCGGCACGAACTCACCGCACCCTCGACCGCTGCCGCGAAGCCGCTCGCGGACCAGATCGACGCCGCGCAGGCCTACATCGACCAGCTCCACCCCGAGGACACCCTCGCCGCCGTCCGCCCCGCACCCGAGCAGGGCGCCACGACACGGGTGATGTACGCCGAGGCTGGGCTGATGGACTCGCAGAACCGTGCGGTCTTCATCGACCCCGGCACCGCAGAGGTCCGCGGCGACCTGCTCGTCTACGGCACCTCCGGTGCGCTACCGTTCCGCACCTGGGTCGACACGTTCCACCGGTCCCTGTTCCTCGGCGACATCGGCCGCCTCTACAGCGAGACCGCCGCGTCCTGGCTCGGCGTCGTTGCCCTCGCCGGGATCGGCTTGTGGGTGATCCGGATCCGGAAGACGCGCGCCAAGCGCGACATGGTCCGTCCCGCACGCGGTGTCCGCGGCTACCGGCGGCTCTTCTCCTGGCATGCCTCCACCGGGGTGTGGCTGCTCCTCGGGGCGCTGTTCCTGTCCGCGACCGGAATCACCTGGTCCCAGTACGGCGGCGGCAACGTCGACCAGCTCCGCTCCGCCCTCAGCTGGGGCACCCCCGCGCTGACCACCAGCCTTGCCGGCGCGGATGCTGCTCCTGCCGGCGGCGAGCACGCCGCCCACCACGGCAGCACCGAAGCAGGGACCGATGCGGAACCGGCAACCGTCACCCCGGCCCTGTTCGACGATGTCCTCGCCGCGGCGGAGCGCGCGAACATCCACTCGTCCGAGCTGCAGATCACCCCGCCGGCGACCGCGGATCAGGCGTGGACGGTGGCGGAGATCAAGCGGTCCTACCCGACCGCGGTGAACTCCGTCGCGATCGATCCGCGGGACATGAGCGTGGTGTCCGAGACGAACTTCGACACCTTCTCCATCCCAGCGAAGCTCACCCGGTGGGGTATCGACACGCACATGGGCACGATGTGGGGGCTGCCGAACCAGATCCTGCTGTTCGTCACCGCGCTCGGCATCGCCACGATGGTCGTCCTCGGCTACGTCATGTGGTGGAAGCGCCGCCCCACCGGGAAGCGCGTCGGCAAGGCGCCGGAAGCGGGCGCGCTGACGCGGGCGCCGTGGTGGGGGTCCGGGCTCGTCGCTGTCGGCGCGATCGTCATCGGTGCGTTCTTGCCCGCGCTCGGCGTCACCCTGCTCGCGTTCGTCGTCATCGACGTCCTCATCACCAACCGCACGGCCACACCGCACATACCGGCTGCATCCAGCAAGTAGCCCTGCTCACTCCGCCGGCCCTGTCGGCGGCACATCACCACTTCGAAGGAGCGCCGCATGCGCCCGACCACCCGACGTCTCATCACCGGCACCGGAGCCGCCGCCGCTCTCCTGCTGCTGGCCACCGCCTGCGCTGGCACCACCGCGCCAAACGCATCCACGTCCTCGAGCGGGAAAGCATCGGCCGGGTACCCGGTGGCGGTCGAGAACTGCGGCCGGAAGCTCACCGTCACCAAGGAGCCGAAGCGGGTGGTGAGCCTGTGGCAGTCCAACACCGAAGCACTCCTAGCCCTGGGCTTGCGGGACCGGATCTTCGCCGTGCAGG
>Ga0265798_10008824_pt1 | contig 12760 bp, 10 predicted proteins | sample P3T30metagenome_FD_192430 | JGI IMG/M metagenome (GOLD analysis project Ga0265798, IMG submission 192430) | Plant litter microbial communities from East Loma Ridge, Irvine, California - P3 T30 | ecosystem: Environmental > Terrestrial > Plant litter > Unclassified | place: USA: California...
ATCATTGATTGAAGAAAAGCTAAAAAGACAATAATCAACCCAAACATAAATACATTATAAGCTGCCCTTAATAACCTGTATTTTCTGCCGAGAACCACGCCTTGTACATATTCATCTTTAATAAGGCTTTGGTATAAAAAGTCATCATCGCACAATACATGAGTCATTCCTGCAGCATAATCACCCATCTTCATTTTGTAGAAATTTCCAAAAAAAAGAAGGTTTACTTTTTTAGTTGATAAATCTTTTGCCGTGAATTTGCCATTTGGAAGTGAAGGTCTGGTTGCCAGAATAGCTAGAATCAAGGTAATAAGGCTAGTGGCCAGTAGAATGAGCGATGGAATTATTAAATGAAGTGTATCCTTTAAACGTCCGATCCCAAGACTAATAATCGCTGATAGAATAATAGAGTTAACCGTAATCAGAATTTGTGCTTTATTATCGGCCATGTCACTCAGGCGGTGATCATTGCCAGCCGTGATTTTAATGAGCATTTCAATAGAAGATTTTACATCAAAATCTGAAACTGGCACTATATCTATTGATTTTTTCTCATTATTCATATCAAGGGATGGTAAATTTTAAGGAATTGTGTTTTCTTACAAAGATATTAATCATTTTCAAAATGTTAACTGAAAGCGCCTGCCTTTAATATGCGTATTTTGGTAAGTAATTGAGCTGTTTGACGAATTTTAATTACGCTTGTGTAGTACATCATTTGAATGGAATCTCTTAACTGCAATTTTATAGTTCGTGTATTGAAAAGAGATACAGGCAAAAACGGGCTGATTAACGATTTTCAAATCTTAAAAATGCTAAATGCAAGGGCCGATGTTACAGTAACCGGCATGCTAAGCACATCATAAAGATCTTTCCCGTTTGATCTCATATTTCCCGGAAACGAGTTTAAACGTGGTGAAACGGGCTTTTTGAAGCGATTCTTCAATATTCAGGTCTTTTTCAGTCAGTAACTTCTTGTTCACATATACCTTTGATCCGGAGGGCAATCTTACAATGGCTGTTGTACCCTTCGGAACAATGACATTCATCAGAAAGCCATCGGCATTATTTTGAAATGAGGTACTGATCAGGCCTTTAATCGTGGGTACGGTAAGGTTCGCTGAAGTAAAAGTGGCAGGTTGTGGCGCTATCAAAAAAGTTTTATAACCGGCATCAAGTGGTTTAACGCCAAACAAATATTGCGCAATAACGATTTGAGCCCCTCCGCTCCAGGCATGGTTGGTTGTACCACCTCCAAATCCATTTTCGCCAATGCCCCAACCTTCAAACAAGGTACTATAGTTAGGGTTGTTAACCATTTCTGCAAAGCGTTTTTTGGTTCTGTCCATGGCATATTTTCCCTCGCCCATCACAAAAAGCGCCTCCATTACATATTTTTCCATATAGGGGCTTGCATGTAATTCTGTTTTCAACGATGATAAAATATCGGCATATTTTGACGAATCGGCTATCCCCGCGATAACCGCTAAGGCTTGCACCCGGTCATCTGTTTTTTCATTGTACAAAGGATGGCGGTAGGCGTGCCCATCCCAGCATTTGTTGTATCCGGTCTTCACAAGGGCCATAGCCTGCCGGTAATCTGCGGCATCTTGATCATATCCAAGCGCATCGGCCATTTTGGAGGCGCCATCCAAAGCAAGGTAATGCCATCCGGCCATAATCAGTCTCAAGTCTTTGTTATCGCCCCAGTCTCCCCAAAGCCAGCCGCCTTGGCGTAACACGGTAAGGCCGGTTTTGTCTGTTTTCCATAAATCCAGGTACTTTTTTACAGCCGGGTAAACGTCTGCTATAAGCTTGCGGTCGCCAGTGTTCATATAGTAATTCCAAAAGCCGTATTCGCCAATACTGGTAAGCATCTGGTCGGGCAGTTCCTGATTAAAATTACCGGGAATTGGTGCAAATAACTCACCTCCGGGGCGCTGCCATGCCGCAAGTTCACGTATAGCTTTACGCATCAACGCATGTGTAGAGGTTGAATAGGTATAAAAACTTTCGCCCATCAACAAAACAGCATCTCCCCACCATTGGGCACGTTCCCTGTCGTTGTATCATCCATTGAAATAGAAGAAGGTTAATCTTCTCTCAGGCTATAACTTAATAAAATTAAAAAAACACTCTGGCCCTGTAAGGGGCCGCAAGCAAAAACAAAGGGGCTTTTAATTACATAATAATGCCTCTTTCAAGTGCTTTACAGAGCAAGTGCAAAGTCAAAATTACGACAGAATTTATGTAACTTTTTGTATTATAAAAAGTCTGTAATGATCAAAAGAGGATATAAACACCTAGCTGATGCCTCCAAACTTGCGCTATTACTTCCAGTCAAGAGCAGAAAGAATTCTCATCTATCACAACCGATATAATTAAAAGGTAAACGTTTCAGCGTTCGGAAACGAGACTAATCAATCTATTTTTATATACAGGATAAAATCTAATTAAAACGGGATAATATACGACTATAAAGAATAATATTGTAAAGCTAAATTTACATTCAACAAACTACCTACTACTTTTTAATTAAATATCAACGAACTATAATTTTGAACATTTAAGTTATGATTTGCGGCTCACTTGTGCAAATAGTTTAATCTGTCAGGGCGATAGCAAAGTTTAGATTTTAATACCGAATTGATATAAATTTTAGGATTTGTTGAGTAATGAGGAAGCCGAAAATCAAAAAGAGTAGGCATAAACCATATTTATATTTTTATGAATCAAAAAATTTTATTATTTACGCTAGCCTTTTCATTAGGCGTTTATTCTTCATTCGCTTGCGGTAAGTCTATGTGCGGTGGTGGCCCAACATTCTGTTGTAAAGATGGTTTTGGAGCTACTTATTATCTGACAAAACCAGCAAATTAGCTTGGTTGTGCCAACAAGAATAATATTTTCAATTACGCTAGTACCAATATTGCAATTATATACTTTATTATTATGCACTACATTAGCTAATTGAGAATTTTATGTCTCAGCACTAACAATTATGTACCAAAGCGAAATAATGAGATGATAATAGATGAACTTGATTAATGCTACATCCATTACATCCGACAGTTCTTATGTCACAACGACCTGTGCTATTCCAATCTTTTGATTAAATGAGGAAGCCGAAAATCATGAAAAGAGTAGGCATATACACAATAATTTTTTTTATGAAACTTAAAGTATTATTATTATCTGCAGCTTGTCTTTTAGGCATCTACACGTCATTCGCTTGTGGTAAATCTGAGTGTGGCGGAGGTAAAGATCAATGTTGTAAAGATGTTTTCGGAGCGATGTACTACACAAGAGCAACACCACCACCACCAGCTAACTAGAGGATTTCTTATCTAGGTGCCTTATAGTAATTTGTATCCTGAATAACTACTAAATGGTTTGATCATCTTTTCGCAGATAACAGTTAACGGGTTCCTTTTTACTATAGGCATCTTTTCCAACTTTACTATTACAGAATGAAAAAGAAATATTTCTTCATAACAATCCCAATAGCTATTCTTGCCTTTTTATATTTTAACACAAAAAAACATACAATACAGGGTGACTTTAAAAGGTCCTTTATCTACAAGAAAGTTCCGGTTATTGACACGATCGAATTCAGTAACAAACAAGAGATTGATGGTATTTGTTTGGACAACAATGTACTATGGATCAACAATCGAAATGCCATAACTAAATATAATGGAGTAGATGGTAAATCAAAAGTAATTAATGCCAGATATAAAGATGACAGTAAACCTATCATTAATTTCTATGTGCAAAATGACAGCTTGTATTACTTCCAGGCGAATACAAAAACAATTAACGTTATTAATACTAAGGACTTAAATCAAAGAAGTTTGGCAGTAACTTTTCCAGTTACTTACTTCATCAAACTTAAAAATAATACATTTATTTTTCTTGAAAGTGTAATTGGTAAAGCCTCCATGCAGGTACATTATAAAGATTATGACAATAATCAAGAAACAGTTAATCAAGATCTGTTTTCAAAGGAGATTGGGTCAGGAATGAAGTATTCCGGATCATGGACTTATTCGCAAGGAAAAAACACTGTTTTCTTTGTTCCATTTTATGATGACAACATCCTTTGTTTTAATGCTAATGGTAGTTTCAACTATCAATTCAAACCAATAGATTTTCAAAATCAGGATCTTAATATTATTAAAGAAAATAGCTTGTTTTACCTAAGTCCTGATGCAAATTTCATCAGACCCTCATCCTTCTCATCGAAAGCATCCCTTTTTATTTCAAGCTACGTGCGTTCGAAAAATCAATCCAAGAATCAGTTCAAAAAGAATTCTACTATTGACGTATATGACAATGCTAATGGAAAATATAAATATAGCTTTTATATACCAAAATTCTCAGGGCAAACTGCTATGGATTTCGCCCTTGATGATAATAAAATTCTTTATGCATCATATGGTTTTAATGTCGTTCAGTACAACCTTTCCGAAATTTTAAAAGATGAAAATTAAATTTATAGAACTAGTTAAATATCTGTTGGCTATTTTGTTTATTTATGCCGGCACTTACAAGATATCCGATATCGGTCTGTTTGCATCACAAATGTATCAATCACCGTTATTACCCTCATCTTTAGTTTCTTATTTTTCCTTTGTAATCCCTTTATTCGAAATTTTGATTGGATTATTATTGCTTATTTCAAAAAAAAATGAATACGCTTTGTTATGGACCTCATTTAGTCTAATGTTGCTTTTTAGTATATACTTAATTATGCTTTTCACTTTATACGAGAAACCCCCATGTGCCTGCGGCGGGATTTTAAGTGGAATGGATTACCCTGTACATATTGCTTTCAACATTTTTTTTACCGTAATATCCGGTCTTGCGCTATACCTATATGAGACAACTGAATCTTAACTACCTTTTACTTAGTACATGTTTGATCATGTTTGCCAATAATTTTTGTTTTTCTCAAATTCAAATCAGACTTCATATTAAGGACAAATCGCTTGGATTTGTTATATCTTCAGCAAATGTCACTTTGGTTGATCAAGTTTCACAAAAGTCTTTAAAAGGTTCATCCGATTCAAATGGACAAATTGAATTTACAGTTTATCCTAACCAGAAGAACGTTTTAAATATTACTTATATTGGCTACAAACCGTATTTAAATAAACTGGAAATATCAGCAGACACAGACATAAACATATATTTGGAGAAAATATCGACTGACTTAGCTGAGGTAAACATAACAAGTGCCAGAGCTGCCTTGGAGAACCGGCATGATCGACTGGTCTATCGTGTAAACCCAAAATCATCCAGAGGAAAAAAAATCGTTGATATAATGAAGAATATTCCCTTTGTAGCAGTGACAATTGATCAACTGACCGTTAAAGGAAGTACTGATTACATCATATTAAAGAATGGAAATCCAAGTAATCTTACCTTACAGGATCTGAGATTGATGCCAGCCTCAAGGATTGACTCCATTGAGTTGGTTACTTCACCATCTGCCCAATATGATGGAAATCTAAAAAGTATTATAAACATCATTTTTAAAAAAGATGATGCTTTCAAGGGTGGTACATTCTTCTCTAGGGCCGGTACCAGATCAAGTTCGATAGGATCAGCCTATTCCAACACCACAGGTACTCATAATACAAACTTAAATGTGGATCTGTCATATGATCGCAATTTATCGGGCAGCTCTAGTGAAACCAAAATTTTCCAGGATACTCTCTTTGAGACCAAGCAGATAATGACGTCCAAAAACAAATCCCCCTCGTTTCTGATCAATTATACGAGGGAGTGGGACATCGGAAAAGAACAGTTTTTGGGCATTGGAGCTAAGGTTGGAATGCAGAAAAATACACAGGAAGATTATTTCAATTCTGAAATATACCCAAATCAATCAAAACAGACTACTAACAACACAATTAATACCCATTCACTTAACACAAGTTTCAATGGCAACTATTCTAGGCAGATCACTAAGTCATCAAAAATTAATTTCGCAAATCAGGTTATTTTAGATTGTGAAGCAAATGATCTAAAATCATCAACATCTAACCTGCAATTCAATAACAGAGCAAGAACAATAAATAGGCAGTTTACATCGCAACTTGATTATCAGTATTTATTTAAAAAAGGATTTAAAACAGAAGTTGGGGCTAAACTAATTACTCGTTTCTATCATATGCTGCCCACATATAATGAAATACCAGGAGAAGAACTAAACTTCAACCAGATTATATGCGGCGGATATTTGTCAGTAAGTAAGAGCCTAAAACATTTTTACATGCGTTTGGGCACGCGTATTGAAAGTACCAGAAATAAGTTCGGAGTTAATGATAATTCTACTGTTAATCTTCTCCCTAATCTTCTACTTACATACGATATAACTGAAAACCACGGCTTAAAATTAGTTTATAGAGAAAGTTTAAGCAGACCGTCATTTCGTTTACTAAGTAATTTCATAATTAATGATAATCCTTTAAATACTATAATAGGAAATCCATCACTCGCTAATGAAAATTTCAAAACTGCCAGTTTAGAAGATAATCTTATAATTGGCAATAAAAATTTATCGCTGTCACTTTCTTACGTAGAAGGAAGGAATCTCATCAGCAGCAAAAGGGGGATTGAATCTTTTAAGATAAATACTTTTTACGGCAATTTTTCAAAATCGAAATCGATAGAAACTTACCTAAGCTTTAACTCCCCCTTAATCAGTGATAAGCTATCTTTAAGTCTTTCCGGAAGCTTAAAAACATATTCCATAACTGATGGTTATCAGCGCAATAGCGGGCTGATTAAAGACTTAAATACCAGTCTCTCCTTTAATCCTTCACAGGCATTCTCATTGGATCTATCTGCTAATTATTTGGGAAATTTTATTTACTTGCAAGGCAAAACAGGAAATAGCATATTTATGGATATTATGGCCAGATATCAGCATAAAAAATCATCATTTTTAATTCAGCTAACAAACCCAGTTATCAATAAAATCAATCAATCGGCCGTCGGTAGTACAACGGGATTTTTATACGCAGGAAATAGTTATTATCTGGGAAGAAGCATAGCTATAGCGTATGCATTTACGTTTGGAAAATCTAAAGATGAGGTACATAAAACCAACAGCATAGAAAATAAAGATATTAAGCAGGAAAAACACCTTTAACGAACTACGTGTCAGTAGCTTTATGGACAGTTTTTTTGTTAAAAGAGATCCTTAGCCTGTCTTGTTTAATCAATTATTAATGCTTATTCTCTTAAATAACGAGTAGTGAAATTACTTGATCAGTTATGGCATCATACATGTAATATCATGCTGAAACATATTTGGTAAAAAGACTTCAATCATTTGATAAATTCTGTGATCCCGCCGGTATTGGTTCAGATGCTTCAGGCCCCAACGTATTGCCCGAGCCATCCAGAATCAAATCAACATACGTAACATGCTGATATTATGTGTTATGTGATTTTTAGTTACCATCTTTTAAACGCTCACTGATCAGCCATATAGCCTCAAACAGTTTGACTAATTGTTCGTAAACTGTGATGACTTCAGATTTGGACAGGCTTTCTTCTATGAAGGAGCTGCTCAGCGCGTTGTGAAGCCATGTGTGCAGGATTTTTTTGTACCCGTTTAGTTTATAGATCCTGAACATTTTCTTTAGTACAGATGAAGGCTTTACGATCTCCCGGATGCTCAGATTTTCAGGATAGTCCCGTAGCTTTTTCCTTTCCGTTTTGATATACCATTTTGCGATATCACTTTCCTGTTTGTCATCGAAGTCAAGTCGGCCAGGCTTGTGGCGCTTTAAGAGCCAGGCGGCCTCTATCAGCTTTATGGTTAGTTCGTAATGATAAACAAGGTCGTCTGGGCTGCATTTTTTTGATTCTTCAGATTCAAGCGCGGCATCGTTTCGCCAGCGTTTCAGCATCTTCAAATGATTGGGCAACCATGAGTGACTGAAAAAATCGTGTATCACTTTTATCGGATCTGTGATTTCATCATTGTCAAGATAAACGATCCTGTTGTCTGATATTTTTTTTGTTTGCTTTTTCATAATTTCAAATATTGGTTTGTAGTATTTTTTCGATCTGTACATCATCAGCATTTTTTAAGGCTGCATAATCTGATGCCGATTTGGCAAGCAGTTCTATTTTCTCGTTGCACATCTCTTTTGCCAACAAAAGAAAAGATTCGACCCGTTGATAAAGACGCTCCGCATCCTGCCGGGAAACCGTAAAATCATCTTTATAACGTGAGCCAGAATAACTTTTTGCCATTACATCAAATAACCGCTCATCTTCGGGAGTGGACAGGAAAAGCTGAAAAGGCTTTTCAGAAAAGCATTGACACAGACGGAGCAGGCGGTAAAGGTTATGAAACTCCGAACGGTAGGCGATATGAACCCTTACCAGACAGATACAAGTCTGTTCTACAGCCTGATGGAGCATAAAGGCACAAATCCCAAACTGCTCCTTTTCCAGACATTCGGATGCGCACATCAGAAATCCGTCAGCCAGTGGTATGCGATGTTCATAATGTTTGAGTGCCTTGATTGCGCCATTGGTGGGGATAAACGCAGTTATTGGATAACTGTCTAACAGTCCATCCTTAGTATAGAGCAGTTTTCCATAGGTAAGCACGCCGATAAAAAAGCGGCTGTTTTGCTGTACTGCGTCGATAACGGATTGCCTTCCATGGGAGATCACCGTAATCGTTCCATGCTGATAATAGCTGTTGGCGAAATCCTGCATTTCATAATCTATTCGGGTTGCCGTTTCGGTAACTACCAATAGGCAATAGTCGCATTTAAAATAGCCTTGATTGTTATTAAAGCAGCCCTGGGAATGATGCGTGGAGCTGTTCTGCGAAAAGCTGAAGATCTGTAGCGGTTCGAACTTCCGGGCAAGCCGATGGATAAATTCCCTGAAATGGACAGCGTGTTCGGCTTCTGGTGATAATTTTGGTTCCATATTGATCTCATTTAAGTTTCTTTCAAATGAGTCTTGGAAGTGGGGGGCATAAAATAAGGCGTGAAACCCACTTCCCGTCTTAGTGGCCCTGAGAAGCCTTGGATACGGAAAAGCAGGCTCACGCCTATGACGTGAGCACTACACTTACCTCTCGTATCCGTTTGAAATTTCTCAGGTTTCTAAGACGAGACTCGAAGTGCGAATGCTTCAATATTTTGTGAAGTAATCGCTAAAAATAATTCTTTATTCTTTCATACCCAAACGTAGTGAAAAGTCTGTACAAAAACAAACTATTAGTATTTTTAAATTTACTAATAGTTCTTTTTTATAAATGAATAGTAATCTATTGACGACTTTAGTTATAAACGTATTAATATGGCTAATTGGAAGAACAACAATAATAGTCCCGAAAAAGACCTTTCGTCAATAGGCGCAATGTTTGAAACCAACAAGATTAAAAAGATGTATGATATTTCTGAGTTGTACCCAACTAAGATTATTAAATTGTTAGGCATCAATTCAGAACGGTATTCTGTAAAACTGGCAGATCCCGAAAAGTTCACCGTTTCTGAAATACTACGTTTAGCATACATACTAAATATTGACCCAAATCTGATCATCAATGTGATACAGGCAGAAACAGAGAAGAAGATTATAAGTAAGATCAGCATAAATAGAGCTAAGCAGACTAGGTAAAATAAATCAATGAAGAAAATAGTATTTGTTGCATTAGTCGTATTTTATATACCCGTTACATTCGGACAGGTTTTGCCGAAGAAAGGTTCTAACTTAACTAATCCAAGCTTAAGTAAATTTAGAGGTAACTGGATTTCTGTCAATGGTATAGATACTATTAGAATGAAACTGAAAATTGAAAATATTTCGATTCAATATGGGCTTGATATACAAGCTGATGCTCTTCTAGGTTACATTACATATAAACATGGTAACCAGCTCATCTTAGACAACCTTAAAAACTCTAAATCCGGTTTTAAAGATAATAAGCATTCAATACTGGCAGGTTTAGACCAAAAAAGTGATACTATAAGTGGTAATTTGGTGGATGAACCAAAAAGTAAATTTTATGACCTTAAAATTATTAAGAAAGACAGTAAAACTATTGAACTTGTCCTAGGTCGTGACAATGCATTAAAAATTGGAACAAAACGAAAAGACGGAAGAACATTTCCAGCAAAAATGATTTTCAGGAGGGAAAAAGAATAGCTGTTTAAAGTAAACACATTTTTGATTCTATTCTTCCGTAATTTTGTCATTTTCAAAATGGGCATGGAGATATGCCCATTTTTTTTGCAGGCACAGATCTAATCTGGCGACTATTACTAAATTGTAATTTTAAATTCCCCTCTGTCAGTAGAGTTAAGCACAGCGTCTCTACGGATATTAGAATAAAATTGGACTTATAAACTCAAATAAAAGTGAGTCACAGACTCTTTTCTATTTACTAATCTGTAGAGCCCTGCGGAACTCTATGGACAGACAAAGGTAGGAATGCAACCGGTTAAATTGCAAAAGAAAATTAATGATTAAAAATACTGTGCCTAAAAGCGTCTTGGCAGAAGTGACGGAAAATTCTTCTTCAACCTTTCCAATCTTTTAGTAGTTTTAGCTTAATTACCACCTTCGCCAATCCGTGGAATGTTGGCATCAATTTAACAGAACAACGCTTTGGATTGAAAGTAACATGTCTCGGATGCAGCAATCCGAAAAATGGAATTTCAGACCTTTCTAAGTCGATTTTACAATTAAACTTCCCAAAAGTCTCTGGTCTTTTCTAACCTTTGATTCTAAAAAAAAATCAGTGCATTCTTTTTTTGCCGTGGCTTTTCCATTTTTAAAATTTTACTTTTAATATGAAAATAAGATTTTAGACTATATTTATCTCAATTAATCTATCGCATTTTTGAGCAATTACAATTTAAACAAGCCTATAACACAATCTCCATTTATAGAGGTGTTTAGGTTGGAAGAATTACCTTCTGGTACTTTTGATCATTATCAGCGGTTTAATTTCCATCAAGTGTTATGGAGTACAGAGATTAAAGGAACGATCACTTTTAGTATTGATTTTACTGATTTTGAAATGCTTGGCCATCAGGCCGTCGTCATTTACCCATACCAGAATATTAAAATCGACCTGACTGATAAAAAAGGATTTTTATTTTTAATTCATAATGATGTATTCTTTTGGATCAATCAGAAAATCGGTTCCGATTATCTCAATGGGTATTTTATAAACCAGCTGGTATCCTTTGACAGTAAAAGTGCAACCACGATGAGAAAAATCGTTGATTTACTTTTGGCGGAGTACGATGCCGATAATAGGGCTTTAATGATGGAAAGCTATGTGTTTTCGCTTTTATTTCAGGTGTCATCTATTTTTGAAGGAAGCCCGGGGCCCAGAGATTATGTCGACTATCCAGTTTTCGGAAAACTGATGAGTTTGATAGAAACGCATTTTATTAAAGAAAAAGGAGCTGCCTTTTATATCAAACAATTAAATATTTCAGCAAAAAAGCTTAATCAGATCTGCGATAGTATCACCAATAAAAATCTAAAGTATCTAATTCAGGATCGCGTTGTTATGGAAATCCGAAAGGAATTGCATCTCGGTAAAAAGACCGTGAAGGAAATAGCATATGATCTGGGATTTACGGAACCTGCTTACCTTACACGTTTTACAAAAAAACATACAGGCCTGACCCCTAAAGAATTTATAAAGCAATAAAGTCCTTCTTTTTAGCTGGAAAGTGTAATTTTTTCCCTTATCCGTTACGCTACATTTGTGCCGTAATTAAATAGAAATGGAAAAATACACTTCAAGACAAACTATTATAGTTTGCATACCGGCACCTAATAATATTGGACTATTATGAAAAAAGATGCTTTAGTTACCTATCTCAGAACAAAGCGTGTTCTGTTTATATTGTGTGGCATTCTGCTGATTGCAGGTACATTAGTTTTGACGTTTGCCTGGTCGGCAGGCCTGATTGGCGGACGTATTACTACCCGGACATTCCTAAAGGATACGCCCAGTACATTCCCGGCAGGCTATCGTCGTGCTCATGGTAAGGGTATTTGTTTCGAGGGCACTTTCCGCGCCTCTGGTAAAGCTGTACCATTTTCTATTGCGAGCGTATTTGCCCAACAGAAAGTTTCGGTTATAGGCCGTTTCTCATTGGGTAGTCCCGATCCTTATGCCCCTGATAATTCTACCAGAACGGCCAGTATGGCCTTGATGCTTACTGCTGATGACGGAGAACAATGGCGGATGAAACTGAACAATGAACCTTTTTTTGCTACCCGTGATGCAGAAGGTTTTCTGAAGCAAATGGAGGCCTATAAGCCAACTCCGGCTACGGGCGCTCCAGATCCGGCAAGAGTGGCCGCTTTTTTAAAAGAATATCCGGAAGCAGAGAAATACATAAAATGGGATGCTACTGCCCCCTGGACCCGCAGTTTTGCCGGAGCACAATACAACGTTATTAATTCGTTCATTTTAATTGATAAAAATGGCAAAAAGCAGCCAATACGCTGGTCTATGCGGCCACACGCACCATTCACATCGTGGATTGTAAGCCAACGTAAACAGGCCAGTCACGACTTCCTGTTTGAAGATTTGAAAAAGCGTATTAAAAAGGGGCCACTATACTGGGATCTTGTGCTGACTTTGGCCGAACCAGGCGATCCGGTAAATGATCCTTCACAGGTTTGGCCAGCAAGTCGCAGACAGATAGTGGCCGGCACATTGGAAGTATCCCATGTTTTTGAC
>Ga0265798_10008825_pt1 | contig 12759 bp, 12 predicted proteins | sample P3T30metagenome_FD_192430 | JGI IMG/M metagenome (GOLD analysis project Ga0265798, IMG submission 192430) | Plant litter microbial communities from East Loma Ridge, Irvine, California - P3 T30 | ecosystem: Environmental > Terrestrial > Plant litter > Unclassified | place: USA: California...
CAAACCTCGGTAGAGACGTACGTCCGTGGCTGTACCCTATCATACTGTGAGATATACGTCGATAGATACCATTGCAGGAAATGAAGGACTACAGCCCCCTATCGTGTAGCGCATGTACGAAAAGAACCACAGCAACTGGACAGAATCTGATTCATGTCAGCTGTATGCGCAGCATCTACATTTGTCGGTGTTGATGTGGTGAGCAGGCTGGCCTATGGAGCGGCTAAATTGCCGGATCATGTCAGCACCGCTTTGATTTGCGGGGACCAGATCGAGGGAGGCCTAAATAAGCGCAGCAGCACTGCCACTTCGGGGCGCTGACTCGGGGTCAGTAGGGCCAGTATCAGTCGCAGTGCGCAGACGCTGCCTTGCTGACTGTCGAACATAGACTCAAAGTAAGGGTTGCATGATTCGTGGGATCGGTGGATGCGCTGTCATTCATCTCCATGGGGCGACTTCGTCTCGAGATATTGGCCGCACGTCTTACTCGTAAGGTCTTGGGTCGAGAACCAGCAGCGGTGCGTAAGCCGACCAGACGATGCATTACTGCCGAGGCAGTTGCATTCAATACTACACCGCTGCCCCCTTGGCCACTTTTGTGGCCTTTTCTGCGCTTCCTCCTGCTTTCACTTCTCATCGACGGCCCTCTACTTCGTGGACCAAGACGCCACCCAATTCGGCGGTGCCATGCTGCCCATCAAGTTCGCCTCCATTTATGGTGTGTCCGTATTTTGTCGCCGTGTGCGTATACGCTTGCGCATCAGGATATCCGTTCCTGGTCATCTCCGGCGTGCCATACGGATTGATAGAATCACCGTCGCTCGATGGGACAGAAGTACCAGCGGAGTGGCGCTTGGAGCGCTTGAGGATGTATAAGATGGCGACACCGGCGAATGCGATGACCGCAAGCCCCCCGACGACGCTTCCAGCGATCACGGATGTGTTGTTTAAACGACTGCTACCGCCAGCGGGTTGATCCTGCTCGCCGGCCGGGCTAGACGTTGGGGACGGGGTAGGTGCCGAGATGGACGGGTTGCTATTCGATGCAGGTATACTGGAGGCTGCCTGTTGGGACGCGACTGACGTTGAGTCCACTACAACACATTAGTAATAAGTCAAATATAGCATTTGCGCACTGTCACGTACCATTGGCCGGAAGCGCTTGGTAAAGCGTCGTCGACATCAACGGATGGCTGCCTGTCCAATCGCAGTAGATACGCGTGTACCCGTCGGATGCGCCAAAAGTGGTGAACATGATGTCCGAGTAGCAAAGCCCATAATCTCCATCGCTGTTCAGCTGGTTAACATGGTCGAGTCTACGCGCAAGACATGCAGCTCAACTTACCAGGTACTAGTTACGCCTCCAGACCCATACACCGTTGTATGTGAGCAGCTTGTCCATGCCTCACAACCTGTCTTCGGTAAAGGGGAGGTCGTGGTGATTCCATCAACCTCGAAAGCGGACGACACTTTGCACGATTGATACAGGCTGCCTGTTGTAAAAAGGTAGCCGTCGGACTGAGGGAAAGTCTTGATCGACCCTATTGCCAGGTCAGATAAGCGCATCTCAAGATCGAGCGCGCATGCCAGTGTACTTACAGACTGGCTTATCGTCTTGCGTGCCGATAAGCTCGTATCCCATAACCACGATGCCATTTGCAGGACCTTGCCTTGGGAGCATTGCAGGAGCTGTGGGTGCAGGCATTGGGGCATGTATCAGTGCCGCAGCAGCGACATTGATAGAGACCATTCGCAAGAGGAAAGAAAACATGGCGATAGATAGCGAGGGTCGTATGGCACAGAGCACCCAGCACGTGCACTGCTCAAGTCGGTGGAAAAAGAGCGATAGAGACGCTCTCAAGGTCCGCGACCTCGTCGCAAAGTGGGTTTTGTCTTTTGGACCCCAACCATCGTGTCATTTTAAGTACGACCGACTATCACGACATCCTGGTCATGTTCGACGGCTGTGAGTGGGTGCATGAGGCACAGGAACACAATTGAGGTTTAGGGGATATGCGGGGCGTAGCCTTCGAGCACGGGCAGCGTTGGGCCGGGGGTTTGAGAGGCGGATAAAGTGCGACTTAGTCCAATCGTGGCATGATTGGCGCCCGCCAAGCAGGCGTTCCGTCGTGGCTGGGCTGGGAGCCTCCTAAACCCGGATCCTGCATGCAGCGATCTGGAATTCGTTGCAATAGAGATCTCAATGCGCGGGCAAAACTTGCCGGTCGGTATAGGGCTGCCGGCAGTTATCCCTCAGTGAAATTGCGCAGCGATGCCTTGCGACACTTGGACGTCTCAATGTCGAGCTGATGCAGGTAAAGCCCGTGTCCCTAAGCTCATCCTTCGGCCCCAAATTGCTGTGGATGCTGGAATATTTTTCAGTCTGCTGGCTACGCGCCAGCCGAGGCGTACACTGCAAGAAGCCTTCGACGACACATGGAACCTTACTCGCACGCTTCCCCAATTATATCGAGTTGGTACTACACCTGGACGTAGCGCAGCGGTGCGTCCGTTTGTAGGTTAGACAGACACAGTCAAAATACATTTGCTGGGACTCGTCTTGTTAGCGCATGAACACGAGATACAGAGAACGCCTCTGGATGCATCCTGGGGAATTTGGGCAAACGGGAATCTTCTTCGTATGTATGTATAGCATAGCCAAAACGCCAGGTCCGGTATAATACTGGCGCGCAAGATGGGTCCTCAAAAGCAAAACCAGGTGCCAATTCTCTTGCTCCTTCCTTTCCATCCCTTATCAACCGGCTCCATATCTTCTTTGGTATAGACATCGGTCTCAAGATCCATTTCGCTCGCTTTCCTAAACTTGGTCTTCTTCAGAAGTTTCCAGCCGACAATCATCAATAGGAAGATAGGAAGTTCCAGGTAGAAGCTAACGAAATCCACGGCGGCAAACTTGGGGCTGAATGACGACCATCCCTGCACTAGCACAATAAAGATGTTTAGGAAGACGCAGATGTAAGGGCCCCAAGGGTACATCCAGTTTCGGAAGGGTAGCAGGTGTTCTTTTCCTTGGGCTTTGAGACCTGCGCGGAAACGCAGCGAAGAGATGCCGATGCATATCCAACTCAGTTGGTTCGAGACGCCCACGATGTTCTGCAGCCATGTCCATAGCTGACCCGATCCGACAAAAGAAAGGGAGAATAGGACAATGGACACCAAGCTAGTCGTCAACACTGCGATCCACGGAACTTGGTATCGCGTCAACTTCGTGAAGACTTTGGGCGCATGTCCGTTCGCTCCGAGTGTGTAGAGCAAGCGCGAGCCGGCGTAGAGGGCATGGTTGCCTGCCGATATGACACTGGTGAGGACCACTGCGTTGACGAACGATCCAGCCGCTTTCGAACCGGCCATTTGGAATGCGATGGTGAAAGGCGATGTACGCGATGACTTCGTCGAGAGACCGGGATAATCGTACGGTATGTTGAATCCAATCATGATAGCCGTGAGGATGTAAAAGAGCAAGATGCGCCAAAAGACGTTCTTCACGACCTTTGGAAGCACGCGTGCTGGATCGCGCGTCTCTCCGGCTGTAATTGCGATGGACTCAGTTCCACCGTAGGCGAACGATGCAGTCACGAAAACGGATGCAAAGCCTCCAATGCCACCGACAAACGGCGCATCTCCAGCGGTCCAGAATTTGCCTCCAATATATCCATGGTCGGTATTGGCACCAGCATTGACTGCGATGCTCAGGATAATGAAGATGACGATGGTCACCACCTTCAAAAGACTCAGCCAGTACTCCAGCTCGCCGTAGGCCTTAACGTTGATGATGTTCGCCAAGACGATCAGCACCCATACGGCTATGCCAACTGCATACCATGGGACGCTATCGCTCCAGTATTGTATCAGCAACTGCAAAGCGACAAGATCGGCCGCCGTGCTGACAGCATCGTTGAACCAGTAATTCCATGTCAAGGCAAAACCAAATGCATCGTCCACATAGCGACCGGCGAATGTGCAGAAGGAGCCTGCGACGGGGACGAAGGCAGCCATTTCGCCAAGAGATAGCATAGTGCAGAAGACGATGAAGCCGACGATCGAGTAGCAGATGAGTAGCGAAGCTGGTCCGCCAGTTGCGAGAGCTTTGCCAGTTCCGAGAAAGAGTCCAGTTCCGATCGTGCCTCCGATGGCTATCATTTGCACCTGCCTGGCACTGAGAGATCGTCGGAGGCGGTCTTCATTGACGAGGTGGGAAGGTATCCGGTCCAGGGATTCAGGCGATGCCGCCGCGACATCATGAGGATCTTTCTCAGGGTCGGTGGTCGTCATGTTTGGAGCGAGGCCTACCGCGGTGATGCGATGCGATGTAAGTGCTGAAGCTCAGAGCTGGCGCATGGAAGCTTTTCATGGCGAAGCTTAGGTACTTCTCGACTGAGCACGAGCGCGATACCCATAATTCGCAGGCGAGTCAGCGATCATTACACTTCTGGCGCATTTCGCACAGCTTGCCACGGAGCACGTCATTTTGCTCGTAGCGGATTGGTGGTGCGGGGGAAACCAGAGGGTCGGAAACATTTTCACTCTAAGTTTGCATTGGGCTACGCCACATACGGTTAGTGCCCTGCCCCGCTCGGAAAGCTTTCAGCGACGCGAAGAGGCTTGTTCTTCCTATGTCCATTTGCTACCGTACGTCTTCAAGGTGTTTTCTAAGGTCATTCTTCATATCCCACCTTCCAGATCTCAAGTGCGACGACTTTGCCTTCGAAAACCATCGAGCCTGCATTGATCTCTACACCACGCAGTGCATCGCTGAAAGCAAGACTCAGGGCTCCAGCGGTAATCTTCACGCCATCCTGCTCCGCCAGTATCTCTAACGTATCTTCTGGATCATTCGTTCCCTTCTGGAAGACACGATGTACAGGGGAAACTCCAAAAATCGAGTACTTCTCCCTAGGTCTAATGAACCGAACCCAAGGAGGATCCAAGTTGTTAATTTGACGTTCTCCAAGCGCGCCTGTGTACACGCAAATCGTGGTCGATTGATGCGCAGCTTCCGATATATCTTCCTTGGCTTGCACGATTAGTAGGTGATCCGGCGCTCGTAAGATCGTTGCGATTTTGGTGATGAGCCGCATGTCGGCCTGGAAATCAGTGCTGCCAGGTTGCAATTGCACATCAATGGCTTGAATGTTTGGCGCCAGGCTATGTTCGTCAGACATGATTAGGAACAGTTGCGCGAGCTGCTCTACAGCGATGATTTTGGTTGTCGCAACCTCGTTGTAGACGCCCTATCGTGGATCAGTTTCTCTTGTGTATCCACTTGCAGGCTAGGTCCACCTACTGTCATGGCCAGTGAGTATGGCAGCCCGTGCCAAAAACCATGGCTGATGCGGAAGCTCTGCTCGATGAATGCCTCTAGTACCGAAAGCAAATTGGGCTAGGATTTGGTGAGCGCTTGTACAAATTCGGGATGGTAGGAATTGCCTTACGACTGAGGACAGAACAGTGTCTCGAAACGCCGGCCAATCGACGGACGCCATATCTCCCGAACTTCGTCTAAAGCCCTTGATGATGCATCCAACGACGGCCTGGTTTAGCGGCCGTCCAGCAGTCCCGAACAGTCTGTTGAACAAGGAAACAATGAGATCGAACAAGTTCTCCAAGTCGTGTACTGACACAGACCCTTCCAAGTTTCTCGAGTACGAACTGGGAAGTCGAGAGGCAGCTGGCACAACGTCTTTACGCATGAAGCCGTATTTGGGAGGCCGCCGCTGGCGAATTTTCTCACCCAGCCTGAACAGAACATCGATGAGGTCCTCGTCGTCATCCTCCGAACGGAGACCAGGATTTCGGAATGTGCGCGAGTTACCAGTAGCCATGCTCCGAAACAATATTCGCACGTCATCTACTGGGCCTCTTTCTCTGGTGACTGGCTCACCGCCCTGCCACCTGGAAACTTCGTGCGAGAGAACGCGATGATTGTTTTTAGACAGCATATAAATGCCGCGAAGGAAGGTGCCGCTTGTCATACGTTTGTCTTCATCGACGGGGAACGGGAATGATCCGTAATGTACCAATATCCGGTAAAGCAGTGGTCCGGCCCTCTTGATTTCGTGGGGCACATCGGGATTCCGTTGGACCAGGTAGCGAACGAAGGTATCAACCGTCCAATCTGCTTTAGTGAGCAAGCGACCCTGTTGTGAGCGGACTACCTTACATGGAGGCCCGCCTTCGTAATCGCATGTTGATTTTGCTTCAAAAAGTTTGCGCAGCCCGTTCAAGAAGTTTTCTGAATGGATATACAGTTCGTCCAATAACAGGCCCAGCACCTGGCCTGATGACACGAATCAGTACTTTGTTCAAAGGAATGCTAGTGTTCATCACCTTGCCCTGTAAACACGTGCAGGGGATCAACCGGTGGGCCGATGGTGCTTGAGGACAGCCCCATGGGATGGGTACGGGCACTTCAGAAAAGGCACGGAACAATTGAGGGATGTCTTCGATTATGGATTGATAGGAGAATCAGTGTCGAGGCGACGCATGCAGATGAGTGCGGCTGTGGCGCGCTCCAGGCTTCCATCTCCCGCCAGCGGCCAGGCGTCCAGCGGCCAGTCCCGAGCACCACAAGATGCGCGCACCGTCCCTGTTCCTCGGCAAGCATCGCAACATCATACTTCTCATAGAAACATCTTGATCAAACTCCTTTGATAATGTCCGCAGCCTTCTCCGCAACAGCATACATCGTTGCCTGTAGGTGCGCCGCCGGTATCAACGGCAGGATCGACGCGTCCACCACCCTCAATCCTTCCACGCCATAGACTCTCAATTGCGGGTCCACACATCCACCCAACTCTTCTGGCATCAGCGCACATGCGCCGCTCGAATGCGCATACGTCGGATTCAAAGCAGCCGCCTTGATGCTCGCGTCAAAGATCTCATCGTCGGTCTCGAACCGCGCGCCCGGCACGGCTTCGACGGGTGCATAGCGCTTCAACAGGGGTGCGGTCGTCCAATGCTTCCTGTTCCAGCGCACGAGCTCACCAAGCACTAATTTATCGACTGGGTTCTGGAATGCGTTCCGGACGACGATCGGATTTGCTAGTGGATGCGTGGTGTTGAGGGTCAACATACCGCGCGAGAGAGGTTTCTGTACTGCAGTAGCTGCCCGACCCCAGGGTTGGATCGGGTATTCACCCGTGGCCGCGTCGTCGGAAAGGTAGTGCTCGATGAGAATCTTGCGCTGTGCAATAAAGCCCTTCAGCAGGGCATCGATCTTTGAATAGCGTTGTGGTAGGTAGGTAGTGGCATTTTGCTCAGAGATGAGGGCGGTTATGTTGGCGTACTTGTCCGAGAAATCCTTGAATGCAAGAAAGAGTACGGCATTGCCTCGTCCAAAGGTCCATGGGCCCGTACGGTTAGCCTCGTACAGATCGGCAGCTGTGGCGTTGAAGACTGGGTCGGGTTTTGTGACGAGCATGTCGGGATTAGGGATGGACTGATTGGAGAGGTTGAATTGCATGTACAAGGCTTGGTGATCCTGGAAGTTCGAACCAACTGCCGGAAGGTCTTTCTTCACGGCGATCCCAGCAGCGGATAGGTCATCCTTTGGACCGATGCCTGACAGCATGAGCAGATGCGGTGTAAAGACGCTCCCGGCTGCAAGTATGACTTCTTTCTTTGCGAAGACAGATGCGGTTAAGGATCCGGTGTTCGATGTATACTTGACACCACTTGCCGCGAGCGTAGTACCGTTTTTGAATAGGATCTCGTCCACGTGTGTATTGGTCATAAGATGCAAGTTGCTTCGTGATTGAACTGGGTCGTAGTAGGCTCTGCGAGCATGGCTTCGCTGCTTGGTGGAATTATCGATGGAGTTTGGCGTCCAGAACGTGCCAATCGGTCTAATGAGACCCTCCGGTGAGTGCGGTATGTCGGTCCGGGATACAAAAGAGGCCATGATGTCGACGTAATCCTCGTACTGGTAGTTCGGTATCGATACTTTGACTGGACCGTCACCATATCTATGTACAGGTTAGCTATCACCCAGCCGAAATCGGTATGAGCACACACGCATTGGCATCAAATGTCATGTTGAAGTGCTGGCGAACTGCTTCCGAGGGGCCATCAAAATGAGTAGACTTCTTGAAGTACTTCGCGAGGCCTTCATAGCCCCATCCCGGATTTCCCAGCTGCTCCCATGCATCGTAGTCTGCATCGGAACCTCTATCCCATTGCATTCCGTTGACCACTGAGCCACCGCCAACAACATTACCTACATGCACCATCCAGGTCTTGTTCTGCATGAAAGGCTCTGGCGCAGACGTAATGGGGTAATAGTTCTCAGCGTTGATGTTGGCAAAGTAAGGCACGCTTGTCGTGGGTCTGTTGTCGATGACGCCATTCTCAATGATCAGAACAGAGACTTGACGCTGTTAGTCAGGTGAATCATCCTGCTGAGAGGCGCGTGGTGCTTACCACCTGCATCTTCAGTCAAGCGATTGGCAACAACGAGCCCGCTCAGCCCCCCGCCCACTACAATGTAATCGTAAGTTCCTGGCTCCGAGGATGTCTGCCGAGCGCTCACTACCGCCGCTGCGGCTGTTGAAAGAAAGCCGATGAGACCGACGAGCGAGCTGAACTTGAGCAACGGCATCGTCGTGATTCGTCAGGCTCAGCGACGGTGGAGTCGATACTGAATCAACTCTTACCGGGGCATCGAGACAATTAAATGCTCAGCAGTACCATGATTTAGCCAGGGTGACGGTTAGAGCTCTCAACATCATTGAACCCGGTCTGCACGTGACAAGCGGTGTGTTGCATCCGAGTCGTTCTGGACCGACAAGTTTCCAGTATCAACAAATGCATTCGCATGGTATTCATCTCGGTGTCGACCTCCATTTGATGTTGTAATGCTGATCGTGCATCCCTCCGATGCGTGTTTCCAGAGGAACCCCACTTTGGCGCCTGCCGAGCAAATCACGAAGAGTTAACGTGTGGGGCGCCAAGCGGCGGCGGCGGCGCGTCTTCCTCCGCGAGAACCAGCCTTCCGAGGTCGCATGCGCCTCACCCAAAACACTATCTTCCGGCAGATGTCTTCCTTGCCTTGATGCAGCTCCATCGATGCCACCTCTAGCAGTCGTATAGCGAAAGTTAAGAGAAGAACGCAATCATCAGCCGCCGGGTGTAATGTAGAAATCGAACTCTTTTCCCAACGCACATGTCCTCGGACTCACGCAGGTGCCAACACAGCGATTGACATCGGTACCTGCCATGCATATGCGGGCTATGCGTGTCTTGGTATCGACATGGCCTACCCACAAGTAACGGTAAAAATATCCGAGATGTCTGCTCCCCTGGAGTGCCTGGCCCGGCAAATGTCCTGTGGCCACTGAGAAACAGTCGACAAACACCATACGCGCCAAGAAAAGGCGAACAAATTGGCCGGGGCGAAGGCTTACGTGTGATAGAGATTACTGCTATCATGTCAAGAGGTACTGTGCCTCAATGAACCAGTACTCAGCATGCGACGGATAAATCGCTGACAAGGTTTACACAGGAAGAACAGTTGGGGCATGCATGCTTCTAGGCAGAGAAAGACACATGTCCGTAATCTTGAACTCTTGACAATGATTCTCTTGTTTCGTCATGTGGATGAAGTTGGCTTTCATCTTCCATTCTTCGATCTCACTGCTGTGCATCGGGTGCCAGATAGGCCACCAAGATGGAAGGCGCCGAGAACCTACCTACGACGCACCTCGAACTCATTGTTGTCTCGATCTGCATGGTTATGTTTAGCACCGTTTTCGCTGGTTGGCGAATAACGATCAGGTTCAAAGCATCTCCGTGGATGCGAGCGAGCGACTGGTTGATGATTCTCGGAGCAGTAAGTGAGCAAAAAGCCTAGGTCGAAGTTCATGCGTAGCTAACCAACTCGTACAGGCGATGAACAACTCCGCTATGGCCGTTTCCATCGTTTCCGCCTTTCACGGTGCGGGCCGTCTTTTGAGCGATCCGTTTTGGCAGCCGAATACACTGGAGAAGATGGTCTACCAGAACCGTCTCGTCTTTGCGAGCCAGCTCCTCAATGTTTATGCTATGTGGATTGTGAAGCTTTCCATTTGCACATACCTCCTGGCACTCAATTTCTCAAAGGGATACCGTTGGGTCATATGGGTGAGTGCACTACGACTATATTTGACATGACCCAAGCGCTGACATCAATCGGCTCCGACAGGCGACGATCGTTTTCGTCACTATCTTCAATTTCCTACTACCCGTGATACAGCACTTTGGTCTTTGTCGTCCTCTCGCGTCGAGATGGGACATACGTATTACCGACAAAGAGTGCTGGTCGCCGGTAGTGCGGATAGGTATTGCATATACCCAAGCCATTTCCAACATCATCACGGACTTGGTGTATGCGACAGCACCGATCGCATATCTCCGGTCTGTCCGGCTCAGTAACCGTACGCAGTGGAGTGTGCGGGCTGTCTTTCTTATGTCTTTAGTGTAATTCCCTCGACTCCATGATAGCCAAGAGCAAAGACTAACGAGCAACAGGTGTACAGCCATATCCGTCATGAAGCTTTGGGATTTCCAGCGGCTTCAGGGTATGAAAGAGGCTTACTACGAGTCGGTTACACTTTCTATTTGGTCGATGACGGAAGTTTCCGTGGGCATCGTGGTTGCCAACCTACCGCCGCTGCGCAAATCTTTCGACAGCCTTCTCATTCACGTTCTCCCCAAGTCATCGAATGACAAATCGGCTTCAACTAGATTCCAGAGCTTTCATCTACCAACGTACCATAGGCATCTCGACCCCAGAGCTATAACCGAAGGCATGGCGGGCCGAAGCGCGAGACGGCCCTCCATGACTACGATTCCAGGGGACCACGAGAGCGACAAGGCGATCCTGGAAGATGTTCGATCAAGAAAGAGTAACGACAGCCATCACATATTGTGCACGACACACATCAGCGTGGAAAAAGGTCATCGAGGAGCTTAGACTATTACGAAACCACAAAGGTCAAACGTCATTATCAGGCTATATATTGTTGGCTCTTTGGATCGTGTTTGGAGACGCTTAAACGATTCATTGTCACGATCTCGTCATAGTCTATATACTAGCCGTCACGCACGTCCGACCCTCGTTTGCAGTCAGCAGGCCACGGATGGCTCTCAAATGCGCAGCACCTTGCACCTTTTCCCTGATACCATTTCCCATACGCTCATACACTATTTCCAGCCGCTTACTCTGTCTGTTCCTGCGCCTGCAAGTCCTGTACCCTTCTGTCGGCCTCAGCATCAGCTCCCTTCTTGCTCACAACGGCCTGCGCAATCCACGTGCTAACAAGCACCACCGCGCAAACCAAGGTGGGAATCAACATCCTCCTGCTCGCCTGCGCTTCACTGCAAATCTGTTGGCTGTGATCATCATACCCCCTGGAAAGCATCTCGAATATACTGCAAGCAGCTAGTTCGCGCGTGCAGTCGAAATACGGGTTGTAGTATGAGTATGCAGCACTTGGTACGCATGCCTCGCGTTCCAGACGTTTCTTGGTCTCGAAGGTTATGATCGTGGAGGTGAGTGACATGGCAAAGGCGGCGAGGCCGAAGAAGATTGAGCAGGCTAGTACCCATGGGAAGCGTGAGCCTGCGGTCTTGGGGTTCTGGAAGAGTTGTTAGCAGAGCTTCTAGAGGTTAGAGGTAATTAGGCATACCTTCTCCTTCATCATCATGAACGCCACTGTCAGCCATCCCACGACTCCGGCAACCAATCCAACACAACCGCTCACCAAGACCCAGATGTCGTTGCTCGTCACATATTGCATGTATACTTTGTTGAAGTCCCTGTTTCCGGCGTCGTACTCCTCCCAATACGCCCTGCGTGCAGGTGAGCCGACGGGTCCGTAATATGTGTAACTGCCTTCTGGATAGCTCGCGTTCATCGACTCGCTGTAGTGGGTGACGAGAGCGACCGTTGCGATCGAGAGAGCGACTAGGGTTGTCGACGCCAGAAGGGATGTGGCTTGCAAGGCCTTGGACAAGATTGATGAACTCATGGCTGTGTCGTATGCAGTAGCGTTAGGATGGAGATATGATGGTTATCCTGGAAAAGGTAGAGGGCGAGATGGAAAGACGAGTGCGATATGAAGCACAAGGCTTGCAGCCCACGACTACTATATACAACCACGATGAAGCCGGGCGGGGTAGCATTTCACCACATTCTTCCACGCGCATGCTGGAACGGGACCCGAGTAAGACACGCTTAATCGCACGACTGCGCCTCCGTCAGGCATCCCGCGTCCGACTTAAGTGCAACCTCACCTCGACCGCCAAGCACACGTAGCGCATGCTATGAAGGAAGAATGCGCAGATATCATTCGCGCGGATACACTTGGTGCTGTAGTGTATTAGAGCGGAGTCTGGGCAGATCCTGACGTCGTCACAGCGACTACGCCGGGCACAAGTTGCGACGTTGCGTCTTTGCCAATGGAGCCTGGACCCGAGTTCGCTACCAACGCCACATACAGTTACCTCGACAACAGAGGATTGATTCTGTTCTTTTCTTTGCTCTCGTACTCGGCTCTTCAATCGCTGCTATTTCGCACAGTCTACGTGTCGGATTGGAGAATTCTGCCTTGGGGTTGACCTTACAACAATGTGCATTGCAACGAACACGGTCCAATTTGTTGATCAACATTGGACCTCTTATTGATTAGCTTTGCATTCTTTTCCTATCATCCCTTCCATACTTCATCCATCTCAGTATTCATCATCATACCTCTGCTCGTC
>Ga0265798_10008826_pt1 | contig 12758 bp, 9 predicted proteins | sample P3T30metagenome_FD_192430 | JGI IMG/M metagenome (GOLD analysis project Ga0265798, IMG submission 192430) | Plant litter microbial communities from East Loma Ridge, Irvine, California - P3 T30 | ecosystem: Environmental > Terrestrial > Plant litter > Unclassified | place: USA: California...
TAAAACCCTTATTGATACCGAACGCGATCATATCGTAAAGCATATTCAGGTACAGCATTTTCTCGCGTTGGACGCTGTCGTCGTATCCCAAAAAATAGGTGTCGAGCACATTGCCGTTCTTGATCAACGTGCTGAATCCGATGAGTTTTCCTTCTTCGAAATAGCCATAAAACAAAAAATTCTCCTTTAGCTTTTCCTTTAGTGTCCTGAAATGTTTCCGACAGATAAAAAACGTATTGAACGGCGCATTTTCGGCAACGTGGCGATACAATTCATCGATCGTATCTTCGTATCGGATAATATCCTCAAGATGCATCTTCCGCTTTTCGAGGCCTTCCGATTTTTTACGTGCGCGCTTGAACTGGTCGCGGTATTTTTTGTGAAGCGAGGAAACATAATCGTCGAAGGTCATCCATTCCGGACGAATTTCCAGCACCATGTTCGGTTGCGTGGAGAACTGGAGATAATCCGAAAATCCTGCCTTTGCAAAACGCTCCACCTTAGATTCGGAAAAATCCTTGAATGTGACAAGATGAATCTTCTTTTTGAGGCTGGCGTATTTCCGGACGAGTGCCTCCGAAGCCGTCCGGAGGGTCCTCAGAACCGAAACGTAATCGGCATTCCGGGCAAGAGCAAACGCATTCTGGCCGGTAAGCATGTTGTTGCCGATGAAAAGCACATGTGAACTGAACCTTTTGAATACAAAATTCCGGACCGACGTTTTGATGCAGCGATCGCGGTCGCCGAACGATTCCAGCAGATTCAGGTCGAGGAACTGGCTCAGCGCTATTCCGGCTAGTTCCGATCCTTCGAAAATCCCGATAAAATGACACTTCATATTGGCCGGAGCCGACAGTTCCAGGACGGAAAGGTAATCTGAAGATAAAAAAATGTTGGATGACGACAGGAGGTCCCAGTCAGCAGGCAACTGGTCGACGCGGTCGTAAACGGCAAACGAATATACTGGATCCAATTTCGGAAAATGAGAAATCAAAAGTAATGTTCCGGACTTTGGGGCGTGCCCGATTAAGCAAAAATTTAACGGATGCTGATAAAAAAATCCCGCCGGTCAGACGGGATTGATTGTTTGGAACTCATTCCCAGGCGCAAAGGATCCCTCCCATAATAGCGCAGGTTACGACCCAATACCCGCCGGCAATCAGGACGTATCTGAAGCTGCGTTTTTCATAGAGCGCTCCGACCCCGATGACAGGCAAGGCGAAAAAGAGGCCTGCCATCGTTCCGTGCAACGCTCCGTGTTTGAACGTTCGGTAGGTGTGTCCGTAAGCATCGATGTAATTTGTAAGCACCGACGGATCGACGCCCTTAATATCCATCGTCGCACTGTACGCATCTGACTGGTGGATGACGATGCTGTACAAAATCCAGCAGATGAAGAACGAGTAAAGCAGGCAAAGCCCGAAAACCTTTACCATGTTGAACTTTTCTTCCGGATTGAACGAGATGTTCGCTTCTTTCATCCACGCGTTTCCGAAAACCTTCGGATTGTACCAGATCATACCTACGACAAGCGAGGCAAACGGTGCCACCAGCAGTGGCCAAAAGTTGAATTCTTGCATAATGATTTGTATTGGTTGGTCCTCAAATGTAGAGAAATTAACCAAATGAATTATGCAGATTAAAATATGCCATTTAATCTATTATTTGTAGGAATAAATTTATATATATGATTGTTATTGTGTATTTCATCGATTTTATTTGTCGGTTGTCGATGTTTGACATAGTTTTATCCCACGAAAGTCCCTAAAGCATTCAAGATGAAAAAAATTTTTACCCTAGCTTTAATTTTTGCCGCAACCACTTTGTTCGCTGCTATTCCGGCTGCCGAAAAGATTGCACTTATCCGTCTTTACAAAAACACGAACGGTGCGCAGTGGACGCATAAATGGGATCTGAAAAAACCGGAAACCCAATGGTACGGCATCCTCATCAAGAACAATCAGGTCGTGAGCATCGACTTATCGAACAACAATCTCAACGGTACGTTACCGGTAGAGCTTGGAAACCTGACCGGCTTGGTCAAGCTGAATCTGTTCAAAAACAATATCACGGGTCCTATTCCGGCGCGTATCGGACAACTGCAGAATTTGCAGGTACTGAACCTGTCGTTCAACAAATTAGATGGGAATATTCCGACATCTATCGGACAACTGTCTCAACTGCAATCGCTTGAAATGTACATGAACCGCCTTAACGGGAACATTCCGACGGAAATCGGAAATCTTTCAAGACTTCAGACATTGTCGCTTTACAACAACGATCTGGAAGGTGAATTGCCTGCTACGCTTTACGCAATGACCTCGCTCAAAGTTCTTTTGCTGAGCAGCAATAAGCTTAACGGCAGGTTGAGCCCCGATATGGCCAATCTCGCATCCCTTGAAAACCTGAGCCTTTTTGAAAATAAATTCGACGGACAAGTCCCGCTCGGCCTAGAAAAGTTGAAGAACCTGCGCGAACTCAATATTTCGTATAATAAATTCAACGGGTTGGTTTCGTCTAAATTGGCTCAACTTGACACGCTTCACATGACGATGGTCAACGAACAAGGTGTCGCAATGGCCCTGAAAACCGAAAAAGACAATACCGCTATCGCCGACGAAGATTAAGATTTCTCATACATTTTGTGAAGAAGCCCGTTTAACCGCGGGCTTTTTTATTGGCTCAGGGCCGACAGGATTTCGTTGGAAAGCAATCCGCTGCCGCCGCCGTAATGAGGAATTATCATGATTTCAGGCTTTTGACGGCGAAAGAGCGCGGACAGGTACGCCTCACTTTCTTCAGATAAGCCGCATCCTAAAAGTACGATATTGAATTCGTGATTTGAAAAGAGGGCGATGGCTTCGAGATCGGTTCCGGCTCCAAGGCCAGACCATTCATCCCGGTTGTTGATGAGCCGGAGGACGGTTTCGGTGATTTCCGGATGGCGTCCGATGTAAAGTATTTTGGTCATGTCGTCACATTTAACAAATCATGCGGAAAAACTGTAATTGAAGTTGGCGTTTCCGGCATAATTCAGACCTAACAGGTTTTCAAAACCTGTTAGGTCTAAAGCCAGAAATCAGCATAGGAAAATTTTTTCCTTTACCAGCTTATTGTTTTACGAACTGCAGTTCAATTGCGAAACGTACTTCCTCGCTTACCAACAGTCCGCCGGTTTCCAAAGCGGCATTCCAGTTCAAACCCCAGTCTTTCCTGTTCACTTTACCGTTGATGGAAAATGCCGCTTTCGTGTTTCCCCAGGGATCCTGCAGCAACCCGCCGTATTCCGCCTCCAGCGCAACCGTTTTTGTAACACCGTGAAGGCTGAGTTCGCCGGTCAGGGTATAATCGTCGCCTGATTTTTTTACGAATCCGTCAGATTTGAATGTAACCGTAGGAAATTGGTCCGCATCGAAAAAATCAGCGCTGCGCAAGTGGTTGTCGCGGTCGGCATTACCCGTGTTGATCGAGGCCGTCTGTGCCGAAAACGCAATTTTTGCGGTAGTAAAATCATCGCCTTCTGTATCTACGGTAGCTTCAAATGTGTCAAATTTACCGGTTACGTTGGTAAACATCATGTGCTTTACTTTAAAAGCGATTTCGGAGTGTGTGGGATCGAGGATCCATTTTGTTGTTGACATAATATTGGAATTAGATAATTAGATAATTTGGAAATGAGATAATTTGGAAATGAGATAATTGGAAAATGAGATAATTTGAAAATGAGACAATTGGAAAATAAAATAATTAAAAATTGGATAATTAGAAGCTGCGCTGTGTTGAAGATCGTGGAAATTACCCGAGTTGCATCGGGACTTCCATGAGCAGGATTTCGGCGTTGTCTGATTTTGCGGTTATGTCTACGGCCGACGTATCCCAGATCCCGAGCCCGTCGCGTTCGTTCACCTCGATATTTCCGATGCTGAAATCGCCTTTGATAACGAAAACATAGATTCCGTTACCGGATTTTTTCAGATGATATTCCGCTTTGGCATCCGTATCGAAAGTACCAAGGTGGAACCAGGCATCCTGATGGATCCAAACGCCTTCATCGTCCTGATTTGGCGATAGGATCTGCTGCAATTTGTTGCGCCTGTCGCTTTGGTCGAGCGTGATCTGGTCATATCTCGGCGTCACGTTGCGCTTGTTCGGATACACCCAAATCTGCAGAAATTTCGTCAATTTATCTTTATTCTTGTTGTATTCGCTGTGAAAAATTCCGGTGCCGGCGCTCATAACCTGAATGTCGCCTTTGCTGATCACCGCCGTATTTCCCATCGAATCCTGGTGTTCAAGGGCGCCTTCGAGCGGAATCGAAATAATTTCCATGTTGTCGTGCGGATGGCGTCCGAAACCCATTCCCGCATCTACGCGATCGTCATTCAATACGCGCAAAACGCCAAAATGCATGCGCTCCGGATTGTGATAGTTCGCGAAGCTGAACGTGTGATGCGAATCGAGCCAACCGTGGCTGGCGTGTCCGCGAGAATCGGCTTTGTGCAATACCGTATTTTCCAGGACTTTTGAGTCGGTGTTCGGCAAATGATTGAAACCGACGGCTTCCAGTTCCGTGATCTCGTCAATGTCGTTTTTCAAAACATCGCCTATGGCCCCCGATGCTACGAACATTCCGGTTCCCATGAGTCCTTTTTTTATAAAATCTTTTCTGTCCATTGCGTTGTTATTTAGTAGGGCAAAGTTGGGGCCGAAATGTTTTGCGGGCATTGAACTAGGACAAGAAATTAATTAGCGAATTGGTTGATTAGCGAATTGGTTGATTAGCGAATTGGTTGATTAGCGAATTGGTTAATTAGCGAATTAGCGAATTAGAGAATGGGATAATTAGATAATTAGATAATGAGATAATTAGAAGAGGGACTTGTAAAAAGAATTGTGGGCATGCGTATTTTAAGGAGCTGTTCCGGCTGTTCGCTTGAAGTCCTCGCTTGCAAACCGGTTTTTTGTCGGGCGGGGGCGGCTTCCGTTGGTCGCCGCGCCCGTGCCGCAAAAAATCACGGTTTCCATGCTGTGGGCTTCCGCTGCCATCCGGGCTAGGGGCGGGAGTTCAATGGTCGCCTTTTCGGATAATGAATGAAAAAGCTGTTGCTCGTTCGAATTTGGGGTCGGGCGCCAGCAATTCGACTTTCGATTCCTGCCACAAATCTGTGACAAAATTTTAATTATCGTGGATTTTGTCACGGTTTTGTAACAAAATTTTAATTCGTAGAAATTTTGTCACAAAATGTTTTGATTGGATAGCTACGCAACCTCCATAAGGCCATATCAGATCAATGCCCCGCCAGCCGCTTCCTGACTTTCGATAAAAACTCAGGCGAAATTCCCAGATAAGAAGCAATGTAATGCTGTGCGACACGTTGAGGGATCGTGGGGTACAAGTGCAAAAACTCCAGATATTTCTCCGTCGCATTTTTCGATATCGAATCGAAAAGCCGGTTTTGGGTCGCGGCAACGTTGCGTTGCATTAAAATCCGGAAAGCCCTTTCGAATTTGGGAACACGCGCCAGCAATTCCTCCTTTGATTCCGGGGTAAACATCAGGAATTCGCAATCTTCCAGGGTTTCAATGAACACCCGGCTCGGCTGCGTTTCAAAATTGCTGAAGGAGATATCCGACACCCAATTATCTTCGATCCCAAATTGCAGGATCATCTCGTTACCGTCCGCATCGATATAATATTTACGCACGCAGCCTTTGACGACATAAGCCTCGAACATGCATTTTTCGCCTTCGCGCAACATTACGGTCTTTTTAGGTACGAATTGCGGCTTGATCAGCGAATCCAATACGCGGAATTCGTCATCGGTAAAGGCAACGTAGCGGGAAATGTTCTGGTGCAGGGTTCCGTCCATGATTTCAGTTTGGCTAAAATTACCAAAAAATCTTGTTCGCGTTCCTGTTTTCGGCATGACCATAAATTTTGTAATTTTGCAGCTTAAATATGAAGGAATGATTTTCGAAAAACAGTTTGACAATCCCTTCCAAATCCAAATCTCCTTTCACAAGGTCATTGAGGCTTTAGAGGAAATAGCCGAATCGGATGTTGATTTCCGGGCTAATTACGCAAAAGGGCTGCTTACAGCGGTTGAGAAGGTTCCGGAACTGCGCACCGGCATAACCGACAGCGACCTGATCACGGAACATTCCATGCTAATCCGCCATCTTCTTGCCGATCTTTTTCCGACGGCGCTGACCGACAACGAGATCAAAGCGGTAACAATCCCGTTTCACCATATAATTTTCAATCATACCAGGCGTTTCCAGAAGATTTTCCTCAACGCCGGCCCCGGTTTTGACATCCATATCCGAGACTTCAGCGAGCATCACTCGTATGTGATGAGCTGTTGCATGATCCTCAGGTACCACTACGGACATGAGGTCGACTTCATGCGTCCTGTCTTTTACGACATTCCGGAAACCGACGGCAACCTGAAATCCTACCGGATCCTGTACAACGGCGATTTCCTCGAAGTCTTTAAAACCGATTCAGCTCCTGATATTACACCGGAGGACATCGATCAGCTCATCGACAATTTCGACGACTTCGATCTGTGGAAACGCAAATTTCCCTTGGGAAGTTACATCCTGAAAGGGTTTGCTATCATGACCCTTTACGACAATACCGTCGAAACTGCGGTTTCATTGCTCAAGGAAAACCTGCTGGCTCCTGACAAAAAGAAGGAAACTCAAAAAAGTGGCGTGCTCGAAGGGATTTTCCGGTCCATTTTCCGTTTTCCGGACCTACGCCTCGGTTATGCCGAATATGATCCGGAAGAGCAAAAGTTCAAGGCGGCCAATTTCGGCATCCCGATCGCCAGCGTGCTTCTGGGATCCAAACAGGAACTCAATTACGCCGACCTTTGCGGATGTTCGCTCAACGACGTCGTGGAGGACATGAAATATTTCTCGATATCGGATGTGGAACGTTTCGGAATCGAAAATCCAGAGGAAAAAGAATTCGCCGATCATCTGCTGAACCAGGACGTAAAAAGCTGCATCATGGCGCCGGTCATGAAAAACGGCCGTATCCTGGGCGTTTTCGAACTCGTTTCGTCCGTACCGAAGCAGCTCAACAGCATCAACGCCAATAAACTCGATTTTATCCTGCCGTTCATCACTGACACGATGGACCGCTATTATTCCGATAAGCAAAATCACATCGACGCGATCATCCAGAAGGAGTATACCGCGATCCATCCGAGTGTTTACTGGAAGTTCCGGGAAGAAGCCGACCTGCATACGATTTTTGAAAATTCCGACAAGCCGTTTCGCGAGATCATTTTCAAGGATGTGTATCCGATGTACGGCCAGATTGACGTAAAAGGCTCTTCCATGGCGAGGAACCGGGCGATACAGTCGGATTTCCAGAAACAGATCAAGGCGTTGCTATCCATTTTCAACGAACTGGTTGCCACCCAAAAGCTGCCGGTACTGGAACAGCACGTATTTGAACTGGAACGCCTGGAAGCACAGATTCTTGAAAACCTGAAGGCTGATTCCGAATCGACTGCGCAGAACTACATTCTGAGCGAGATCCATCCGATGCTGGAACACTTTAACTCGCATCCGAAAGTCGCCCAAAAGATCGCCGATTACGCCAAAATCCTTGATCCGGCCTACGGAATGGTCTATGACGACCGCAAGAATTTTGACGAAACATTGTCGCTCATCAACAAGAAAATGGCGGCCGTCCTGGACAAAAAACAGGAGGAAGCCCAGGAATTTTTCCCTCATTACTACGAACGCTTCAAGACCGACGGGGTCGAGCACAGCTTGTACATCGGGGCTTCGATCGCGCCTAAAAAAACGTATAGCCCGCTGTTTTTGGGCAACCTGAGATTATGGCAGCTCCAGGCGATGATCGAACTTGAGCTGGAATATTTCAAGCTGCGTCCGAACTTGCCTTACGAGCTCGACGTTACGTCTTTAATCCTGGTTTACAGCACGCCTATCGCGATCCGTTTCCGCATGGACGAAAAACGCTTCGATGTAGACGGTACGTACAATGCGCGTTATGAAGTCGTGAAAAAGCGCATCGATAAATCGCGCATAAAAGGTTCCGAAGAACGCATTGCCGAAGCCGGAAAGATCACGATCGTATTCTCCCAAAACCAGGAAGAGGCCGAGTACAGGCGTTACATAAAATTGCTGCAGTTCAAGAACAGGTTGGGAAATAATGTCGAATCGTTTGAAGTAGAAGACCTGCAGGGCGTCACCGGTCTGCGTGCGCTGCGCGTGGAAGTCCTTTACCAGCTAACGCCGGAAGGTGAAAATTACACGTTCGACGATCTCGTAAAGGAGCTCAGCATCAAATCTTAATACGACTTGAACGCGATTACGAATGCGATGACCGAGCTGATAATGCCGAACATGAAAATGTTATAGGTAATTCTCAACAACTTGTATTTTCGCTCAAGCACGGTTCCCAATAAATAAAGGTCTTTGATCAGCGATTCGTACAGATACGTGCGGTCTTCCATCATTTCCTTCATCGCATTCTGGTAGTCGGTCAGCGGCATTTTTGAAAAGTTACCGAAGAACAGCAGATTCATTTTCCGGCTCGTGACATCTTCCGGATTATAAACGGTCGTATTGACTTTCGGCCGCGTCGCCAAAATGGCAAAGATGATGGAGATTACGCTGAACATCAGCATGACGAATGTCGGGAGGACGAGGTGCGCATTGCTCGGGCTGTCCAGTTTCGGGATCAGCGTAGACAGCGCGATCGAAATGATGATCGCATTGACCGATAGCAGGATATTGGCCTTGCTGTCGGCGATCTGGCTCAATTGCGTGTGGTTGCTCAACGTCACACGGAACAGCGTCTCCACGCCGCGATCCGGTTTTTTGTTGTCTGTCTTGTCTTTTTTGTCTTTCTTGTCTTTCTTCTTTTCAGATGCGACTTCAGGCTCCATTTGTTTGAGTTTCTGCATTATCGATGCAATGTTCTTTTCTTTTTGCGGCTGCCAGTTTTCGATGGCATAGGCGGTTTTGAATTTGTGCCATTTCAAAAGCATGTCGAGATTGCCGTTTGCCCAGTCGATGTCTGTATACACGCGGCCTTGTGTAGCCCATTCCTGGCGCAGGTAATCTGCTATTTTCTCATATTTTTCGCTTCCGAAATGAGCGCTGTCGGCATCACGGATGATCTTTTCCGCCAGGGTTTCAGGCTCGTAGCACATTTCGGTAATCCCGATGAGCTTTTCGGCCAGTTCCGATGTTTCCTTCGAAATACCGTTATCCGATGCAAATTCCTTAAATATCAGGATGCTGTTCTTCTCGTGCCTGTCCGGTCCGTGAACATATCCGGTATCGTGAAACCACGCGGCAAGCAGCAGCGCTTCTTTGTCGCTTTCAGTCAAACCTTCGTGTTCCGCCAACAGCTTTGCCGCCTTGACGACGCGCTTGGTGTGTTCAAAATTATGGTACGTATATGACGCAGAAAGTTTATCTTTGAGTAGGTCTTGCACGAATTTCTCGGCTGTCTCAGGAAGTGTCATTGTCACCATTTTACCTTACCAAATTATGAAATTATTTTTGGTTGCCGCTGCGGTACGGCAAAATATGAGGCTTTTCACAATGCTCATCGTTCTGGCATCGCTGCAATCATGCGCCACACATCATGCGCAATTCGGGAAGGAATCAGGTAAAACGCAGGACGATTTTAACGCTTCCGCGGATGTTTCCCACAAGTTTTTCCTTGTAGGCGATGCGGGCAACTGGATCGGAAATGAAACGCCGGAAGTAGCTGCTTTATTGTCCGGCAGGCTAAAAGCCGCCGACAGTTCCGCCACGCTTATTTTCCTGGGCGACAATATTTATCCGCTCGGGCTTCCGGATCCGGACGCTCCCAATTATTCCGATGCGGTTTCCAGGCTTCGCAAACAAATCGAAATTGCCAAAGGATTCAAAGGAAAAGCGATCTTTATCCCGGGCAATCACGATTATTACCACAGTCTTGCGGGAGTCAGGGACCAGGCGAAAATCGTCGTTGAGGGCCTCGGCCACAAAAAAGCATTTATGCCAAGAAAAGGCTGCGGCCTGGATCACATGGACATTGACGAATCGACGGCGCTTATCGTTATCGACAGCCAGTGGTTCCTTGAAGATTGGGACGATCATCCTGCTATGAACGAAGATTGCGACATAAAGACTCGCGAGCATTTCTTCAAGGAACTGCGCGACAAGATCAACGATTACCAGAACAAGACCATCATTCTGGCGATGCATCATCCGCTTATGAGCAATGGCGCCCACGGTGGTGAATATTCGTTCCGGAAGCATATTTTTCCGTTCAGCATAAATCTACCGCTTCCGGTGATTGGCAGTGTGATCAACGTCCTTCGCAAAACATCCGGACTGAGCCCTCAGGATAATCAGAACAAGATCTACAATACGTTTATAAAACGCGTCAAAACCCTGATCAGCGATAAGAGTAATGTTCTGGTCGTTTCCGGGCATGACCACAGTTTGCAGTATATCGAAAAGGACGGTATTAAACAGGTCATCAGCGGATCGGGTTCCAAGCAGGAAGCGGCCCGTATTGTCGGCAAGCGCGATTTCTCGTTCGGAGGGAACGGTTTTGCCGAGGTTCGTGTCCTGAAAAACGGTGCGGCCGACGTCTCTTATTTCGGACCCGAATCCGGTAAGGCCGACAAACTCCTGTTTACGACCCAAGCCCTGCCGGCCCGGAAGATCTTCAATCCGAAGGAATATCCGAAAAGTTTTTCCGCTACCAAAGATACTTCGGTTTACACGTCGGGAATGACCAAAAAAAGCGGCTTTTACCGATTCCTTTGGGGCCGCCATTACCGCGATTATTACAGTCTCGTTATCCGGGCGAACCAGGCCTCGCTCGATACATTGTACGGCGGGCTCAAGCCGACACAGTCCGGAGGGGGCCACCAGTCGATGTCGCTCAGGCTGGAAGACAAAGATGGCAAAGAGTACGTGATGCGCGCCTTGAAAAAAAGTGCGACGCGTTTCCTTCAGACGTCCGCGTTTCTGGACCAGTCAATAGAAAAAGATTTCCAGGATACGTACACAGAAGGTTTCCTTATGGACTTTTATACGACTTCGCATCCGTACTCCGCTTTTGCCGTGACAAATTTATCCGAAAGCGCCGGGATTCCGCATTCGAACCCCAAACTGCTCTATATCCCGAAACAGCCGCTTCTCGAAAAATACAATGAGGAGTATGGAGATGAGTTGTATCTGGTCGAAGAGCGTCCGATGGATAAATTCAAGGATGTCGGGTCGTTCGGAAAACCGGACAAATTCGTAAACACGGACGACGTGATGTCGAACCTGCATTCCGACGAAAAATATTCGGTGGATAAATCGGCCTGGATCCGCGCCAGGATGTTCGACATGCTCATCGGCGATTGGGACCGCCATGCCGATCAGTGGCGCTGGGGCGAATATAAATCGGACAAAGAAGTAGTGTACCGTCCGATTCCGCGCGATCGCGACCAGGCTTTCAGCAAAATCGACGGTGCGTTGCTTTCCATCCTGATGAATATTCCGCCGTTGCGCCACATGAAGCGTTTTGACGACGACATCAGCAATGTGAAATGGTTCAACAAACAGGCTTATACCTTAGATCTGGCATTCGTACCCGCAGCAAACGAGGACGATTGGGCGCGCGAAGCACAGTGGCTGACGGAAAACCTGTCGGATGCCGAAATCGATGCTGCTTTCCGTTCGATGCCGCCTGAAGTGCTTGACGAAACGGTAGACCGTATAAAATCGCAGTTGAAAATCCGAAAGACGCATCTGGAAAAATATGCAAGAAAATACTACAAAGCACTTCAGCATACGGTTTTGATCACAGGGACGGAAAAACGCGACAAGATTCTTTTGACACGTACGGGAAGAGATACGAGAGTCAAGGTTTTGCGCGTCAAAAAGGATGGGACCACAGAAAAGACCTTCGATAAAACCTACTCGCGCAAGGACACGCGGGAAATCTGGGTTTACGCCCTGGGTGACGATGACACGATCGAGGTAAAGGGCAAAGGCAGCCGGAAAATACGCTTGCGACTGCTTGGCGGAAGCGATTCCGATACATATCTGGTCGAGCACGGCAAGAAAGTGTCGGTCTATGATTTCAAGTCAAAAAAGAACGATCTGGCCAACGCCGGAAATGCCTGTCTTTCCATCGCTGACGACTATACGTTGAACACGTATGACTTCGCCAAGCCCCGGTACAATTTTTTTGCAGGTTATCCGATGGCGGGCTTCAACCCGGATGACGGTGTCAAGTTAGGAGCGGTCGTCAATTACATGGTGTTCGGCTTCGACCGCAATCCGTTTACGCAAAAGCATAGCATCGGAGCCAATTATTATTTTGCGACAAGCGGATACGAACTGAATTACAAAGGCGTCTTCCCGAAAACCATCGGGCACTGGAACCTCGTCCTGGAAGCCAGGTATACGAGCCCGAACTTCAGCCGGAATTTCTTCGGGTTCGGGAACGAGACCGTTAATGAAGACAACGATCGCGGCCTCGATTACAACCGTGTCAAGATCCGTACGGTGGAAGTTGCGCCCACCTTGCAATGGATCGGCGAGCAAGGAGCTTCAGCCAATATCAGGGCGGGATTCGAACGCATCTCGGTAGACAGGACCGCCGGGAGATTCATCGCGATTCCCGGTGTGGTAAACGGCGACGTTTTCGATTACAAAAATTATGTCGATGTCAACGGAGAGTACCGTTTCGACAACTACGACAATGTTTC
>Ga0265798_10008827_pt1 | contig 12757 bp, 8 predicted proteins | sample P3T30metagenome_FD_192430 | JGI IMG/M metagenome (GOLD analysis project Ga0265798, IMG submission 192430) | Plant litter microbial communities from East Loma Ridge, Irvine, California - P3 T30 | ecosystem: Environmental > Terrestrial > Plant litter > Unclassified | place: USA: California...
CGGGCGCCCGCCCAGAGCGCATGCTGGCGGCGCTGGACGCGATCGAGGTGAACCGCCAGCGCATGTTCAGGGAACTCGATTACCACTCGCGCGTGCGCGTGCGCGTCTGGCTCGACGGCCGCCTTATCTACAACTCGATGCCGCAGCTACCGGACGCGCTGCCCGAAGTGGCCACGCCGGATGCCTATGCGTGGGTGCGCTGGACCGCGCACTCCCCGGACAAGCGCATCGTCGTCGAGCGCCGTCACGAGGTCGACGACGAGTGGATGCTCACCATCTGGGGCGTGAGCTTTTTGCTGTCGTCGACGTTTTTCAGCCTGCCGCTGCTATTGATCCCGGCGTGGCTGATCGTGGGCATCGGCCTGCGCCCGCTGCGCTCGATCGCGTCGAGCATCGCCCAGCGCACGGACGCCGACCTGACGCCGCTGCCCGACTCCAAGTACAAGGAGCTCTCGCCGCTGGTAGTGGCCATCAACGGCTTGATGCATCGCCTGTCCCAGCGCATCGAGCACGAACACGAGTTTTTGACCGACGCTGCGCACGAGCTCAAGACGCCGCTGGCGGCGATCCAGATCAACGCGCACGTGCTGCTCAGCCGCGCCGGCGCCGAGATGGCAGAGCGCTGCGCCGAACCCGCAGCCGGTCTGCGCAGCGGCGTTGCACGCGCCACGCATACCGTACACCAGTTGCTGGCCCTCGAGCGGGCACGCGCCGAACCGCAGGTGGCGCAAGCCTGCCCGCAGACCGATGTGGCCGACTTCGTGCGCGAGCGCGTCGCGGCGGCGGCGCACCTGGCCGTGCAGCGCAATATCGAGATCGAGTTCGATGCCGACCCGGACGCCGGCGGCGCGCTGCCGCTGCACCTGGAAAGCATGGCGTCAGCGGTCGATAACCTGATCAGCAACGCGATCAAGTATTCGCCGCAGGATGGGCGTATCGCCGTGCGCCTGACGCGTGGGGCGGCTGGCTATCGGCTGGCGATCTGCGACGGGGGCCCGGGCATCGCGCCCGACCTGCGCGCGAAGGTGTTCGAACGCTTTTACCGGGTGCCGGGCCAGGAGCAACTAGGCTCCGGCCTGGGCCTGGCGATCGCCGAACGGGGCGCGGCAAGAAATGGCGGGACTATCTCACTGCACGATGGCGAGCACGGTCGCGGCGTGTGCGCGACCATCGTGTTTTGCGGCGCCGTGGCCTAGATCATCCCTGCAGCAGGAACGGCAACACGCGCTCAAGCAGCGCGTCCGGCGCCTCTTCGGCGATGTAGTGCCCGCACGGCAGCGCCCCGCCCTGCACGTCAGCCGCCACCAGCTGCCACTCCTTCATCGGATCGAAGCAGCGCCCCACCACGCCCTGCTCGCCCCACAGCACCATCAGCGGCAGGGCCAGCTTGCGGCCCGCATCGCGATCGAGCCGGTCGTGATCAAGATCGATCGTCGCGCTGGCCCGGTAGTCTTCGCAGATGCCGTGCGCGGCGCCCGGCAGCGCCAGGCAGCGCTGGTATTCGGCCAGCGCGCGCGGATCGAACGGCGCCAGGCCGGCGCTGCGCTTGCCCATCACATCGCGTACATAAGCAGCCGGATCGGCCTCGATCAGACGCTCGGGCAGCGGCGCCGGCTGGATCAGGAAGAACCAGTGCCAGTAGGCGCGCGCAAACGCCTCCGAGGTTTGCTCGTACATCGCCAGCGTCGGCGCGATATCCAGCAGCGCCATCCGCTCGACCGACTGCGGATGGTCCAGCGCCAGCCGGTGCGCCACGCGCGCGCCGCGGTCGTGGGCCAGCACGCTGAAGGTCTCGAAATTCAGTGACCGCATCACCGCCACCATGTCGGCGGCCATTGCGCGCTTGCTGTAGTTGGCGTGATCCGGCGCGCCCTGCGGCCTGGACGAATCGCCATAGCCGCGCAGGTCGCACGCCACCACCGTGAAGTGCTGCGCCAGGCGCGGCGCGACGCGGTGCCAGATGGCGAGGGTTTGCGGGTGGCCATGCAGCAGCAGCAGCGGCGGACCGGCGCCGCCGACGATGGCGTTGATGGTGACGGTGGGGTCGATCTCGACCTGCAGGGTGCGGAAATTCGGGAACAGTGCTGTCATCGTGTGCGGTATCCGGTGAGAGTGACGTCATGCTGCAGCAGCGACTATACACGCACCCGATTTGAAAAATAAAGACCGGTCCGCGCGTGCGCTTTTGTCCTTACGCGAACCTGACAACCAGCCACTGTTGTTATTACGTCATTCGCGATTGCCACGAATTGACACCCTTGCAAGCGCTGAGCAGTATGCGGTGGAGGTCCCCGGCCTCGCCCTTCCCAGTGGAACACCGTGACAGAACAAAAAAGGACCAGCACCATGCAGAGAGCCAAGACGGAAAAGACAGCAGTTGCCATCGCCATTGCCGCGCTGTGCGCAGGCTTTGCCCATGCCCAGGAAGTCCCGCAAACCGACACCACCGCGACATCAGCGACGGTGGTCGTCACCGGCACCCGGGTTGCCAACCGCACCGTGCTCGATACCACCGCGCCCGTCGATGTCATCTCGGCCGAGACCCTGAAGAATTCGGGCAGCACCGAAATCACCCAGGCCCTGTCGATGGCGCTGCCGTCGCTGAATTTCCCGCGTCCGGCCATCACCGATGGCACCGACACCGTCCGCCCTGCCACCCTGCGCGGCATGTCGCCCGACCAGACCCTGGTGCTGGTGAACTCCAAGCGCCGCCACGCGTCGTCGCTGGTGAACGTGAACGGCTCGATCGGCCGCGGTTCGGCGGCGGTCGACCTGAACACCATCCCGACCGCGATCGTCAAATCGGTCGAAGTGCTGCGTGACGGCGCTGCCGCCCAATATGGCTCGGATGCGATCTCGGGCGTGGTCAACATGCGCCTGCGCACCGACCGCACCGGCGGCGAAGCGACCGTGAACTACGGCGCCAACAAGACCGAATACGATCTGTACAACGCCGCGCCGCCGGCCGGCGGCACCTGGCCCGCCCCGGCCTCGCGCAAGCGCACCGACGGCCAGACCGCCACTGTGAGCATCTGGAAGGGCCTGGCGCTGGGCGAGACCGGCTACCTGACGATCGCCGGCGAATTCCGCGACCAGAACCGCAACGAGCGCGCCGGCTACGACATGCGCCAGCAGTACGCCCTGGTCAATGGCAGGTTCGACCCGCGCGAAAACACGATCAACCGCTTCAACGCCTGGACGGGCGAGCCTGACATGAAGCAGTCCACGCTGTTTGCCAACGCCGGCAACGACATGGGCGGCGGCGTCAAGGTGTACGGCTGGGCGAGCTACCAGGACCGCGACGCCACGTCGGCCGGCTACGCCCGCATCCCGCAAGACGCGCGCAATATCCAGTCGATCTACCCGGACGGCTTTTTGCCCCTGATCTCGCCAACGGTGAAAGACTTCTCGGCCACCGGCGGCGTGACCTGGCTCGCCGGCGAGTGGGACATGGATGCCTCGCTCGGCTACGGCAAGAACAAGATGGAATACACCATCGAGAATACGCTGAACCGCTCACTCGGACCGACCAGCAAGACGTCGTTCTACGCCGGCGGCTACTCGTATGACCAGGCCGTGGCCAACCTGACCGGTGTGCGCAGCGTCGAGATGGCGTCATTCTCGTCGCCGCTGAACGTGGCAGTCGGTATCGAAGCGCGCCGCGAGGGCTATGAGCTGTTCGCCGGCGAAGAGCAGTCGTACAGCTTCGGCGGCGCGCTGCTGCCGAACGGTACGCCGACGGCGCCGGGCGCCCAGGTGTTCCCGGGCTTCCGCCCGTCGAACGAAGTCGACTCGCACCGCAACGCGATCGGCGCCTTTGTCGACCTCGAGGCGAATGTCACGCCCGAGCTGCTGGCATCGGTGGCCCTGCGCGGCGAGCGCTATTCGGACTTCGGCAACAGCCTGGCCGGCAAACTGGCGCTGCGCTACGACTTCAACCAGAGCTTCGCCCTGCGCGGCGCGATCCAGAACGGCTTCCGCGCGCCGTCGCCGCAGCAGCAGAACTTCACCGCGACCTCGACCAACTTCATCAACGGCGTGCCGTTCGAGATCACCACGTTCCGTCCGGACGATCCGGTCGCCGTTGCGCTGGGCGCCAAGCCGCTCGACGCCGAGAAATCGGTCAACGCCTCGCTCGGCGCGGTGATGCGTTTCGGCGCGGTGAGCCTGACGGTCGACGCGTATCGTATCGACATCGATGACCGCATCATCCTGTCCGAAAACCTGACGCAGACGAACGTGCGCAACTACATCGCCAGCCAGGGCTTCATCGGCGTGGGCGGTGGCCGCTTCTTCATCAACGGCGTGGACACCACCACCAAGGGCGTGGACATCGTGCTGAGCATGCCGTACAACGCGGGCGCTGCGGGCCGGCTGGACTTCACGCTGGCCGCCAACATCACCGAGACCGACGTGACCAAGACGCCGACCACGACCCAGCTCTCCGGCTTGAGCCCGGCGCCGGTGCTGTTCGACCGCCTGAACGTGCTGTCGCTGGAAAAAGGCCAGCCGAAGAACAAGCTCAGTGCGAACGTGAACTGGAAGCTGGGCCAGTGGGGCGCGACGCTGCGTGCCACGCGCTACGGCGAAGTGCTCTCGCCGGGCACCACGGAAGCGTTCGACTTCGAGATGGGCGCCAAGACCACGGTTGACCTGGAAGGCCGCTTCGCGGTCACGCCGAAGCTGAGCCTTGCGCTGGGCGCAGACAACGTGTTCGACCAGTACCCGGAAACGCTGCCGCCGAGTATTAACACCACTGGCAATACGCCGTTCTCGACGTATGCGCCGTTTGGTCGTTCGGGTCGTTATATCTACGGTCGCGCGACGTACGCGTTTTGATGTTAGGGGTGTGCTGAGTGACTTGGGTCCCCGCCTCCGCGGGGACGACGTGCGAGGGTAGCGGGCCCCGCTCTCAAGACCGTCGTTCCCGCGGAGGCGGGAACCCAAGTACGCACCGCAGACCTACCTCTCCAGCACCTCACCCAACCTCCGCGCCAAGAACTCCACCAGCGCCGCTACCCGCGGCGCCAACGCACCCTGCCTGTAGAACACCGCCCACACGGGCTGTGTCCACGGCAGGGTGTGTTCTTCCAGCACCGGAACCAGCCGCCCCGCCGCGACGTCAGCGCGCGTCAGAAAATCCGACAGCGAGGCAACCCCCGCACCATGCAGCACCAGGTGCCGCACCGTCTCGCCGCTCGACGCCACCACCTGCGGCGTGATCGTCCACCCTTCGCCGCCGTCGTGCCTGAGCGGCCAGGTGTTCAACAGCGCCGGCGCCGTGAAGCCCAGCGTGCGGTGCTGCGCCAGATCGGCCGGCGTGCCCGGCATCCCATGCTGGTCGAGATACGCGGGCGAGGCCAGCACCCGCAGTTTTGCCGCGCCCAGGCGGCGCGCATTGAGCGTCGAATCGGGCAACGCGCCGATGCGGATCGCCAGGTCGGCCCGCTCTTCGATCAGGTCGACATATGTCTCGCCGCTGACCAGTTCAAGCTGAATCAGCGGATACGCCTGCAAAAAGTCGGCTACCAGCGGCGCGAGCAAATGGTCGAGCGCTGGCGTGGCAGCATTGACCCGCACCAGGCCCGCCGGCTGCGAGCGGCGAGCGGCGGCTTCGGCCTCGGTATTGGCCAGGTCGGCCAGGATCGCCCGTGCCCGCCCCAGCAGCCAGGCGCCTTCTTCAGTCAGGTGCAGGCGCCGGGTGGTGCGCTGCATCAGCGTCATCCCGAGGCTGTCTTCGAGACGCGAGATCGTGCGCGAGACACCCGACGGCGTCTGGCCCAGGCGCTCGGCGGCGCCTGAGAACGAGCCTGCATCGATGACTGCTGAAAATACAATCAGGCCGTCTACATCGATCATTGATGACTCCGAATCAAAAGTCCATTGTAGCGCCGGCTATTTTTCTTGGCCAGCAGACGCGGCACACTGCATGCCTGTCACTGTCAATATCACTCCAAGGAAGACCACCATGCCACTTGCACTCTGGGCGCTTGCATTGAGCGCCTTTGCCATCGGGACGACCGAATTCGTCATCGTCGGCCTGATTCCCACCATCGCCGCCAGCCTGCAGGTGTCGGTGCCCTCGGCCGGCCTCCTGGTCAGTCTGTACGCACTGGGCGTGGCCATCGGCGCGCCGCTGCTCACCGCCATGACGGGCCGCGTGCCGCGCAAGCAGCTCCTGCTTGGCCTGATGGTGTTGTTCACCGTCGGGAACCTGGTGGCCTGGATGGCGCCGAACTACATGGCGCTGATGGCCGCGCGCGTGCTCACGGGCCTGGCGCACGGCGTGTTCTTCTCGATCGGCTCGACCATCGCCACGAGCCTGGTGCCGAAAGAAAAAGCGGCCAGCGCGATCGCCTTGATGTTCACCGGCCTGACCGTGGCCTTGGTCACCGGCGTGCCGCTCGGGACCTTCATCGGCCAGCACTTCGGCTGGCAGGCGACCTTTTTGGCGGTGTCGATGCTGGGCGTGATCGCCATCGTTGGCAGCGCGATCCTGGTGCCATCCGATATCGCCGGCAGCAAACCGGCGCCGCTGCTCACCCAACTGGCCGTGTTGAAAAAGCCGCGCCTGCTGCTGGTGTATGCCATTACCACGCTTGGCTACGGCGGCAGCTTCATCGCCTTCACCTACCTGGCGCCGATCCTGCAGGAAGTCTCGGGCTTCGCAGCGTCGACCGTCAGCCTGGTGATGCTGGTGTATGGCGTGTCGGTCGCGGGCGGGAATATCTGGGGCGGCAAGATGGCCGATCGCCTGGGGCCGGTGCGCGCGCTGCAGATCGTGTTCGCGCTGCTGGCCGTGGTGCTGTTCGTGCTGGCGTTCACGGCGCCGAGCAAGCCGCTCGTGCTGCTCACCGTGCTGGCCTGGGGCGCGGTCGCCTTCGGCAACGTGCCGGGCCTGCAAGTGTACGTGGTGCGGCGCGCCGAGCGCGATGCGCCGCAGGCGGTGGATGTGGCGTCGGGCCTGAACATCGCCGCCTTCAATGTCGGCATCGCGCTTGGCGCCTGGGGCGGCGGCCTGATCGTCGCGCATGTCGGCTTGATGGCCACGCCGTGGATCGGCGCACTGGTGGTGATCGGCGCCCTGCTGCTCACGACGCTGGCCGGCTGGCTCGACCGGCGTGACGGCATGCCGGCCAGGAGTGCGACCGCCAGCGCCGTGGCGATGCACTGATCCGGTTACGCGTCAAGTTCGGGATAGCGGCGGAAGATGCCGTCCTGGTTGAACGGGATGCGCCGCTTCGATGCCAGATAGGCTGCGATGTTGGACCGCGCCGCCACCCGGTCGCGCAGGCCGGTGAGCTCGGGATGCTCCTGCTCGATCTTCTTCATCGCGTTGGGGAACGCATAGCGCAAGCCCTCGATGACCTGGAACAGCGACAGGTCGGCATAGCTCACGCGCTCGCCCAGCAGGTAATCGCGCGGCTCGGGATTGGCCAGCAGGCGCGCAAAATACCCCATGAACTTGGGGATGCGCGTCTCGACGAAATCGGCCGCGCGGCGCTGCGCCTCGGGCTTCTGGTCTTCGTAGTACAGCATCGAGGCGATCGGGTGATGCGTGTCATGCGCTTCGGTCACCAGGTCGGCAATCGTCAGTTGCAGCTGATGGACCCAGAGCCGGCCAGGCTCGGTGCGCGGCGCCAGGCCGTGCTGCTCGCCCAGGTACAGCAGGATGTTGGCGACCTGGCCGATCGTCTGTTCACCGGTTTTCAGGAATGGCGGGGCAAACGCAGGATGGTCGTCGACCTCGAGCGCCGCCATCAACAGGTCGACGCCACCTTTGCTGCGCGCCACGTCGACATAATCGACGCCCGCTTCTTCCAGCGCCAGGCGGACAAATTCGCCGCGCCCCTGGATCGTTGGCCAGTAAAACAGTTCGTAGGGTTGCACCATGATGACGTTTCCTTTTTTGGAAGAACCGTCATGGTAGACCGATCAGGCAGGCCGGGAAGCACGGTACGCCGGCCATGCGGCCGGCGTCACCTTTTATGCTACTGCGCACCACCGTTTGGCGATCGTTGGCGGCAGGTCGAAGTGTTTCGCTGTTTCTGCAATGGTTGCCTTGTTCGCTTTCTTCCATGCCGATACCTCGCTGGCGGTGGCCCTTTGGGGGCGGCCCGCGCCGTCCTTGCCCTTGGGCGTCTTGCTCGTGGCGGCGGGCGAAGCCTTGGCGACGGCGCGACTCGACGCCGTGCGGTGCATGCTGCGCGTGCGCTCCGTGTTCTCGGCGATGTTCGCCCCTGGCACGCTTGCGTCGCCAGATGCCTTCTCGATCGGATGGGTCATGAATGTTCTTTCTTGCGTATAGATTAGTGCCGCCATTATGACGCGATCAGCGGGCATGCCCCAATTGTGGCTAGTTAGCAACATTCTTTCGAGCCTTGATGGCGCCAATTGGGAGAATCGATCCAATCCTGTTGGTTACCAAACATTCGTTACACTTTCGCCGAGCACGCGTTGGCAATCGGGCACATAATTGCCGTACGGAACTAAGTTAATATAGTTCGCACCTGCCGATTCCTGCCCAATGGAGCGCTCATGATCTTTGCGCGATTGACCCAACGCTGGCACGCCCTGCGCCACTGGCGTGAGCGCCAGTCCTCGCATCCCCACGGTCTCTTCGAGGAGTCGACCTTCAACCGTGCGTACCGCGACGCCATTCACAGCGGCGCAGGCCTGACCCTGTGGCAGCAGGATGGCGAACATGGCCGCTTCGCGCTGCAACTGCGCGAGGCGCAGCGCGATGACACCGACGACGGGTTGACACTGTCGCTGCTCGCCAATGGCGCAATCCTGCACCGCCTGTCGTGGACCTGGGCCGATGGCGCCGCGCTCGGCGCCCCGCAGCCGGTCGTGCCGCTGGTGGCGCACAACGCCGGTCTGTGGCGCGATGCCGGCCAGGCCTTCGACGCCTTTGAACGCGCCTTCCCGAACAACTCGCCGAGCTTCTTCGCCTTCGCCGCATTACAGGGCGCGGCGCAGGCCCTGGGCATCGACCGCGTGTTCGCGCTGCGCGCCACCGCGCACCCGGCTTACCGGATCGACCAGCACGCGGCATTCGAGAGCGCCTACGACGGCTTCTGGCGCATCCTTGGCGGCGCCGAATTCGACGTCCGCCACTACCAGATCACGCTGCCGTTCTACCTCAAGCCGCTGGCGGACATGCCGTCGAAGCACCGCAAACGCGCTGCCCAGCGCCGCGAACAGTGGCACGCGATCGGCGAGGCGGCCCGCGCCACGCTGCTGCGTCATATGGCGCCGGTCGCCGCGCCGGTTGCCGTGGCCAGCGTCCCGTCCACCGCGCGAGCCTGAGTAGGCAAACCGCTTGCCAGATTCACCACGACCGTCAAACGTCGTGCTACACTCGCGCCTTCGCTAGGGGTCCTGGAACGTTGTTCCGGGTGAGACATACCCTTCGTACCTGATCTGGATAATGCCAGCGAAGGAAAGCGCAAAGCAGCACCCCCCGTTCGTTTGCCCTTCCCCCACGTTGGCTCCGGCTTTAAATCAAAGCGGCGCGCCTTCCGTGGCGCGCAAGAACGAGCACACCATGACCTTCAACCTGAAGCACCCAGTCCTTGCCTGCGCCATCGTGCAGGCCTTCGCCGTCACGTCCCATGCCGCCGCCCAGGACGCCATCCCCTTGGTCGTCGTCACCAGCAGCAAATGGATCGCGCTCGACCGCGCCAGCATCGGCGGCTTCGCCGAGACGCAGCTGCTCGACGCCCCGGCATCCATCACCTCGATCGGCCAGGGCCAGATGCAGGACCTGTCGATCCGCAGCGTGACCGACGCGAGCCGCTACGACGCCTCGATCGGTGACGCCTACAACGCCGTAGGCTACGCCGAACAGTTCTCGGTGCGCGGCTTCACGCTCGACAATGCGACCAGCTACCGCAAGGACATGATCGCCATCTCGGGCGACACGCAGATCCCGCTCGAGAACAAGGAGCGCATCGAGATCCTGCGCGGCCTGGCCGGCCTGCAGGCGGGCGTCGCCGCGCCCGGCGGCATGCTCAACTTCGCCACCAAGCGCCCGACCAATGCGCCGCTGCGCTCGATCACGGCCGAGGTGCGCGAGCGCGGCACCGTGTACGGCGCGGTCGATCTGGGCGGGCGCTTTGCCGATCGCCGCTTCGGCTATCGCATCAACGCCGCTGCCGAAGACCTGAAATCCTACGTACGCGGCGCCGACGGCAAGCGCCAGTTCATCTCGGCCGCATTCGACTGGCAGATGTCACCGGACGCGCTGTTCCAGATCGACGTCGATCATCAGCACAAATCGCAGATCACCGCGCCCGGCTACCAGCTGCTGCGCAACGAAGCCCTGCCCACCGGGATCTCGGCCAAAACCCTCCTAAACGACCAGCCGTGGACGCGCCCCGTCGACACCGACAGCAGCAATCTTGGCCTGCGCTTCGAGTACCGCATCAGCGACAGGTGGACCGCGACCGTCAACGCCAACAAGCACTGGTTCAAGCGCGACGACTTCACCGCCTTCCCTTATGGCTGCAGCAACGAGGGCGATGGCTATTATCCGGGCTACTGCTCGAACGGCGACTACGACGTGTACGACTTCCAGAGCACGGGCGAGCGCAAGACGCCCTGGGGCGCGCAAGCCATGCTGCAGGGGCGCTTCGACACTGGCTCGGTGCGCCACGCGCTGACCATTGGCAGCGCCTACGCCGAACGCCATGACAGCTTCGGCGAGTACGTCTACGACTACGTCGGCTCGAGCAATATCTGGCAGAACGCGATCGTGCCGCCAGTGGATAGCAGCCGCGTGACCGGCCCCGTGATGGAACGGCGCGCCACCGAAGAGCGCTCGCTGTTCGTCCAGGACGTCTTGAGTCTCTCGCCTGCGTGGACGCTCCATGCGGGTGTCCGCTACGTGCAGCTGAAGCTCGACGCGCTGGAAGAAATCGACCAGGCGCGCGTGAAGTCGAAAGACTCGTTTGCGCTGCCGAACGTGGCGCTGGTGTATGCGCCGGCGCCGGACTGGCGCGTGTATGGCTCGATCAGCCATGGCCTGCAATACGGCGGCATCGCGCCGATGGAGACGATCAACCAGAACACGGTGCTCTCGCCGAGCCGCTCGAAGCAGTTCGAATTTGGCGTCAAGCGCAATGTGAACGAGCAGCTGGCCTTGTCGGGCGCCGTGTTCGAGATCACCCAGGGCCTCGAGTACACGAACGCCGCCAACGTGTTCGTGCGCGCGGGCGAGCAGACGCACCGCGGCGTCGAACTGTCAGCGCAGGGCCGCGCGCTGCCCGGGTTGAGCTACAACCTGTCGCTGATGGCGCTTGATACGGACCAGAAGAACACGGGCGACGCCAGCACCGAAGGCAAGCGCGTGACCAATGTGCCCGAGCTGCGCACGGCGGCGTGGATCGAGTACGCCGTGCCGCAGGTGGCGGGGCTGAAGCTCGATGCGCAGTGGCAGTATTCGGGCAACAAGGTGTTCGATCCGGCCAATCGCGTCAAGGTGCCGGGGTATCACGTGGCGGGGTTTGGCGCGGCATATCTGCTGCACGTCGGTGGACTGAACACGATCATCCGGGCGCGGGTGGACAATGCGTTCGACAAGTTCTACTGGCGGGATGTGACGCAGTCGCTGGGTGGGTATTTGCTGCCGGGGGCGCCGCGGACGTTCAGGTTGTCGGCGCAGATTGATTTCTGATCGGGGAGATTGATGGACCACGGTGGCTGGCGTTGCCGTGGTTGATGCATTGGGTGGACGCTTGCCTGTTACGTTCGGTGGGCGCAGCCGACGGCGTGCCGGGACACACCGCAAGGATCATCTTCGAATCGATCTTGGTTTGTTCGGAAATACTCTGGACGTGCAATAAAGTTTGCCAGCTTCTCCTGTGAGGCAGGACGATTTTTAGCGTGCTGTTCTTGCGAATGATGCTCGCCACGCGATCGCGGCGAATCATTTTTACACGTGTCGATTGGAACAATGAGGTTTGGCACGGACCCCGCAGTAAGCAGGCGCGCGAACGGCCGCTTTCGACCCGAAGCGGACGAAGCAGACTCACGCCTTTGCTCGAAAGTCTTCGGTTACTAAGGCGAGAAGGTCGTTCAGGGTGATGTCGCAATCGTAGGTGTTCCCCTCGTCGTCAGATGAGGGAAGCTGATGCGCATGATCGTAGTACATGACCTTCCAGATTCCGCGCTCCTTCAACAAAAGAAAGAAAGCGCCGCCAGGATCGCTACCGATAGCCACAGAGCCTTTCGGAAGATCATCCGCAAGCTCACTCTGCCAGAACTGGAAATCAATGCTTGGTTGAAGGTTCAACCCAAACAAACAGTCGCAAAGCACCTCCGTTCCGTCGCTCAGCTTAATGCTGCGATCTTGCCGACACATGCCTCCGTTATAGGTAGCTAAAAACTCGACATACTCAGCTGGTAGGCCGAAGCCACCAGCGATGTCGTAGGCAGATTGAGATGGGTTCATCAAGTAACAGAGGCGCTGGGTTTTTGAACGGTGCAATGACTGCTTGTGGCCGAACCCGGCCGTTCGGCCCAGCATAGCAGGTTGCCGAGCTGGAAAATTCACAGACAGTCACGATAGGCCGCTGTCGACCCAAAGCGGACGAAACGAAACTGCTACAGAACTTTCTTCAATGTGAAATAACCGAGCTTTTGACCTGCCCCGATGCTCACCGCGTCGTAGGTTCCTTGGATGGTTGACTGGTTGGACTTTCCAGACAAAAACAAGTACCCGTCACATACTGCCGTCCGGCCAAGTGTCAGC
>Ga0265798_10008828_pt1 | contig 12757 bp, 6 predicted proteins | sample P3T30metagenome_FD_192430 | JGI IMG/M metagenome (GOLD analysis project Ga0265798, IMG submission 192430) | Plant litter microbial communities from East Loma Ridge, Irvine, California - P3 T30 | ecosystem: Environmental > Terrestrial > Plant litter > Unclassified | place: USA: California...
CGGCCCTTCGGTATGGTCGCGTTCAGCCCTGAGCTCACGCCGCTACCGGGCAAGCGGCTGCCGATTGCGGCACCCGGCGGCTACGAATGGCGCGGCAACGGCGTGCGCGGCTTCAGCCTGACCCATGTCTCGGGCACGGGCTGCGCCGGCGCGAGCGGCGACGTCCCGATCATGCCGGTGACCATACCGGTCGAGCGCTCGCCCGCCTCGGTCGAGGCGGGGCTGAGCTACGCGAGCCTGCTCGACCACGCTGCCGAGCGCGCCTCGCCGGGCGCCTATCACGTCACCCTCGACAACGGCGTGGCGGTCGACCTCGGCGCGACCGAGCGCAGCGCGGTCGGGCGCTTCGCCTTTCCCGCCGACAAACCCGCCAACCTGCTGTTCCGCACCTCCGACAGCGAGGTCGGCAGCAGCGACTCGACCATCCGCATCGACCCGGCGACGCGGACTGTCAGCGGCACCGTCACCTCGGGGAATTTTTGCGGCTATCTCGCGGCGGACCGACGCGAGAGCTATTACACGCTCCACTTCGTCGCACAGTTCGACCAGCCGTTCACCGTCGGCGGGACGTGGCGGGACGACCGCGTCAGCGCGGGCGCGGCGAGTGGGGGCGGGGGCACCGGCTACGGCGACCGCGGTCACCCGCCGGCGGGGCGCGGGGCCGGCGGCTGGATCAGCTTCGGGTCCGACGCCGCGCGGGCAGTGACGATGCGCGTCGGCGTGTCCTACGTCGACGAGGAGGGCGCGCGCCGCAATCTCGAGCGTGAGAGTCCGGTGGGCACCAGCGTGGAGTCGGTCCAGGCCGCCGGGCGCGCCGCGTGGGAGCAGGCGCTGGGTCGGATCCGCATCGACGGTGGCGAGCGCGACGAGCGCACCGTCTTCTATACGGCGCTGTACCATGCGCTGCTGACGCCCAACCTCTACAGCGACGTCGACGGCCGCTACCGCGGTTTCGACGCGGCGGTGCACGCGCTCGCGCCGCGGCAGCAGGCGCAGTACAGCAACTATTCGGGCTGGGACGTGTATCGCTCCCAGCTGCAACTGGTGACGCTGCTCGATCCGCAGCGCGGCTCCGATATAGCGCAGTCGCTGCTCAACCAGGCCGAGCAGAACGGCGGCACGTGGGACCGCTGGACGCATCTTACTGGCGCCACCGGCGTGATGAACGGCGATCCATCGCCGCCGTCGCTCGCCGCCATCTACGCTTTCGGCGGGCGCTCGTTCGATCTCGCACGCGCCTATGCCTCGCTGCGTCGCGCCGCGACAATGCCCAGCGCAAAGGACCTCGACCGCAGAGGCTGCCCGGTGCTGTGCGTCGGGCAACGACCTGGGCTCGATCAGTGGCTGAAGCTCCATTACATGCCCGTCGGCGCGCCCGGCTGGGGGGCGGTGTCCGACACGCTCGAGCTCGCCGCGGCCGACTTCGGGCTCGCCGAGCTGGCGCGCCATGCCGGCGATCGCGCCGGCGAGAAGCTGTTCCGCGCGCGCTCGGGCTGGTGGCGCAACCTGTACAATCCCGCAGCCACGCCAGCGGCTGGCTATCTTCAGCCGCGCCGTGCGGACGGGAGCTGGCCGCGCTTCGATCCGTCCTCGGACGAGGAGATGGTGGAGGGCAGCGGCGCACAATATCTCTGGATGGTGCCGTTCGACCCAGCCGGGCTGATCGACGCGCTCGGCGGCCGCGCCGCGGCATCGCGCCGGCTCGACGCCTTCTTCCGCGCGCCCGACGGCGGCTGGGCGGTGACGAAGGCCGGACCGCTCCACGCCGAACTCGACAACGAGCCGTCAATCGCCTCGCCCTGGACCTATCTGTTCACGGGCGAGCCGTGGAAGACGCAGGAAACGGTCCGCGCGGCGATGCGACAAATCTGGACCAACACGCCCGCCGGTATATCGGGCAACGATGATCTGGGGCAGATGTCGTCCTGGTACGTCTGGTCGGCGCTTGGACTGTACCCGCTGTATCCCGGCCGCGCCGAGCTGGTGATCGGCAGCCCGCTCTTCCCGCGCGCAACGGTCAAGCGGCCGGACGGCGCGAGACTGGTGATCGAGGCGCCGGGCGCCGGTCCCGACGCGCCGTACGTCACCGCGCTGCGCGTTAACGACCGCGACAGCGATCGCGCCTGGCTTTCGGCCGAGGCGGTGACTCGCGGGGCGACGCTTGCCTTTACGATGGCACGTCGTCCGGATCGCTCTTGGGCAACGCGGACGACGCCGCCGTCCTTCGGACCGGGCAGGGAGCACGTGACCGTTCGTCAATAAGATGCGCCTTGCTGCCTGTTCCGTTTCGAGCAGCCGTCGTTTCCGAGGGTAAGTAAGCCCCAGTTCCGTGAGATGGAAGCGGTCTCGGATGGTGGTCTGCCTCTCGGGCAGACCTACGAGGAGGTATCCGGATCAGCTACTCGCGTTGAACATCGACGGAAACGGTTGTCCGTAGGTGAGGGGCGTTCGAAGCGCCTCCGCGACCCTGGTCGGGTTGATGCCCTCTGGTCGCCAGGGGTATAGCCTTGGCGCTTGCGGGAGGTCACCAGCAGCACTGCGGAGCCTCGTCTGCTCGTCGCTCGTCAGCGGGGCTGCAGACTGCATGCGGCTCGGGCGCCTGGCCTATTCGGCCGCAAAGAAGCTCAATGGCCGCGACTGAGCTTGGGCATGACATGCTGTGCTAGAAGTGCAGCTTCCGCTTCGCAGCCCTGCGGCCGCGGACCGTTCGCGCGCAAGGCGGCGAGCTCGGCACGGGCGGCGGACAGGTCGGCCTGGTAGGGCGCTTTCGTAGACACCAGCGCCATCGTGGCCGAGGCCGAGAGCATGCCGCCTTCGACCGCACTCTCATTGTGGGCGCCGCAAATGAAGCGACTATCGCCATAGGCGCGACCGCGCTCCAGGATCTGCTGCGCGCGATCGGGCGCCAGCGCGGCGAGCACCAGCGCGTGAGTCCACCCGTACGTCGTGTGGCCCGACGGATAATCGTAGCTGACCCTACGCGCCTTCTCGTCGTAAAGCTCGGGCGGCGCCTGGCAGATGCGTCCTTTGTCGATCGTATAGGGCCGGTTGCGCTGGTAGAATTCCTTCGCGCGCGACGTCTGCGCCCCGGTGTCCCGAGTGGCGCGTGCGATCACGTTCGCGACCTGAGGTGCGTTCTCCGGGGTCAGCGCCACGCCGACGGAGCAGCTGAAATCACGCAGGAGCGCGCGCGCGTTGATCTCGGCGTCGTTCGTGGCGAGCTGCCACCGCGGCGTGCCCGCCAGCGCGCGCGTCGCCTTGAAGATCTTGCGATCGGTCTCGTAGCGTGGATCGCCCTTCCTCGGCGCCGGCTCGATCACGTGGGTGACATCGAACTCGCCCGGCGCCAGATACCCCGACGGTCGATCGGCGCCGGTGGCGACCGCTCCAACGCCCATCACCAGCGCAGATAGACACGTTGCTTGGAGCCAAAGGCGCATACTGATCTCCGGGTGCAGGCTGCCTTGTGTCGGCGCGGCGGCGATGGGTCAACCATGTTGACCTTACAACGGGAGTGCAGGTGAGCTTGGACGCGCGCACCGATGCGGTCCGGCTGTGGGTGTCGCGGCAGGGTTGGCGGCCACGGCGCTCGCGAGAAACTTCGGCTTTGAGCGCGAGCGTCCGCTCTGGTCGCAGGCATGCGGACGCATACGCCGCCGAGCGCGTGTCCGAAGCCGGGTAATCACGCGATCGCAGTGCGGCGGCCGATCCGCGAAGCAGGTCAGGAAGCTTCGCGTGTAGGAGACGGGCAGATCCATAGTCTGTCGGCCACGCCACGGGCGATCGAGCGATCTTGAGGCCGTGAGAGCGGAAGCTTCTTGGGAGACTTGGAAAGCTTCGGAAGCGTCCAGCCACAGCCGGACGCGCCGCTCCCCTGGGACAGGGGAAGGGTCAGCCGATGATCAGAGCGTGGTAAGCACCACACCAACCACTAGCGCTTGCGCCGCAATCGCCAGCGCGGTGCTGGCGGCGGTCTCAAACATACGCATGGGGTAGTCTCCAAGGCCGATCTCCCGCCCCTGATCCAAGGTAAGGATCGTTCGCCGTTGCGCAATAATCTGTCTCTGCAATCATGACTGCACGACCTGCAACAGAGCAGATCGCACATGCGAGAAGGGCGTTTCCCGCTTGAGCGACGTGGTGCCGAGAAGAGAGGCGATCATGCACGGAGAGCCGGGACGGCGTCCTTCATCGAGCCGGCGGAGCCGGCGTCGCGCTTCTGCAAGTGGAAAGTGACGGAACGACAGCGGCGACGCACCGTTCGGCGGACATGAACTTAATGCAAAGCAGGCGCGGTCGTTGAGCAGCGTCCCGCCGTGCCACCGCTCGGACGTGCTCAGCGCCGCCCGCGACGCCAAGATGGCACGATCTGCCCACGCCTATGTCCGCGGCAACACCGAGCGCTTCTACGAGTGGCTCGCGGCCGCACCCGTCCGCCTTCCCGCGGCGCCACCCGTGTGGATCTGCGGTGACTGTCACCTCGGCAACCTCGGCGCGATCTCCGATGGCGACGCGGGACTGGAAGTCCATATCCGCGACCTTGACCAAGCGGTCATCGGCAATCCGTCGTACGACCTGATCCGCCTCGGCCTGTCGCTTGCCACCGCCGCGCGCGGTTCGGACCTACCCGGTCTCGCGACGATGCAGATCCTCGATGCGATGCTGGACGGTTATGTCGCCGGGATCGCGGATCCTGTCGCGGGTCAGGCCGGGGTAGAGCCGGCTGCGGTGAAGAGCGTACGCCGCCGAGCCGCGCGCCGCGGCTGGAAGCATCTCGCGCGCGAACGACTGGACGGAGGCGAGCCCCGCCTGCCGCTCGGTGACAAGTTCTGGGCGCTGACCGAGAGTGAGCGGGCGGCGCTCGACGAGCTCTTCTCCCGCGCCGACGTGTGCGACTTGGTGCTCTCGCTCGACCCGAGCAATCGCCGGCGGAGGGTGCGGCTCGTCGACGCGGCCTATTGGATGAAGGGGTGCAGTTCGCTCGGGCTCAGGCGTTACGCGGTGCTCGTCGCGCTCGATCGTTCGCGTCGGCGCTCCCGATACGCCCTGGTCGACATCAAGGAAGCGGTCACGTCGGTCGCGCCCAACGCGCATCCCGAATCCATGCCTGCTGACGACGCCGAGCGCGTGCGTCGCGCCGCCTGCGCGTTGTCGCCGTTCCTGGGTGCGCGTCTCCTACCGGTGACGATGCTCGGCGGCTCCTTCTTCATCCGCGAGCTCGCGCCGCAGGACTTGAAAATCGAGGTCGACCAATTCTCCCGCAACGAGGCGGTGAGAGCGGCGCGCTATCTCGCCTTTGTTGTCGGCGTCGCACACAGCCGGCAGATGGACGCGACGACCCGCGCGGGATGGAGTGAGCGACTGCACGCCGACGCCGAGCGCGCGCACGGTACGCCGACGTGGCTGTGGAGCAGCGTGGTCGCGCTCGCTGGGCAGCATGAGAGCGGTTATCTCGAGCATTGCCGCATGGTCGCGAGCCGCGCGGCCTGAGGCGTAAGTGGGCGCTGCCGACGTTGGCGCACTTACGGTGACCGGTTGGCCAGAAGAGAGGGCATGGAGGAACACGCCGAGGCATGAGGCACCGCTTCGACGTTGACGCGTACGCGCCGCACCTATTCTTTGAGCCGGTGCCGAATCCGACCGATCGCGCGCGCCTCTTCGTGCTGACCGAGATCGGCCACGCACCGGACGACTAGCTATCGCCGGATTAACCCGTCGGTGAGGGGCTGAGAGCGGAACGGCTGGCAACGGCCGCGGCCGCCGCGGGATCGAGAACTGGCCGGGGGCTGCCATCACTGCACGGCTCCGCCTTGCCCTGGCTCCCGAGGAAGGTCCTCGGGAGCCAGGGCAAGGCCAAGGGGAGGCGGCCTAGAGGCTGAGGCGCAGGCCGAGACGGAAGGTGCGGCCGAGCACGTCATACAACACCGGGTTGAACCCGTAGGTCACGCCGTTCTGCGGCGAGGGCTCGGGCGCCTTGTTGAAGAGATTGTCCACCTTGGCGTAGGCGGAGATGCTCTTGCTGATGTTGAACGAGCCGCCGAGATCGACGTAGAGGGCGCCGGGCATCGTGTTGTCGTTGATGGTGGTGATGTTGCCGGTCGGATCCGGCGCCGGGCAGCTGCCCGGATCGCACTGAATATATTCGTTCGAGTAGACGCCGTCGGAGAACCAGCGCTCGGTGACCGACAGCGAGAAGTCGTCCGTGTCCCAGCTTTGGATCGCGAACACCTTCCAGTCGGGCACGTTGCCGCGGTTGTTGCCGGCCTGTTCGGTCGGGATCGTGCCGGGCAGCCCCGAGGTCTCGGTATAGTGCAGCGTGCGCGTGGCGAGACCGCGGATCGTGAAGGCGCCCGGCAGGCCGATGCCGCTGAGCGGTCGACGGTAGCTCGCCTCGATGTCGAAGCCGTTGGTGCGCACGCGCGCGAAGTTGAACAGCTGCTCGTTGACGAACAGCGGCCCGGCGGCAGTATCGAGATTGAAAGAGGAGCAGAACTGCGCGATGTTCTGCAGGAAGCATTGGTTGATCGCCGACTGGCCGGTGAACGGCGTGATGATGCCCTCCACCTTGATGTTGTAATAGTCGAACGAGGCGCTGAAGCCCGGCAGGAAGCCGGCGGTGGTGCCGTCGAAGACGATGCCGCCGGTGGTGTTGCGCGAAGTCTCCGGCTTCAGCGCGGTGTTGCCGATCGTGTTCGACGGCGCCTGGACGAACTGCCCCGCCGTGGGCGAGCTGCCCGGCGCGCGCGGATCGAGGAAGGTGGCGTTGGCGAAGGTTGGCGTGCGGAACAGCTCCGAGAGGTTGGGGGCGCGCACGTCGCGCGAGGTCACGCCACGCAGCTTGATGCCGGTGAGCGGCGTGTCCCAGGTGCCGCCGACCTTCCAGCTCGTGATCCAGCCCGAGGTGCTGTAGCGCGTCTGGCGGACGCCCGCGTTGATGTTGGCACGGCCGATCTGGTCCTCGTTCGAGATCGGGATGTCGAGCTCGAGGAAGCCTTCGTGCACGTTGTACCGGCCGGTGCCGTTCTTGTAGTTGCCGGCGTACCAATTGCCGCCTGTAAGCGTGTTCTGCGTCGGGTCGGCGGAATAGTCGGAGGTGTTCGGGTTCGCCGCGGTGACGCCGTTGCCGTACGGATCGGCCTTGGTGCGATACCATTCGCGGCGATATTCGTAGCCGAACGCGACCGACAGCGGCCCCGCCCAGGTCGAGACCGGCTGGCCGTTGAAGCTGATCGCCCCCGCGTTCTGGGTCGACCAGGTGTGCTGATAGGGGCCGATCGCGGGCTTGACGTAGTTGAGCGCCGCCTCGGTCACGCCGCCGTCGCCGATGATGTTGAGCGGGACGCAGCCAGCGGCGCGCGCCGCCGCATTGGCGCAGCCGATCGTGCCGTTGGGCAGCCGTACCGCCTGATAGGCGGCGCGGAAGCGCGAGATGTTGAGCATGTTGTCGACGTGCAGGTCGGTGTAGTTGCGCCCGTATTCGTAATAGGCGTCGTAGCTCCACTCGGTGCCCAGGCCGCGGAATTTGCCGTTCGCGCCGACGACGTAGCGCAGGTTGGTGCGCACCGGCTTCACCTCGATGAAGTCGCCGAGCTGCGCCAGCGCCGAGCCGTACTGGAACTGGGTGATCCCGGCATTGGTGCAGGCCTGCTGGATCGACTGCGGCACGAACGGGTTGGCGTTGGCGTTGTTGAGGCCGCACTGGATCGTGAGATTGGCCTGCTGGGCGTAGCCCGGGTTGGGTGAATTCTCCGAGCTGACGCGCGAGCCGTTGAAGGTAAAATAGATCTCGTTGTTGGGCGCGAAGTCGAAGCCGACGCGCGAGTAATAATTGTAGCGCTCCAGCTTGGAGGCGAGGCTGGTGCCCGCGCCGACCACGCCGCTGGTGTCGCCGCCCGAGCAGAAGGAGGGCGTGCAGCCGGTCACCGCGCCGGTCCCGGTCGGCACGCCGTTCGAGCCGTACTGGAACTGATAAGGCTGGCCGTTGGCGCCGAAGGCGATGCCCTGGAGCGGGCCCGAGGTGATCAGGCCGAACTTCGAATATTGATACTGCTGCGCGTTTTGGATGTAGAAGATGCGCGGCTGGCCCGCGGGCGTGTTGGTCACGCCGGTCTGGACGAAGGCGGGCGAGTTGTACCAGTCGCGGCCGTTGGCGCCGACGATCCCGAACCCCGGGTTGGGCACGCCGCCCTGTCGGCCATATTCGGCGCTGACCACGACGTGGAGCCGGTCCTCGTAATAGCTGTTGCCCCAGGCCGCCTGGGCGGTGACGCCGGCGTCGTCGCCATAGGTGGTGATGCTGCCCTGAATATTCGCCTTGAAGCCCTTGAAGCGCTTGTCGGTGATGAAGTTGACCACGCCGCCGACCGCGTCCGACCCGTAGGAGGCCGAGGCGCCGCCGTTGACCACGTCGACGCGCTGGACGAGCAATTGCGGGAACTGGCTGACGTCGGGCACGCCCGAGTAATTGGCGCCGACGAAGCGCTGCCCGTCGAGCAGCGTCAGCGTGCGGATCGCGCCGAGCCCGCGCAGCGAGAAGGAGCTCAGTCCCTGGATGCCGCTCGACGTGCTGCCCACCGAGGTGGCGCGGCCGGTCGATCCCTGCAGCGAGGGCAACTGCGTGACCGCGTTGAAGATGTTGGGCTGCGCCAGCCGCTGCAGGTCGGCCGCGCCGATCACCTGGGTCGGCGTGGGCGCGTTGAAGCCGCTCGAGGTGATGCGCGAGCCGGTGACGATGATGTCGCTGCCGGGCTCGGCGGCGGGATCGGGCTGGTCGGCCGTCGCCGCGCTGTCGGCGGTGGCGGGGTCCGCACCCGAGGGCGTCGCCGCGGCGGAGCCGGGCTGAACCGTCGGCGAGGGGGCGGTCTGCGCCGCCGGCTCGGTCTGCGCCTGCGCCGGCATCGCCAATGCCAGGGCGAGCGCCCCCCCGCTGGCCGCCATCAGCGCGCCGCGGCGGCATGCCGCCATGCCGTGCCTCAGCTCCATCTCGAACGCCATCATGTCTAGACCCCTCCTCCCGTTATGGAAGAGGAAGGCCGACGCTCGCGCGGCGCATCGGCGACCCGATCGGCCCGGCGGTTGTTCCGCTCGGACATGCGCTGCTGGCCGAGCGTTGCCGACCTGATCCTCTCCGTCAGCAGAGTTGTCGGACAGATCCGCGACATTGTCGACAGAAAACTTGCAGTGTGTGCACCGCCGTTTCTTACAATAACGTGGGCTCACCTCGCGGAGCATCTACCGTCGCGTGCATCGCACCGTAGCGCCTTTAATGATCGCGGCGAGGACGAGGGATTGGTCTGACCGCCTCCTCCGCAGCGGAGCAGCTCAAGCGACCTGCACGCCTCATCGCCGGCCGCGCTCGATGTCTCGCGGGGACGGCGGTGAGCACCGCGGACGACCCAGGCGATGAGGTCACCTCTCCTCCGGTAGCCCGAAGACATAGACCGCATAGCCGGTGATCGGGCGATGCACCTCGGTCAGCATCGTGCCCGGCTTGAGCTGGGGGCTGCCGCCGCCCAGCGCGGTGGTGACCGCCACATATTGCTTGCCGTCGACCGCGAAGGAGACGGGAAAGCCCTGCACCGTGGTGCCCAGCCGCGTCTTCCACAGCGTCTCGCCGGTGCGCACGTCGATCGCACGGAAGACGCGGTCGAAGTCACCGACGAAGGCGAGGTTGCCCGCGGTCGACACCACCGAGGTGAGGAAGGGCGCGCGCTGCTGCACGGTCCACAGCGGCGCACGGTCGCGCGCGCGGTAGGCGGACAGCCGACCCAGATTGCCGCTCGTGCCCGGCATCTCGTAATAGACCTGGCTGCCGTTGCCGAGCATCAGCACGCAGCTCTGGCTGAGCGGGATCACCAGCGCGTCGCTCGGCTGGTGATAGCTCATCGCCTGCCAATTGTGCCCGCCCTCCGGGCCGGGGCAGGAGGCGAGCCACTGGTCGGACTGCTGCTTGACCACGTCGTCGCGATAGCTCGGCCGGCCGGTCACCGGGTCGATCCGGGTGAAGACGTTCTGGAACACCGTCTCGGTAGCGCCGAGGAATTTGCCGTCGCGTCGGTCGAGCTGCCACAGGATCCCGGCCTTGCCGATCGTGAAGAGCGACTTGCGCTCGCCGTGATCGACCAGCACGCGCTCGAACACCTCGTCGAGGTCGAAGGTCTCGCCCGGCGCGTGGTTGAACCACCACCGCAGCTTGCCCGTGCCGGGGTCGAGCGCCAGCGTCGAGTTGGCGTAATCGGTCGCGCCGGTGGCGGAGCCGCGCTCGTCGCGCCGCCACGGCTTGCCCTGTGCGGTGCCCCAATAGGTGGTGTCGAGCGCGGGATCGTAGGTGCCCGCGATCCAGGTCTCCGACCCCTTGCGCTCGTCATCGGGCAGGTCGCCCCAGCTGTCGCCACCGGGTTGGCCGGTCAGCGCGACGGTGGTGAAGGTCCAGTCGCGCTTGCCCGTCGCGGCGTCATAGGCGCTGATATAGCAATGGTCGGGCGTGCCCTTGCGCCCGCAATTGGTCATGCCGACGATGACCTTGCCCTTGATAATGATCAGCCCGCCGGTGGAGCGGCCGACGCCGGGCTTCTCGTCGGTGATGTGCGTCTTCCACACCTCCTCGCCGCTGCGCGCGTCGAGCGCATAGACCCAGCCCTCGGGCGTGTTGACGTAGAGGTTGGTGCCCCACAGCCCCATCGCGCGCGTTTCCACCGAGGATGGGCCCGGCCCGGCGCTGGTGGGGAAGGGGCCGAGCCGGTTCTCCCACAGCAGTTCGCCGTCGCGCGCGTCGAGCGCCTGGATGACGTTGCCGACGCCCCACATGTACATGATGCCGTCGTGAACGAGGGGGGTGTCCTCCATCGTGCCGTTCTCGGGCATGGACCACATCCACTTCAGCTGGAGCCGCGCGACATTGCCCGTGTCGATCTGCGCCAGCGGGCTGTAGCTCCACCCCTGATAGTTGCGGCGGAACATCAGCCAGTCGCCCGGCGGCGGGTCGCGCAGCATTGCGTCGGTGACGGGGCGATAACCGGCGATCGCACCCTTGAGGCTCAGCCCGGGCTTGCTCGGCAGCACGAAGCGGCCGGGATCGGCATATTTCACCTTCTGCCCCGGCGCGGCGAAGCCCGCCGAGGTGGCGGGCGCGGCGGCGCCGCCGGGACCGTTGGCGGGCGCGGCCTCCTTCGCGCCGCCGATCTGTGCCTCCTGCGAGGCGGTGCTGCCGGCGGGCGCGCCGGTGGCGGCGGTCGCGGGCGCGGCGGGATCGGCGAAGGCGTCGGCGGGAGGCTTCCCGCTCGCCACCGCGCCAAGCCGGGTCGTCGTCCGGCGGTCGAGCGGCGTGTCGCCCGCGGGCGCGCCGTTGGCGTAGAGGATATAGGCGACGATCGCGTCATAGGTCGCGTCGTCGAGACTGCCGCCGCGGCCGTATGGCATCGAAGCGTGGATCTTGCTGTAGAGCGCCGCGACGGCGCGCTTGCCCCACACGGCGTTGAACGAGGCGCCGGTCAGCGCGGGCGCGTCGGTGGCGCCGGCGAGGTCGCTCTGGTGGCAGGCGGCGCATTGCTCGGCATAGGCGCTGCGCCCGGCGGCGACCTGCGCGCGGGTGAAGAGCCCGCCGGGCTGCTGCGCGACCGCGATCGTGCCCGCGAGCGCGGCACCGGCGGCGGCGAGCAGGAGCGCGGCGCGGGGGCGGAGGGCGACGTGTGGCATGGTCAGCGCCACGGCGTGTCGAGCTGGGGCAGGAACCAGGCGCCGCGCTGCGGGACGCCGGGGGTGGCGCGCGCGTGCGCGGGGAGCAGCCAGCCCCACAAGGTCCCCTTCGGCCCCCAGCTATAGCCCGGCGGCGCCTGCTCGCTGTCGATCTGGACATACAGCCGCCCGGTGCGCAGCGCAGCGACCTGCGCCTTGCTCAGCCGATAGCGGCCCGCGATCGTCCCGTCGGTGTCGCCGCTCACCGACAGCGCCAGTGCCTTGCTGCCGGGCACGCCGATCGCGGGCCCGATCAGCAGGTGCGCCGCGGTGGCGCGCGAGGGCAGCCCGCGGAAGCGGCCGCTGACAGTCAGCCGCGCGCCGTCGAGCCGCGCTTCGGCCTCGCCGCGGCCGGCAATCACCGCCTTGGTTTCGTCGTCGAGCGGCATCGGGCCGAGATCGGCCTGATAGTCGGCGGCCTGCAGCGGGGCGGCGAGGATCGCGGTCAGTAACAGCCCCGCCAGCGTCCAGCGCATCCCGATCCTCCCCGCCGCCCCGCCTCGCCCTGACGATGATCATCGTCAGTGTGCTTGACGCGGTTTCAGATCGCATACAAGATTGCACCTGTCCATACAAACGGTGCGCCTACGGGCAGCGTCGCAAAAAGGAGAGTGGGATGAAAGGGTTGCTGTACCTGTGCGGCGCACTCGCGACGCTCGGCGGCGGGGTCGCGGCCTCTGCCCAATTCTCCGGGCGCGAGGATCTGATGCCGGTGACCCAGCCCAAAATGCCGGGCGAGTATTGGGCGCCCAAGCCCACGCAGCCGACCGCTTACAGCGCCCCCAATAAGGTCCATTGGAAGCTCGCCGACATCCGCGCGGCGCACCGCGGCCAGAGCGACTGGATCCATCCCGTCGTGCGCAACCCCGAGCAGGACGCGGACTACGTCTCGCTCGGCGCGGGCAAGAAGACCAAGCCGCGCTTCTTCGCCGACGACCGCATCATGTTCATCGTGTGGGACGGCAGCCTGCGCGTGACGATCGACGGCGCCGAGCCCTTCACCGCGACCAAGGGCTTCATGGTC
>Ga0265798_10008829_pt1 | contig 12756 bp, 14 predicted proteins | sample P3T30metagenome_FD_192430 | JGI IMG/M metagenome (GOLD analysis project Ga0265798, IMG submission 192430) | Plant litter microbial communities from East Loma Ridge, Irvine, California - P3 T30 | ecosystem: Environmental > Terrestrial > Plant litter > Unclassified | place: USA: California...
AGCGAGGTCATGATCGGCGAACTCGGTGGCAAGCGCGTCGCGTTCCTCACGCGCCACGGTGCGGGGCACGCGGTCGCGCCGCACCTGATCGACTACCGGGCGAACGTGTGGGCGCTCGCGTCGCTCGGCGCCCGAGCGATCGTCTCGTCGTCGGCGGTCGGCGGGGTCAGCCCCGACGTCGCCCCGGGCACCATGGTCGTCACCGACCAGTTCATCGACCGCACCTGGGGCCGCCGCGACACCTTCTTCGACGTCGAGGGGCAGGTGCAGCACCTGATCGCCGCCGACCCCTTCGACCCCGTGCTGCGGACCGCCGCGATCGAGGCCCTCGAGGCCCAGGGCGAGCCGTTCGCCCCGACCGGCACCTGCGTCGTGATCCAGGGGCCGCGGTTCTCGACCCGGGCCGAGTCGCAGTGGTTCCGGGCCGCGGGGGCGCACACGGTCAACATGACGATGTACCCCGAGATCCCGCTCACCCTCGAACTCGGCATGGGCGCCGTCAACCTCTCGTACGTGACCGACAGCGACGCCGGCCTGGCACCGGCCGAGGGCGACGTCCCGGACTCCGACGCCGTGAGCGCCTCGCTCGTCTTCGAACGACTCGCAGCCGCCCAGCCGCGCATCGTCGCGGCCATCGAGTCGATCGTCGCAGCGATGCCCGACGGCTACTCCCCCCGCGAGCTGATGCCCCCCGAGGCGGTGGCCGAGGTGCTCGCCCGGCCGGTCTCGGGCCGGAAGGCCGCGCTGTGAGCGCCACCCGCGCCTCCTCGTCCGACGGCCACGGCCTGCTGCTCGTCACGGGCGGGGCCGGCTTCATCGGGTCGGCGATCGTCGACCTCGCACTCGACCGCGGGTGGCGGGTGCGCGTGCTCGACTCGCTGCGGCCCGACGTGCACGGCGGCGAGCCGACGATCGACCCGCGCGTGGACTTCGTGCGCGGTGACGTCCGCGACGCCGACACGGTCGACCGTGCCCTCGTGGGGGTCGACGCGGTCTGCCACCAGGCGGCGAAGGTGGGGCTCGGCGTGGACTTCCAGGACGCTCCCGACTACGTGTCGTCGAACGAGCTCGGCACGGCCGTCGTGCTCGCCGCGATGGACCGCGCGGGCGTCGACCGGCTCGTCGTCGCGTCGTCGATGGTCGTCTACGGCGAGGGCAGCTACCGCACCTCGTCGGGCGCGACCGAACGCCCGGCGCCCCGACGCATCGCCGACCTCGACGCGGGCGTCTTCGACCCGCGCGACGACACGGGCGAGCTGCTCGAACCGCAGCTGATCAGCGAAGAAGCACCGCTCGACCCGCGCAACGTCTACGCCATCACCAAGCTGACCCAAGAACATCTCTCGACCTCGTGGGCGCGCAGCGCCGGGGGTCGCGCGGCCGCCCTGCGCTACCACAACGTCTACGGGCCGGGCATGCCGCAGAACACGCCCTACGCGGGGGTGGCGTCGCTCTTCCGGTCGGCGCTCGAGCGGGGCGAGGCACCGCGGGTGTTCGAGGACGGCGCCCAGCGTCGCGACTTCGTCCACGTGCGTGACATCGCCTCGGCCAACCTCGCCGCGCTCGACTGGACGGCCGGGCAAGAGCCCGACACGTTCCGGGCCTTCAACGTCGGCAGCGGCACGGTGCACACGATCGGCGAGATGGCCGAGGCCCTCGCCCGCGAGGCCGGCGGCCCGATGCCGGTCGTCACGGGCGAGTACCGCGCGGGCGACGTGCGCCACGTCACGGCGTCGTCGGCCCGTCTGCAGGGCGAGTTGGGCTGGCGTCCGAGCGTCACCTTCGAGCAGGGCGTGCGCGAGTTCGCGACGGCACCGTTGCGCGCCGCGGTCGTCCGCTAGCCGACGACCGTCAGCGCCCCCCCTTCGGGGGTGTCGGGGGCGGCTCCCATCACCTTCATGGCATCGCCTCCGTACTGTCGACAGGATGAGCACACCCCACGTCGACGTCGTGCTGCCGTGTCTCGACGAAGAAGGCGCCCTGCCCTGGGTGCTCGGTCGCCTGCCCGAGGGCTGGCACGCGATCGTCGTCGACAACGGCTCGACCGACGACTCCGCCCGCGTCGCCGCCGAGCACGGTGCCACCGTCGTGCAGGAGGCGCGGCGCGGCTTCGGCAGCGCCGCCCACGCCGGTCTCGAGGCCGCCACGGCCGACTACGTCGCCTTCTGCGACGCCGACGCCTCGATGGACCCCTCCGACCTCGTCTCGCTCGCGGCCCCCGTGATGGCCGGCGACGCCGACCTCGTCCTCGGTCGTCGACGCCCCACGACCCGCGGCGCCTGGCCCGTGCACGCCCGGCTCGCCAACCTCGCCCTGTCGCACCTCATGCGTCGGGCCAGCGGCGTCGCCCTGCACGACCTCGGACCCATGCGCGTGGCCCGGCGCCAGGGCTTGCTCGACCTCGACCTGAAGGACCGCCGCAGCGGCTACCCGCTCGAGATGGTGTTGCGCGCCAGCGAGGCCGGGTGGCGCATCGCCGAGCTCGACGCCCCGTACTCGCCGCGCGTCGGCCGCAGCAAGGTGACCGGCACGATCCGGGGCACGTCCGTCGCGATCAAGGACATGTCGCGCCTGCTGCGCGAGGCCGGCCGATGACGACCGTCGTGGTGATCGCGAAAGAGACGATCCCGGGCAAGGTGAAGACCCGGTTGCACCCCCCGCTCAGCCTCGAGCAGGCCGCCGAGGTGGCCGCCGCCGCGATCCAGGACACCCTCGACGTCGTCCGTCGACTGCCGGCCTCTCGGCGCGTGCTGTTGTTCGACGGCATCCGGACGCCCGACGGCTCCGAAGACTTCGATGTGATCCCTCAGATCGGTGGCGACCTCGACGCACGCCTCGGCGCCCTCTTCGACGAGGTCGACGGCCCGACCGTGCTGATCGGCATGGACACCCCCCAGGTGACGGTCGACTCGCTGGCCCCCGTCTTCGAGTCGTGGACCGACGACGTCGACGCCTGGTTCGGCCCCGCCAACGACGGAGGCTTCTGGGCCCTCGCCCTGGCCCGTCCCACCGGTGACCTGCTGCGCGGCGTGCCGATGTCGCAGGACGACACCGGCGAACACCAGTTGCGTCGACTCGCCGAAGCGGGTCTGACGGTGCGCCTGCTGCCCGAGCTCGTGGACGTCGACACGATCGACGACGCCCGCCTCGTCGCCGCGACCGCCCCGACCAGCCGGTTCGCCGCGGCCCTGCGCCTCGCGGACCCCACGACCACGACCACTGCCACCGACGCGCTGGCCGACTCCGACCCCGAAGGGGCCCGCCGATGACCATCGCCGCCGACTCACCCGCCACCTTCGGCTCCGGAGGCGCGGAGCCGTACGCACGCGCGCTGCGGCACGAGGGCCTGCTGCAGCTGGTGCGCTCCGACGCCGGCCGACGCCCGGCCTCGGGCCATGCATCCCCCGACGCCGTCTCGCCCGAGGCGGACGGCCCGTTCGACGTGGCGCGCTGGAGCGCCGCCGCGGACGCCGCCGACCTGACGACCCTCGACGACGAGACCGGCCCGGTGCTCGACATCGGCTGCGGTCCGGCGCGCATGGTGCGGGCCGCCGTCGCCCGGGGGCTCACGGTGCTCGGCCTCGACGTCTCGCCGACCGCCGTCGCCATGGCCCGCGAGGCCGGCCTGCCGGTCGCCGCGGGGTCGGTGTTCGACCCCCTGGCCGGTGAGGGCGAGTGGAACCTCGCCCTGCTGCTCGACGGCAACATCGGCATCGGTGGCGACCCGACGGCCCTGCTCGTCCGGTGTGCGCAGATCTTGACGCCCACCGGTTCGGTCGTCGTCGAGACGGCGCCCGACGCCACCCTCGACGACAGCTACGAGGCCCACGTGGTCGACGACCAGGGCCACGCCAGCGCGGCGTTCCCCTGGGCCGAGGTCGGCCGCGAGGCACTGCACCGCCACGCCCGTCGTGCCGACCTGCGGGTCGCTCAGACCTGGTCGGTCGACGGCCGCACCTTCTGCCGCCTGCGCGCCAGGTAGAGCGCCACGACGGCGGCCGTCAGCAGGGCGATCACGGCCCAGAGCACGGCGAGCCGCAGCCCGTAGTCGAAGGGCAGCACCGTGTCGTTCTTGGGCCCCCGGGCCTTCGCGACGATCTCGGGCACGACGACCAGCGAGAAGATCGCGCCGACCACGACCGCGGCCTGCACGACGGCGAACACGGCCGCGGGGACGCGGCGCCCGGCCCGACGCGCGAGCAACGAGACGACGGCCACCACGGGGGCGAGCACGGCGTCGTGCACGACGACCGAGCCGACCAACCAGAGCAGCAGGCCGCCGTACCGGTTCGGGTCGACCGTGTCGGTGAGCACCCACCCACCGAGGCCGATCAGGGCGACGCCCAGGGCGACCAGCACCGTGCGCACGACGCGGACGGTGCGCGACGTGCCCGCGCCTCCTGCGCTCGTCGAGGCCGCCGGGACGCGCGCGGTCACGAGAGCACCTCGATCGAGCTGAGCCACTTGGTCTGCAGCACGCCGGGTCGGCCCGGGGCGATCATGCGCGCCGGGTAGCCGTGGTCGATGCTGAGCGGCTCGCCGTTCAGCTCGAGCGCGACCAGGGTGCGCGGGTCGGCGGCGTACTCGGGGCCCATCTCGGTCACGCGGTAGCCGCCCTTCTTCTCGAGGCTGGTCAGGCGCAGTCGGCGCTCGGTCGGGGCTCCGGCCGCGGCGAGCAGGTCGACGAGGCGGACCCCGCGCCAGGCACCGGTCTGGCTCCAGCCCTCGACGCAGGCGATCGGCAGGCGTTCGTCGGCACCGTCGAAGCCCCGCAGGGTGGCGAGGGTGAACGAGGTCGCGACGCCACCGACGACGACGTCGAGCCGCCAGTCGGGGTCCATCGCCGTCTCGAGCACCTGGGCCGCTGCGGCCGTGCGGTTGATCGGAAAGTCGTTCGGGCCGAGCCCGCGTTGCCGGGGGGCGAACGCGTTCAGCGGTGCGAGCGGGGCGAAGGACTGCCCGGCGGTGAGCGCGACGACTCCCCCGGTCGCGACGCCGGCCGCCGCGAAGAAGCCGCGGCGCGACACGCGGGCCCGGCCCGGCTCGCGGTCGACCTCGTGGGCGGAGTCGATCCACCGCGTCAGACGGCCGGTGAGCCCCCGAGCCGGGGCAGGAGGCGCGGCGTGGGCGTCGCGGTCGCGTCGCGTCGCGTCGGCGTCGCGCACGGCGCGGAAGCGAGCGAGCTCGGCGGTCGCCTCGCTCTCGCCGACGAACGCGGCGCGGGCCCCGTCGAGCTCGGCCGAGGGTTCGACGAACCGGCCGTCGGCGTCGTAGCTGTCGCGCGACCGCCAGTAGCGCGTGATCAGTGGCAGCTTGACGGCGATGTGGATCGCGAGCGAGCCGATGATCACGAACGACAGGGCGAAGTGCACCTGCTTGAACGGGAACGGCCAGGGGTACCACTGGTACGTGTTGAGCAGGCCCGTGACGAGCTGCAGGATCGTGGCGGCGACGAACAGGGCGATGGAGGCGCGCTCGAGCACGTCGACCGGGTGCTTGATCGGCGGGTACTGGAAGAGCTGCGGGAAGACCGAGTGCAGCTTGGCGAGCAGCAGGGGGATGCATGCGATGCCGGCGGTGATGTGGACGCCCTGGCTCACCTGGTAGAGCCAGACGGGACTCGTCGGGAAGCGCATCCCGTCGAGCGGCTCCTGCAGGAAGTGGCTGTAGAGACCGGTCAGCAGGCAGACGACGAACGCGGCGCCGAGGAGGCGACCGAAGACGGTGGCCGAGCGGGCGTTGCGGTTCGGCGACGACGCGGTGCGCCGTGCCTCGTACAGCAGGCGTCTCATGGTGTCGGTCGTCTCATGGGGCCTATCATCTCCGATGCGCACGAGTCGGACGGACTCCCAGGGCCGATTCGGCCAGACTGGGGGCGTGCGTACTGTGTTCGCGGCCCTCGCCGTCCTCGGATTGGCCGGGGCCGTCGCCTGGGGCGTCGTCGACGTCGGCTTCCTCAAGAAAGAGCTGCGCACCGACTTCGTCGTCTGGACGGGTATCTGCTGGGCGCTGTTCGCCCTGGCGGTCCTGCTGCTGCGTCGCGTGCCGACGCGACACGTGGCGGCGCTCGTCGTCGTCGGCAGCGCGCTGGTCGGTGCCGCGGGCCTGGCCGGCGTCCCCAACACGAGCACCGACCCCGCGCGCTACGCCTGGGACGGCATCGTGCAGACCCACGGCATCTCGCCGTACGAGTACGCCCCCGACGCGGGTGAGCTGCGCGACCTGCGCCCCGGGTGGATCTTCCCCGAGTCGACCCCGTTCACCCGCGACGACGGCACGATCGGCGAGCGCTGCACCGAACCCGACCGTCAGGTGCACCGCGCCTACGACAGCCAGACGGGCGACGTGGTCTGCACCCTGATCAACCGGCCGGAGGTGCCGACGATCTACCCGCCGATGGCCGAGCTCTACTTCTGGGGGGTGTCGGCCGTGGTCGGGCCCGACGCCGGGTTCTTCCCGTTGCAGTTCACCGGCTTCGTGCTCGTGCTCGGCACGACGATCGCGCTGCTCGTCACCCTGCGTCGACGGGGGCTCGACCCCCGCTGGGCGGCGCTGTGGGGCTGGTGCCCGCTCGTGATCGGCGAGGGGGTCACCAACTCGCACGTCGACCTGCTGGGGGCCGTGCTCGTCGTCGCCGCCTCGTTGCTCGTCGCCACCGGACGACGCTGGCGCGGAGGTGTCGCGCTCGGTGCCGCCGTGGCCACGAAGCTGATCCCGGTGATCGCCGCGCCCGCCCTGTTGCGCGGGCAGCCCTGGAAGGTCGTCAGCGCCTCCGTCGTCACGTTCGCGCTGTTGTACGTCCCGTACGTCGCGATGACGGGTTGGGGCGTGCTCGGCTACCTGCCGGGCTACCTGACCGAAGAGGGCTACGAAGACGGCTCACGCTTCGTGTTCTTGTCGGCGTTCGTGCCCGACCCGTGGACGACGCCCCTCGCCGTGTTGATCGTCGGGGTCACGGCCGTGCTGGTCTGGGTCAAGACGCCCGCGCACGACCCGTGGCTCGGCCAGCTGGTGATGATCGGCGTGACGCTCGTGACGGTCAGCCCGCGGTACCCCTGGTACGCCCTGCTGCTGGTGCCGTTCGTCGCCCTGACCGGGCGGGTCGAGTGGCTGGCGATCCCGCTCGCCCTGCTCGTGCGACAGCTCGAGCCGACGATGGCCCTGCAGCGGTCCTCCCTCGCCGCGGCGGTGCTCGTCATCGTGCTCGTGACGCTGTGGCGTGCGGGGCCCGGCTTCGCCGACCGCCTGCTCGACGTGGTCGACGACGACGTGGCCCGCCTCCGCCGACTGGTCGGGCGTCAGAGGGCGTAGGCGACCGCGTCGTCGGGCGCGAACGAGAACCACACGGGAGCCCCCGGGCTCAGGTCGAGTGCGGCGACCACGGCCGGCGGGACGTCGGCCGAGAGGCCGGCACCCCGCACCCGCACGAGGTCGCCTCGCGGCTCGAGGTCGACGACGGTCGAGGCGAGCACGTTCGGGCCCGACGGTCGATCTACGCCGTCGTGGGCGCGAGGCACCACCCGCACGAGACCGGGACGCACGGCCACCGCGGCCCGGGCACCGACGGTCACCCCGTCGGCGCCCCGGCCCGTCACGTCGCCTCCCCCGTCGAGTCGGACCCCGTCGGCGGTCGCCGTGCCGACCAGCAGGTCGAGGGCCGCCAACCCGGCGGCGAACGGCGTGGTCGGCCGCTCGAGCACGGCGCGGGTCGGCCCGCTGTCGACGACGCGCCCCGCCTCGAGCACGACGACGCGGTCGGCGAGCGTGAAGGCGTCGAGCACGTCGTGCGTGACGACGACGGCGGTGCGATCGGCGAGGACGTCGCGCAGCGTCCGGCGCAGGGCCGGCGCGACCGACACGTCGAGGGCGGCCATGGGCTCGTCGAGCAGCAGCAGGTCGGGGTCGGCCGCCAGGGCGCGGGCCACGGCGATCCGCTGCGCCTGGCCACCCGAGAGCTGCGCCGGTCGACGATCGGCGAGCGCCGTGGCGTCGACCCGGTCGAGCCAGTCGCCGGCGTGCCGGTCGGCCTCGCGGCGCGACACCCCGGCGCTGCGCGGGCCGAACGCGACGTTGTCGAGGGCGCTGAGGTGCGGGAAGAGCAGGGCGTCCTGGGCGAGCATCGAGACGCCACGCTCGTGCGGCCGCAGCGCGGGCCCGCGACCGCGACCGTCGACGTCGAACAGCACGCGCTCGCCCAGACGGGCCGTGCCCCGGTCGGGTCGCACCAGGCCCGCGAGCAGTGCCAGGAGCGTCGACTTGCCGGCACCGTTCGGGCCGAGGACGGCCACCGTCTCACCCTCGGCGACGGTGAGCTCGACGTCGAAGCCGCGCGCCTCGAGGACGGCGGAGAACTCGAGCGTCACGACCCGCGCCTCCTCGTGGCGAGACCGGTCGACCGGCCGGCCTGGTGCGCGAGCGCGACGACGACGATCGCCACGACGACGAGCACGAGCGACAGCGCCACCGCCGCGTCGGGGTCGGTCTCGCGCTGCAGGTAGATCTCGAGAGGCAGGGTGCGCGTGACGCCCTGCAGCGACCCCGCGAAGGTCAGAGTGGCACCGAACTCGCCGAGGGCCCGTGCGAACGAGAGCACCGCGCCCGAGACCAGGGCGGGCAGGACGAGCGGCAGGGTCACGCGGCGCAGCACGGTCGTGGGCCGGGCGCCGAGGGTCGCCGCGACGGCCTCGTACCGCGTTCCGACCGTGCGCAGGGCCCCCTCGAGGCTCAGCACCAAGAAGGGCAGGGCGACGAACGTCTGGGCCAGCACGACCGCCGTGGTCGAGAACGCGATCGTGACGCCGAGCGTCTCGAAGGTCTGCCCGAGCAGACCGCGACGGCCGAAGGTGTAGAGCAGGGCGATGCCGCCGACGACGGGCGGCAGCACGAGCGGCAGCAGCACCAATGACCGCAGCACCTGCTGGCCCCAGAACTCGGTGCGGGCCAGCACGACTGCCATGGGCACCCCGAGCACGACGCAGAACATCGTCGCCGTGACGGACGTGCGCAGGCTGAGGCCCAGGGCGGCGACCGAGGAGTCGGAGGTGACGAGCGCCCCGAAGTCGGCCCAGTCGACCCGGGACGCCAGGGCGACGAGCGGCAGCAGCACGAACGTCGACCCCAGCACGGCGACGGCCACGACCCAGGGCGGCACCCCGGACGGGACCGACCGACGGGCGGAGCGCCGGGTGGAGCGCCGGGCGGGCCACCGGGTGGACCGCCGGGCCGCGCCCGTCGAGGCAGGCGTCACGGTGCGCCGAAGCCGGCCGCCCGCAGCACGCCCTGGCCGGTCGAACCGGTGACGAAGTCGACGAACGTCCGCGCGAGGTCGGCGTCGTCCGTGTCGGCCACGGGGGCGATCGGGTACGTGGTGACGGCCTGGTCGGCCTCGGGGACGGCGATGCCCGTCACGGACTTACCGGCGGCGGCCACGTCGGTCACGTAGACCAGCCCCGCGTCGGCCTCGCCCGAGGTGACCTTGCCGAGCACGTCGGTGACGGAGGCCTCTTCGCTGACGGGCGAGATCGCGACGCCGGTCGCCTTCTCGACCGCGACGGTGGCGGCACCGCAGGGCACCTGGGCCGCGCAGATGACGGTCTTCACGTCGGACTTCGCGAGGTCGGCGAAGTCGGTGACGCCGGCCGGGTTCGACGGCGGCACGGCGATGGTCAGGACGTTCGTGGCGAAGTCCTCGGGGGCGGCCGACCCCACGAGGCCGGCGTCGGTCAGCTTCGCCATGTTCTTCTCGTCGGCCGTGGCGACGACGTCGGCGGGGGCGCCCTCGGTGATCTGGGTGACCAGGTCGGACGAACCCGCGAAGGTCAGCTCGACGGAGGTGCCGGGGTGGGCCCGCTCGAACTCGTCGGCCAGGTCGGTGAACGTCGTCGTGAGCGACGCGGCGGCGTAGACCGTGATCGAGCCCGCGAGTGCCGAGCCGGACGCGGGCGGGGTCGCACTCGTCGGCGCGTCGACGCTCGCACTCGCGCAGCCGGTGAGGGCGAGGGCCGCGGCGAGGGCCGTCGCCCCGGTCAGGGTCGGGAGGGCCTTCGGGGCACGTCTCACGGGTCAGGCCTTCCCGCCGGGGGTCTCGATGATGACGGTGGTCGCCTTGACCACGGCGATGGCCACCGAGCCGGGTTCGAGGCCGAGCTCGCGGACGGCCTCGCTGCTCATCAGCGACACGATCCGGTGCGGACCGCACTGCAACTCGACCTGCGCCATCACGCGGTCGGCGGTGACCTCGGTGACGATGCCGACGAGGCGGTTGCGTGCCGAGCGGCCCACCTCGGACGGGTCAGCGGGCAACACGGCGTTCTGGCGGGCCAACCGCGCGAGGGCCAGACCGTCGACGACACCACGCCCGGCGTCGTCCTTCTCGCTCTCGAGCAGCCCGAGGTCGATCCACCGACGCACGGTGTCGTCGCTGACACCGAGGAAGGTCGCGGCGTCTTTGATCCGTATCTGCGGCATGAGAGTAATTCTACGCCCGAATGCGCGGAGTCGACGAGCACCGAAGACGGGTGACGAACCTCCGGTGACCCCGGTCGCCACGGGCCCGTTCGGAATCGACGTCCCGGCACCTTCCTGGCGTGTGTCGCCGGCTTGCGCGTCCCCGACCGTGGGCACGTGACGTTCGGCCCCACCGACGTGACCTCGCTCGGCACGGCCCGACTCCGCGCCTTCCTTCGGCACACCTGCGGCGTGCTGCTGCAGCACGGCACGCTCGTGCCCGAGTGGACGGTCGCCCAGAACGTCGGGGTCGTCCGACCCGCCGGCCTCTCACGACGGGACCGTGCCGCGGCCGTGCACCGGGCCCTGACCATCCTCGGCCTCGACGACCGGCCACTCAGCCGGGTCGGTGATCTGAGCGGAGGCGAACGGCAGCGGGTCGGCCTCGCACGCCTCGTCGCGCAGCGTCCGCGCCTCGTCGTCGCCGACGAGCCCACCTCGGCCCTCGACGACGACGCTCGCCGGCTCGCGCTCGCCGCCCTGGCCACCCTCCGGAACGAGGGCACGATCGCCGTCGTCGCCACCCACGACCCCGCGGTCGTCGACTGGTGCGACGACGTCCTCGACCTGACCGAACCGGTCTCCACGGCCCCACAGAAGCGACGGAGGCGCGGGTCGGCGAACTCGGACACCGCGCGTTCGGCCCCGCGGGCTTAACCTCGACAGATGACCGTCTCGCTCGGACTGCCCGCCATGCCCGGCCGGGCCTCCGCCGACGCCCTGTTGCCCCCGCGGCCGACCAACGACGTGGCGCCGGGACTGCTCGACCGCTTCGGTCGCGTGGCCACCGACCTGCGCGTCTCGTTGACCGACAAGTGCAACCTGCGCTGCACCTACTGCATGCCGGCCGAGGGCCTGCCGGCCCTGCCGCGGGACCAGGCGCTCGACGCCGACGAGATCGTCCGACTGGTCGGCATCGGCGTGCGCCAGCTCGGCGTCCGACAGGTGCGCTTCACGGGTGGCGAGCCGCTGTTGCGGGCCGACCTGATCGACATCGTGCGCCGGGTCGCCGCCATCGATCCGCGGCCCGAGGTCTCGCTGACCACGAACGCGATCGGCCTGGCGCACCGGGCGCAGGCCCTGGCAGACGCCGGCCTCGACCGCGTCAACGTCTCGCTCGACTCCCTGCACGCCGAGACGTTCATGAAGGTCTCGCGCCGCCCGTTCCTCGACAAGGTGCTCGCCGGGGTCGACGCGGCGGCCGCCGCCGGCCTCACGCCGGTGAAGATCAACGCCGTGCTGCTGCCGGGGGTCAACGACCACGAGGCACCCGACCTGCTCGCGTGGGCTCTGCGCGGCGGACACGAGCTGCGCTTCATCGAGCAGATGCCCCTGGACGCCGACCGCAGCTGGGACCGCGCCTCCTTCGTCACCTCTCGTGACATCCACTCGCTGATCGCCACCCGCTTCGACCTCGCACCGGCCGACGTCGACCGCGACGGTGCCCCCGCCGAGTTGTTCGACGCCGTGGGCCGGGGCGACGACGCCGGGCTCACCGGCCGCGTCGGCATCATCGCCTCGGTCAGCGAGCCGTTCTGCGCCGACTGCCGCCGCACCCGCATGACCGCCGAGGGCGGCATCCGCAGCTGCCTCTTCAGCGGTGGCGAGACCGGGCTGCGCGACCTGCTGCGCAGCGGCGCCACCGACGACGAGCTGGCCGACGCCTGGCGGGGCGCCATGTGGGCCAAGCCCTCGGGCCACGGCATCGACGACCCCGACTTCGTGCAGCCCGCCCGCACGATGAGCGCCATCGGAGGCTGACGTGACGACGACCGAACCCCGCCCGTCCGAGACCCCGGCGACCACTGCCGCGACCACCGCGACCCTGCGCTTCTTCGCCGCCGCACGCACCGCCGTCGGCCGCGACGAGCAGCGCGTCGAGGTGCCCGCCGGCGAACGGCCCACCATCGGCCGTCTGCTGACCGAGGTGCGGCCCGCCGAGGGGACGTCGGCCGCCGACTTCCGCGACGTGCTGCTGCGCTGCTCGTTCTTGGTCGACGGCCTGACCACCCGCGACCGGGAGCAGCTCGTGCCCGACGGCACCGTGATCGACGTCATGCCGCCCTTCGCCGGCGGCTGACCCGTCAGACCGCCGCGGCGCCCCCGTCGGGTCGCTGCGTGAGCTGCCAGCCGAGCATGCCGCCGTGCAGCACCGACACGTCGAACCCGTCGGCGGCGAGCAGGTCGGCCGCCGCCCGGGCCCGGGGGCCCCGGGCGCAGTACACGACGACGCGCTGCGTGGGGTCGAGC
>Ga0265798_10008830_pt1 | contig 12755 bp, 13 predicted proteins | sample P3T30metagenome_FD_192430 | JGI IMG/M metagenome (GOLD analysis project Ga0265798, IMG submission 192430) | Plant litter microbial communities from East Loma Ridge, Irvine, California - P3 T30 | ecosystem: Environmental > Terrestrial > Plant litter > Unclassified | place: USA: California...
TTACCGTCCGATGCCTTTATGCCACTCAGACATCGACCGCTGCTCCAGTCCCGGAAACCAAGACAGATACATCATCACCTAAATCCGCTATTCCATCCAAATCTCGTCCATCCGGCCCGAAGATCGGTTTCCCAGCTACGCATCTTGCTGAATTATACAATCTTATCCATGGAAACACCAATATCAAACCCGATCTTATATCTCAGCTGCGCAAACAATTCGACGAGACTGTCACCTCAAAAGCCGCTATCGAGGCCAAGGTCAAGGAGGTAGCTGTCAGGGAGGGCAAGACGAAAGGCTGTCAGTGGAAGGTCAAGCCTGAAGCATGGGTTAGTCTTTATCTTTGATATTCGGATGACAACTGATGTCAGATCGCGGCTGGCTTGACTCCGCCTGCTGAGGCTGCGACAGTCGCAGACGCTGTCGCGTAGCCGACGACGGCTTAGGAATCTTTGTACACTACCGGAACGACTTTTCAATTCATACGATCTTTCATCCATACATATTACCAGGTAATGGTCACTTGTATAAAACACATATGGCAACACGAGCATACTTCTTTTGGGTACATTAGCTTCATATCATCATGCATCACATCTGAGCTTCCCTTTCGATTCCCTTCTCCTCAATCTGTCTCCGTCTCTTCACCCTCACCCTCTTACTCGTTTCATGCTGCTGTCATTCCAATATATCTTTCTGTATGTTGATATCGTAAGATTGTTCAAGGAGCTCGTTTTCCGAGGGCCGGTACTCGATTCCGAGAACCCCAATGTCGCTTACCGGGCCTGTCGGTAGGTTGGGTATCCTCTGGTGAAGGCTCGGATTCCATGTAGTCCGAAGGCTTTACAGCAGTAGGATCTCGAACATCGTCGGCATTCGCAAATCCTGACGAAGTAGGTCGTGCTGAAGAAGATGAAGTAGTTGAACTGGTGATCACGACTGCGGAGGGAGATTGGATGGGCGGAGCAATACTAGACGTCGCAGGAGGGGCGATACTTGAAGTGGGATCGTCTTGCCTTTTCCTCATGTTCATCTCCATCTCCATGTCATGGGATAACTCCGGGACGAGGTATACCTTAGTTCCCATATCCCTTCCATTGATTTTGATCCCATCGCCAAAGTAGGCATCTTTGACTACATCCAACATCGATTGTTCTCTCCCTACTTTCTCATATCGGAATTGAGAACTTGATAGTCCAATCAACATGACAAGCAATACTGACCATAAGATAGTCGACATGGCAGGCCACTTCCGAGGTGGAGTTTCACGTCGACCATGAGTATTGGAAATATGAGGCGAGTAATCGAGTTTCCTAGCTTTCATGGGGATGGGTATCGAACCAGCTTTGGCAAGAGGCAAGACCTGAGTCTGGGGGGATAAGAGAGATGAGAGGAGTTTGGTACTAAGTCTAGGAGCTGGAGGGGCTTGGGATTCGTGGGATAGTGATGATCCCAAAGCAGGGGAGTAGGGTGCCATTACGGGTCGATGGAGTGGTGCGTGTAGCGTGGGGTCTGGTTCTGAGTTGTCTGTACAATTAGTGGAGTGGGTGAGTAAAGCGATGAGAGAGGGGTAGAGGGAAGGCTGTTATAGGTATGCATTCTCACCTCTTTACGCGACTTGAGTTTCAGATTGAAAGACTCAATCATGTTGATTGATATACGTGTTATTCCATAGGATAGTATGTTTCATATCCACGATTCAAGGTAAATGATATCTAACCGAGACAATTTCTGTCTCACCCAGAAAATTTCGGATTTGCAGAGTGTTCCCCACATCACCGCGTCTGGTCCTGTACTTAGCGCCCAGGACAGAACATTCGAACGTTATCAGGACGCAGAGCGAAAGGACAAGAGGTTCGAAGCGGAGAAGATGGAAGTTTCGTTCTTCCGATAGCTGTGACATCTGCAGTGTGGGGTAGCACTTGCCGACGTGTCTAAGCTCGGGTAATGTGGGTGGGAGGGTGATAATCAGGATATGATTAGCAGTCAAAGAAGGGAGTGTTATGTTGATGGTTTGGGGGTACGATGAGATCACGCTTTCGCAGAGGTGAGGGAAAGAACAAGAGACGGAGAGAATTACGCCTGGTTGAGCGCCTATGCATCACCTACACTTTCCTCTTGATCATCCCACTCATCAAATCAAAGCTATTCCCATCAGGTTGTAGATCCACATATTCAATCTTGCGATTCCTTGAAGAACGATCATCTTCCCCAAAATCGCCCCTACTATAGAGCGGAGTGAGCCCGGATGGCGCTTTTGCTGGATTCGAGAGGGGCAGGCATCTCAAAAGACCGTAATCTGGCGTGATACCTATAATGCGGAGTTGGGTATGTGGCTCGGTGGTGGTCAGGGTGACTTCTTTGTCCCTATCATATTAGCAAGAGTTGAATAAGAGGCATATCGATGACGTACGTATGGAGCCACCTTCCTAGATACTCATCCATGAATCCGCTGAATCCTTTATTTTCGACGAATTGCTCCCATTTGACTTCAAAGGAATTCATGATCTTGGCAAAAGTGCTTTCCATCGTGGGTGGATTGATTGCGTGCTCTGGGGATTGTCCAGCAAGTAATGAATGTAATTGCGAAATGGAAGTCGTAGGAAGGGCGTTAAGAACGTTGATACCGGTACCGATGACAACTCTCCACTGACCGTTGACAAAATTGGTGTTGACTAGGATACCACCCAGTTTCGCGAGTCCTTTCTTACCACTTCCAACTTCAGTCCCTCCAACTCCTTCGCATTCAGCGTAGATGTCATTTGGCCATTTGACTTTGACCCCTAACCGACCATCATCGTCCACAGCCTCACAGACAGCGAGAGCCATGAGGTACTGGATGAAGACAATTTTCGAAGACATGCTTGAAGGCAGAGTGAGGAGGAGAGAAAATTGTAAACATCCAGCTGGAGACAACCAGATATTCGATCCTCGACCTCGACCACTGAGCTGGAAGGAGGCTAGGAAAGCGACAGGGGTGGGTAGATGAGTGAGGATGATGGAATTCCGATCGAGCATGGTTTGAGTGCTTGTGACGGTCTCGCCATACAGGAGCAGATCACCGACAGAAGCCCTTTCGTTGCCAGACTCGTCTTTCCGCATCACACCGGTCCTGCGACCTGCGCGCTTACGAGCCAAATCGAGCTCGGTCCAATACGTCTCGATATTGAATAGAGGCGTCCAGCTCGGAGCGTAAGGCGTAGATGTTGAAGGAAGCAAAAGAATCTTCGGGATAGCATGAAAGTCCGGCATGGGCGGAGGGGCAGGTGGAGTATTCGAGTCGAGTGACAGGTTTTCAAGGGCCGGTGGTCGAGGTGGCTGCTCACGGCGACGACGTGCTAAGTATCGCGTGAGATCCTCCTCAGCGTTCGACCCGTCGGGACGGTCCGAGGTGGATATGCGTATATCATCATTTCCGTCGCGCAGGACTGTCGCTCCGTTCTCCTCCACCACCTTGTTTCTGATGGAAGGGGCATTGAACGTCTCGGGTGCAAGTCGAAGTAGATTCGGATGCGAGACGACGAAAATAGGCGAAGGGTGTGTAGGATGTAACAGTAGATTCGGATCTTCCTCTCCTGTCCCCAATGATTCGGCCTTCCGCCTACCGGGAGGCTTCAAGTCTAATTTGAGTAATAACTCTTCCATCCATGCTATCCGCCTTGATTCACTCTCTGCAAGATCCACCTGATCGGGCACATCATGAAGCTTTGCAATAGCGTCACGAGCAGGTGGATCATTGAGTGGGTATTCGGCATGTACCGAGGAGAGTAATGCTTTGCCCTTTCCCTTTCTCGACAAAACCGCGGCGATGGGGTTCGATGTGGATGACATGGAATCTGCGTATCGAGCTAGGATCTCGATATTGGTTGGAAGGGGGGTTGGTATGACGAAGTGTCCTCCACCGTTGTAGTAGATGTGATCGAGAGTCTTTTGGGAGCTCGAGCCCTCGCCGAGAATGAGCGAGACCGCTTTCGAGCCGGACTCAGCGGCATAGGCAAAACCGGGGAACGTAGGTCCCACACAGGAACCCGGTACGAATTCCTAGATGATCAGTCTCATATACCTTGCATGTGGGCAGGAGGACTTACCAAGTCCCTCTTCCCAGCAACCTCAAGTCCGCCGCCAACATCGAACCTGACTTCCTCCGCCCCAAAGTATGCTCCTGCACAGATACCGAGGTACCTCCCTCCTTCCTCGACGAACTCTCTGATACGCTTGGTGACTCTCGTCTTGGTGGTCAACTCCTCTACATACGGTAGATCCCGTCCACCAGGGATTACAAGAAGCGCACAAGCGGGTTCCCAAGGTTGTTGTGCTAGGACATCAGGAGTGACAGGCTGGACGGTGTAGTGCGGTGTGAGGAGTAGGGAGAGGGTAAGAAGCGTGTATGACAAGGATAGTGGAGAGACCCCAGGTCCAGAGTAGACTAGTACCTGATGGGCTGTAGGCTGTGGACCTGGCATCTTAGTTGTATGAAGTACAGTCTCTCATGTATAGAACGTCGCAGACTACCCGGCAATAGGATGTGCCTGAATTGACAATCTCTCTGGAAATATTCGATACACCATACTAAACATTGTCAAGCATGGGCAAACCAGGAAAAGAGAAGAATGTCAGTACAGGACCGTCGAGGGGGAAGCCTGGAGGTAGGGGTCGTGGTGGCGCGAGAGGTAGAGGAGCTGCTAGGGGTACTGGAAGGGGAGCTCGAGCTGGACCAAGTACCGCGCGAGTGCCAGAGGTAGATTGGGCTGCTGATGCCCCAAAGCCTCGGAAGTGGGATAGTGATGGAGGTACGTCCAGCGAGCTTAACATGAATCAAAGCTAATCATTCAGAGCTCTCTGAAGAAGAGGACGCAGAGGAGGAAGAAGACAGCAGTGATCTCACCGAAGAGGACGAAGGCGACGAGAAGGAAAGCGGAGAAGAAGATGACGATGAAGACGATGATGAGGAAGATGATGATGAAGAGGAGGAGGAAGAGCAGGTGACCATTGGAGTACCAGTCGGAATGTGGGATTTCGACCATTGCGATCCGAAGCGATGTTCAGGCAAGAAATTGGAAAGACATCGATTGATGACGAGTTTACGTGTTGGGTCCAGGTTTAGGGGTATCGTCCTTTCGTATGTCATATTCTCTTCTCATGTAAAGCAAGCTGATTCAAAGGCCAAAAGGAAAGAAACCTATAGCACCTTGCGATGATGAGATTGTCAAGATCAGTGGGATTGCTGTGGTCGAATGCTCCTGGGCACGACTGGATGATGTGCCATTCAATAAGATCAGGTCACCTCACGAGAGGATTCGTGAGTCCTATATTATCATAAATTGACAGTAAGCTGACGAGAAGTACCATATCTCCTAGCATCTAATCCTGTCAATTACGGAAAACCATACCGACTAAACTGTGCCGAGGCAGTAGCAGCAGGCTTCTACCTGACTGGCCACCCAGAATGGGCAGAATTGATCATGTCGAAATTCGCATGGGGGGATTCGTTCTGGAAACTTAATCAACATCTGATCGAGAGATATTTGACGTGTCACACCGCGGACGATATCATCGAGATGCAAGAACGTATACAAGAGGAATTGGAGCAGGAGGCTAGGGAACGAAAGGCAGATGGTATGTCTCATTTTGCCCTTATCAGTGTGGGACTCCGCTGACGGCTAGTACTTGATTATGGAGATGATCTATTGCGTGGTAACCCAAACTACTCGGATGATGAGGGAAATAGCGAAGAGGAACTGGATGATGTCGAGACGCTCATCGCTGGAGTCGAGAAAACGACGCTGGATGACAAATTGGGAAACACAATTGAGGCCTAGATAGCTGGAGGTGCAGACAGCATTTGATGTGTAAAGCAGATTGCATAACCATGTACAACAATATCAAGAATGTATCGAATAGACAACCATATTAACCGAGACAAGATACTATATTACCACTATCGCTGTGCGGCCCGTAACTGTTTTCTCAATTCCCCAACTTCTGCCTGAAGCGAGTTGAGCTATAAGTCAGCTCAATATCTGGGAAACGTGAACAAGACTGACCTCATCAAGCAACTGTATACGCTGACTCTGACCTCTCATCTTCTGCTCATCCGCATCCTCCTCACTCTCCTTCACTCGGATCTTCAAAGCTTCAATCTCATCTTCTAATCGATCCCTCAGAACTTTCTTCTCCCGCTCGAAATCGTCTGCCATAGTCAAAGCTCGAGCTGAGAGTGATGCATTTGATTCGGCGAGTCGTTCACGTGCTTCCGAATTTGCCTGGACCTGAGCTTCGGCTTGTTTCTTCGCCATTGAAGTCGCTTCTAGTGCTGAGCGAAGATCATTCAGTTCGTCTAAGAAGTGTGATTCGGTGGAACCAGATTTCGCAAGGCGATCTTCCAGGACTGCTACTTGTCTGAAGGTCAGCAAATTCATCGGACAACGATAGGAGGCGTACTGTTGATAGGTCTCCAAGCTGTGTCGGCTATCTTCCACAAGCTTCTTAGCCTTGAGTGCATTGTGTTTATGCACCTCCCTCTCCTTGTCACATCGGATAACCCGTTCAATCAAGACTTTCCCATCCTCCGCCATCCCTCGGATTCGACTGACCATCTCGTCCATTCCCGCAAACTTCTCATTGGTAGGTACATACAGCTGCTGTAACGCTTGGAAATTGAGCGATTGATTTGGCGAGACTAGTCCATGATTACTGCGTCCACTTGGATCTAGCAAGTCGGCCGCACGACGTTTCTGTGGAGGTGGTAGGAGTGTCCAGACAGAGTCGAATTGGGATGCGATAGATTGGAGTTCTCGCGTCAATGCGTCGACTTGGTTTTGTAGCGAGTCTGTCGTTTTGGATGTCGATGACGTGGATTGGAGGGCATTCTGAGCAGCCTTGAGGGAGGAAGAGAGAGATTCGTTTCGCAAGTTGATATCAGAAATTTGGTCGGCATGTTGCTAACAGTCAGCTCAATTTCCTTTCCCAATGATGCGAACTCACCCTCAATTTCTTTTCGAGCTGCATGACTTCCTCCTTCTTGTGAGATGTGGCCTTTTCGAGCTTGCTTTGCCAAGCATCCCGATCGGCACGCACACGTACAACCTCCTCTTCCAGACCGGTATTGACCTCCCGCATCTCATCCCTGAGCGTACAGACTTCCTTTTCTCTACGCTCCACCAGCTTCTTGACTTCTTCGATCCCTTCAATCATTTCCGTCTCGCCTACGATACCAGATTTACGACCGAGTATCGCCCCTAATCCAGAACGCAATCGGTCCATGGTCGCGCGATCCCTGTCCGACATTCGTCCTGATTCGAGTGATATTTGGCGATCTCGCGAAGCATTATCGCGTTCGTCTTGTAGTGCTCGCTTCTCAGATTCCCACTGACGCTTCTCCGCTTCGAATGCTCTTCTTTCCCTATCCCATTCGCTCCTTTCCTGTGCAAAGGCCTGTTTCTCCTTACTTCCAGCACTTCGCTCTTTTTCCAGTATCTCCCTTTCTTCATCTAACTGCCTGACTTCATCTTGCATAGCCCGTTCCCTCTGTCGCATTTCATCGACAATCTCCTGTAGCTCAATCACCCGCCCGCTTTTGCCTTGTAGATCCTGCTCCAATTCGGTAAATTGTCTCCGCATAGCTTCTTCCCTGTCCTTGTAGGTATTTGTCTGGCTTTGCTGTCGGGCATATCGAGCTTGAGTTTCTGCCGAGACTCTCTCCAACCGACGAACCTCCCACGCCATGACGCCTGACCAATGTTCCATCAATTGTCGTCTCAGCCCCGCTTCTCGCTCGCGGAGGACCAGGACTTCCTTCTCTGCTGCTTCGACTCGTTTCTCGGACTGTTCCAGGCTTTCCATGGTCTGCTTCGACATTCGTTTGTTATTGTTGTTGAGCTTCTGTAGCGTACGAGCAGCTGTGAGGATCTTGATCTCCCGCTGATGGCGAGATACGAGTGACGACAAGCGATTCGACATCAGGTTCAATTCCTACTGGTCAGCTCCCGACGAGAGGTATGCGTACCTTCTTCCAGCTTTCAACCTCTTCCCACCGACTGATCGGTAGAGTCTCGCAGTCCAGAGCAGCCTGTCCGGCAAGGAGCGACATGAGCATCTCATCACTCCCTCCTCCCGTCATTGCCGATTCCTTTGTGCCATCATAGTCGTCTTCCTCATATGCGGTTCCATCTGATCCAGTGTTATTTCCTCCAGATCCACCTTGTTGTGCATATCCTTGCGAGCCAGGCGATAAAAGCCCATCGGACGATATCGTGGGGTTCCTTGCTAGTCCGGTATCAAGAGGCGGAGTATGTCCCAGTGTCCCTATCGACGATGCATAGCCATTGTTTGCACCCATAAACCTCCCATTACTTGGTGCATGACTTTCAACCGAGCTTTCACCTTGGTAATCGTTCTGTAAGCGTGTAGACATGTCGAATCTTCCGGCAAGATTGTTGTTGATGTGGATGGTAGCATCCTTTTCTGGTACGGGCGGAGATCTGGCACGAAAGAATGCTGCTTTCGTCATGCGTTGATTTGCAGTCGGTGAGATCGGACCACCGCCATTCATGACTGATGTGATCAGTGCTGGCATGTGGTTTATAAAGGATGTAGAGTGTATATGAGGTAATTGGTATTGATTAGATGGTTATTTGTTGATGCCGAAAAGTCAAAACGCGTATTGTTTCCCTGTAACAATTTGACTAACAATAGATGGAAATCATGTGTTGTAGGTGAAGAATAATCGTACGCTCGTGCTTGATGGTCTAGGTTCAAGTACATTAAGTAAATACATGTATGAATCCAGTCGCATCCATCCCTACGCTCTAGACCCCTTCATCTGGCTGACAGCATGCGCACTTCGAGCCTTACTCTTCTTGGCCTTGGGCTTAACATGCTTATCCTTACTTCGTCCAGTATCAAGTTTAACAGCACCCGTATTCCTATCCTGATCGAAAGCAGCCTTGGACTTCTTCTTGGCCATTCGTCTAGCTTGTCGATCAGCGTCGGTAGCCTTGTACATCTTTCGTTCTTCCTTTGATAAATCCTTGATAGCGTCTCCGAGTTTCGGGTTACCCTTGGGTACTGGACCCTTCGGAACTGTTCTTGTCTTTTGAGCAGCTGACTCGGCCGGTGTTGATCGAGCACCAAGGGGTAGGGTTTTGCATGGTTGCACTCGAAGGGGTCGTTTGGCGAATCGGAATTTCTTTTCGTCCATAGCGAGGAGCTCCTCGACACTTTCACGATCCTATTCATCAGCTCAGGTGCCGCAAGTGGGTAGATTACTGACCTTGAAGTTGATGTATCCAAAGCCTTTACCAAGTTGAGTAGCGGCATCTCGCACGATACGTACACCCGTGACATATCTCTCCGTGCTAGCTCCGCGTTCGCTCTTGACCAACTCCTCAAACAACACCCTGACATCCTCCTCCTTGGCCGCATAGTCTAGCCCACCGACAAACAAACTCTTCTTGGGATCGGCATTACTGGGCAACCAGGCATCACGTTTTGATAGGGCATTGGTAGCTGTCTCGAGAGCGATTGCGGATGGTAGACGCAGTCTGTCGACACGGATAGTACGTGACATGAAGGTTGAGCCGTTTGCTGCTAAAACTGCTGTAGCTGCTTCGAAGGGGTTCATGACCGGAGCGACGTTTGTCGGCCTGTCAGGATGGGGGTGGGCAAAGATGATGTAGGCATTACATGCGTCCATCTCAGAGTGGAACTGTCCGTCAGCGTGAATTCGGACGATCATGAGATGACTTACGTCTTTCTTGATGAAAGCAACCTTTCTCTTTCCCTTAGCATCGATGAATGTCTTGGCCTTGTCTGCAGCCTCGATCTCGTGCTTGTCCCCGCTCTCCAATTTATCCTGCTCTGCTCTCCATGCTGCTGCACGCCTCTTCTCTCGGTTCATGTTCTTCTCCTTGGACTCGGCGTCCAGCTGTTCAGGGACCGCATCGGTGGGAGTCGCAAATGGAATTGACCTAAATCGGATTGACTCAATCTTGGCCGAAGGAGCATGTGTGAGGAGTTGACTTTTGAGCTGGTTCTGGGCAGACTGATATTAGTTCTGAGACGTAGAGCAGGAGTGATGACTCACTTTTGACTTGGTGACCTCAATTGGCAAGTTTCCAACAAAAATACTTCGCCTGTCTCGGTCCTGAGAGGTTTCGTCGGCAGGAGTGTATTTAGGTAACTTCGTTGCTAGCTTTCTCTTTCGCTTTGAAGTTGTATCGGTAGTCTCGTGAACTAGCTCCTCGTCGGTATCGATCTCTGAGCCCTCGGACAGCTCAGCGTCGTTGTCCTCTTCTTCAACAATCTTCGAGGGTCCAGCAGTAGGTACTGGTGCGACCTCCTCCTCATCCTCAGAATCTATCAAGACTTTGCTAGCCTTCTTCTGTCGCTTTGTCGAGCGTTCCTTCTCTCCCTCAGCCACCTTGGAGGAGCTAGCAACAGCAGCCCGCATGACAGGAGCAGACTTGGGTAGAGCATATTCAGACTTTGTATTAGCTCAAGTAGCTATGTGTCATTTGGGGCGACTTACGCCTTTGCCAAAAACACCGTCAAGCTCAGAAGCCTTGCCCTTGAAAAGCTGCAAACCAGCATCAACCTGTTTGGCCTCTTTGACCTTCTTGACTTTCTTATCCTTCTTGGCCTTCTTATCCGTCTTCTTTCCCTCCTTCTTCAAAGCGACCTCATCAAGGGGCGCATCAACGTTGGACATCTTTGGACAATCGTATATGGATGGTAGTGGACCTTGACTTTGCAAAAATCTCGTGACTAATTGCTTTATTTATTTATGCACTCCACTTGTCCTTGTCACAATCCGAGTTCTCAAAATGCTCGGTCAATGCAACGGGGTTATCGATAAATGTAAACTAACCCCGGTCTCCGCTTGACGTGGAGGTACTTGAGGAGGGATAAGGAAGGTGGCAGCGCCCACAAACATGGCCCAAAGAAGTACGATCTCGCGCCATGCGGTAGCCAGAGTGCATGGTCGAACACGGCAGGGTAGTCCTCTCCCCATCCACCCAACGACCGACGGACGAGGGATCCTCTTCCGTGGTTCGGAGAACAAAGCACACGATTCGTCGCCCCTTCATGAAGCCTCCAATCGTATCTTTTAACATGGTAGAATCTTATGATTGCCCTGTTCAGACCTCACTTCTCACTTGTGCAGACCTCAGTTGAGGTCGCCATGAGGCGGAGAGCCGAGCAGCGTCGTAGCATCTAGCGAGCGATCCAAATGACCGGCGGCAGAGATTTGCCGGGTCTACCGAGTCACGGGATACGGCTGGCGAAGTCTGGGAAGGCTGTATTGTGGAATTGGTGACATATGCACACCTAGCGAATCTTTAGTATTCCCACGCCATCATGAATCTCTCGGGGCTATATACTGGGACTAGAGCGGGCAGCTCATACATTCGGTCACTCGGCGCCGTACCTCTGGTGCCTATTGAAGGAACGAGGAAGGAACGAGAAGGCATGCCCCCCTTCAGCCCTAGGTGCCTATCCCGTTTTCATAGCAGGCGCAAGCTACGCCATCGGGCTCGCTACGAAAGCTCAGCCGACAACCCCGCAGCAACCCCTTTTCTGCCTCCGCCCCTCGGCTTTCCGCTTATTTGAGGATGCTGTTGTCAGAGGCTGAGCCCTCGAACCTGATCCACACATGCATTGCCGGAGGTTAGCTGGAACACATGAATGCATCCGGATTTAGACAGGCTGGGGATCACCCAGAGAAAGATTTGATCAAAGGCTAAATCGGCGAAATATCGCCGATCAAAAAATGGTGCCTTTCGATCCCAGCCCTCGAATCCAAGACAAGTTGTCCTTTTGTTTCGTGATTCCCGGTTGCAAGATGACACCTCACCCCAGTTGTTAGGGCGGGATTAGGGCCGATTGACACATGACCTGTTCGTTGGAATCGAGGTAATCGGTTTTGGGTGGGGAAGATGACAAAACTGGCTTGCGTGTATCACCCCGAATCTTATCAAGCCAGTAATTCCTAATGCTAATTCCCCGTGCTAATAGCCCGCGATTACAATCATTACACTGCTAAACTGCGCTTTAGTAATCGGGGATTGACCCATTACTGTACGAGTCTAACCGGATGGTCGAGTTTACTACGATCTTGGCACCGGTATGATGCACGCAGTTGATTGCAGGAGAAGCTGTGTCCAGAGGGATGCCTTTGGATGGGCGGTGGTGCGTCATGGGAAGATGGAGTGGATTAGACTCCAGATGGCTCCACTTTGAAACACGGTCGCGCCAAATATGCTGTCCCGTGTGAATCCGAGCCTACGGCTAGAAAATGCTTTTTGTCAGATCGACAGTCGTGTCCAGATCGATGTCTTTTGCAACGCCTGGGGAATGTATTCTCCATTGTGTAGTAACCACATGCGTCCATCAATGCAAAAGGATCGCAACCCCAAAATCTAATAGCATGCATGAGAGGAGAGAAATGATGTAAAGACCCCCGTTTTAGATGTAGAGGCCAGAACGCGTTGTTTGCCGAGGCACTTGCCCTGAATACAAATTACAAAGGAATCAAAGGACGTGTTTCAACCAACCCCTTTCCCATCCACGACCCCGAAATACTACTTAACCACCCTCTTTTCTCATCTCACTCTCTACCAACAACCGACAACCCACCACCGCCAACCACCACCACTGACCTCACCGCCCTTCGGCAATCATCACTCGCTACCCGTCATCCGACAAACCCCATCTACATTCAAGGCCAGACCTCACAAGCTTGACGCTGCAACCCT
>Ga0265798_10008831_pt1 | contig 12753 bp, 10 predicted proteins | sample P3T30metagenome_FD_192430 | JGI IMG/M metagenome (GOLD analysis project Ga0265798, IMG submission 192430) | Plant litter microbial communities from East Loma Ridge, Irvine, California - P3 T30 | ecosystem: Environmental > Terrestrial > Plant litter > Unclassified | place: USA: California...
ACGAGCCCTACAGGTCCTGCAGGGCCTTCGTGATCGGCAGTCCCTGCCCGGAGGTGAAGACCGTCGCCACCAGCAGGTCGTTCCACACCCAGAGGAACTGGAAGATGCCGAAGGAGGCGATGGCCGGCATCGACAGGGGCAGCACGATGCGGAAGAAGACCTGGCCGTGGCCGGCGCCGTCCATGCGCGCGGCCTCGATGACCTCGGCCGGGATCTCGCTGATGAAGTTGTGGAGCATGAAGATCGCCAGGGGGAGGGCGAAGATCGTGTGCGCGATCCACACCTTGGCGAACGAGCCGTCGAGCCCGTTCACCCCGAGGCCGGGGAGGATGTAGAGCCCGCCGACGCGGAGGCCGTCCGAGAAGAGGCGGAGCAGCGGCACGAGGGCCATCTGGATCGGCACGATCTGCAGGGCGAAGACCAGCACGAACATCGTGTTGCGGCCCTTGAAGTCGATCCAGGCGAAGGCGTAGGCCGCGAGGCTGGCGATCGTGATCGGGATGAGCGCCGCGGGCAGCGTGATGACGAGCGAGTTGAGGAACGCCTTGCCGAGCGTCAGGCTGTCGCCCGAGCTCAGCGCGTTGACGTAGTTGTCGAGCGTGAAGCCGGGGTTCGCGAAGACGGTCCACCAGCCCGTCGTCTTGATGTCGTTCGCGGGGCGGAACGACGAGATGAACAGTCCCGCCGTGGGGAGGGTCCAGATCACGGCGATGACGAGGGCGGCGATGGTCGCGCCGCGGCTCGTGGTGCCGCGCTTGAGCTTGCCGCTCGAGTGCTCGATCTTGGCCAGGCCGCGCTCGAGCTGACGCTCGGCGCCGGACGAGACCGGGACCGCGATGGGGGTCGGGGTGGCGGTCATCGGATCTCCCTCTGCTTCTGGATCTGACGGGCGTTGTAGATGACGATCGGGAGCACGAGGACGAACAGGATGACCGCGAGGGCCGAGCTGTAGCCGGTGCGGCTGCCGAGCTGGAACTGGCGGACCATCTCGAAGGCGAGGATCGTCGTGTCGTTGCGGCCGCCGGTCATGGCCGAGACGATGTCGTAGACCTTGAGGGACGCGATCGAGATCGTCGTCAGCACGACGATGATCGTCGTGCGGATGCCCGGGACGGTGATGTGCCGGAAGGCCTGGAAGCCGTTGGTGCCGTCGAGCGACGCCGCCTCGAGCTGCTCGGCGGGGACGCCCTTGATGGCGGCCGAGAGCACCGTCATGGCGAAGCCCGCCTGGGTCCAGATGAGCACGATGACGAGCAGCAGGGTGTTCCACGGCTCGAGGCCCAGCCAGTCGACGGGCTGTCCGCCGAAGGCGACCAGGATGCCGTTGAGGAGGCCGATCTGCTCGCCCTGGCGGATGTCGTAGAAGAACTTGAAGATGATCGACGCGCCGACGAACGAGATGGCCATGGGCATGAAGACGAGCAGCTTGAGGAACTTCTCGCCGCGGCTCTTGTCGATGAAGACGGCGTAGGCGAGGCCGATGGCGGTCGCGGTGATCGGGGCCAGCAGCACCCAGATCAGGGTGTTGCCGAAGGCGGTCAGGCCGTCGGGGCTGGTGAAGACCCAGGCGAAGTTGTCGAGCCCGGCGAAGCCCGAGCCGTCGTTCTTCATGAAGGCCTGCCCCGCGGTCGTGATGGTCGGGTAGATCAGGCCGATGATGAGGAAGAACACGGCGGGCGCCATGAAGGCGACGAGCTGCAGCGAGTAGCCGGCGCCGCGCTTCGAGCGGTAGTCGAGCAGGAACAACCCCCCGCCGAGCACGGCGGCGATCGCGGCGACCCAGATGACCGAGTTGTAGAGCCCGAAGGCCAGGAGGACCACGACGGGCACGACGACGCAGACGGCGAGGCGGAGGATCGTGTACGGGGTTCCGCGGCGGGGTGCGAACTCGACGAAGACGAGCACGACGGCCACGAGCGCCGCGAAGGCGAGCAGGATCAGGGGGATCTGGGCCAGGGGCGGGATGCCCGCCAACCACTGGAAGAAACTGGACATCGCTGTCCCTTTCACGTTCGGGTGCAGCGGGGGAGCGGCTGCGGGCACGCGGGACGGGCGGGACCGCCGGGGGCGGGTCGGGGCCCGGGAGTGACGGGTCGGAGGACCCGGGTGGTGCGGGACGAGGGGTCGCCGCCAGGCGGCGACCCCTCGCGGTCAGGCTGCTAGCTGGTGTAGCCGGCCTGGATCTCCTCGAGCACCGAGTCGGTGTCGGTGCCGTCGATCCAGTCGACCATGCCCTTCCAGAAGCTGTCCGAGCCGACCGACTTCGGCATCAGGTCGGAGCCGTCGAAGCGGAAGGTGGTGTCGGTGCCCTGCAGGATCTCGACGGCGCTCTTCAGCAGGTCGCTGCCGGCGTTCTCCGGGTCGAGGCCCTTGTTGGCGGAGATGACGCCGCCGAGCGAGACGCGGCTGTTGGCCCAGTCGGCGCTGGCGAGGTACGCCTGCACCTTGGCGGTGTCGTCGTCGTTCGAGAACGCCGCGACGAACTCGCCGCCGCCGGTGACGGCCGCCGGGTCGTCCTCCTTCATGGGCGGGGTGAGGAAGGCCCAGACGTCGCCGTCCTCGGCCACCGTCGCGGGCTGGCCGTCGGCGTTGTTCGCCGCGGTCAGGAAGCCCTCGAAGAAGGAGGCCTGGTGGGTCAGCGCGCAGCTGCCGTTCGCCACGTTGGTGGCGACGTCGCCGAACGCGGTGGAGTTGATCGACTTCACGTCGCCGTAGCCGGCGTTGACCATGTCGGGGTCCTGCAGGATCGTGCCGACGGAGTCGAACGCGTCCTTGATCTCGGGGTCGGTGAACTCCGTGTCGCCGGAGACCCACGAGTCGTAGGCGTCGGGGCCGGCCCCGCGCAGCACGAGGTCCTCGACCCAGTCGGTGCCGGGCCAGCCCGAGGCCTCGCCCGAGTTGAAGCCGGCGCACCAGGGGGCCGTCCCGGTCTTCTCCTGGATGGTCTTCGAGACGGCGACGAGGTCGTCGTACGTCTTGGGGATCTCGACGCCCCACTCCTTGAACTTGGCGGGCGAGTACCAGACGTAGCCCTTGACGCTCGCCATGAGCGGGGCGCCGTACTGGGTGCCGTCGACCTGGCCGTACTTCTGCCAGTCCTCCGACCACCCTTCCTTGACGTTGGCCAGGGCGTCGGCGGGGAGCTCCTGCACCTTGCCCGAGGCGACCGTGTCGGCGAGCAGGCCCGGCTGCGGGAAGATCGCGAGGTCGGGGGTGTCGCCGCCCTGGACCTTGATGCCGATCTGCTTCTCGAACTCCTTGTCGCCGGTGTACTTGATGTCGATGTCGTTCTGCTTCTCCCAGTCGGCCCACGACTTCTCGAGCAGGGTCGCCTCGTCGCCGTTGATGGTGCCGTAGACGTTGACGACGCCGTCGGCCGTGCCGACGTCGGCCGCGCCGGCGCCGCCGCCGGCGTTCGGGTCGTTGGGGTCGGCGGTGCCGGAGCAGCCGACCAGGAGGAAGCTCGACGCCGCCAGGACCGCCAGGGGCCCGGTGAAGCGGCGGTGCAGGGATGCTCGCATGGTGTTCTCCTCGTTGAGTCGCATCTCGGCGGCCGCTCGTGCTGTCGAGTCGTGCCGCCCGCGCACGTCGTCGTCGACGCGCGTCGACTGTGAGTGTCACACACCCGCAGGTGCCGCGCAACCGAGCGTGCTAGGGGCGTGTCGGCGGTGCGCTGCTGCCCCGGACGACGAGCTGCGGCGCCACGAGCACGTGGGGGGCGTCGTGACGGCGGCCCTCGAGGCGGTCGACGAGGTGGTCGACCGCGGTGGCGGCGATCTCGCCGCCCGGGGGCGACACCGTCGTCAGCGGCGGGGAGGTCATCTCGGCGGCGAGGTCACCGATGCTGAGGGCGACGACGGACACGTCGCCGGGGATCGACAGCCCCGTCGCCGCGACGGTCTGGACGAAGCCGGCGAGGGCCGTCTCGTTGAAGGCGACGACGGCGGTCGGCCGCGGCGCGAGGGCGGCGAAGGCCCCGGCCGCCGCGCGGCCGCCGGGCACGGAGTTCTCGGCCCGGTGCGTCTCGAGGCGCACCCCCCGCTGGCACGCCGACGCCACGAGGGCGCTGTCGGCCCGGCCCACCGGTCCCGAGCCCCGCTCGGGCTGCCGGACGCTCTGGCTGAGGAAGAAGACGTGGTCGTGCCCGAGGCCCGCGAGGTGGTCGATGGCGAGCCGGCCGAGGGCGTCGTAGTCGGCGTCGACGAACCAGAGGCCGTCGACGTCGTCGGGGCGCCCGATGTTGGTGAACGGCAGCCGGGCTCGGGTGACGACGGGCACGCGCCGATCGTCCGCGGTCAGCTCCATGAGGATCGCGCCGTCGACGAGGCCCTCGCTGACGAGGCTGCCGAGGCCCTCGACGTCGTCGATGGGATTCGACCAGAGCAGCAGGTGGTACCCGCGTTCGCGGGCGCGGTCGGTGGCCGCGGCGACGTACTCGAACTCCGACGCCGTGACCCCGCGTCGGCCGTACGGGTAGTGGAGGGCGATGATGCCGCCGCGGGCGCCGGCGAGGCCGCGGGCGAACGCGTTCGGCGTGTAGTCGAGCTCGGCCATGGCCCGCTCGACCCGCTGGCGCGTCGCGGCCGAGATGGTGCGACGGCCGCTGATGGCGTACGACACGGTGCTCGACGAGACGCCCGCGAGGCGTGCCACGTCGTCCCGGGTTGCCGCCATGCTCGTCCACCTCGTCGTCGATCGTGTGCGCTCAGCATAGGAGCGCCGACCTCGACGACGGTGCACCGTGGCCCGACCGGCGCCGTGGCCGGCTGCGGGCGGGCTCGGCGTCGCCCGCCGGGCGGGCTCGGCGTCGCGCGCCGGGCGGGCTCGGCGTCAGTCGGGCCAGACGGGACGGAACTGCACCGAGATGCGCGGCCCGACCGCCTTCTTCGTCTTGGCGATCGCGTGCTCGTGGGTGCGCTGGCAGCTGCCGCCCATCACGAGCAGGTCGCCGTGGCCGAGGGGGAAGCGACGGATGCGCGCGGTGCGTCGCGAACGGACGGCGAGCGTGCGCGGTGCCCCCAGGGAGAGGATGCCGACCATCGTGTCGCGGCCGAGCGCGGAGCCCACGCGATCGCCGTGCCAGGCGATGCTGTCGTCGCCCGTGCGGTAGAAGCAGAGGCCCGCCCGGCGGAAGAGCTGCTCGTCGGGCGCGCCGCGCTCGCCGGAGTACCAGGCGTTGAGCTCGTCGCGGGCCGTCGCGAGGACGGGGTCGGGCAGGGCGTCGCCGGCCCCGTAGGAGGAGACGAGCCGGGGCACCTCGACCACGCGGTCGTACATCGTGCGGCGGTCGGCCTGCCAGGGCACCTCGGTGACGAGCCGCTCGAACAGGGCGTCCGACCCCGTGGCCCACCCCGGCACCAGGTCGAGCCAGGCGCCGTCCTCGAGCTCGAGGTGCTGCACCGCGGGCCCGATCGGCCGCAGCTGGGTCGACCCGGCGGGGCCGGCCCCGAGGTCGTCGTCGAGGCCGTCGAGGAGCGACGCGGTGAAGGGGAGGGTCATGGGGGAGAGCCTACGCCCGGATCGAACACGTGTTCGAACGAGGAGGTCGGGCCGGGCATCGTGGGGCGACGGTCAGGCTCCGACGACCCGCGCCTCCGGGGCGGTCAGCTCGTGGGCGACCCCGTCGACGTCGATGTCGACGAGCGTGCCCGACCAGACGGAGACCTGCAGCTGCCCCGAGTACCGCCACAGGCGCTCGCCGGTCGCGAGGTCGAAGCCGATGACGGACGAGCGCCCCCCGGAGCTCCCGTACGCGAGCGCGTAGCCCACGGTGCGCCCCGCGGCGACGAGGGCCGCGCCGTTCGGCAGCTCGAGGCGGGTGGTGACCGACCCGCTCGCGCCGTCGAGGCCCCGCACCCCGAGGTCGTCCGCCGGGCCGCCGGGGGTCGTCGACCAGACCGTGTCGTCGGTCTGGCCGGGCAGGCCCTCGACCGACGTGGCGCCCGCGCCCGACCTGGTCCACCGGACCGCGCCGGTCGCGTAGTCGAGGCAGGCGACCTGGTCGGCGGCGACGTCGGTCACGACGAGGCACGACCGCGCCGCGGTCCACGAGCCGTGCACCGACGTCGACGACCGCCAGAGCTCGGCGCCGTCGGGCCCCCGCGCCGTGAAGCCGCCGTCGTCGCCGGTGGGGGAGTAGAGGTCGCCGCCGCGCACCACGTACCCGCCGAGCGCGTCGAGCCGGGTGCCCCAGGGCGTCGCCTCGCCGCTCGAGGGGTCGATCTGCAGCGTCCCGTCGGAGGTGGCGACCACCGCGCGGTCGTCGAGGGCGAGGGCGACGCCCGTCGTGGTGCCCGGCCCCGACCAGGCGACCCGCCCGAGGTCGCGGACGTCGCGCACCTCGTAGACGAAGCGGCCGCCCGCCGAGCCCTGGCGACCGGTGAGCACCGTCGTGCCGCTCGCCTGGAACTGGTCGGAGGTCGTGGCGCTGCGCGGGGCGGCGGCCTCGACGGTCCTCCCCGTCGCGGCGTCGAGGGTCAGCATCACGACGTCGTCGTCGACCGCGGCGCGGACCAGCATGAGCCCGGTGTCGCCGGCGGGCGCGGCCGAGATCACCTCCACCGAGCCGTCGAGGCCGAGTCCGCGGGCGTCGGCGGTGAGGTCGTGCAGCCAGACGGACTGACCGTGCACGGTGTCGACGAGGGCCAGCCGCGACCCGATGCCGTCGGTGTCGCTGCCGCAGCCCGCGTCGTTGGCGAAGCCGTAGGTCCAGGCCGCGGCGGCGCCGACGAGGATCCGCCCGGGGGAGACGACCTCGTTCGGGAAGCGGAGGCAGGCGGGGCGCGCGTCGGGCGCGAGGGCGCCGGCGAGGTCGAGCGACCAGCCGTCCGTGGCGGGGCGGGTCCGCAGGTCGGCCACCGACACGCCCTTCCAGGGGCTCGACCCGCCGTAGACGGGCTGCGTCGGGACGACCGCCAGCGTCACGCCGAGGGCCACGACGACGACCAGGGCGTAGCCGACGAGCAGCCGACGACCTGCGGAGGCGCGGGCCCACCACCGGCCGACCGGTCCGACCCGGCGTGGTCGCGCGGGTCCCGCGGCGCCGAGGTCGTCGGACGACGACGCCTCGTCCGCCGACCCGCCGTCCCGGGGTCCGCCGCCGGCCGACCCGTCGTCCCGCGACCCGCCGTTCGCGCTGCGCGCCCGCCCCGCAGGGCCCGGCTCCCACACGACGTCCGCCGGCCCGGGCCGCGAGGGCGCCCACGCCACCGGCGCGCGGCCGCGCCCGGCATCGCCGGCCGCGGTCACGAGGTCCGTCCCACGGCCGTGTCGTCGACGAGTCGACGGGCCACGCCCCGGTCGTCGATCGAGACGAGCGCGCCTCCCCAGAACGACACCGTGCCGGGGGAGCGGTAGGTCCACAGCTCCGCCCCGGTCGCGGCGTCGAAGGCGGTGACGCCGCGGGGGAACGACCGTGCGTCGTCGGTGCCGAGGTAGACGACCGTGCGCGAGGCGGCGACGACCGTGTCGAGCTGCCCCACCGGGGTCCGGAACCGCACGTGCCCGTCGTCGCCGGCCAGGGCCGCCAGGGCGGCGTCGCCGTCGCGCTGCACGACGGCGTACACGTCGTCGCCCACCTGGCCGGGCACCGCCTCGACCGAGAAGGCGCCGCCGAGGTCGGTGGTCCAGGCGGTCGTGCCGTCGCGCCGGTCGAGGCAGGTCGCCGCCGTGTCGAGCCGGCCGGTCGTGACGACGCACCGGGGCGTCACGGCGAGGCCCCGGGAGCCGGTCGGCGCCGACCAGGCCGCCTCGCCCGAGCGGTCGAGCGCCGAGACCGTGCGGGCGCCGCCGAGGCGCCGGCCGAGGGCGTAGACGGTGCCGGGGTCGGTCGGGCTGACGGCGACGACGTCGGGCGCGGCGCCGAACGGCCGTTCCTGGCCGGTGCGGCCGTCGACGCGTCGCGCCCGCTCGCTCCTCACGACGACCAGGCCGTCGGGCAGCAGCAGCGGCGCCGTGCCGACGTCGGCACGCCCCTCCCAGACGGGATGGTCGAGGTCGCCCGCGTCGACGAGCGAGTACCGCCCGCCCGAGTCGCCGAGGGCGGTCGAGGTGCGCAGCTGCAGCCGCCCCGACGTGGCCACGCTCACCGACGGCAGGTCGCGCCGCCCACGCGTCGACTCGAGGACGCTGCCGTCGGCGAGGTCGAGGGCGACGAGCACCGTCGACCCCGTGGTCTGCGTCTGCACGAGCACGCGCCCCGCGCTCGGGACGACCTGAGACGACGGGATGCTCAGGGGGTCGGTGCCCGCGACCTCCCGCGCGAGGTCGTGCACCCAGACGACGCGCCCGGCCGCCACGTCGACGAGGGCGACCCGGCTCGACGGGTCGGCCGCGGCGGCGTCGCGGCACCCCGTGCCGTCGACGGGCGAGCCGACGTCGAGGTCGACCGAGCTGCCGACGGCGACGAGCCCGTCGACCGCCTCCGACGGCCAGAGGTGCAGGCAGCCGCGCGGCACGGCCGGGGCGAGCGCGGCGGCGAGGTCGACCGACCACGAGGTGGCCCCCGGCGCTCGCCGCAGGTCGTCGACGGTCGTGCCGCCCCAGGCCGTCCCCTCGCCGTAGCGGGGCGTCGCGGCGAGCCCGCCGACCGCGACGAGCGCCGCGACCACGATCAGCCCGACGTACGCCGAGCCGCGCCGCGCCGCCCCGGCGGCGCGGCGCCCGCGCCCGGGCCGGCCGCGGTCGCCGGGCCCCGCGGCGCCGACCGCGGGGCCCGGCGACGGCTGCGGTGCGCGCTGCCCGACCCGCGCCTCCCGCACGTCGTGGCCCGGGGTCGACGCGGCGGCGCCCCACACGCGGGCCCCGGCGTCGGGGCGCGGCGGCTGCCAGCCGGACAGGTCGTCGGGCATGCTCGGGTCGGCCTCCTCGTCGAGGGTCCCGTCGCGCTCGTGGCGGGTCCCGTCATGCTATTCGGAACCCTCGCCGGAGGCGCTCGGCCGGGGGCGTGCAGCGGGAATGCGCGGGCCCCCGGGCGTGGTTGCACCACGCCAGCAGGTCGGCCGGGGCCCAGGAGGCGCTGGCGTAGACTTCGACGATCATTCCGACCGAGATGCTGGAGAGGGCGTGCCCGTGGGCAGGACGCTTGCCGAGAAAGTGTGGGACGACCACGTCGTCGTCAAGGGCGAAGACGGGGCCCCCGACCTCCTCTACATCGACCTCCACCTCGTGCACGAGGTCACCAGCCCGCAGGCCTTCGACGGCCTGCGCCAGGCAGGTCGGCCGCTCCGGCGCACCGACCTGACGATCGCGACGGAGGACCACAACACGCCGACGCTCGCCATCGACCGGCCGATCGCCGACCTCACGAGCCGCACGCAGATCGAGACGCTGCGCCGCAACACGGCCGAGTTCGGCGTGCGCCTGCACCCGCTCGGCGACGCCGAGCAGGGAATCGTCCACGTCGTGGGCCCGCAGCTCGGCCTGACCATGCCGGGCATCACCGTCGTCTGCGGCGACTCGCACACCTCGACGCACGGCGCCTTCGGCGCCATGGCGTTCGGCATCGGCACGAGCGAGGTCGAGCACGTCATGGCGACCCAGACGCTGCCGCTCAAGCCGTTCAAGACCATGGCCGTCACCGTCGAGGGCACGCTGCGCCCGGGTGTGACGGCGAAGGACATCATCCTCGCGGTCATCGCCCAGATCGGCACCGGCGGCGGCCAGGGCTACGTGCTCGAGTACCGCGGCAGCGCGATCCGCGCCCTCTCGATGGAGGGGCGCATGACGATCTGCAACATGTCGATCGAGGCCGGCGCCCGCGCGGGCATGGTCGCGCCCGACCAGACGACCTTCGACTACCTCGAGGGCCGCGACCACGCCCCGACCGGCGCCGACTGGGACGAGGCCGTCGCCTACTGGCAGACCCTCCCCACCGACGACGACGCCGTGTTCGACGCCGAGGTCTTCCTCGACGCCGACGCGCTCGAGCCCTTCGTCACCTGGGGCACGAACCCCGGCCAGGGCGTGTCGCTCAGCGACTCGGTGCCCGACCCGTCCGCCGTCGACGACCCGAACGAGCGCGCCGCCGCCGAGCGGGCCCTCGAGTACATGGCCCTGACGGCCGGCACCCCGATGAAGGAGATCCCGGTCGACGCGGTCTTCATGGGCTCGTGCACGAACAGCCGCATCGAAGACCTCCGGGCCTTCGCCTCGATCATCGAGGGCAAGACCAAGGCCGAGGGCGTCCGCGTCATGGTCGTCCCGGGCTCGGCGCGCGTGCGGCTCGAGGCGGAGGCCGAGGGCCTCGACAAGGTCTTCACCGACTTCGGGGCCGAGTGGCGCTTCGCCGGCTGCTCGATGTGCCTCGGCATGAACCCCGACCAGCTCGCCCCGGGCGAGCGCTGCGCGTCGACGAGCAACCGCAACTTCGAGGGTCGCCAGGGCAAGGGCGGACGCACGCACCTCGTGTCGCCGCTGGTCGCGGCGGCCACGGCCGTCCGCGGCACGCTCTCGTCCCCGTGGGACCTCGAGCACGACGACCTCCCCGGCGACGGGTCCGCCACGTCGTCCGCCGGCGGGACGCCGATCCACGACGCCCTCGAGGCCGAGCTGTCCGGAGGCGCGCGCTGATGCAGAAGTTCACCACCGTCACCGGCGTGGCCGCCCCCCTGAAGCGGTCGAACGTCGACACCGACCAGATCATCCCGGCCGAGTTCCTCAAGCGCGTCACCAAGACCGGCTTCGAGGACGCCCTGTTCTTCTCGGCCCGCCAGGACCCCGACTTCGTGCTGAACCGGCCCGAGTACCAGGGCGCACGCGTCCTCGTGGCGGGGCCCGACTTCGGCACCGGGTCGAGCCGTGAGCACGCCGTCTGGGCGCTCCGCGACTTCGGCTTCGACGTCGTGCTGAGTTCGCGCTTCGGCGACATCTTCCGCGGCAACTCGGGCAAGCAGGGCCTGCTCAGCGCCGTCGTGGCCGAGGACGACGTCGAGCGGCTCTGGGCCGCGATCGACGCCGAGCCGGGCGTCGAGATCGTCGTCGACCTCGAGGCGCAGACCGCGGCGATCGGGGCGCTCAGCGTGTCGTTCGAGGTCGATGCCTACACTAAGTGGCGTCTCCTCGAAGGCCTCGACGACATCGGGCTGACCCTCCGCGACGAGGCCGCCATCACAGAATTCGAATCCCGCCGCGCCGCCTGGCGCCCGAAGACATTGCCGGTGAAGTAAGTGAACTCTCTTGTCCAAGACGCAGCAGCTGCGGGAGCCCGCGTGGGCCTGAAATCCGACGAGATCGTCATCCGCGGCGGCAAGCCGCTCATCGGTCGCATCGAGGTGCGCGGGGCCAAGAACCTCGCGACGAAGGCCATGGTCGCCGCCCTGCTGGGCGACACCCCGAGCATCCTCCGCGACGTCCCCGACATCAGCGACGTCAACGTCGTCCGCGGGCTGCTGTCCGTGCACGGCGTCCGCATCACCGACCCGGCCCGCGGCGAGATGATCCTCGACCCGTCGAACGTCGAGTCGGCGCACTTCGCCGAGATCGACGCCCACGCGGGCTCGAGCCGCATCCCGATCCTGTTCTGCGGCCCGCTGCTCCACCGCCTCGGCGAGGCGTTCATCCCCGACCTCGGCGGCTGCCGCATCGGCGACCGTCCGATCGACTTCCACCTCGACGCCCTCCGCGCCTTCGGCGCCGTGGTCGACAAGTCGTACAACGGCATCCACCTCACCGCGCCCGACGGCCTCAAGGGCGCCAACATCGAGCTGCCCTACCCGAGCGTCGGCGCGACCGAGCAGGTGCTGCTCACGGCCGTGCTGGCCGACGGCGTCACCGAGCTCCGCAACGCGGCCATCGAGCCCGAGATCATGGACCTCATCGCGATCCTGCAGAAGATGGGCGCCGTCGTCTCCGTCGAGCCGAACCGCGTCATCTTCATCGAGGGCGTGAAGAGCCTCCGCGGCTACACGCACCGCGCGATCAACGACCGCAACGAGGCCGCGAGCTGGGCCTCGGCCGCGCTCGCCACGGGCGGCGACATCTTCGTCGAGGGCGCCGACCAGAAAGACCTCATGACGTTCCTCAACGTCTTCCGCAAGGTCGGCGGCGACTTCGACGTCCATGAAGACGGCATCCGCTTCTTCCACCCCGGCGGCGAGCTCAAGCCCGTCGTGGTCGAGACCGACGTGCACCCCGGCTTCATGACCGACTGGCAGCAGCCGCTCATCGTCGCCCTCACGCAGGCCCAGGGCACCTCGATCGTGCACGAGACGGTCTACGAGAACCGCTTCCAGTTCACCGAGGCGCTGAACGACATGGGCGCGCAGATCGTCGTCCACAAGGACGGCCTGCCCGGCCACGACCGTCGCGTGGCCCGCCGCGAGTTCGAGCAGGCCGCGGTCATCACCGGCCCGACCAAGCTCCACGGTGCCGACATCCGCGTCCCCGACCTCCGCGGCGGCTTCAGCCACCTCATCGCGGCGCTGACGGCCGAGGGCGAGTCGAAGATCAGCAACGTCGGCATCATCAGCCGCGGCTACGAGCACTTCATCGCCAAGCTCCGCAAGCTGGGCGCCGACTTCGACTTCCAGGGCTGACCGACCGGTGAGCGACGCCGACCACGACCAGGACGCGGCCGGCACGACCGGGCCGGCCCGCGCCTCCTCGTCGGCCATTGACCGGCCCGTCGTGCAGACCGCACGACGGGTCGGCCGGTTCGGCCGCGGCAAGGAGAAGAGCGCGGTCTTCCGGGGGGTCGCCGCCGTGGGTGCCCCGCTCTTCGACCGGCTCGCGCGGCTCGACATCCGCGGCGGCGAG
>Ga0265798_10008832_pt1 | contig 12751 bp, 13 predicted proteins | sample P3T30metagenome_FD_192430 | JGI IMG/M metagenome (GOLD analysis project Ga0265798, IMG submission 192430) | Plant litter microbial communities from East Loma Ridge, Irvine, California - P3 T30 | ecosystem: Environmental > Terrestrial > Plant litter > Unclassified | place: USA: California...
ATATACAAAACTATTGCAAGTGCCTTTTGCTGCTGCTGGTAAAGAAAATAATAGAAAATGCCGTAACTGATAAAATTATATAGAACAAACGCAATGACGTGGCCGATCTCCGCCCGGATACCTTTCCATGTGGTTAGAAAGACATACATCTCATGACCATTGAGGTAATTACCGATCTGCCAGTTAAAACCTGTAAAAATATAAAACAGTATAAAGTAGGCAGACAGCTGGATGAATTTCGGCTTCATATGCTCAAAGCTAACCGAAAAACTATCATAGCAACCGGAGATTCTTTCAATAACTTAATTTGATCTGCCAAATGGCAATATGTGTCTGCAAACCAGTCGCAGGCATATCTACCGTATTTGCCATAGAAAACAGGCTCTTTAAAGATTCTGTACTTGATCCTGTTTTTACGTACCCTACTTTCATGGCAATGAAATCAAGACCTCATCTAATTGCCCGTCAGATCACCATTATTGTAATAACCGTATTGTTGTCAAGTATTTTTAAAGTATCAAAGGCACAATCTGTTAGCCAGCTCAACGGAAAAGTAATGACCGCCCCTGGCAAACCATTAGATGGCGCAACGGTAGGCGTATATGGGTCCGCTACACGGCAATTGCAGAACAGTATAGTAACCAGTGCTAATGGTGCATTCTCCGTGAAAGCAAACTTCAAGGACCAGTACCTCTACATTACGCATGTGGGTTATGTTCCTTACAAACTTACCAGCGTTACGCAAGACAGTATTACCATTATGTTACAGATTCAAAGCCAGCAACTTAGTGAGGTTTTCATCAAATCCAAAAAGGCATTTATTGAACAGCAGTTCGACCGGCTGATCGCGAACGTAGATGGTGATAGTAAAGCCGGGATCAATGCGACCGATATTTTGAAGAAATTACCCGGCGTGGCTATCATGAATGATAATACCGTTATGTATGAAGGCAAAGCCGTGACGGTGTACTTGGATGGCAAGCTGACCCGGCTCTCCGGGAATGAGCTGATGGCGCTGCTGCGAAACACGCCTTCGGCCGGTATCAGTCAGATTGAAGTGATCCATAGCCCTTCGGCCAAGTATGACGCACAGGGCGATGGCGGCATCATTAATATTAGATCTGTCAGGCGTTCAAAACCAGGTTATGATGCCTATGTCAGTCTAATAGCCGGTCATGGATGGAAATATTTTTATAGTAACAATGCATCGGTCGGGCTAAATTACCGGAGCGGCAACAACTACTGGTATGGCAGTTATGGGTACAGCCTGGGCACACAATCGCAGGAGATACAAACCAATACCTATCTGACGGCTACCAGTCAACGCTTGTTGGACTCCATGAAATACCGCTCACCCTATCGTGACCAGAATATTAGACTGGGCTGGGACCACTATCTGAATAAAACGGATGTTATCGGTGTGTTGATCACCGGTTACCAGGGCCGTAATAGACCGGATAGAAAGTCGCAGACCGGCATATTTACTTTGGAAGGAATAGTGCCGGATTCAACCCGATATTCAGATAACAGCAATAACAGGAGTAGTAAGGGTGTCAACCTGAATATTAATTACAAGACCATACTCGATTCAGCAAAACGACAGGAGATCAGCATGGATGCGGACGCAGGGCTATTTCATTATGATAACGCCAACCTGCTTTCTATCGTACTCAAAGACAAACAGGCGCAGCCGCTTTCACCCGTGCCGGAACTCGTTCAATCGAGTAAAGCACAAACGCAGATCTATAGTTACAAAGCCGATTATGCTCAAAAATTATACAATGGAACCCTGGAAAGCGGCATCAAAGCCAGCCATGTCATCGTGGATAATAATTTCCGGCCGGAAAGCGGAATATCCGGGAACACCTACCAGGACAATGGAAGCGATGACTTTTTGTATAAAGAAACGGTACTGGCAGCATATATCAGTTCTAAACAAACCTGGCATAAATTAACGCTCCAGGCAGGTTTACGTGCCGAAAAAACATTTACTAGAGGGAACTCGGTTACATTGGATAGTGTAGTTTACCGGCGCTACCTGAACTTATTTCCCAATCTAAGTGCGGGTTATAAAATGAAGAACAGTTCACTATCTGCTTCTTATTCCCGCCGCATTGGTCGGCCTACCTATAGCTATCTAAATCCTTTCGTGATCATTGAGAGTGCCTATTCTGCTTTTCGGGGAAATCCTTATTTGCTGCCATCATTTACAGATAACTATCGCTTGGGAATCAATCTGCTTAATAACAAGCTTAGCTTTTCGCTCACTTACAGCACCAGTAAAGACCTGATCGCCGACTTGGCCTTACTTAACGACCAAACCAAGATCACCTCCCGCCTGAAAGCAAATTTGAGTAAAGGACAAAATAGCGGGTTTAATTTTGGTTATAATAACAAGTTATTTAACATTTGGGCTATTAATTACAGCGGTAGCCTGAGGTACAGCCGCTATCGTTTTGATTATGCTAGTGCTCCAATTCAAATAACACAATTCACAGGTCAGGCATATATAGATAACCAGCTAACGCTTCCCAAAAACTGGTGGATTGATATTTATACCTTTGCCAGTACCCGGGTAACTTACGGGAACAGTATTACCTTACCCATGACCACAACTGCGGTAAGCGGGGGTACCAAAGTGCTTAATGGGAAAGGCTCGCTATCATTAAGTATCAATGATATTTTCTTTACCGGCGTACAGCGGAGCCAAACCAACTACGGCAATGTACATTTTGATAATCGGAGCCAGTATGATAGCAGGAATTTCCGGCTGAATTTTACCTATAGCTTTGGCAATGCTAAGCTCAAACTGCGTGATCGAACATCCGGTTCTGCGGACGAGCAGCGCAGGAATTAATTGATTTTAATTAACCCAACCTCAGGACTGTAATTCCGTTCTTATATCAGGCTCGACTCATTTCAAATATGAGAGAATATTTGTAAATCCTGCATAAAACGGTTCGATATCAGTCCGATTGGGGCTACTCAAGTTGGACGAAAGCCTCTTAGAGAAATCTGAGAGGCTTTTTTGTTTTGAAATGTTAGCGATGGAGGTACAGGGCGAGGTACACAAATGTCCTTCAAGGTACAAGTATCGTTTCTATAAAAGTATCTGTCTACCAGTGCATAGTACCGGCTCTCTGATTTATTTATCTTTATCAGTGAAACCAAGTGGTACACAACATTCACATCCTGTTTTTTCTATACAGGTTAAAGACAAATGAAAAAGGCACAATGCCAATCCTCTGTAGACTTACCCTTGATGGTAAGCGTAAACAATTCTCAACAGGTTTCTTCCTTAAAGAAGACAGTTGGAACCGCCAGCTGCAACGTTATCTAGGAACTTCGGTAGATGCTCAACATGTTAACTCAGGGCTTGAAACAATTCGTGTTAACCTTATAAAGGCATACGATGCAATTGCTAAGGAAACACTTACGTTTAGTGTAGAGAGTGTCTATAACCGCTATGCGGGTAATGACAGGGAGTACAAAACTCTCCTTCAAGTTTTCGGGTATCACAAAGAGAAGATGAAAGAGCTTATTGGTAAAGACTATGTGCAAGCCACCTATGATAAGTTTGTCGTAATACAAAAGCATGTGGATGACTTTATACAATCTGCTTACAAGTTGAGCGATTATCCCTTAGTAGAGATCAAACTGAAATTTCTTCAAGACCTTGACCACTATCTTAAAGTAGACAAGGGACAAAATCAGAACACCATCAATAAGGTAATTGAAAGAGTAAAGAAAGTTATTAAGATCGCTGTAGGTAATGGCTGAATCACTTCCGACCCGTTCATCCTCTGTCAAAAGAAGAAGTTTACAAAGGAGGTTGTGTTCCTTAAAAGGGAGGAGCTAAAGAAACTTGAAGTACATAAATTTGCACAGGAGCGCTTAGGTGTTGTCCGAGACTGCTTCATATTCTCCTGTTACACTGGTTTAGCGTATAACGAGGCGGCGTTACTAAGTACAGAGCACCTACAACTTGACGATAACGGAATTGTTTGGATTGATATGGTGAGGCAAACGACCCAACGACCCATTGCAGTTCCCATTCTACCAAAAGCGATGAAGGTGTTGAAGAAGTATGGCTATCCATCTAACGAAGGGTTGCTGTTACCAGTTATCTCCAATCAAAAGATGAACTCATATCTCAAAGAGGTAGCTGAGGTTGCTGGCATAACAAAACATTTGACACACCAGATTGCAAGGAAAACTTTTGCATCAACAGTGCTACTAAATAATGATATTCCCGTCGAGACCGTATCGTTCCTCTAGGGCCACAGCAAGCCCTCTACGACAGAGCAGCACTATGCTAAGATTGTTAAGGGTTCAGTAATCCGGCATGTGAAGAAATTAAATAAGAAAATTTAGATTATGCTAAATAGACACCTTTATTAAGGTTCGATACCTTATTTGTCCCCTGGTACATAGTATCGTATGTGCTATGATTCAATTACTGGCTACTGCTGTTTCATTTTATGGTACAGAGCCGCTTTGGCCTGTAAGTCAATAAAGTGCCTTATAGAAACTCCATAGTAATTTTTTTCCTAGTTAGAAATCTTATATCATGTTAACACCTCTGATCCTATTATATTTCGTGTTGCAAACATTGAAAAACTACTACTGATGATAGAAAAATCTGCCATTGCCGGGAAGTGTTATATTAGCTTTTTATCATCTACTAGTAAAAATTACATGCCCAAATATAAATTCCTGGAAGGCGGCGGTGAGATGGGGGAAATGATCCGGTCGAAGGACTGGTCAACAACGCCTCTGGGGAGTCCGGGTAAGTTGCCAGCCACTTTAAAAGTAGCCGTTGGTATCTTGCGTCGCTCGCCATTTCCCATGCACATTATCTGGGCGCCAAATTCATTCAGTAATATAACGATGGTTACCACTACCGATGAGCTTAGTGGGGCCGTCCGTTTCCAGTAAAGATCAACTCTCGCAGGCTTTCACCCACATAAAAGCTCCAGGCACCCGAACAGCCGCCGTGACATTCCAGTGCAGGGGTTAAGCCCTCCTGCGTAAATGTCAGCGTCGTCAGATCATTTTTTTCGCTGATTTCGAAAATAATCTTTGTTCCGTTCCATTCATCCTTTTGTTGAACGAAATTCGACCTCTGTCGATGGTCAGCCAGACTAATTTCTTATCCGGCACCATTTCGGTTATCTGGTGTTTGCTGTAATGCACATCACCGTGGCGGTAAATAAATTCATCACCAGCTTTCTGGAAATTTCCTTCGATAGGGCCCCACCAGGCAGGAACATTTTCGATCGCATCAAATACTGCTTGCGGCGTATTGTTTATGGTAAAGTAAGTTGTATAGTTCAGCATCTTATTTGGGGAAATCAGTGTTCGCTTTAACTTCGTCGATCTGCTGGGTATGCCGGTTGCTGTGCGCCGCGATAAGCAAGACAAACTGATAGCTATCATAAGTCCCGACCGGCAGTATAACAACATGGTTTCGGAGGTTGGCCTTCGTATTTCCAATCAGCGTAATAAGTTTTTCACGACCGGCTTTGAAGGCCGCCAGGGCCTCAGAAACAGTCTTATACGGCGAGTTGGCCGGTTCCAGCGCGGCGAAGGTTTGGGATTTATGCGTACGGTCTTCCACGGCTTTGATCAGGTCATTATCGCTGAACTTGATCTCCGCTCTTTTTTCGGGGTTCGCCGGTTGTGTTAAAGCAGGTTCAGCCATTGCCCAAAGCTCTTTTTCAGCGGCAGCGATATGTTTGATGCATTCGGCCACGCTCCATTTATCCGGGGCTGCTTTGAAGTTTAGCTGTGCTTCGCTTAAACCTTTTATGGCATCGAAGACGCCGGCTTCGGTCTGTTTTAATAATTGGACCGCTTTTTCTCTTTCTGATGTGGTAAGCATATTGTTTGTTTTTTGTTGTGCATTACCTTGTTGTACTACAAGGCTTAAGAATGCAATGATTAGGAATTGTTTCATGCTAAAATAATGAGGTTAATGATTTTAAGGCGATTATTTCTTTAGCCGTTTGCTCCATGTGCTGATAAGTCGCTTTATAAGGTTGCTGGCTCGTTTTAGTCAGGTAATTTTTGATGCTTGCCAATCTGCGCAGGTATATAGCCTCGCCTTCGGTATCTTCGATATTAATGCTTGCTACCCCGATGTCGAGCAGTTGTTGGAAATGGTCATTAGTGAGCGTAAGGTTATGCTATACCCTCTTTCTAAATCTACTGACATAGTAATTGTCGTAGAGCTTTTATCTTTTGAACAATATGGCACAGTTCCCCCAAAGGAATTTGCTCGCCATCCACATAGCCGAGGGAATTGGCAATGGCGCCACTTGAGGTGGCGATAGCCGGATAACACGCAGCTTCAATCAGTTTAGCGCTCTTAGTGTTCCAAGCATTCGCTAACAAAAACGGGCCGGGCTGATGATGCAGTTGGGGAAATGTTTCGTAATTGGACATCAACAAATTTAATGCGGTTTCTACAGATTAAGGGGGTGTTATTTAGACATCGTGAAGGGTTGATTTAGACGATAGAGATAGATTATCTTTATGCCATGAAACATTTAACCATCCTGGTGCCCGACGGTGAGAATAACCTCAGTAGTATCGTTGGGGCTTTTAAGATATTCAGCAGGGCTAATGAGTACCGTAAACCCGTGTTCCAGGTAGAACTGGCCAGTATTTCCAAAACAGTGGATTTTCATGGCGGGCTGTTCACTGCTCGTCCGCATAAGCAAATCTCTGAGATCAAACGCACCGACCTGGTAATCATTCCTTCGTTGAACCACAATTACCACCAAAGCACAGCAGTCAATGGTGAACTGATAGACTGGATCGGCAAACAATATCGCGAGGGCTCAGCAGTGGCCAGTATTTGCACGGGGGCTTTCCTGTTAGCAGCAGCTGGCTTATTAGAAGGCAGAAGCTGTTCGACCCATTGGTCCGCGGCCGACGACCTCAAAAAACTGCACCCAAAAGTGAACCTGCAAACCGATCAGCTTATCACCGATGAACATGGTATTTATACGAACGGCGGTGCCTATTCATTTTTAAACCTGATTCTTTATTTGGTGGAAAAATACTATGATCGGGAGACCGCGATCTATTGCGCAAAGGTGTTTCAAATCGAGCTTGACCGGCACAGCCAGTCTGATTTTATGATCTTCCATGGGCAAAAGACACACGGCGACGAAATGGTCAAAAAGGCACAAAACTATATCGAGCACCGCCTGGACGAAAAGTTGGTGACCGAAGACCTGGCTGCAAGTTTCGCCATAGGCCGGCGCAACTTTGACCGGCGTTTTATTAAGGCGACAGGCAACACGCCAACCGAATATGCGCAACGCGTGAAGATAGAAGCCGCCAAGAAAGCTTTCGAAACCAGCCGCAAATCCATTAACGAGGTGATGTACGAAGTCGGCTATGCCGATCAAAAGGCTTTTCGTGAGGTTTTCCGCAAGATCACCGGGCTTTCACCGCTCGAATACCGTAACCGTTATAATAAAGACGCAGCTTAATAAGAAAATATAATTACTTATGGCAAAAATGACCGTCATCTATCAAACACCTGCCGACCCGGCAGCTTTCGAAGCGCATTATTTTAATGTACATATCCCACTGGCCAAGCAGTTACCCGGATTGATCAAGTATAAGGTCAATAATGGCCCGGCCATTTCTACAACCGGTGATTCTGCTTACCGGATAGCTACCCTTTACTTTGAAGATATGGTGGAAGTGATCAAACAGGCCTTTGCCAGCGAGATCGGGCAGCAGTGCGCCGCAGACAGGAGGATCCTGGCACCGAACAACGAAGATGTGCAGATCTATCTATATAATACGATGGATGTCTAAATGAATAAGTTGCCAGCGGGGCGCATCAAACAGCAAACAGTTTTGCACCGGTTTATGCTTTGTTATCAGACATGCATGTAGTAAAAACAAAAGAGGTCGTCTCATAAGCAATTATGAGGATGTTTTTTATAGAAAATATTTTGGATTGTGCTATTAGGTGATGAAGCTCTATTGTTCAGATATGTTGTAACATTCTGCACTTTCATAAATATCCTGCTTCTTTTATATTAAAGACATTTTTATGAGCTTGGTGTTTATTGAATCGTGACACTTAGAGAATTAGCTGGTACAAAAAGGCAACAGCACCCGGTTGGACCCAGGTGCTGTTGAGATTAAATGGTTTTAGCGCTTGCAGATGGATTGCGCAAATCATGTAGTGTTATATTTTCTCCAAATACGCCCTGGTTACACGCGGGGACATCTCTGAGTATGATATATACATGCCCGAGTTCATCCGGCTTATGACCGGCATATTTGCGGATGGATGCCGTGAACCTTTCAATAAGCAGCTTCTTGGCTGCGGTATTCAAATCACCATGAAAAGTTAATTTTCAGGGATGTCTATGTTCTCAATCTTTTCGATCCTTGACAGAACCTCCTGAAAATCAACCAAAAAGTTCGACTTTTGTCCGCTTCCTTCTACAAAGTGAAAGCTTCCAGTCGAAAGATTTGAAGCTTTTTGCATAACGGCTATCTCTTCGCTGTCATATTGCTCCAGGAGTATGACCGTGAAAAAGTCGGAACGCTCTGATAAATGATGAGTCGGAACAGTAACCCATGGTAGCGGCTACTTCGCCAACAGTTAAACCTCCGCCCTGCATTAAAGTATGCGCATGTTGCATTCGCAGCTCATGAATGTAGCCAAAAACGGTTGAGCCGAACAATATCTTAAACCCCTTTTTGAGTTTGAATTCATTAAACAGGAATGTTCTGCTGATGGCTTCAAGCGTTAGTGCAGTGAGATAGTGTTGAGTTAGATGTTCCCTTACTGCATAAAGCTTTTCAATTTCCGCTGTAGGGATGTTGTCTTTTTTGTAGTCACTTGCACTTGTTATGCAATAGGCATGAAGTGAAAGGAGGATCAGCTCCTTAACTTTTGAACGGGTGTAACTTATTTTTAAATTATCAGCCAATGGCGGGTTTTGCAAGAGTTGTAGAGCCGATAGTTGTAAATAACTGGTAACAGCACCCGAACTAAATAAAGTAAATGGCTCCCGGTTTTGGCTTTTAATTAACAGGTTATAGTAAGCAGTTCCACATTCTTCAAGTACGGTATTAAAAAAAGCGGGGTTCAAACCAATACAGGTATACGCATAGCTCGTTTGTTTAGGAAAAATAAATGAGCTGATTGGGTCAACACAATTTAAAACATTGAACTGACCGCCTCGCATGGGCTGCGCTTTTACGAAGCCCGAAATATATGCGCCTGAACTTCCGGACATCTGGAAATGCATACTCACATGTGTGGTATCCTGAAAATGGTTTACCCGGGTCTCCTCTTGAAAAGAAGCCGTAAAATTTAAAATATCAAAATCGCAGGTCCTTGTGTTGTCAGACTTGCAGATGAACACATCCTTTAATGATCCGGATGCTTGGACCATAACCGGGCCGGCTGTAAATGCTCTTGTAACCAAGTTGCTAAACTCATCACCAGTAAGTTGATACATAATCCGTCTGTGTATAGTTTTAATCCGTTAAAGCATATTTAGTTTGTTGGGCATTGCGCAATTTGCCTCTATGGAAATCCCAAACAAATATAAAGTAGATATAAGTTGCTGGAAGCGTAAGGAACATTATAATTTCTTCAAACGTTTTGAACAGCCATTTTTCGGTATAACTGCAACTATAAACTGTACAGAAGCCTATACCTATTGTAAAGCTTACAATGTATCGTTCTTTCTCTACTATCTTCACAAATCGCTTCTGGCGGTTAACCAGGTGAAAGAATTTCGTTACCGGATAGAACAGGATGAAGTAATTGAATATTCGCATATTTGTGGATCAATAACGGTGTTACGGAATGACGAAACCTTTGGGTTCGCTTATTTTGATCATGAACAGAATTTCAAAACGTTTGCTTCAAACACAAATGCGATGATCAGTGCGGAGAAAATAGCAAGCAGGTTAACGCTTAAAAGTAACTTGAACAGCCTCATTCATTATTCCGTTTTACCCGGCATCAACTTTTCCTCAATGCAGCACGCTCAAATGCTGTCATCCGGCGACAGTGTTCCTAAAATCGTATTTGGCAGATTAAGTTTTGAAGATGAAAGGGTGTTGTTACCAGTTTCTGTTCACGTGAATCATGCGCTTTGTGATGGTCTGCATTTAAGTAAATTTTTTAACATTTATCAAGACCTCATGCAAGTTACCTAAATTATGAAAAGCTCACCAGGCTGGATCAACCAATTAAGATAAGGGAAAGTATTTTTAAATCATGCACTAAGCGGTTCGACTTAAGTCCGATTGTGGCGACCTGAAATCAACAGTAGTTTTCTACATCGGAAAAGTCCTTTTTGATTTTACTACAATTTAGCTTAGTGCGTTTCTATTAAGGTTGAGCACATTTTTGGTTCGAATTCTATTCCCTAAACCTCTGCAGTTAAACATTTTGTATCAGTTTGGATATGGTCTTGAACTTTACAAATGCGTAACGAAATATTTCTTCTGCCTTTATAAAATACTTAACAAAATAGGATACGTGAGGACACCATCAGATGGTTAGTTAGAGGGTTGCTGGGTATTCCGGTAGCCTTAACCAGGCTATTCCGTAGGACGTAGACCATAATATTGTGTAGATAATAACAGAAATTAAAATTGACTATCAAGAGATTAATATGGTCAAAGTATACCGGGATGAACCAGTCGTAAATTTAGAATAGGGTGATCGATGGCATCGGAATATCCAACTTGCTTCGATATATAGCAATTCAAAAAATCTTTTCATGCCGTTGCCTTCGGCCCGCGCTCTTTGCTGTATCTGCCTTCGGCAGGATGCCGCGGCGATCGCTAACGGTATCGCCCTTTGGGCTCTTAAGCCGAGGCTTTCCCAAGAAAACGGTAAAGGCAGCGAAGGTTTTGCTCTAATTCTGCCGGGGAGCAAGGAGAAACGCTTTATTTCCCTTGCAGTATTCGTTTGGCCTTCGAAAACTTGTAGGTAGCAGTCGGGCAGGGGTGGAAAATGAATAGAGATTTCAGAAATGAATTATTCATTAAACACCTATTTAAAGCTAGGATTTACAGGTGGACAAAGCAATAATTCTAAACAGTTGAAGCTTGGGCACTTTGTACGAGATAACGTTGTATCGATACGTTGTCTGAGGAATTTTATATAAAATTAAATACGCTTACAATATGATGGAAAATATTGCTTATTCCTTCTGTATGTGTAATGCTACAACTGATAATAATTCTGCGATGTCGAAAGGCTTATTCAAATAGCCGTTAGCCTTGCAATCATGAGCCATTACATCGAGGTGAGTATTTGCAGATATCAGCAGTATGGGTGTTGCCATTGTTTCATTTCTCGTTTTCAATTCAAGGCAAAAATCCTTCCCTAAACCATCCGGCAATTGGTTATCAAGAATAACTAAATGAGGTTTGTAAAATGGAATCTCCTGAAGGAGGCTTGAATCGATGCTCGTTATCACCGAATATCCTTCGCCTTCCAAGACAAATCTGATGATATCCTGAATATCTTCATTGTCTTCTATCACCATTATTGTTTTGGACATTGCTTCGGCTCGTATAGTTATATTAATCTAAGTATTAGACAGGGAGCAATTATCGTGCAAAATGTTCAGATACAGTACTTATAAATATACTTTATTACTATATTGAATAAGATTTCATTTATTGACGTAGGTTTTTTACCTTTCATCCCTAATTCAATCACGCAAGTTTGATCGTATAGTTTATAATTATCCTGTATTCTCCAACCATGTCATCTAATATTAAACAATTGTTACAAAACCAAAAACAAAACATCCTTGAACTCTGGATGAAAAACCAGCTTTCTGATGAAGGCTTACGTGAAGACCTGATCAGTAACGAGGAACTGAGAAGCCAGTCTGAAGAGTTAGTATCGGCTTTAGTGAGTAATTTATCGGCCGATGATATGACAGATTTGGATTCGGATGAATGGAGTCCTGTTATTGAGATCTTAGGTGGTATTGCGATAACGCGTGCCCGGCAGGGTTTTAGTCCGCGTGAAACCGGTAATTTTGTGTTCTCTTTAAAAGATGCCATCCTGGAAATTTTGCAAAAGGAAGCAACCAACGATTTTCAAACTCTTTTTTCAGAAATGTTGAAAATTAACCGCATCATGGACAACCTGAGCGTGGTTACTTTCGAGACCTTTATTAAAGGACGTGAAGAAGTAATACTTCGCCAAACCGACGAGATCTCTGAGATTTCTACACCAGTAATACGGGTATGGAACGGTATCTTAGCATTACCAATCATTGGTACATTGGATAGTGCCCGTACGCAAGTGGTCATGGAAAACCTTTTGCAGGAAATTGTAGAAACAGGGTCCAGTATCGCTATCCTGGATATATCAGGCGTCCCGGCTGTTGATTCATTGGTTGCCCAACACCTCATTAAAACAGTAAGCGCAACCCGATTAATGGGTGCCGAATGTATTATTAGTGGTATCAGACCTGAAATTGCACAAACTGTGGTTCATTTAGGCATAGATCTGTCTAATATCATCACCAAGGCAACTTTAGCGAGTGCATTGGCACACGCATTTAAAGTAATGCGCCTGGAGGTTAAAAGAACAGCGGCTACCACACAAAAATTTTAATAAATATTTCTAATGGATAAAATTCCTATTCTCAGGATGGGAGCCTTTCTGCTTGTTAGCATTCAGGTGGACCTTTATGACAGGCTTGCACTTACACTGGAGGCT
>Ga0265798_10008834_pt1 | contig 12750 bp, 13 predicted proteins | sample P3T30metagenome_FD_192430 | JGI IMG/M metagenome (GOLD analysis project Ga0265798, IMG submission 192430) | Plant litter microbial communities from East Loma Ridge, Irvine, California - P3 T30 | ecosystem: Environmental > Terrestrial > Plant litter > Unclassified | place: USA: California...
CAGGCTGCCGGATAGGCTCTTCCAGCCGGCTGTCCCTAGGCCCTATCGCAGCCGCATGTAAACAACTTGCAATACCTCTTTTGATTACGATCTTAATCTCCTTGTTACCCTGTCATGAGCCCTTTTTTGTCCTTTTGCGCAAGCATGTACACCCCCCTGCGAAGCCCCGAGCCCGATCAATGTTTCTATGTAGCTGCCAATTCAAGTTGATACCTTTCCGACCGGTCGCTCTTTCCTCGTTCGCCTCACGTGGATTGTCGGCAGCGCAATCGTCGTCGTAGCTCCTTCCTGAAGACGCTATTAGCCCATTTTGCCCAAGGACAATTGAAGATGCTATCATGGCTCCCCCTCGCTTCCGGCGTCGCACCCACGGTACTCACTGTACCGCTACCAGACGACGACACCACAGAACCTGAGAGATTGAGGGATGGATAAATCCTGTCCTGCTCACCTTTCTTTCTCGTCCTTTCGACTTTCAGATAACTATTTCAGTCACCCACCACTAACAAAAAAACGACACCAGACTACAAACCTCTCACCACCAACAACGCCATCATGGCGCGCCCCCGCACAAACCCCCTCAAGGAAGCCCGCTCCTGCCTCACCCTCTTCACCCACTCCCGCTCCACCCGCTGGCCCTCCCGCACCGGCCTCGCAACCGACATCCTCCTCTTCCTCTCCATCCTCTTCGCCGTCGCGCAGCTCGGCTTGTGCGTCGCCATGGCACACCGTCTACTCGCCTCTCCCCAAAGCGGAGTCGAATGCTGGAATGTGGATGCCAGTGGCAACTTTGACTTCACCAGGTATGGGCTATACGGGGATACGGATGGGATTGTGTTGAATAGGGTCGTGAAGACGTTGCCGGTGCTGTATGCGAATGTGGATCGCGAGAAGTTCTGGCATGGGATGGATGTTGGGTATAATAATACGGACCCGGGGCTGATGGGGCCCGAGTATCTGAGTGGGAAGGAGAGGGGAGGGATTTTGTAGGTTTGGTCTTTCCATCGTACTATCCCATCTACGAAGATATGCTAACCAGCATCATCGCAGCACGATCATAGCAATCCTGATCTTCAACCCGCTTCTCCTAGTCGTCGATCTCCTCCTTCTCCTTCGGAGCCACTACCGCTCCGTACGCATCTCCAACCGTGCTGGTATGCTCTGGTCTACCTGCCTCGCCGTCTACTTCGTGCTGGTCGCTTTGGGCACTGTTTGGATGAACACTTTCCCGAGTAGCAAGATCGATTATAGTTTGGTGCACACTGTGGCTCTCACTAGGGATTCGTGTTGGCAATACGATAAGACGATGTATACGTTGGACAGGTGGAGCAGATGGGCAAAGGGTATTGAACGGGGTTGTGAGGTTTTGGGCATGTTGGGTGCGGTTTGGTAAGTTTTATAGTGTCAAATGAACGAGGAATCTTGAGCAACGAGCTAATCAGTAACAGCATGGCCATCTACTTCGGTTTCGCGCTCGCTGCCGCATACATCAACCGCAAAACCGATGCGCAACAGTCGATGAGACTAGACGATCTCAGCGGCGCTTCTTCCCTTACTCCCGCCCAACAAAATCTTCGCGACTTCCCTTCTTCTGGCATCGGTGCTAATGCTACGCCCGTTCCGTTGAACAACTTCGGTCTCACATTCATAGACGGTACTCCCAACCCCAGCAGTCACCAGCCCAAGACTGCGAGATCACAGGCGGAGGAGGATCCGGAGGCACATGCGGACCCGTTCACGGATCCGGCGAATGTTGTGCCGCCAGAGCCGACAAGACAATGGAGGTAGGCGGCGGTGACAAAGCTACTATGAGGTGTACCGACAGCATGGATCGGCATTTACCACTTTCATGATATCTGTCTATACCTGTCGTGGACTTGGTCTTGTAGCTGACACTTCCATGGCAGATTGAACATCTCGCTAGCTATTTAATTGACGATTCACAATATTCACTCCCTGCTATACTCCTTGGCGTTGCATGATTCCGCTAACAGCTAGGCTGAGTAATGCGCAATCTGTTTCTCGAGCAAAAGACATCTCTACGCACAAAAGCAGCGTCGTCGCTGCGAGAAAACGGACATGAAAGAGACCCGAACAATGATGGTATCGTCTGATACTCGATAAAGAACGCCATCGTTCATTTCGCCGTCTTTGTTCTCGACTTCGCATCTTCTTTTCTAGCGTCTTCGGCTTTGTTCGATGGACTTGAGCGGAAGATTACATATCTTCGTCGAGCGCAACCTGTATTCGCGAGTGTTCAAAGTCGTTGTGAAATCGAAGGCGTCATTTATTAGCAAATAACCATAGTACGACAGTCATGCCCGACGACGGCGAACAAGGCCCGCCGGCCAGTAACGACAACGGCGATGGTACCCCAGCTCCTGCGGCACCCGCTGCGCCAGTCGCACCCGTGCCAGAAACCAACGAAGATATCATAAGAGAATGGCTGGAGCCGGTGTACCTCGAGCGCCAGTATTTAGGTCTTCCTATCCAGGTTACAATGCAGGAGTTCCTCAATATAATAGCAACTGCTTCTACCGACAATAATCTCAGGAGCTGGTTGTTGAACAATCATCTGGACTTAACGACACTTCTCTTGACAGAACTCAAAGCGAAATCCGATATACTCATCATTCCCTCGGGCCCCGCAATTACGCTTGCCCACGTCGGTCTGGGAGTCACTGACATAGATTTCTTCAAAACAGATGTTCTGATAGAGCAATGCTATGAAGCTATGAACCAAGAAGATATTCGATGGGTTGTTGTCCCCGTAACAGATGGTATGGCGGATCGAAATCAGGCGAGGCGTGATGAGGCTGAGGCTAGGGCTTCTACGAAAGCCAAAGAAAATGAGACTTCGAACGATCGCCCGACAGAACAGGAAGAAGCAGCAGACCAACCAGAAATCAACCCTCCTAACCCCGGTACGCACTGGGGTTTCATGATAGTTGATAAACAGAAAAACGATGCTAGATGGCTGGACGGTAATCTCGAACTGGAAAACCGTAACAGGAAATGGTCTATAAAACGGATGAGCAATGCGGGATGGGTCGCCGGGAAGATCCTGTGTGGATATGATCGGGTTATGGGTCTCGAGCGGGGAGGTTTCACCGCGGCCACACTCAAACACGTCCCTCATGACACCAAAGACAATGCTTACAAGGGCGACAAAGGCTCCGCATGCGGACCATGGGTTTACGCCATGCTGGAGTACATACTGAAGCGCCCATTCATTCTGGAGAACCCGGGCGGGCTTTACAACGCGTTCAAACAGAGACATTTGAATATGCATAAGAAATTGATGGCGTTCAACTCCCTAAAGACCCGCGAAAATATGCAGAAGATTATCAGGGACACAGCAGAACCAAATCTAAGTATGGATGAGCTGCCATACAACATGACGGTGCGCATCTTGGATATCCTGAGTCGTCCTGCGACTGCTCATCTATTGAGTGGGATTGATCGGTTTAATTTACTCAACAGGTCTCAGCCTAAGCGTGGTCCCAACGGGGGTTCAGGAAAGGGGCCGGGTGGTGGCGACGACGACGATGATGATGATGATGACAAGAGGGACGATGATACCTATACAGATTTACAAGCAGCCATCCTAGCAACTCTTGCGGACATGCATCGCCGTGGTTCTGGAAACAAAGACACATCCACACAGGGTTCTTGCGATCTCAGCAAGACTGGAGACTTGACCATTCCCGACGGTCATACTATGCCAAAAGATTTCGCTGATACCAACGAGGTCGACGCGACAGCCCTGGAGCTATGGAAGCAAGCTAATGACGCAATCCTCGAGCCCCTGATTACCAACAGAAGCAAGGCCAGCGACATGTCCTACAGGGCCGCCTTACATGCATCAAGTAAACGTGGCTGGAACAAAGAGTCGGACGACAGGATGAAGAGCATATGGAGAACGGATTCAAATGCCGTGAATGAGCAGACGGAAGATGCCTTGACAGCAGCACAGATCCGGCAAATGATGATGAGTGCCTATAGGGTGCAAGAAGATGAAGAGAGACCTGATAGACCCACCATTACGGGCGGTGTGATCGGGAGAGCCACAGTTCCGGCGAAGAAGAGAACGAAGGTGTACCCTCCTAGATATGGACCTGGTCGCCTACCTGACTTTGCCACAACATCGATCTCTCTTCTCGACAAATTCGTCAAGCACAACGCCGACTTGTTTGCCGATCGAGATCTTTCCACACTCGCCAAAGAGACGCAGCGTGCGGTAATGCATCGAACGTACAAAGGTAGTTTCATAGAGGATGTCCGACAGAATATGCTCGATGTCTGGTACAAAGATCCACATGCCTTTACCGAAGAGGAACAGAATCAAAACTGGACTCCGGCGGATATCGCACAGCGCATGGACGATACCTTCAACAACCTTGAGCTACCACCCACTTTCATCTCCCTCAGCCATGCCGAGATCGATATCTGGCTGCAAAACCTACCTGAAGTAATTCTAGATAGGATGAAGGATCGTGACAACAACGTTCTTTATGACCGCGCGCCAGGCATCTTGCACCGTCTCTTCGTCGGTGAATTCGAGGAGCTACGAGCAGAAGGGGCCCAGAACAGCCCAAAGAACATCAAGCTTCTTGCTGATTGGCGCGAGAAAGATCCGGAAAGTAACGGTTCTGTAACGGAAGCCGTGAACAGGCTCAAGTTCAGGTTTGGTAGCGACGATGGCGGAAGTATGGATCTGCCGTTCTTGAGAGAGAGCCCCCTCCACTGGCCGCCGCGCGAGCGCCTACCTGCGTCTGAAGGAGGACAGAAGAGAAAGCCAACAAGCCCCGTTCCTGAAGGAGATGCGTCGAAGAAGACTAAGATCGACCGGCCATCTACCACGAAGGAGAAGAATCAGAAGAGCTCTAGCGAGTCTGCATTGACAGCTAAAGGAACACCCCAGGGACGGCAAGCTCCTAGTGGATCTGGAGGCTACCAAGGGCTTGGTGAGTCTCAAGGACTTCCCGGACCTATAGACCCTTCAGAGTCTTCACATCAGCAAAAGTCCCGGGATACGGATGTACTTGCAGACGTACTTGAAATGTATCCCCCAGACTTCACGCATACCATAAAGGCACGATGCCAGGCGTGGATCAAAACGTTTTCTGACGCGACTGCTGCTCGTATAGAGAACATGGACGAGTGGCCGCAGAAAGCTGTTCTTCAACATCTTTTCGGTGGTTTCAATGCGATACCGAAAGGGCACAGACATATTTGGCGAAAGCAACACCCTCTATTGAACGACAAGATGACAGACGACGATGTGCCTGGCGCGCTAAAAGATACCGTCAAAGAGTTTGGCGAGGAAGGCTCATGCCAGAAAGGAATCCTATATTATCCTGAGTACTACATGACAGCGTTCGAAAAAGAACACGAAGAACTAATAGCGACAATGACCAATGCCAAGAGAGACGCTGTAAAAGGTAACGGCCAAGGCCAAGGCGGCGGAAAAGAGCATGAAGGACTGTTTGACTCCGACCCGGAGAGCCTCAAGGACTTCGAAAGCGACGACGCGACCGCTCAACGCACCAAACGGAAGCGTGCCCAGGCAGAAGCAGATGCACGAGCAAAGAAGAGGCGCAAGGGTGAAGCCCCAGATTTCCGCCTTATGCAAGAGACTGATCTCCTCCTTTGGGTCAAGGAACTCCCATCTGACTTGAGAAAACCACTGCTTGACGATATCGGAGAAGAATTGCAATCGACGAAGGCACATTACGCACGCGTCCAACTCGAGCGAATATACAAGAAGACCTTTCAGACCTGGGCTGCCGAAAACCCCCTGAATGATGCGAGTGTGAAAGAGATTAGGCTTTGGAGAAGCTTGGGAACGTTTGACCAGCGCAAAAAGTACGCTATAAAGAACACGCAGGGTCTGAAGAACTTTTGCGAAGAGCAATTATTTCCACAGACAAGATTGATTGATACTGGAGGAAAGATGAAGAGCGTCGAATTACCGGATTATAGTAATGATAAGGAGAAGTGGCCGGAGGAATGGAAGTAGGAGACAGGATGAAGGAGGCGCGTAGAACATAGACCCGGGTGTTTGTTTGTCATCTTTGTGTGGTGAGGGAATATCTATAGATCTTGTATGTACACTAACTTGTGTTTTGAAAGTAACCCAGCGAACTTCAATGGATGCTGAACGTTGTCGATCTCTTCTGGATTTCCTCCTCGCTCATGTCAGCAAAGAGTTCTCCTTCCATATGCCCATGAACATAACAAGCCCCAATGAGTCTCGCAACAGTGGTACCGTCCCGGTCTTTGTGCTCACGGAGTATGACCGGCACCGATGATCCGTACAAAATACAAACCATCTCTCTTTCCGCCCAAGGGTGGAAGTGTCCCGGCCCCAAGCCTACGATGGTGTCTAGCTGAGCGCCGTCGCTATTTTCACAACGGAAAGCTTGCCGGTTTTCCGTCGCCTCTTTCACGCGTCTGAGGTAGTTCACCAGTGTACCTGGTTGCGATGGATCAGCTATCAAGGATGTTGTGTCGAGATTCCCAAACTCATCAAGCTTTGTGAGTGCTAAAGCGCATGCGCGCCGGTACCACGTAGGAGCAAACTTCGACTCGGGATCGCGGTTCGCAACGAGAGTTCTCCAAAGCTGTTCGTCTATACCCTGTTCCCAAGTTCCCTTCCATCCAAGTGTCCGAAGCCAGTCGTCTTCGAGTAGTCCTTTTCTGGCGGGTGTTCGAGAAACGGTCGTGATACTGCCTAATATCATGCCTCTGGCGTGGAGCACAAGGTCGGCTCCTGGCTGATGTTGCAACCGGGGTGGCATCATATTGAGCTCGGCATTGAATTGATGACTTGAACTGCTTGAAGTTGAGGCAATCTCCTGTTTCGATGATGTTATATGAGTTTGGACAGCCACGCCACGAGACGCATCGTAGACCCGGCCGCCAACTGGACCTAGCAGGTTCTCCGGTGGCACATGTCGTGTACGAGAAGGAGGTTCCCACGACTCTTCCATCCAAGAGGCTGGAAAGAGTCGCCGATGAGCAGATTCCCACGAAGCTACTGCAATCCAAGAGGGTAGACATCGTCCTTGGTAAAGGATCCTACGGTGGGCGCCTGGCCAACCCGCCCAAGGTCGGCACAGGATATCCAGAGATTTTGAAGTAGCTATGCTATATCGGACCAATTCTTCAAAGATATCTACTGGATGCTTGCAATAATCGGACATGAAAATACGGTGATCGTCAGGCACTGGAACCTGCGCGGTGACAAGGCGTCTCCTATCTTTCGCAAGGTACAATAAGGCGTAGACTATATCTCGGGTGTCTGAGACCGCAAAATGCGAGGCTGCTAGTACTAGGGTCTCCAAGTCCATCAGTCTGGAGACGATGGATGAACCCGTCGACTTTCGGAAAATGTTGCGCGAGAATGTCATCAACGCTACAGCCTGTGAACATTCGATACAGTCCAAAGCGTTAGGAGCTGTTTTGTATAGCGAAGATTCGCGATACAGTGTTCGCATTCGGTCGATGTTGTCCGAAAATAGTTCCACAGCATCCGCAAAATCCAGCCAGCTCAGGATATGATCCGCTATGCGAACCGATAATCTCCTTGCACATGCTACTTCCTGGATAACCCACCGGCGTTTGAACCACGGCCGTTGCAAGATTCTACCGAAGGCAACCCAAGAGCGAAGTATGTGTTCGCCAGGAGTCTCTCTCCGCAGGTCGATATCAAGCGTTTTGAGATTCAAGATGTCTGGTACCAGGTCTACGGCCAACTTGGGACTCCATGGTGTAGAATCGTCCCCTCCAAGCCATGCAATGACGTTCCATGCATTTGAGTAGATGTCAGGCATCTTGGGGATCTGCTGCCCTTTTTCGGCTTGGTCGTCTTGATTGAGGCACAAAGCATCTACCCAGATCCACGAATAATGGTCCGTGAGACGAATGTGTCGCAAGGCTTGATAGAGGTTTTCTCGTACTAAGTACGTGTAAGATTGCGTCGCTGCGGTAGTGGATGAGTCTTCGCCTGATCTGGGAAGGTCGCTGAGGGTTATAGGAATTGAAGGAGTATCAGTACCCCATGCATACGAAAGTGCCTGGAATTCGTGAAGCGTTGTCGTCAGTATTTCCATGGGAACAATCTTCAAGGAACAAGACAGTGGATCTTTAAATGGAGCAGGGGTAATGCGGAGAAGGCGGATCTCATCGTCCAACAGAGGGGTATACTGGTAGCACGATTCATCCTCCAAAGCTCGACGCGGTCTCCGAGGTAAAGATATGGAAGGTGTCTCGGAAGACTTTGCGTCCATGAAGGCCTTCTGACTAGACAAGAAGACTTCTGTGTTGGAAGCGGGACCAATAGAGGGAGCTGGCCGCTCGATAGGAGACATATCTCGGGCCGGCGAGTCGCCATGATAGAAGCTACTTGCCGGTGACTGCGATCGTGTTCTCTCGTTCTCCGAGTAGTGGTTGGGCGAAGTGGCGCGATCGCGAACCGGAGTTCTTCCTCTATCTTCCCCTGTACGAAAGTGGCTCTCGCTGTTGACCACTGATTCGGTTGCGATTTCCCGGGCTTGCTTGTCCAGCTCTTTTCTTAAGGTCACGCGCTCTTTCCGGTCGCGCCTCACTTCCATCATGGATGGTATGAAGTTGCACTTCTTCTTTAGACGGATGCAATTGCTACATCGTCCTTGAGTGTCGGTTGGGTCTACATGGCATCTTATCTTTCTTCTTCGGCAATGACCACACGCGTTTGTTACTCTGTTGTATCCGCGGTGTCTCATTTGTTGACGGTATTCGTTCTCTGATATAGGTTCCATTGGTGCGACGAAGGTGATGGTGCATGTCTTATCGACCAACGACAAAAGCTCACGATGAATAAAGCCAGGCTGCATCAAGAAACGATGGAAGGCTGTTGGAGAAGTAGTAGGATTTTGTCGTACCTATGCACTGCGCCATGCATGCAGGCAGCTGCAGTTTATCGGTAAGTCTTGTCTGCTGACGCTATGCCGTGTTGACACTCGCGGCTATGCACAGCCTCGGTCGTCGTCTTGGAGCTGTCTAGTGGTCAACCTCCGGAGTGTGGTTCAAAGATGGCTTATGGAAACGTGGCGTAACAAGTATGATTAATTCATTCGCGAGGTAGCGATTACTCTGATGAAAGATCCCGTTGCGATGCCGACGCGGTTTGACAGAATTGAGGCTGTGCGTGCGGCTGAGTATCGTCAGACTTGGTCCATGGCCTCCTTGGTTTGGGAAGATCGTTGCTCCATACCAAGTTTGCAATGCCGCGTTCTGGATCGCAATGTATCTTACCGAGAACAGGACGCGACTGATTAGGGCGTCCGTTTCTCGATAGTCGAAATCTTGGGTATCACATCTTGGAGTTGCTCTCGATCTTTCTCGGTTGGGGTAAGACCAAATTTCTCCTCAGCCTTGTCGGATATGTAGAGGCCAGCGCCCGCGTACGCCATGACGCCCACGCCAATGATCATGCGCGTCTTGGGCGGTATGTTCTTGAACCATCTATATCAACGTTAGTAATGGTAACGTACATATGCAGGGTGCGCACGTACTGCCAGACAGCCATGTCGAGGATGAGGATGTGCACACGCGTTGGTGCCGCAAAGTTCGCGATGACGACGCTGAGGGCTCAGCGCCAAGCCTGGAGCAACTCCCAGACTCCAGCGCGACACGACGTCAGCGCTCACATGTGTAAACTCGTCTCGTACATTCACTCATTAGCATTGAACACCGTTCTTTCATTCACCACAAAATAGTCATCCCATTAGAGCCAAGCATGGTCTCATAGCTTGGAATCTTGAACATCGATCGCCGCACCTTTGCGCCCACTCCGCACCCTGAGACCACCTGGGCAGATGTGCGCGCTATTACCACCCGCCTCTTGAGCGCCTCCGCCAGCACCATAAGGACTCTACCACTCTTTAACTATGCCCGGCTTCCGCCGCTGGGGCAAGTCCAAATTCGAGCGGAATCCCGAGTCGTCGTTCAAGCTCCTCGCGGCCATCATCGTCATCACCCTCTACCTCCTCATCAAAGAGTTCCAGAACCCGACTGTTCGAGACAGGGACATACCGAAGTTTGGCGCACAAATACAACATGCGGATTGGAATGGAACGGGCAAGGCGGACGAGGCACGAGCGAAGAGCGTGCGGGATGCCATGAGATATACCTTTTGGAAGTACAGGGAGAACGCCTGGGGCTGCGATGATATCCTGCCTGTGTCAGGAGGCAACTCGTCATCCAGAAACGGGTGGGGGGCTTTCATCATAGACTCAGCGAGCACATTGGCACTCATGGGGTTATGGGACGAGCTGGCGCATTCTCTCGAGCATATACTCGCTATCGACTTCAACGAAGCGAAGGAGCTCGTCGACCCTTTCGAGACCACGATACGATACCTGGGCGGGCTTTTGTCTATTGTGGATATGTATGACACCGGGCTTATTCCGGAAGACGTACTGAGCGAAGAGGCACGCGATCTTGTGCTTGAGCATGCTGTCACCCTAGCGGGGAAGCTTGCTCCAGCATACGACACCCCCACAGGGATGCCATGGCCTCGTGTCGACTTTGCAACAGAGCACGGCGAGCCAGATCCTTCCTTCGTCTTCAGCGACGACCCAACCAAACACGGCTACGACCAACACCCCGCTATAGGCCCTGCGCGAACTGGCTCCTCGATCCTCGAGAACCGCGTCTTGACCAGACTGACTGGCAACTTGACATACACGCAGAACTCGACGAACGCGTGGGCGCCACTTGTATGGTCGAAGTGGAAGACACCGTGGCCAGGCATGGTTGACGCGCCTGTCGACATCATGACAGGAGAGCCGGTGGGCCGCCAGAGGCACTGGGATGGTGGACACGATTCATACTACGAGTACCTCGTCAAGATGACGCTCTTAGCACCGCCAACAGATCCCCACCTCAGCACATACAAACATCGCTTCACAGATGCCGCGTACTCCCTACGCAAATACCTTAGTTCCCGCTCCGCACCAGCACCCGATCACTACATGCAGCACCTCTACATCGGACGATACAATAAGGAATATGAAAACCAGCAAGGACATCTCGCCTGCTTCGCACCCGGTACCATCCTCCTCGCATCCAGACTCTACGACGAGCCGTACCTCCGTACCTTTGCGCTCGCGCTCCTCGAAGGCTGCCGCCACTCGTATACCTCCACACCCACGAAAATCGGCCCAGAGATATGGGCATGGATACCCAAATTCGGATACGACGACCCGCTCTTCATTCCAGAGACTGCCCGTCAAGAGCGAGAAGCGATGGCTAGCGGTATATGGGCGCGAGAACCAGCATACAAAGGCCGGCCTGAGTATGTGGAAAGCGTGTTCTACGCATGGCGCATAACGGGCGACAAGCGGTATCGCGAATGGGCATGGGAAGCTTTCTCCGCTATGGAGAAGCATTGCAAAGCGCCGTTCGGATACGCACAACTGGCTGATGTGTATGATACAAAGTCAAAGGGCGAGGACAAATGGGTGGATATGCAAGAAAGCTTCTGGGCTGCGGAAACGTTGAAGTACCTGTGGCTTACGTTCTCGGATGTTGAGGTTGCGAGTTTGGATAGCTGGGTGTTTAGTACTGAAGGGCATCCGTTCCGTATGATGCGTTGAGCGGGGCCGTCATGGTATGGTCATACATGGAAGAAGAGAGAACACCACGTCTTGGAGGGAAGGGCAACATAACAGCCAGAGAGGCTATCAGAGCTCATAACAGATCTCGAGCACAGCGGCAAGCTACACAGCTGGCCAAATAGCAACGGCGCAAAGATACCCAAAATCAGATTCGCTTCAATAACAAAACCAAAGAACTATTGTACTATACTTTCGCTCCCTCGTCATCTCCATCATTTTTCACACCTCATCGCTCACAGCACTTAGCTTCCTCCGCCACCACCTCCGCCGCTGTTTCCACCACTATTGTCGCTACTATGCCCACCGACATGTCCACCACTATCTCCACCGAGCCCATGACTATGCGCACCACTATGCCCATGACTACCTCCACCCCCATTAGCAGCCCTATCAGCACTTCCATCTCCCCCTACATCTGTAGCACCAGACACCCTATTACTCTCATACGTACTCCCCGACGCGCCCTTATACACACCGCCACTTCCGCGGTTATAGCTCAGTTTACTGGCATCTGTGTATTCGGGAGGATCGTAGATTGGACTTCTTCGGGTTGGTCGTGTCTGGCTAGTGCGTTGGTTGTTAGTATTCGGTATAGGTATGGGGTCAGTGGTGGGTTTGGGTTTGGGGGTTGATGGTATGCAGCCCATGGTGTTGGATTTGAGTGGGATTAGGTGCTTGAAGGTTGGAGGATGTGGGAAATTGATATTGGGATGTGTTTGGGTATAGAGGAGGGTTGGTATGAGCGTTCGCTATGTGTCAAGGAGGGAGATAGGTGGAGGGGAGCAGTGGCAGTGACGAACGGAGTGTGATGTTGCGTCATCTGAGTGCTGGTCGCAGGTGAAGTGGTGTCTTCAATATGTGGGTGTTGAGAGCGCGGTGCATACACTCTACCATACTCGCCATCCCCTCATCCTTCACTTTCTATGCACCCCAATAAACGTTCTCTCCCCCCTATACATATGAATACTCCTCGAGAAATGATCCTCCTCCTCCTCTTCCTCTTTAATCCAAACCCCATCCACCAATTTCGCTCTGACCATCTTCTCATCCCCATCATCCTCCTCGCCCGGCAGCTTCCCCCCAT
>Ga0265798_10008836_pt1 | contig 12748 bp, 5 predicted proteins | sample P3T30metagenome_FD_192430 | JGI IMG/M metagenome (GOLD analysis project Ga0265798, IMG submission 192430) | Plant litter microbial communities from East Loma Ridge, Irvine, California - P3 T30 | ecosystem: Environmental > Terrestrial > Plant litter > Unclassified | place: USA: California...
TATCATGATTACTGGCCACATCGGGCGATTCGCGCCATACCCACGACAGGTGAATAGTACCTGCAGCATCAATGGCCAGCTGCCAGTAAGCATTGCGCTTGCCTTCGCCATAAATCAAATTATCTTGCAGCCGTACCCAGCTTGCCGTTTTAACGCTGTACCTGTTGATCATGAGATTGCCGTTGCCCGAACCACCATCGCGGTAAAAGAAAAGCAGATCGCCGCCCGGTAGTTTGTAAAATTCCGGGTAACTCAATTTGTTCTCTTTACTGCCTGTCATGGGGAGTTTATTGCCTAATACCAACGAACCTGGCGCTACGCTTTTGGCATAGTTTAACGGGTTATTGTGCTGTCCCCAGGCTACATGCAGGCAACCTGCACCGTCAACAATAATACTGATGGATTTATGCGCATCGGTGGCATCGCCTTTGTACGGGGTGCGGTTAACCGTCCATTTACCCGATCCCACTTTGCGTTTGGCCAGCACAACATACTGCGCGCTATCATAAAAAGCCGAATACTGGTAGCCTTTAAACGTAACCAGCGAATTTTTACGGAAGATAACGGCATTAACAGAGTTGTTAGCCCAGCCATTAACCCCAACTGGAATTACCGAAACTTTCGACTGTGCACTTGCACAAAACGTTAGCCCGGCCAGTAAGACCAGCATAAAGTTGACTGCAATAACTCTCAATATGCATTTAGGTATTCTTAACATATAGTTTGCCGGTAGATGCAAAGCGGTAACCTTTAAGTTGATTACGCCTGCAATTTATAATTGATTATGCTAATTACCGATATTATTCCATCATAAAAGAGGGGTATTTTAATCCAAAACAGGGGGATAATAATAAACCTGCTACACAAAGCACTACCAGATCTGCTTTTTCATTTCTTTATATGTTATTTGATGTGCTGTGTTGGATAGCCTCAACCGCTTGCCTTGCGCCATCTTCCTGATTCAATGTGTAGCTCATTTTCTGCACCTTGCTTTGGTAGTTATCTCGGTTTACCATGTTCAACGCTTTTAAAAGCCTGCTGAACGTTAACCTTTTCCATGGCAGGTGTACGCCGACTTTCTGTTGTTGAATTACCTTACCCCAAATTGGCTGATCTACAAATATAGATACCACTACAGCAGGAACGCCAGCTCTGAGCACTGCCGCCAATGTACCTATGCCACCATGTATTACAGCCGCTGTGCATTGTGGTAATATCCATTCATGATCTATTTGGTTAACTACAAACAAATCAGAATGCTTAGGCAAGTTGGGCACCTTTGACCAGCCTGTGCAAAGAAGTATCCGGCAGGATGTGTTTGCCAATAGTTCTGTCACGATAGCTTCTAACCTTGCTTCATCAGGAACGGGTATACTGCCAAAGCCTATATAAACCGGCTTTGTGCCGCTGTTAATCCAAGCTGTTATAGCCGGGTTGGTATTGAACGGCTGAACATTGGTTTGACGGGGCATGGAGAGAAAACCCGTAACCCGGTGGTGTGCACGCCAGTCGGCAGGCTGTTTAAATAATTGCGGACTGTAAGCATGAATAACAGGCGTACGGTTAATAAACTGCTGGTAAGACACCCGCGTTAAAAGTATCAATCCTAACAACCGCCGGTATTCGTTAATGGCTTTTTTAGATAGCTTCCAAAGCAGGGTATTTACAACCTGATAAGTTATCTTATTATACCACCCGGCATTAATAAAATCAATGCCGGGTGCTGCAAATTCGGCAGTGTGAATGGTGGGCGGATTAAGCTGCACAATAACCAAAGTCTTATTCAATTTTTCGGCCACAGCGCCGTAAATGGCGGCACCCAAATTGTTCACTACCATTACATCAACCTGCATAGCGCATGCGGTCATGCTTTGCAGCAGCGGTTCCCGGTTTGTGTACAACAAGCTAAACATATAGCGTATGAAAGCAATATCGTTTCCCGAGCGAATAACCTTAAGGCATTCGGGCGAGTATATGATCTCTTCTGCATCGCCATACAAAGCATGAAAACTTATACCATAACCTTCTACCAGGCCTTTAAAGTTCTGCGGCGCGGCCAGCATTACGGTATGCCCTGCCTTCATTAGTCCCAATGCCAGGGCAATGTACGGCTGTACATCTCCTCTGGAACCATACGTGAAAAGGCCGTAGTGCATAACTATAGTAGCTGATCAAAAATTAATGCGATTACCAGGAAATAGTAGCCTCATAAGCCGGTACTAATTTTACAGCTTTTAATGCTGCTGCTTCAGGCTTCATGTTGCGCTTTACTGCATCTTCAAAATAGATTTGCCGTTCTTTGGTTAGCGGGACTACCTGCAATAAAAACTTTCCGGGCTTTAACTGCGTCATTTGCGTTTGCATGGTTTTGCCAAAGTTAAAGTCGTCGTTTACTAATTTACCGCCTTGGTACAAGGCACCCGTATCACCCTCATAATCTATATCCAGTATGCTTTTTGCTGCGGTTGCGGGTACGCTAATCTCCCAATATTGAGCACCCGCTACCGGTTTTAAATTAGTTTGATACTGCGGGCCCGGACTCGCTTCTGTATTTTTGCTGTTCCGGTCGTCTAACGGCAACTGCTCGCCCGTGTTAAGATAGCTATCAATATTTCTCACCGGCTTTGCAGTAACTTCGATATTTTTTGTCGGCAGCGTAATGTAGAATCGGTTAAATAAGCCATCAGGTGACTGCTTATAAGCCAGTTTACCCGGCAGCTTTTGTAATGAAGGATACATCGCCACACTTAAATTGGAGTTGCCCAAATCCTGAATTTTAACGGATGCTTTAGCAAATGTTAATTCCTGTTTACTGAGCAGCAAATAATTATTGCCCTTGATATTGCCTTTCCAGCTATATAAAGCTTGTTGCTGGGTAAGGGTGAGTATTTTTACCTGCTTACCACTTTTTAGTTTTATGGTAATTAAGCAGCTGGTGCCCTCTTTAATATTATTGAGGAGGTAACTGTCTTTCCGGGTAATTGATGTTGCCTGCACAGGCGTTACGGCACTGATGAATTTTTTGTCGAACACATACTCGGGCCGTATACCTTTAGGTGCAAAAAACACGTAGGTGGGTATTGCTCCCGATAGCTTCATCAATGGCTGCACCGTGGCGTAACGTAAATTACTGCCTTCTATATCCATATTAAATGGCAAAATAGCCTGAACACCCGATGGAATATTTATTGCATTTTCCGGAAACTTTATGCTCGCATCATCAGATAAATTAAAGTCGAATTGTATGCCTTGCTGACCTTTCATCTTTAGCTCGCGCTGATAATTACTCAGGAAAACAAAGCCACTGTTGCCTTTAGAACGCACAGCGAAGCGTAAGGTACTACTATCTGCCGCGCTCGAAGGCTTTACATTTGGAAAGGTGGGATAGTATTGCACCAGCCTGTCACCAAAATTATTTAAGAAGCTGTGGATTACTTTGAACGCATAATAAGACGGCCTTATTTGCCCGTACTGACCAATGGGCGCCTGAAAATCATAACTAATGATAGGATAATCGTTAGGATAATTGGTGGCTTTTGATTCTTGCAGGGTGGTTAATTTACCCACTGGGTTGCTGCCGCCATGGAACATATAATAGCCCATTAAATTGGCTCCGGCCCCTATTTTCACATAAGCCATTGCCGCCACATCATCAGCTTCAATAATAGGCCTGCGGTGATAGGTAATCTGGATACCGCCGCCCATTTCAGCTGTGGCATAGGGGTATAAGTAACCTTTGTAGCCGGTGGTGTCTTCCTGGTGTTTACCCAGCAAGTCGCTGCCTATGCCCGGGTCGCTGCGCAGCAGGCTGAACAGGTAGTTTTCGGATAAGGGTATTTTGGTGGTGCGCTTATCCCAGGGGGCTTCGGGATAACCACCCCATACAGGCACCAGTTCGGTTTGCTTCAGGTTAGAACCTGGCCAGCCCGTAGCCGTATAAAACGGCACATCCATACCAGCCTTAACGGCCATTTGTTTCAGGGTCATGATGTGCGCTAATCCGGCCGGATTATTAAAGCGATATTCATTCTCAATTTGCGCGCCTATAATAGGTCCGCCATCTTTAAAATACAAGCCGTTGGTTTGACCGGCAATGGCATTGAACAATTTTTGAACCGAAGACAGATATTCCGGGTTATTTTTGCGCATGTTGCCGCGCTTTACTATCCAGTCGGGGAAGGCACCGTTACGCACCTCACCGTGGCACCAGGGGCCAATACGAGCCACCACGAACATATTGTGCTTTTTGCACAGCTGCACAAAGCTTCGCAGATCGTTATTGCCCAGCCAGTTAAACTTCCCCTCCTCCTCTTCATGATAGATCCAGAATATATAAGTGGCAATTACATCAATACCGGCCGCTTTCATTTTTAGGATAGATTCTTCCCAGCGCTGTTTAGGGTAACGCGAAAAGTGAAATTCACCCATGACCGGGTACCAGGGCTTACCATCTTTGGTAAAATACAGGCTATTGGCATCTACCGTGTGGCGGCCTGCATTGGTATGGGTCCCTAACTTAAGGTGGCCCGAAACTATAGGGGCTTGCGTTTTGCTGATATCGGCCGTGTATACCTGCCCAACGGCGGTTTTAAACAATAAGCTGCCTAAGGCAACTAATAGCCAAAGCTTATTTCTCATTGGTTTTAGGCTTGTTTTGATTGGAATTGGGTTTTAACTCGTCTGGACTATCCTTGGTATAGGTATTGAACTGGTATTTTGACGGACTAACCATAATATCTTTTACTACCTCAAAGCTTACCTCGCCTGTGGGGTTAAACTTATCGCTATCCATATACTGTATTAAACTATTGAACAACTGCCTTGCCGCCGGCTTATCGGCCCCGATGATAGGGTTCAGGTTAGCACTTGATACAATGAGTTTGCCCTTACCCACCCGTGCTTCGAAAATCAATCCTAAACGGCGGTTTAAAAACCAGGTATCAATAGGCTGCACCAACGGTTTAAAGCCCGCCGGAAAATCTTCCAGGATCATCACCTGCGACCGGTTAGCTACTTCCCACCACTGCAAATCACTGTGAAAATCGGTGGGGAAAGCCGCAAATGCAGGGCTCTTTGACTGAATGACCATCCCCGTAACATGCGGCGGGCGCATTTTAAACCAGGAAGTATTCCAGAAAACCGGTAAAAAGTACATGGCTACTTCCTTGCCCTTAACTACCTGCCCGGCCGCATTAAAGAATACCTTTCCGCCATTATCTAACACCGATTTAGCCTTATCATCAAACACGGTAGTATAATACACCTCCGACTTTGGCTCGGCCAGTTTAGCTGGGTAAACCCAAACGTTCCAGTCGTTGGCAAAAGTGGTATTGGCAATAGCGACCTCTATTTTTAACTTACTTGCCCGGGTAATTCCGCTAAGCGGGAATTTAATAGTCCCTACAGGAATGCCGTTGCCGTTAGCTACACTTTTAGATGTGAATGTGCCTTTAGCTAAAACGTTGCTTTGCTCATTCTTAATGGTCCAGTTGAAAACGGCGTTGGTCAATGGCGCTGCACCGGAGTGTGCTACATCAATACGTGCCTCTAAAGTTTCGTTGTTGGTGTAGACAAATTTAGGGAACCGGGCCAAAGGCACTGTGGTATTGCAAAAGCGCGAAAACTCTTTGGACGTGATATAGCCTTTTTCTTTAAAGAAGGCATTGAGTACGCCTACCAAAGCTGTTCCCTGACCGGGAAAATCCTGCAAACCCAATAGCTGGAAACCCGCATAGTTAGGCGTACGTAAGGTTTTTTCTATTTCATTTTTATAACAAAGCGCCTGTAACTTGCCCGATGCCATCAGGAAATCACGCGCCTGATCGGCCATACCTTGATCCTTCAGGTCTTCCTGGAAAAGTTCAAAGTTTTTTGCCCGGTAAACGCCGGTGTACTCTTTGATCTCGTTAAAATCAGGAAAAACGCACCATTGACCCATTTCGTGGGCAATGAAGGGTACATTAAATTTGGCAATCCCTGCGCTGAAATCCGACATAGATTCGGGCCGTTTATCCCAATCTAAACCCCTCACCCCTCCGCGCACCTGGTATTCCGCATTGGGTACTACAGGCCAGCTCCCTCCTACCGACATGCCCGTGTACACCCGGCGGGTGTCTTTCTTTTTCCAATAATCTATAAAGGCATTCAGGTATTGTACCTGGTTACCCGCGGGCTCGTTACCGGCCGATAGCATGGTAAATGAGGCATAATTACCATACCTTTTGGCCATGCGGTTAGTTTCATCATACAAAAACTGGTCAATGGGCAAACCGCGCCCTATGGAAACCCCGTGGTTGGGCCAGCTGGGGCCTTCGGGCTGGAGGTAAAAGCCGGTTAAATCGGCCGCTATAAAAGCTTCTTCGGGCGGGCACCACGAGTGAAAACGCATGTGGTTTAAACCATGCGCCCGGGCTACGTTAAATATCCGTTTCCACTCTTCAACCGTAGTAGCCGGGTAACCGGTAAGCGGAAACTCGCAATTGTTCACCGTTCCGCGTAAAAACACAGGGCGGCCGTTTATTAAGAACTGCGTACCTTTGATGGTAAACTCGCGCATACCAAATTGCGTGTGCTGCTCATTAAGCGTTTGTCCTTTGGCAACGAGGCCGGTAGTCAGGTCATACAAAGCGGGCGAAAACTCGTCCCAGGTTTGCATGCCTTTGCCCATAGGCAAAGCAACTTCCAGTTCCTGGCGGCTGCCTGCGGCAAGGCTGTAGTGTATTTTGACGATGCCGGTTTGATGCGCTGTTTTGATGTTGAAACTTTTGGCAGATAATATTACCTGACCAGCCGCTTTATTTTTACTGTTGTTTTGGATCAGCAGCTTTACTTTGGCGGTTCTACTCTTCAGATCGGGGTATACCTGCACATCTTCCAGGTAAACCTGCGCCGTGGCATTCAACTGCATTTTGCCGATGATGCCGTTCCAATTGCCCTGCGTGTGGTCGGTAACACTGTGCGAATCGGGGCCAACGTTGATCTCTTTAATGCGATTATCTATGCGGATAGAAATAAGGTGTTTTCCAGGAGAAAGCAATGCAGTCAGTTCATACTCATGTGGTGCTACCAAACTGTTTTGCATGCCGGCTTCCTGCCCGTCTACCCAAACTCGGGTTTGGATATGCGCACGTTCTAAGAATAAGGTTATTCGTTTACCCGCCCAGTTTTTAGGAATGGTTACCTCACGCTGGTACCAGGCTGCACCCACATAATGCTTGGCGGGCGTTAACCAAAACGGTATTTTAATATTTCCCGGTTCGCGGTACTTAGCCAAATGCGGATTGAAGTAGAAAGAACTATCGTAGATGCTGCCTGTCCATTGCGTTTTCAGCGTAATATCGTCACCTTTTAAGTTTTGGGCCATAGAGCCCGGCAGTTTGACCTGGTCGTCGAGTTTTTGCAGGTACCACTTTTCGGTGATGCCCTGGTCTTCACGATCAATTTTAAATTGCCATGTGCCTTGCAGTGCAATCGTGTTAACCGGTTCTTTAAATGCCAATAACGCAACAAAACAGGCCAAAGCCCAACTAAAGTGCATAGCCTTACGCATTAACCTCATATTCATAGTTTTTCAACAGGTTTATACCGGTTTATGGTACCGGTTGCAGGTTATGTTAAAATATTTATACCTGCTTTGTTAGCCCGCTAATATAAAGTCATTTTTTGATCTTACAACACTTGTCCATCCTGCATCTGCATAAAGCAAACAATGCAACAAAGTCTGATTTTGGAGACTTACAAGCGATCGGGAATATGAGTGGTGATGACTGACTGGTAAATAAGTGTCAATTAAACACTTAACAGAAGGCTTATGTTTTACCTTGAACAGGCAATTAGCCTGTTATCACTTTTTGAGTAAAGTGAGTAGTATACAAACCGAGAACAGAATATCTTTCATATTAAGTCTTATGGAATGTAAAGCGTGGGTAAGCTGGTTTTCTACCGTTCGTTTGTTTATACCAAGCTTTTGGGCAATTTCCAAATTGGTAAAGTGCTGCATACGGCTCATTAAAAAAATTTCTTTGCACCGTAAAGGCAAGAGCATTAAATGCTTATTTAAACGGGTTTCCAATTCCTGGTAAGCTATGCGTTTGTCTGCATTGTTATAATCATGCGCATCGTAACTTTCAGAAACGGTATCGAGGTAAACAACCGGAGCCTCTTTGTGCTTTTTTAAATAGGCGTAAACCTGATAACGGGTAGCCACTTTAAAATACTTGTCAAATTCTTTGATGTCTAAATGGCTTTTCCTGTTCCAAATGTTCAAAAACAGATCGTGCACTACCTCTTCACTGGCTTGTTCGTCATGCAAATACCTTAGCGCAGTATTGTACATTTTGAGCCAATGACGCTGAAATAGCGCCGTAAAAGCGCGGTAATCATCATTTAAAATTAGAGTCCAGAGTTCGGCGTCGCTTAGGGAGCTGAGTGCCATAGTATAATTGGTTATAAAGTAAAACTACAGCTAAATGCCGATATTCCAAAATTATTCCTGCAATCGATTGCAAATTTATTTCAGTTTGTATGTGTGTGCCTGGTTATGTTAGGTCTCTATAAAAATGTAAACCAATTATAACATGACCCGAGACGAATACCTGCTGCTTTTTAAGAAGTATTTGGCAGGTAATGCCACACCCCAGGAAATTGAAAAGATCATGTCTTACCAAGATGATTTCAATTTCGCCGATTCGGCTGTGGCCGGTAACGATAATGATCAGCACCTACGGGAGCAACGTATACTGAGCGAAATATCGGTAAGTATTGCGCGTCAAAAGTCATCAGGAAGATATACCTGGATAGCTGCTGCAGTTTTGGTCATTGTTACCGCCGCTTCATTGTTATTTGTTAAAAAAACTAAAACGGTTAACTCAAGCCGCAACTACGCCAAAAACATCACTAACAACCACGATGTAAAACCCGGTGCCAATAAGGCCTTGCTTACCTTAGAAAACGGAACGCAAATAGCCTTAAATGACGTTAGCGTGGGCACTGTTTTAAAACAGGGTAACATTACGGTAAGCAAGCAAACCAATGGCTTATTAGAGTACGAGGTTGCTGCTACCACCACCAATAACACAGCTGCGGTAACCTACAACACCATATCAACACCTATAGGCGGCCAATATTCGGTTGTACTTCCTGATGGTTCAAAGGTTTGGCTCAATGCCGCTTCGTCCCTTAAATTCCCGACGGCCTTTACAGGTGCAGAAAGAAAAGTTGAACTTACCGGCGAAGGCTACTTTGAAGTTGCCAAGAACAAGCACATGCCCTTCAAGGTGAAATTTAACCAAGAGGAAGTGGAGGTTTTGGGTACTCACTTCAACATCATGGCGTACCCTGATGAGGCAATTACACGCACTACATTATTGGAGGGCTCGGTGCGCATTAGCAAAAACAATGTTAAAAAAGTGCTTATACCCGGTCAGCAAGCTACTGGCGGCATGCAAACCAATGGCTTCGACATAAGCAACGCAAACATAGATGAAGCTATAGCCTGGAAAAACGGCTTATTCCTGTTTCACAACGAAAACATAAGAAGCATCATGAAGAAAATAGCCCGCTGGTACGACGTAGATGTTTATTACCAGGGCACTTTTGCCGGCCAGGAATATGGCGGGCGTGTTTCTAAATCAAAAAATCTATCCGAAATCCTGAAAAACCTGGAACTCACGGGCACTATTCACTTTAAGATTGATGGAAGGAGGGTAACTGTTATGGAATAAGCTTTTTCATAAGGGTTACTTAAATAATCAGGAACGCTACGAACGTTCCTGATTGTAACAGTTATTACAAACTGTGTCAGGTAGCTCAATATACCAGCCGTTAAACCAATTATTAAAAACCTAACATTCAAATGTATAAAAATTTTACTGCAAAAATTTGTGGGCATAACTCCTGCAATTCACTTAAACTTATAAGGATAATGAAGCTAACCATTGTTTTATGGGTAGTTGCTTTTATGCAGGTAAGCGCATCTACCTATGCACAGAAAGTTACATTAAACGTTCAAAACGCATCGCTCGACCAGGTATTAAACAACCTGAGCCAGCAAAGCGGCTACAATTTTGTGTACAACTCGGGCATGATGAAAACGGCTAAGCCGGTAAGCGTCACTGTTACCAGCGAGGCTATACAAACCGTGCTTGAAAAATGCTTCAAAAACCAACCCCTTGATTATGTAATTAACGGCAACACCGTGGTTATTAAGAAAAAGGATCTGACCACCGCCTCAGTTTTACAAGATATTACGGTATCGGGTGTGGTAAGTGATGGCAAAGGCGAGCCCCTGCCCGGCGTTACTGTTACGCTAAAAGGAGTTAAAAAAATTACGATTACTGATGTAAACGGAAAGTATAGTATTAGCATACCCGATGGTAACCAAACACTGGTATTTAGTTCAATAGGTTTTGCAACGCAGGAAGTAGCTGTAAACAGCCGCACTCAGCTTAACGTAACCCTTGCCGAAAGCGCCACCGCTTTGGCACAGGTTGAAGTGGTATCTATCGGTTATGGTAGTGCACGCCGCGGCGACTTGAGCGGGTCCATCTCCTCAGTAAAAGCTGCCGATATTGCCAACACCCCACAAATTAGCATAGATCAGCTTTTACAGGGTAAAGCTGCAGGTGTAACCATTACTCAAAACTCAGGAGGTCCCGGCAGTGCAACTTCTGTACGTATACGTGGTATAACATCGCTGAGTTTATCTAACGAGCCTTTGTATATCATTGATGGTGTACCTGTATCTGGCGATGCCAATAACAGATCAACCGGCGGCCGTTCTACACAGTTATCGGCTAACAATGGCGAAACCGGCGCCAGCCCTTTATCAAACATTAACCCAAGCGACATCGAATCCATAGACGTATTAAAAGACGCATCTGCATCGGCCATATATGGTAGCCGTGCATCTAATGGTGTAATCTTAATTACCACTAAGCGTGGTAAAAACGGTTCTTTTAAAGTAGGATACGACGGTTACTACGGATTTCAGGAACAAGGTAAATTTTTACCTATGCTAAACCTGAAACAATATGCCAGCTTACAAAATTCACTGGCCGATATCACATTACAATCACGCAGGGGCGAATTTGCCAACCCCGATTTGTTAGGCAAAGGTACCGACTGGCAAGACGAGATCTTTAAAAGCGCCACTTATCAAAGTCACCAGTTCAGCTTTTCGGGCGCAAGAGAGGGTACAGATTATTACATCTCTACCGGCTATTCAAATCAGGATGGTACCGTTTTAGGAAATAATTTTAAACGCTACAACATTCGCTCAAACATAAACTCACAAGTTAAGCCCTGGCTTAAAGTGGGTACAACCATGTCTGGTGCTTATAGCTTTCAGAACACATCGTTAAGCAACAATACCGGTATTATTTATACGGCCCTCTTAAGTGCCCCCGATCAGGTGGTGTACAATGCCGACGGCTCTTTCAGCGGACCTTTAGCCGGCCAGATTGGTGCACAAAACAATCCTGTACAGCAAGCATTAAGCATTACCAACACCCTGGCCCGTTATAATGTGCAAGGCAGCTTTTATGCTGACATTAAGTTCTTTAAAGATCTAACGCTAAGATCTTCGGGAAGTGGCGATCTTAATTTTTCTAATGCTAAACTGTTTAGGCCTACTTACAACAATGGCCCGCTTTACAGCAACCCTACGGCTACTTTACAAAACTATAATTCAAATTCTTATTACTGGACCTGGCAGGAATATTTGACCTACAACCATACCTTTAATAAAAAGCACGTAGTTAGCGGAACACTTGGTCATGAGTTAATCAACAATCGCTATAACGATAATTCTGCAAATGTTTCGAGCTTTTTAAGCAATAATTTGCCGGCTGTAGGTTTAGGTGACCCCAAAACCGTTACTGCCAATGAATTGATTGGCGCTACCAATGTTTTAGAATCTGCATTTGTACGTGGTATATATACTTACAACAACAAATATAATATTACAGGTACTTTCCGTATAGACCGTTCTTCAAAGTTTTCACCTGGCCATCAAACGGGCTATTTCCCGTCGTTTGCCGGTTTCTGGCGCCTGTCAGAAGAATCTTTCTGGGCACCGCTTAAATCTATTGCAGATAATGTGAAGTTAAGAGTAGGCTACGGTTTTATAGGAAACCAGGAAGTTCCTAACTATTTGTATGGATCGGCGCTTAACCCAGTGCCCACAGGTTTAGGTAATGGTTTTGCTATTGATAAAGTTGCTAACCCACTATTAACCTGGGAAAGTTCAAGGCAAACAAACATCGGCTTAGATTTCAGCTTATTTAACGGCCGCATTGAAACAAGTTTAGATGTTTGGAATAAAACTGCTAAAAACTTCTTGTTTCAGGCTCCCCTGCCTGCGTTTTTGCTTGGCCAAACTGCTGAGTATTCAGGTACCGGCGTAATTAGTCCGCCTTATAGAAACGGTGGTAACCTGAAGTCTAATGGTATTGATTTAACCATAGGTACCAAAAACATTATCAGCAAAAATTTCACCTGGAATTCTAATTTCATATTAAGTCATTATACCACAAGAGTAGGTTCATTGTTAGACGGTGTACCTTTCATTAGCCAGAATGTAACTACCAGCTTCCTTAATTTGCCTGTTACCCGTACGCAGGTAGGTTCGGCCGTGGGCGAGTTCTATGGTTACAAGGTGAAAGATCTTTTCCGTACCGCCGATCAGTTGCGCAACGCTCCTGTTCAGTTTGGCCGCCCCGTAGCCGCCGGCAGCGGCGGAACTTATTTA
>Ga0265798_10008840_pt1 | contig 12746 bp, 7 predicted proteins | sample P3T30metagenome_FD_192430 | JGI IMG/M metagenome (GOLD analysis project Ga0265798, IMG submission 192430) | Plant litter microbial communities from East Loma Ridge, Irvine, California - P3 T30 | ecosystem: Environmental > Terrestrial > Plant litter > Unclassified | place: USA: California...
ATGGAGCCGTGAGATCCCGGAGATACAATTTGGAGCTGCTTTTAAAGAGGCGCTGACAGAACCGGGTAACTGGTCTATGTCTATTGTAAGTTTTGGCGAGGTGCTGCCCTATCATGAGAACAAGCTGATTCTTAATACAGGGGTTAAAGATAAATGGGGACTTCCAACGCTCTCGGTAGATGCCGAATTGAAAGAAAACGAGCGAAAAATGGAGATAGACATGGAGAATGATGCTATAGAGATGTTAGAAAAAGCGGGGTTGAAAAATGTTCAAGGCTTTGTGCGCCGTAAAATTATTGGTGCAACTCATGAAATGGGTTCGGCACGTATGGGCCGCGATCGTAAAACATCGGTACTTAATCAATGGAACCAGGTATGGGACGCCCCTAATGTTTTTGTAACCGATGGCTCTTTTATGGTTTCGTCTTCCTGCGTTAACCCCTCATTAACATACATGGCCTTTACTGCCCGCGCCGCCGATTATGCAGTAAGCGAATTGAAGAAAGGAAATCTCTAATGTTGGGAACGGATAGCTTTTCGTGGCTGTTATAACAGGGCATAGCATTTTTTCAAAAGTCCCCTACATAGCGTATGATTCACATTTTAACCAGACAGCTGACCACTTACATATTTGTAATGAATGCACAGTTTATGAATAAAGATACTGTCGCTGAAAAAATCACTACTTTGTATCCGAAATAATAAGCTGCAACACATACTGTATTGAAGGTGAGTGGTAGTATGAGAGAAGTTAACAGCCAACTTGTTATCGTCAAAGTCAAACGCGTTGGCCAATTCGCTTATTTGTACGTTGCTGTTGTTGCCCATGCCTGGAAGTATAACTTGCTTTTTGGCCAATCAAATTAACCAAAACCTAACATGTCGCTGTTCATATTACTCATTTGCGTTTTATTGCTTGTGCTGCTCATTAGCTGGTGGAAGGTTAACGCATTCCTTGCTTTTTTGCTATTATCTATCACTGCGGGCCTTGCATTAGGTATGCCTTTTACCCAGGTAGTAACTTCTGTTAACAAAGGGCTTGGCGATACCCTGGGTGCTATTCTTGTTGTTATAGTGCTCGGAGCTATGTTGGGCAAAATAATAGCGGTTAGCGGTGCTGCCAGGCGCATCAGCATGTTTTTACAAGATCTTTTTGGGCGGCGCTATATTTTGTGGGCTATGACACTTACCGGTTTCATATTGGGCATTACTCTTTATTATAGCGTTGGCTTTATGTTAATAATTCCTATTGTATTATCGGTTTCTTACTACTACAAACTGCCTTTAATTTATGTAGGACTACCTATTTTGGCGCCTTTATCGGTTATGCAAGGCTTATTACCGCCACACCCTGCGCCGGTAATATTAGTTAACCAGCTACATGCCGATATGAGCTTAACTGCGGTTTATGGTTTATTGTTATCAATCCCCATTTCAATAATTGCAGGCCCGGGCCTGGCTAAGGTTTTAATGCATTATAAGGTCGGTTCGGTATCGGCTCATTTGGTTAACAATGAGCACAACGGGCAAATGCCTGGTATATTCAGCAGCTTAATTACGGTGTTAATGCCGGTCTTATTAATGGTTACCGCTTCGGTGCTGTCGTATTTTACAGGTACACATTCTTCAATGGCGGCATTTGTACACGTAATAAAGGAGCCCGTCCTTATTATGTTACTTACTTTGCTTACAGCTACTTATACACTGGGCATAAGGTTAAAGAAACCGTTTACTGCTATTATGGACTTTTATGCCGAAGCGGTTAAAGATATTGCCTTGATCTTGCTCATTATTGCTGGTGCCGGAATGCTTAAACAGGTATTTGCCGATAGCAGGCTAAATGAGGATGTGATCAAATTATTATCGGGCAGCAATTTGCCTCCGCTGTTGCTGGCATGGGTAGTTTGCGCTTTTTTACGTTTATGTCTGGGTTCGGCTACGGTATCCAGTTTAACCGCTGCGGGTATCTTGTATCCCATGTTTCTCCATAGCCATGTTAACCGCGAATTATTGGTTTTAGCTATTGGCTCAGGAAGCTTATTTGGCTCTCATGTAAACGATACAGGTTTTTGGTTGTATAAAGAATATTTTAATCTCTCGGTTAAAGACACCTTTAAAACCTGGACACTGATGGAAAGCCTGATATCATTATTGGGTATTGGCGGGGTGCTCATCATTGACAGGCTTGTTTAAATTTGCTTGCGTCAGCAATAGCGCGACAAATTTGCAGGCTTCTCTGCTGCGCCTTTGCGAAGCAGCGGAGACTTGTAAAAACATATTAGCGAGCCATAAAATTGACTCTTTCAAAAAAATAATTCTTGTTATTAAAAAACAGCCGGTACATTAAAAAGACATCCACGCCATCATGGCCGCGCAGAAAACCTGGTAGACATACTGGCTAAGTTTTAATTGGGAATTGTAAGGATGGCAAATTTGAGGGAGAGGCCGGAGGATTAGCTTAAGATCGGTGACAACGCCGACCTCAGGATGAAATCTTTTAAATTTTCCAGGCTTTTTAAAAAGGAAGTTGGAATAAGCCCTAATTACTTCAAAAAAGGCATTGCTTAATAAATGAAAGCCCTACAGGGAAAAGGTCCATCATATTTCAAAAGGGGATTTGCTTCAATTTTAAATGTTCCTGTCATCAATTGTCAGTAACAACTCATAATAATTTCGGAACAACCGTTCCAATAATGGTTTACATTTGCGGAACGATTATTCCAATAAGAAAAATAATTATCACAAAAAATGAAAAAGTTAGAAAACAAAGTAGCCGTTATTACAGGAGCATCAAAAGGTATTGGTGCAAGCATAGCAAAGCATCTGGCAGCTGCCGGAGCAAGTATAGTAGTTAATTATGCATCAGATAAAGCCGGAGCCGATGCCGTTGTAACCAGTATTACCGCTACCGGTGGTAAGGCCATTGCAATACAAGGAAGTGTATCTAACGAAGCTGATGTTACCCGTTTATTCAACGAAACGCAAAAAGCCTTTGGCGCTGTAAATATATTGGTGAACAATGCGGGCGTTTATCAGTTTGGCGCTATTGAGGAGATTACAGCTGCTGATTTTCATAGGCAATTTGATACCAATGTGTTGGGCTTGCTGCTAACCACGCAGGGTGCTGTTAAAAATTTTAGTGCCGATGGTGGCAGTATTATTAATATCGGTTCGGCAGTTACTGCCATAGCACCGCCGCAAAGTTCAATTTACACGGCCACCAAGGGCGCGGTAGATGCCATTACCCATGTATTGGCTAAAGAATTAAGCGGTAAAAAAATCAGGGTGAACTCCATTAACCCGGGTATGGTAGAAACTGAAGGCACACATACTGCCGGCTTTATTGGCAGCGATTTTGAGGCCGAAATAGTAAAGACCACACCGCTGGGCCGGGTGGGCCAGCCAAATGATATTGCTGATGTAGCCGTATTTTTAGCTTCGGATGATGCCCGCTGGTTAACTGGCGAAATCTTATTAGCCAGTGGCGGTGTAAGGTAATCACCCAAATTTTAATTAAAAAATGAATAGCTTTGCCTTTAAGGCAAAGCTATTTGAGTTTATGGCAAGGACAAAAGATTTTGATGAAGAAGAGGTGCTAAATAAAGCCATACAGCTATTTTGGCAAAAGGGTTATAACGGAACGTCAATGCAGGATCTTGTAGACGCCCTGGGTATTAGCCGTTCGAGCCTTTACGATACTTATACCGATAAACACACACTGTTTGTAAAAGCGCTGGAGAGTTATCAAAAAGCGGGAACCACTAAAATTCAGGAGATTATTGGGCAGGCTGGTTCATCCAAAGATGCCGTTCAAAGACTCCTGGAGTTTACAACGAATGATTTGCTTAAGGATGAACAACAAAAAGGCTGCTTTATGCTAAACGCCAAAGTAGAAGCTTCTGCCCACGATGCAGAGGTACAAAGCGTGCTTTGCCGCAACGACCGGCAAATGGAAGAAGCTTTTCTGCAAGTTATTCAAAAAGGCAAAGACAGCGGAGAAATCAAAAACCCGCTAAGCGCACTTGCGCTGGCCCGGTTCATCTTTAATGCCATTAAGGGAATGCAGGTCACTGCCAAATCTGCTCCTGACCAAGCGGTGTTCAATGATATTATCCGATTGACCGTATCGGTGCTGGACTAATTTTTTCCCCTTGCTCCAGCAAGCGTCCCGCTTATGGCATAAGCAAGGTTAACAAGAGTATTTAATGATCTGTAAAGGAGTTCAACCACAAGCGGGACGCTTGCGGGAGCTAAGGTATAACACCGACCTTCAACCTAAAATATTTCATAACCAATTGGCTTATTTAATAGTAATTGGCAACGATGCAGAAGGCAGGCCATCGGCTGTTGCTGTTATAGTTACTGTGCCCGGTTTATTTTTAGCACCAATAATGGCCAATGCTAAACCGTTAAATGCTTTACGATGATCGGCTTTGAACGATTCGTGGCTGGTTTGGCTTCCATTATCAACACCTGCCAGGAAGCTATCTGCTCCTGATAATTTGAATTTTACCTCATTATCAGCATTAGGCACCATGATGCCATTCTTATCTACAATTTTAACGGTGATAAAAGAAAGATCATGATCGTTTGAACGGATGCTTCTCCTGTCGGCACTCAATTCTATTCGGGCTGGTGCGCCTGCGGTTTTAACCTCGGTAGTTAACACAACCTTGCCATTTTTGCGCGATACGGCCTTTAAGGTACCCGGCTCATATTTTACTTTCCAGGCAATGTGCAAACTGTCGCCCTGTTTTGATTTTGTACCTAATGATTTGCCATTTAAAAACAGTTCAACCTCGTCGGCATTACTGTAATAGGCCCAAACATCCACTACTTTATCAGCTTGCCAGTTCCAGTGCGGTAATATATGGAGCACTGTTTTGTTGGTCCATTCGCTCTGGTACAAATAATAAACATCTTTAGGGAAGCCAGCCAGATCCACTATCCCGAAATATGAACTGCGGGATGGCCATTGGTAAGGCCATGGTTCGCCTATATAATCAAACCCGGTCCACACAAACTGGCCTGATAGAAAAGCATATTTTTTATATATTTTCAACGTTTCCTCATGGGTAAAACCCCAGGGTGCGGAAATATTATCATAAGCGTTAACGGTATTATCGGCATTCATGGGCCTTCTTCTTCCCGGCCAGCGTTGAATGGTATCGGGCAAAGTATTGTAAACGCCACGGCTTTCCAGCGCCGAAGCAGTTTCGGTACCGATGAATTTTTTACCGGGGTAATCCTTCTGGAAATTGGCCAGTTTATCGTTATGATAATTGTAGCCCAACAGGTCTACAGCGCCCGATTCAACAATTTTATTGCCGGGGCCAGGTTCGTTATTGCCTGTAGTGATTGGCCTTGTGGTATCCAGTTGGTGGATGATACCGGCAAGTTCGCGGGCTATCCGTGTAGCGCTGGTATCTCTTTGCTCGGGTATTTCATTACCAATACTCCATATGATCACCGAAGGATGGTTCCTGTCGCGCAGTATCTGATCTGTGAGATCGCGTTTGTGCCACTCCTTAAAGAAAAGGTGTGAGTCAAACTGAGGCCTTTTATGAATCTGCCATACGTCAAATGCTTCGTCCATAATAATAAGCCCCATGCGATCTGCAAGGTCTAAAAACTGTGGTGCGGGAGGGTTGTGCGAGGTGCGTATAGCATTAACACCCATTTCTTTTAATATTTTAAATTGCCTTTCCAGCGCATGTACATTAAAGGCTGTGCCTAGCGCGCCCAGGTCATGGTGTTGGCAAACGCCGTTTATTTTCATGTAAACACCGTTCAGGCTAAAGCCTTTATCTGCATCAAAATTAAAATAACGAATACCCAGCGGTGTTTCATACTGATCAACCACCATATTGTTTACCAATATTTTAGTTTGTATTTTATACAGGAAAGGTTTGTTAACCGACCATAATACCGGGTTATTTACACCGAAGCTTTGGCTTACCGTAGTAACCGTATCTTTTAAACTTACGCCTGTGAGGGTTTTGCTCGCTACAACTTTACCATTAGCATAAATACTGCTGACAATAGTCGCAGATTTAGCAATGCCTGCCGCGTTTTTTATGCTAACGCTCAGGTTAACATCGGCATGGGTGGCGCTTACCTTTGGCGTGGTTACAAAAGTACCCCAATGGTTAACGGCAATTTTGTTAGTGCTTATTAACCAAACATTGCGGTAAATGCCCGAACCGGAGTACCAGCGTGAATTTGGCTGTAAAGAATTATCGGCCTTTACCGCTATCACATTTTTGCCACCATAATTTAAATACGGCGTAAGGTCATATTTAAAACTGATATAACCGTTTGGCCTGTAACCCAAATGATGGCCGTTTATCCACACATCGCTTTTTTGATAAATACCGTCAAAAGCAATAGATATTAATTTGCCTTTATCAGTTTGCGGGATGGTAAAGGTTTTACGGTACCAGCCTATGCCGCCTGGTAAAGCGCCACCTTCCACAGTGGCCGGGTTTTCTTTGCTAAATTCGCCCTCTATGCCCCAGTCATGAGGTAAATTTAGTTTTCGCCAGCTGACATCATTAAAATCAACGTTTTTAGCATCGGGTACGTCGCCCAGGTTAAACGTCCAGTTTTGATCAAAATCCAAAACCGACCGCCCACTTTGCGCGTGCACAACAGCCGATAAACTGATCAGAATATACAGGTAAAAGAACTTTCTCATTTTGGTTTATAAGGATTATTAAATGTATTTATAACATTTAATAATGGCAAGTAATTTTATGTAAGTTATGGGTTGTATATCTATAAATCACTGCCCCCTTGCCCTGCTGTCCGTAGTCTCCGACTACGGACCACTATACACGCAGACTATGGTCTGCTTTAAACGCCATCCCGCTTGTGAGATAAGCTGCGTTTAAAAGCATATAATAAACCCTATCTTGCTTTCCAGATTACCCATGACTATTCAAGAAGCCATACATCAACTGCAAGCCTACAGGGGGCCGTACAGGCTTACACTGCACCCCGGTGCGGGGGAGGATTTACTGACGGCTGTGGAGAGTGCTTATGGCATAATCCTGCCCGATGATTTCAAGGCACTCTACCGCTTTAGTGATGGCTTTGAAACGGAAGAGGATATTTTCAACATGATACCCCTTGCCGAGATCATGAGCAATAAAAAAGAGGGTTATCCTCTCTACATTGCAGAATACATGATCTACAGCGATATGTGGCGGATGGAAATAAACCCTGATAATCATAATGATTATAAAATCATGGTGGAGTATAACTATAACCAGATTGTGCTTACCAATTCGCTGGCTGAGTTTATTGACCGGTTTTTAAAAGGTGGTATTTTTGACCCTGGCGGACTGTATGACTGGCACGAAGAAATTGAAGCATTGCCCATTTATTCAACCAAGCTTCAAACCGTAAGGTATTTATTAACGGTATTTTATTCCGGGTTACGGTATAACCTCATTCAGGAAAGAGAAGTGATTGACTGGGCAGACCGCCTCATTATGCACGAAAATGAACCGGATCCCTTTTTTATCGACCTGTCTTTGGGTCATGATAGGAAAGGTCTGATTGAACTCCTTTACCCTGTTGCCGTACCCGACAGCACCGTAGCAAGGGCTCTGTTAGGTTTACTATATCATCGCCTATCGGTAGGTGCAATAACGGTTAGCGATGCTATTGTAGTTATAGATAAGCATGATTTTTCGGGGCTGCTTACCAAAACAGAAGCACAGGAACTGCATTATATCACTGAAGAAACCTGGATGGATGAATCGGTAAACGGAAATATGGAGTTGGGCGAGCGGGTTTCAAAACTTTTAAGTGGCTACCAGGAGTTTGAGATAGCTAATTATAAGGATTGGGTTGGCTCCAATTCCTGCATCGAATACCGGTATCAGAAAGAGGAGGGAAGTTTAGTTACTCAATCCCCTAAAGAACAACCGGGTAAAAGCCGCTCCAATACGCAGGCGATCCTTAATGTTATCATGTATTCGCTGGCCCTGGTCTCATTGATGGTATTGATAACAACCCATCCGCTAATAGAAAGCAAAGCACCAGTGAGTAGTTTCAGGTCTGGGTTTTATGAACTATCGCAAACTTACTTTACCGTTTTCGTGGTTTGCTACCTGTTGAAAGGTGGTGTGTGGCTGGTAAAAAAGTTAACGGTCATGTTTCAAAAGCTGTAAGACATCAGGCTATCATCCTATTATTGATCTCCTCGCTGTCCGTAGTCTCCGACTGCGGACCATTAAGCCGGCAGACTTCAGTCTGCCGCTAAAGACCCGCGCAAAAAGCCGTTCACAAAAGCGTTCATAACCCGTTCATAAAGTGTTCACGCGTGAACACTTTGGGGCTGTTTTTTGCCAAAAATTCAGTTTTTGCCATCTACAAAAACCTACTTAAATGAAGAAAAATGTACTTTTTTGAAGTTTAATGAGTAATAACGTACATTTTCACCGTGAACACTTTTACAAGTTATGGTCTTTGATCTGCGCACTTATATCAGGTGGCTATATGTTGGCTCGTTATAGTGTTGTTTAATTTAAGTAGCAAGATCGGGCTTGCCACATACAAAAATCCTGTAGCACCCTAAAATGCATATTTCTGATTAAGCTCTATAGTTGTCTGGGGTATTCCGTTATCTAAGCTCAGACGCCCAATAATTCAGCTATAAGCAAGGCACTTATCTCGACTATAAACACCTTATCGATGCAATTTCTTACTTTTCAGGTATTCAAGCATTTGTTTAGGCCTGTCTGTTTGTATGCAGGTTGCGCCGTGGGCTATTAACCAGTCCCAACTGTCTTTGGTATTGCCTTGCTCGATTGCCAAATCATCTTCGTGCCCGGCGTTAAGCGATGCCCAAAGCGAGTTTAACCATATTTTGGAACCGGTCTTGGTAATAAACTTATTATCCATTAATACAGATGAAGTGTCTTTGCCGAAATTGAGTTCAAAGGCGAAAGGCTTCATGTTTTTAAGATAATCGGTAATTATCTTTCTGGCATCTGGCTTATCCAGGTTTACAATAGGCATGTATATAATGCTGTCTATCAAGGTAGGGTACTTTTCTTTCAGTTCGGCGTAGGTAGCTTCGGCTTTAAATATGGCTTGTTTAAGGGTGCCGGTTTCTTTCAGTATAGCGTAAGCCTCATGGTAATAAGGGTAACTCTTATCGAGGTTAACCATAACGTTTTTCCCTTTAAGTGCCAACATAACCTCTTTCAAGGTCGGAATATGATTGTATGTAACCCGGCCTAAGCCATTTCTTAAACCAAATTGGCTTATCTCTTCAAAAGTATAATCGGCAGGCTTGCCTTTCCCGTTGGTAGTACGATCAATAGTTTGATCGTGCATGATGACGATGATATCGTCTTTGGTCTTATTCAGGTCAAGCTCCACTACATCTACCCCCATGGCAGCCGCATTTTTAAAAGCCGGCAGAGAGTTTTCGGGGGCGTTGCGCCAATCGCCACGGTGGGCCACTACCATTACCTTATTTTGGGCAACAGCGCAATAAGTTATTGCTTGTAAAGCAATTGCGGTAAAAATTATCTTGATTTTCATAAGTGATGTTAGAATGTTTAATTATTGCATATCAATGCTTGATATCCATTGGTCTTTTGTTCCCCACAGTTTGTTGGGTTTATGTGATGCGGTGATAACCAGGGTTCCACCTTTTGTTATTTCCTCATGAGTGAGCCAGTTGCGGTTGAGTGCTTTACCGTTTAATATGGCCGATTGTATATACCGACAATTAGGCGCATAATTGGTTACTTTAATGGTAAACTTATTTTTGCCTGTACTAATTGCCACCTCATTAAACAAAGGCACGCTCAGGTAATAAACCGGCCAGCCTGTGCAAGCCGGAAAAATGCCTGTGGCTGCGAAAACATACCAGGCCGACATAGCCCCCGCATCATCATCCATGGTGCGGATATAAGTATCGGGTTTGTTTTGGTAAATGACATCCACAAAGGGGTCTATACCGCGGCTATTATCATTAAAATAGTATTGTACCACGGTATCTACCGCATATTTTTGAACAAGGTATTGTGATCTCCAAGGCTGCGATGTGGCGTTAAACATTAATGGGGCCTGTATATCGGGTTCGTTGGCATGGTTATAATAATCATCGTCAAAAAACCGGTTAAGTTCCTTCAGGTAGTCCTCTTCCCCACCCATCAATTCAATCAGGCCTTTGTTATCAAACGGTACCAACCAGCGGTATTGCCAGATGGTTCCCTGGTACATGCCCCGGGCGGATACGCGGTCAACGTCGGGCTTTGTAAGGTCTTTAAAATCTTTGTTCCAGTAGTTTTTGTAGGCCAAAGCTTTTTGTTTGTACTGAGCGGCCAGTTCGGTTTTACCGGTAATGCTTAAGATCTGCGACAAAGCCCAGGTGTCGTAACTCGATTCCAGTGCCTTATCAGGCGTTTTAAAATCAAGGCGGTCTACTTCTGCTACGAGCGAATCGGTTATACCTTTAAAATCTACCTCGAAACCTTTGCGGTATGCATCCAGTAAAACTACAATGGCGTGCTCGGTACGTACGGTGTTAGAGGGCTCATGCTGGGTGGCGTAATCCTTTTTGCCGTATTTATACATTTGCGCAATGGAGTTGACCATGTACTTGTACTTTTCGGGATATAACATGGCCAGCAAAGGCAGTTGCGTACGGTAATTATCCCAAATGGCCCAGCCATTATACACCTCGCCCGTGGTGTGCTGTAAACTGCCATCGGTGGCACGGTAGCTTCCGTCTTTCTCTGATACCAGGTAAGGCGATTGCACCGTGCGGTATAACAGCGAGTAAAATAACTTTTCGCGGGCCGGGTCGCCTTTAACGGTAATGCGGCCAAGCACATTATTCCAGCTTATTTGGCTGCTTGCAGCAACTGCATCAAAACCATTGGTGTTTAACGCTGCCTGGGCGTGTGCCACATCAACACTCGAAAAGGCAATATTTAACTGCACTTGTGCTGCACCGGTAGCGGCCTGTAACTCATGATCATTCAGGGGTTTGATTTGCACCGGAGCATTAAATTTGAGTGCATAGTAAATCCTGTAGGTTCCTGCGTTGCAGGTGGTGCGCGAGTCTATCCAACCGCTAATTCCGTTGGCTTGCAATTGGTGTTCTTCGGCTACAAATTTATTAGCCAATGTATGACTCAGGTCAATATAGAAGCCTTTATTTGAGCTTTCAGGAAAAGTATAATGCTCGGTTCCGGTGTTTTTGTTCACTGCAATATCTACCTTAATACGGTTGGTAAATGCCACTTTGTAAAAGCCAGTACCAGCACTCTCGGTAGACTTGGTTAAAACACATTGACTTGCATCATTACCAATGAACGGTTTGATTAAAATGTTTCCACCGCTGCCCTGGCAGCCTACGCCCTCAAAACGGTTGTGCGTAAAGCCTAAAAACGTTTTGGCTTTGTGCTCGTAGCCCATGTGCAGCTTCGGATACGTTTGCGGGCCAATGCTCAACAAACCAAACGGAGACGAAGCCGCAGGCGACATTTGACCATGATCGCCCGAAGAACCTAAAAATGTGTTCACTTTTTGTGCTGTTTGCGCCGGAAGATAAGTCCAGGTAAAAACAAGTACAATAACCAGTAAAAATTTCATGCCTTTAAGTAACTAAAAAAGGAGGGACATTAATACATCCCTCCTTTTTTATCAGTGTGAGAATCTATCTGTAACCCGGGTTTTGGTACATTTTCTCGGGGTTGAGCTTGTACTCATCAAACGGGATCGGGAAATACCTGTCTTTAGCGGTAAAGTTGGCCAACTTGGCTATACCAAAATCGGCCTGGCTTTTACTTTTAAAGTAGTTAACCAATTCATCGGTGCTAAAGGTGCGCAGTAAATCAAACCAGCGGTGGTGCTCAAAGGCAAGCTCAACACGGCGTTCGTGCAAAATTGCCAGGCGCAAATCAGGGTATTTTGCCTTGTAAGCCGAATTGGCAGAAGAAACTGCATAAGAAGGCATACCTGCACGGGCACGTACCATATCGAGGTATGAAATAGCACCGGCGCTATCGCCCAGGTAATTGCTTACCTCGGCCAGCATCAAAATCACATCGGCATAGCGTATCAAGATCCAATCGTTACCACCGTAGCCTAAATTGGAGGCACCAGAGCTGGCATCGCGGAATTTAGTGATGAAGTAATCTTTAACAATGGGGTCATTTGCAAACTTTACCGAAAAGGCCATACGGGGGTCGTTAGCCTCATAATCCTTAATCAAATCGGGGGTAACGTTACCTCCCGAGCCTGCTGATGGTTTCAGCGAATTGATAGTTTCGCCCTTGGCCTGGTTATTTGCCGCAATGGATGAGCTGTAGGTTGGATCGCCCTGCTTATTCACAATTTGCCATATAATTTCAGGGTTGGTTGCTTTTTTGGTTACATCGAAGACATCTGCATAGGGTATAGTGCTTAAAGCGCCGAACGTGCGCATGTTGTAAGCTGCTAAAAGGTATGTTTTGGCATCGTTCAAATTTGCCTGACGATTAGCCTGGTCTTGCGTAGTGGCCATGGTTAAATAAACCTGACCAAGCGTTGCGTTGATGGCCGCTTTTGAAGCGCGGCCAAGGCCTGCTCCGGTTTGCAGATTAGGGAGGTTGCTGTTCAGTGCATCTTTCAAATCGGCCACAATGAGTGCATATACTGCAGCCTGCTTTTCGCGGAAGGTGTTGGCAGAGAGCCCATCCAGATCGCTGAAAGTAGCGGTAACCAGCGGAACA
>Ga0265798_10008841_pt1 | contig 12745 bp, 11 predicted proteins | sample P3T30metagenome_FD_192430 | JGI IMG/M metagenome (GOLD analysis project Ga0265798, IMG submission 192430) | Plant litter microbial communities from East Loma Ridge, Irvine, California - P3 T30 | ecosystem: Environmental > Terrestrial > Plant litter > Unclassified | place: USA: California...
CGTTTTCGCCGCAAGGGGTATAGGGCAGGATCAGCTTCCTGAAGCTACTCCGACCTTGCTACCTCTGGATGGTCAGAAAGATGCGCCACGACAGGCTACTGTCGAACAAACAGTCGCGCCGACATCCCCCGGTGTCGCGGAATACACCAACGGCCTGTTGTTCAAGGACGTATGGCTGCGGCCCGGATTGAACCCGCGTGACAGAAGCCTGATCACGGTCACATCCTTAATCACGAACGGGCAGATCGCTCAGGTTACCTATCACCTCAACCGGGCGATGGATAACGGTCTGAAAGCAGCGGAGGCATCAGAAATGCTGACGCAACTCGCCTTCTATGCGGGTTGGCCAAACGTATTCTCCGCTGTGCCGGTGGTGAAAGATGTAATCGCAACACGTCCCTCGTGAGCCCTGCGCACAAAGGATTATTACTTTGCTAGGCGCGCTCCCGGAGAGCCGCGAGCACTATGGAGAAGGCTGCCGAGGGCTGCCTTCTCGACGGATAGTAAAGGTGATATCCCGGATAGTAGGGACAGTAGTCCCCCAGCACCTGATCCAGCCGGCCGTCCTTCAGATCAGCGAGAACCAGCCCCTCTGGCAGGAACGCGATCCCGTAACCGTCGCGGGCCATCTGCAGGATCTGATGGATGCCGTTGGACGTCATCTGGCCATCGACACGGACGTTAACGTTCTGCCCGTCCTTTTCAAATTCCCAGGCATAAAGCCCGCCCTTGGTGGGAAGTCGTAGATTGATGCAGTCGTGCCCTGTCAGATCGAGTGGTGACGCGGGTGCTTTTCGCTTCTCAAAATATTTGGGTGCCCCAACAGCGACCATCCTTTGATCGCCGCTGATCCGCGCCGCAATCATTCCCGGTGAAACGATCTCGCCTAGCCTGACACCGGCATCAAAACGCTCGGCAACGATATCCGTCAGGCCATAGTCCACGATGAGTTCGACTTTGATCTCGGGATAGTGCTGGAGAATTTGTCGTAGCTTGGGCCACAAGACATGATCTATGGCGAAATCATCCGCGGTGATGCGGATCGTGCCTGCCGGCTTCCCCCGTGAATCGCTGAGCAAAACAAGCTCTTGTTCTATCTCCAGCAATCGTGGCGCCATTGTCTCAAGAAGTCGCTCGCCCTCCGGTGTTGGCGCTACGCTACGGGTGGTTCTTGTGAGAAGGCGCAAGCCCAGCCTCTCCTCAAGTCCTCGGATCGAGTGGCTCAATCCGGATTGGGAGATGCCAAGCTGTGCCGCAGCCTTCGTGAAGCTGCGCTCGCGAGCGACCACCATGAACGCCATCAAGTCGGTCACGTTTTCTCTTAGCATCCGTCATCTCCACACTACCTGGCCTACCGTAACGACACGAGCCACCGGCGCCAGACACTTATGAGTGAGCCCCATATATCCTTTCGAATTTCGATCTCTAATACCGCAGTAAGTTCATCCCATTTGTTTGTAGCCAGCGCGTTCCTCGTTACCAGGGGGAAGCGTTCAGGCAAGGTTCAAAAGACACGACAGAAGGACGATAAGATGAAACTGCTCGCCACAACTGCCATGCTCTTCTCCATTTTCACAACGACACAAGCCTTCGCTGAATCCACCGAGGTCTTTGGAGCTGGATCGAGGCCGACTGCCAAAGGGCCGGAAGCCAACTTCACGGGATCTGTCATGGTCGACATGCTTTACTCGAACAACGAGCACACCGGTAATTCCGGGGGCCAAGTGACGTTCGAACCTGGCGCGCGGTCGGCCTGGCATACACATCCCGCCGGACAGGTCCTGATCGTTACATCGGGATCCGGATGGGTTCAGGAGGAAGGTGGCGAAAAGCGCTCCATTCGGCCCGGCGACGTGGTCTGGACGCCGCCCGGCGTAAAGCATTGGCACGGAGCTACAGACCAAACCGGCGTCAGTCATATCGCGGTCTCGAACGTCAAGGATGGCAAGGCCGTCGACTGGATGGAAAAGGTCACGGACGAACAATACCTAGACTAAAAGAGAATGCCGGGGACCCAACGGGCGCCCGGCATCCACACTCGTCCTTCACCGTCTTCAGCGCTCACGTTGACGTCTGAGCCTCAGTGAGCCCGGCGTCACGAAACTACTTGTCGTAGTCTTCGTCGGTGACGTGCTCAAGCCAATCGACAACCTTGCCATCCAAGTGCTCCTGAATGGCAATATGGGTCATGGCCGTCGTGGGCGACGCGCCGTGCCAGTGTTTTTCGCCGGGCTCGAACCAGACGACATCGCCCGGCCGAATCTCTTCGATTTCACCACCTTCGCGCTGCACACGACCAAATCCTGCGGTGACAATGAGCGTCTGGCCTAGCGGATGCGTATGCCAGGCAGTACGTGCGCCCGGCTCGAAAGTGACGGTGCCGGCAGCGCCGCGACGTGCATCGTTTGCTGCGTAAAGCGGATCGATCCGGACCGTCCCGGTAAACCAGTCCACTGGTCCTTTCGCAGACGGCTGCGATCCATTCTTCTGAATTTTCATCTGGTACTCCTTGGCAATTTTTTGACGCGCCACGTCATCCTATCGGCGGAGCCGGATGGTTGATGCAACGCTGAAGAATCCTGGTTTTCCGTATGTCTCAGGCGGCGGCTCACTTGGAACCGCCGCCTGACCACGTCACGCAACCTCGGGGAGCCCACCGATCAGCTTGTCGAGAGTGACCGGATAGTGCCGCGCACGCACGCCCGTCGCATTGTAGATGGCGTTGGCGATGGCGGCGGAAACGCCGCAGAGGCCCAGTTCGCCGATGCCCTTTGCCTTCATCGGCGATGACATCGGGTCGGTTTCGTCCATGAAGATCACTTCCTGGTGCGGAATATCCGCATGCACGGGCACTTCGTAACCGGCGAGATCATGGTTGACGAATAAGCCGCGGCGGGTGTCCACCGCCAGTTCCTCCGTCAGCGCACCGCCGACACCCATGGTCATCGCACCGATCACCTGGCTGCGTGCGGTGATAGGGTTGAGGATGCGGCCAGCAGCGCAAACTGCAAGCATGCGCCGGATGCGGGTCTCCCCGGTCGCTACGTCCACGCCGACTTCCACGAAATGCGCGCCGAAGGTCGACTGCTGGTGCGTTTCTGTGAGGTTCCCCCACTGCATGGTGTCCTCTCCCACCAAACCTTCAGGCCCTGCGGATCCGGCCAGTGGAACCGAGCGGTTGCCGGAGCGCACCTGGCCGCCCTCGAACACCGCATCTTCGGAATTGAAACCCAGCTTCTGGGTAATCGCTTCCCGAAGCTTGACGCATGCGGCGTATACACCTGACGTTGACGAATTGGCACCGAACTGCCCGCCTGAACCGGCCGATACGGGGAAGCGCGAGTCGCCCAGTTGGACCGCAACCTTGTCCATGGTGACACCCATCATCTCGGCGGCCGTCTGGGCGATGATCGTGTAGCTGCCCGTTCCAATATCGGTCATGTCGGTTTCGACAGTGACTATCCCTTCGTTGTCCAGGCGTACCCTTGCGCCCGACGGCAGTACCATGTTGTTGCGAAATGCGGCGGCGACGCCTGTGCCTATCAGCCAGTTGCCCTCGCGCCGTGTGCCGGGTTTGCCGCGGCCGTTCCAACCGAATGTCTCGGCACCCAGCTTGAGGCAGCCGTTCAGGTCGCGGTGCGAGAATGGGCGTTCCGGCTTTTCCGGATCGACCTGCGTGTCGTTGATGATCCGGAACTCGACCGGGTCGAGCCCAAGCTTTTCCGCCATCTCGTCCATTGCAATTTCGAGCGCCATCAAGCCCGGCGCCTCGCCGGGAGCGCGCATGGCATTGCCTTCCGGAAGATCGAGCGTTGCAAGCCGCATCGCCGTCATGCGGTTTTCGCCGGCATAGAGCAACCGTGTCTGCAGCGTAGCCGCTTCCAACTGACCACCGGGCTGGTCACCCGACCAGCTTTCGTGACCAATTGCCGTGATCTTGCCATCCGCCTGAGCGCCGATCCGGATGCGTTGGGAAGTCGCCGGACGGTGAGTTGTGTTGTTGGCGATGAAAGGTCGTGGCAACGCGACTTTCACAGGTCGCTTGGCGGCCTTCGCACCGAAAGCCGCAAGGACCGCATCGACGCGCAGAAACAGCTTGCCGCCAAAGCCGCCGCCGATGAAGGGCGACATCAGATGGATCTTCTCCTTGTCGACGCCAAGCGTCGTTGCAAGATCGGACCTCCACCAGTCGATCATCTGGCTGGATGTCCAGAGAGTCAGTTCGTCACCGTCCCACGCGGCGATCGAAGCATTTGGCTCCATCATCGAATGGGACTGGTCTGGTGTCTCATAGGTTTCTTCCAGGGTTACGGCAGCATCCCGGAAGGCGGCATCAAAATCGCCAACGGCGCTGTCAGTTGGCGCGCCGCCGGCATCTTTAGGCTTGACCGCATCCTTGACGGCCGCCGAAAGATTGAACACGCCCTCCTCGGCCGTATAATCGACCTTTACGAGAGCAGCGGCAGCACGCGCCTGCTCAAAGGTTTCGGCTACCACCACCGCGACCGCTTGATGATAATGCTGGATTTTGCTGCCGCCGAAGAGGTTGGCAGTGTTGAACTTGCCCTTTCCTCGTTCACCGACGTCCAGTGTCGTGACAACGGCGATAACGCCTGGAGACTTCTTGGCGGCTGCGACGTCTATCCCGTTGATTTGCCCCTTGGCGATGGCAGCACCGACCGGATAGCCATAAGCATAGGGCGTGTTCTGATCGTGCCATTCATAGGCATACATTGCACGGCCGGTGGTCTTCAACTGGCCATCGATGCGCTGGATCGGCTGGCCCACGACCTTGAGCTGATCGATAGGATTGGTGGTTGCTGGTGTGTCGAACTGCATGGCTCAGCCCCTCGCTTCGGCGATCACGGCACCGAGCGTGCGCTCGACGAGATCGACCTTGAATCGGTTCTGCTCGGTCGGACGGGCATCCGCGAGAAGAATGGATGCCGTGGCGCGTGCGCCCTTTGGCAATTCGGCCTCTGCCTCTTCGACGCGCCAAGGTTTGTGAGCAACGCCACCCACAGCGACGCGACCCTTGCCGTCCGGCTGGATGACGGCAGCAATCGAGATCAGTGCGAAGGCGTAGGATGCACGGTCGCGAACCTTGCGGTAGATCTGCTTGCCGCCGATCGGAGCCGGCAGCACGACGGCGGTAATGAACTCGCCCTGCTCCAACACCGTCTCGATATGCGGCGTGTCGCCCAGAAACCGGTGGAAGTCCGCCATCGGGATCGAGCGCTTGCTGCCGTCCGGCTTCACCGTTTTGACCTCGGCATCGAGCGCCCGCATGGCAATCGCCATATCGCTCGGATGCGTGGCGATGCAGGCATCGCTGACGCCAACCACGGCATTCTGGCGGGAATAGCCGCCGATCGCCGAACAGCCACTGCCCGGCGTCCGCTTGTTGCACGGCTGGTTGGTGTCGTAGAAATAGGGACAGCGCGTCCGCTGCAATAGGTTGCCGGATGTGGTCGCCTTGTTGCGCAACTGCCCGGAAGCACCTGCCAGAAGCGCGCGCGACAGCAAGCCGTAGTCTCTACGCACAATCTCATGCGAGGCCAGATCGGTATTGCGAACCATCGCGCCGATCCGCAGGCCCCCGTCCGGGGTCGCCTCGATCGTGTCGAGCCCAAGGCCGTTCACGTCGATCAGATGGGTCGGCGTCTCGATCTCCAGCTTCATCAGGTCGAGCAGATTGGTGCCGCCCGCGATAAACTTGGCATCCCGGTTGCCGGCAGCCGTCTTAGCCGCAGCTTCGACCGAGGCGGCCCGTTCATAGGTAAAGGCTCTCATGCTTCGATCCCCGCAACTTCGGATATGGCGTCGAGAATATTGGAATAGGCGCCGCATCGACAGATGTTGCCGCTCATGCGTTCCCGAACCTCGTGGGCCGTCATCTGTGCCTGAGCCGTCAGGTCGCCGGTCACATGGCTCGGGATATTCGCCTTGATCTCTTCGATCACGGCGATGGAGGAACAGATCTGCCCAGGCGTGCAATAACCGCACTGGAAGCCGTCGTGCTTGACGAAAGCGGCCTGCATCGGGTGCAGGTTGCCGGGTTCGCCGAGACCCTCGATCGTGGTGACCTGGTCGCCATCATGCATGACTGCAAGCGACAGGCAGGAATTGACGCGGCGGCCGTCCACCATCACCGTGCAGGCACCGCACTGACCATGGTCGCAGCCCTTTTTCGTGCCTGTCAGGTGAAGATGCTCGCGCAGGGCATCAAGCAGCGTGGTGCGGTTGTCGATATCGAGTTCGCGCCTCTCGCCGTTGACGGTGAAGGATAGTTTCGTTGTAAGGTTCATGGCTTGCCCCGCGGGCTGTGCTGCCGCTTTGCCGGCAACTCCGGTCACCGCGACAGTCGCGGCTGACGAGACAAGTAAATTCCTTCGGGATATTTCCAGTTGGATTGGGTTTTGCATATCCGGCTCCACTTCCTTCTTCGGTGTTGTCGAGCGCGGGTAGACCGCACCATGCTTAAGGATAGTGGCGGGGATACAAAATGATTAGGTGGCATTCATCGCTTGGACATATCGATCCTGAACATCAATCAATTGGATCGGTTCTTCAGCCGCGGAGGATAGCTCGCAAGCCAGTGATCGACAGGGCTACCGGAGTTTGGGCAATTTTGCTTAAAGCTGCTGGGCAGTCGGTCGGAAAATAATCTCGTTCACATCGACCTCCTCCGGCTGACTGATTACAAAAGCCGCTATACGCGCATAGCTATCTGCGGAGATGCCGATTTCGTTGACGTAGTCGCTATTCGCCGTCTTGACCGTCTCGTCAGAGATCTTGTCAAGCAACTCGGTCTTGACTGCTCCCGGGCTTAAAATTGTCGTGCGGATGTTATAGTCCTTCACCTCTTGGCGAAGACCTTCGCAGATTGCCCGGACGGCAAACTTCGTCCCCGAGTAGACAGATGAGGCTGGGAACACCAGATGACCTGCTACCGAGGCCGTCGTGATAATATGGCCAGACTTCTGCGCCTTCATATGAGGTAGAGCCGCGGCGATCCCATAGAGGACGCCCTTGATGTTGACGTCGATCATTCGGTCCCATTCCTCGACTTTAAGCGCTTCGAGGGCGGAAAGGGGCATAATGCCGGCGTTGTTGATCAGAACATCAATGCGACCGAAAGCCTTGACTGAAGCATCGAGAAGGGTGGCGACATCTGTGCGGTTAGTAACATCCGTCGCGACAGCCAACGCTTGGCCTCCGGCAGCCTCGATGTCGCTCACTAGAGCTCCAAGACGTTCTACTCGACGGGCGCCAAGCACGACTTTCGCGCCATGACCTGCGAGGTGACGAGCCGTTGCCTCTCCGATCCCGCTGGAAGCGCCTGTGATGACTACGACTTTGTTTTCAATATTAAGGGTCATGTATCTTCTCCGAGAGCTTGAGGCGGTGGATCGCCGGATGGAGTTTAATAATCGTGCCGCGAATAGAGGAACGTAACCCATCTACATGGGGCCTCGAAGACACGTTTGAGGGCTCGGGTTCCGACGCACCTAAAGTGTAGTAACAACGGTCAGTCTTGGCTTTTGATTGCATGCAGACGGTGCGTTGCCGAATGCCATTAGGCGGCGCAATTCTGGATATGCGCTACCCACCCTATGCTGGAAACAAGTGCAAGCACGCAGTAGGCGCACGATTGGAAGCCTGAAAATTTCATGGTGTTCTCCTTTACATTGAATGGGTCGTTTTACACCGGATCCCCCAACGGGATTAGGTCATCCATTCCGCATACGGTTATGTGCAATTTGGACCAATCGTTAGGTTTGCGTGAACGGAATCGAACCGCTGACCCGTTGTTACTAAGCGCCAATGGGAGTCATGGCTCCGCATTTCAGTCGCGGTCGTGTTTCGGCCCCATCGCTGCAACGATGGACCGATCCATGTCTTCGTGAACCGTCAGTGTCCCCCCACCTTTGCGTTGGAGGTGCGTGCACCCGGAGTAAATCCGCGCGCCCGTCCGGACCAGGCGATCAAAAGGGCGATGATCAGCAAAACGGTCAGCGCCCATGGAAACGCCGTTGGGCCATAGGCATCCAAAAGAACACCGCCCAGGATACCGCCACCTGCGATTGCACCATTCCAGGCGACTACGTTCATCGAAAGAGCAACGTCTGCACCATCACCCGCGGTGTCTGCCAGGGCGGTTTGCAAGAGCGTTGCGGCGCCGCCGAATGTCAGGCCCCAAATGGCAACGCCACCATATATCAACCAAGACGACATCGAAACGATCCCGAAGAGCAGCGATACCAGCCCGAAAGCGGCCAGACTGGTCAGCACGGTCGCTCGCAGGAGACGGTCGACCAGCTTTCCCGCCAACCAGATACCGACGAGCGCGGCCAATCCAAATACAAGGAGAACAAGGTCGACCCGATCCTGGAGCCCGGCCGACTGAACGAAGGGTGCGATATAGGTGTAGAGAATGTTGTGCGCGAGCATCCATGCAACGACAACGGAAAGGACCGGTCGAACGCCTGGGGTTGAAAATACCCGAAGCAGGGGCAGTCGATCGCCCTTCTTCTGGCCTGGATAGTCCGGCACTTTCATTATGACCCAGCCGATCAGGATCAATGTCAATATCGACATGATCCAAAAGGCGGTTCGCCAGCCGACCTGCGCACCAAGCCATGTCCCCATCGGCACGCCAAGCGACAGCGCGATCGGCGTTCCTACCATAGCGATCGCCATCGCCTTCCCCTGTTGATGTGCAGGGACCATGCGTCGTGCATAGCCTGCCAAAAGGCTCCAGGCCAAACCAGCGGCAACGCCAGCAAAGAAACGTGCGACTAAGGTAAGCGTGTAGTTGGACGAAATCGCAGTCACAGTGTTGAAGATCAGAAACCCAATGATGGTGGACAGCAGGACTGTCCTGCGCCGCCAACTGCTTGTGGCAATGGTCAAAGGAATCGCCGCGAGCAGCGAACCGAGGGCGTAGACAGTCACCATCTGGCCAGCAAGGGATGGAGAAACGCCCAAACCCTCAGTGATTTGCGGCAGTAGCCCCGCGGGAAGCGTCTCTGTGAGAATGCAGATAAAGCCAGTCATCGCCAACGCGAGTAAGCCAGCAACGGGCAATCGTTCGGTATCATTTTCAAGTTCGGTAGTTTTCATTGATTTCATGAACCTCAATATATGGATCGGACGATCCAGATATCGACATCAAGCACCCTTGGCAAGATATTCTGGATCGAATAGTACAGAATAAATCACGGAGGCACGATATGGCTCGAACTGGGCGGCCAAGGGCGTTTGACAGAGACAAGGCACTGGATGCCGCGATGATCCTATTCTGGGAGCAGGGCTATGAGCCGACCTCTCTCAATCAACTGAAAGCCGCGATGGGAGACATTTCTCCGGCAAGTTTTTATGCGGCTTTCGGCTCTAAGGAAGCCCTCTTCGACGAGGTCGTTCTGCGCTATCAGTCCTCCTACGGCCGGGTAACCGCAAGCCTGAAGGATGAGTCTTTGCCACCACGCGAGGCTGTCGAGACGGCTCTGAGGCTTTCAGCAACGATGCAAACCGACAAGACGCACCCGCCAGGATGCTTAATAATCCTGGGGGCCAACAACTGTGCGCCCGAAAATCGTCACGTAGATGATGTGCTCGCAGCCGACCGGATGCGAAATCGTGCGGGCATCGAAAACTGCATCAGGCGTGCAGTTGATGCGGGAGAACTTGTCGGCACCACGAATGTTCGGGCGCTGGCGAGCCTGTTTCATACCTTCTTGATGGGAATCGCATTTGAAGCACGGGACGGTGCTGATGGCGGCGATCTCAACGAAGCCGTCACGGCACTGATGCAGATATGGGATTTGCACATGGCGACGTGAGGGTCGCCTGGGCAAGGGGCGGTACTGGATGACTGCTTCGGGGCGACTGCAGACCAATTGTGTTTAGCTAAGCTCTTGAACCAATTCGAACCAACTACCCGTTTGAGAGTTGGTCGTCGATCGAAAATCCCGCCAGAGCGGATTATTGCGTAGTGTCAGGCCGGTGGCTGTCGTGCTGGATGACGATTTGGCCTTCGGTCGTTTGTCTCAGCACATTATTTCGCGTTGCCATAACGGCAATCATTGAGCCTAAACACAGCACTTTCAAGCAACCCCTATGTCTGGGATAGTACCGGCTCGTACCCTCCCATGCAGGCTGATATTATGGCTTATCTCATCACGGAACCCTGCATCGATATCAAGGATGGCGCCTGTACTGCCGCCTGCCCGGTAGATTGCATCTACGAAGGCGGCCGCATGTTCTATATCCACCCAGATGAATGCATCAATTGCGGTCTCTGTCTTTCCATTTGCCCAGTCGACGCCATCGCCTATGACGAAGAGGCGACGGCGGCACAGCAGGCATTCATTCAGGTCAATCGGGATTATTTCAGCGCCGAGGTTACCGGTCTGGGCTCGCCCGGTGGATGGGACAAGGACCGGACAACCACAAAGGATCATCCATTGGTTTCAGCAAAATCTGTGGGGCAGCATTAGGCTTTGGTCCAGCTTTCGTAATACGCGCGTGTCGCTTCCGCGAGTTTTTCGCAGCGCTGCCTCTCGACGGCGAGGCGGGGCAGATCGGCCTTCGCCTGAGCCAGCAATTCCGCCCGGGCTGTATCGAAATCCACAGTCAGCAATTGGCCATCGCGCAGGATCGGGCGCCCGGCAACGTACAGCCCGCGCACATGCGCCGCAGTCATCCGCGAAAGAAGAACCTCCGCCTCGTCCAGATCATCGAACAGGCTGTCCTCAGTGAGAGCATGGTAGTTCACCACCGTGAGATCCTCCCCGGTCGGCGCATTGATGACATGCGCACCTGTGCCGATCGCGGCGTCGAAAACCGCAGCAGCCGTAAAGCTGCGTCGCAATGCGCGACCACCCTGCAGAAGATGGAGAAGCCGCATCTCGCGCCAGAGATCCTGATCGTCATCCATTGCGCCGCCATCAAGTCCTACGCCGAACCGCAGGCCGCGCGCGGCGGCGGCAGCGAGTGGCGCAATTCCGGATCGCAGGCGCAGATTGGCTGACGGATTGGAGACCAGCTGGACACCGCGATCCATGAGCAGTTCGTATTCGTGAGGTCGCAGGTGCACACCATGGGCCACGGCCAGCCGTGGGGATAGAAATCCTATCTCGTCGAGAAAGGACACCACGCCCTGCGGAAAGCGCCGGTCCAGCCACAGCCGTTGCCGCGGACTCTCCAGCAGATGCATGTGGATCCGTTTGCCGGTCGATAGGGACGCCGCAGCAATCGCCTCCAGTAGGGCGTCAGAGCACCATTGCGGCCCAATCGGTCCATATTGGACATCGACGAGAGGACTGTCGTTTGCGGCAGCGACCGCCTCGACCGCTGCGATCTGGACATCTACCGGAGCGTATCGCGGCGATGTTGCAGACAAGGCCCGCCAATCCTCCGGCGCCAAAAACGGCTCTAGCCTTTCCGGACCACCGTCATAGGCCCAGGCATCGTGGTCGACAAGCGGACACGATAGGGCCAGCCGGATTCCGACCTCGCCGGCAGCCCGGATGACGGCACCTGCTTCGTCGACAAGACTATCGATATTGAGCGAGTTGTGACAATGCATCGTCGCCCCGACGCCGGTCCTCGCCAGGCGGGAAAATGCGACAAGTGCCTCCAGATAAGGATCGGTTCGAGGCCGCAACCGCATCCCGGGAATCCAGACCTCCAACGCCTCGTCGAGCAAGCCGAAATCCAGCGTCCGGATGCCATATCCATGATCATGGGCATTCACAGGTGACGCGAGGATAAGGTCACCGGCCTTAAGCGGGATACCTGCGGCAACCGCCGGCAGTGCGGCTCGGGCAACTTCACCGCGCAAGGCTTTCTGGTGGCCAGGCCGCTCGAGATAACGGATTTCACCGCGTGGTTCCGTCATCGCTGGATTGCCTTTTTAATCTGATGGCTGAATTTCTTCAGGTCATGGCTCATGGCCTCGACCACCGCCTCGGTGGCATGGGTCAGTTGCCGGTATTTCGGCACAAAGATGCCGACTTCCAAATTCTGTAGCTTGGATTCGGCAATCGGCAGAGCAACGACGTCACCCGCCTTCAGTTCTTCCAGAAGACCAAGGGGCGTGAAGAAAGCGACACCTTCGCCGGACAGAATGAGCGGCTTAAGCATCATCTGGTGGTTTGTCGCAACGAAGGTTCGGCCAACCCGATCAAGTGCGGCGAGCTCGATGGAAATCATCGAACTCATCACTTCGTTATCAAGCTGTAACAACAGCTTGAACTGGGCGCATTCCTGCAATGTCGCGCTTTTCTGCCGGGCGAGCGGATGATGCCTGGCAACAATCACCATCAGCGGCATCCGAACGCCGCAGACGAGCTTGATATCGTGTGGTCTGGCTAGATCGAAATTGAAACCGACGTCGCAATCGCCATCGGCGACATAATGGAAGATGTTGTTGAAGTTGTCGGCACGAATGCGGAAGTCGACCGCCGGGTGTTTGTGATGAAAACCGCTCACGAATTCCGGCAGGAACTGCACAGTCAGGCTATCGAGGCAGGCGATATGGACCCGTCCGGCCTTCTTGCCCTGCAGATCGCCAAGGTCCGATTTCATGAGATCGTAGTGATGCATCGTCTCACGCGCATGGCGCAGCACGATCTTGCCCGCAGAGGTGAGCCTCAACCCGTCAGAGAACCGCTCGAACAGCGGCGCACCCAGCTCTTCTTCCAGCTTCTTGATCTGGCGGCTCAGCGCCGATGTGGCG
>Ga0265798_10008842_pt1 | contig 12743 bp, 7 predicted proteins | sample P3T30metagenome_FD_192430 | JGI IMG/M metagenome (GOLD analysis project Ga0265798, IMG submission 192430) | Plant litter microbial communities from East Loma Ridge, Irvine, California - P3 T30 | ecosystem: Environmental > Terrestrial > Plant litter > Unclassified | place: USA: California...
CGACGTTGACCCGCATCAAATAGCGTATAATTGTTGCTCTAACGATCACGCCGGCTTAGCTCATTTGGTAGAGCAGTTGATTTGTAATCATCAGGTGGCCAGTTCGAAACCGGCAGCCGGCACCAATAAAATCAAGCACTTAGCCCAGCCTATATGGCTGGGCTTTTTGCTTTCTGTGCCCTATGTAAGCACTGTGTAACCCATCTATGACGACGACTCAATTGGTCGCCCGCGTTGTACCGATACCGGCGCGGGCCTGACACATCTAAAAAGTGAATTGCGCTGGGTTTCGTGGAGTCTTTATTGTTTGAGAGAATGGAGTTACGAAGAAGCAGACGAAATATTTCCTCAAGGTCATCGAGCGTTGTGCGCAAGGTCAGCAAAGTCGGTAGCCAGTCCGAGTCGCAATGGCCGGCGATCACGTCTTGATCGCCGCGTCGATCGGCTGCACGCCCGGTACGCTGCGTCACTGCATACCCCAGCAGGAGCGTGATACAGGCCAGCGGCGTGGCGCATTATGCGCAAAGCTGGCCTGCGTGGAGTTATGCGAGACAGAGTCGTGCGCACGACGGTTGCCGATGCGAAGGCAGCGTGCCCGCTCGATCGGGTCAATTGCAAGTTCAAGGCGCAGCGGCCGAACTAGCCGTGGGTCAGCGATTTCACGTACGTCTCGACTTGGCAGGCTTCGTGTACGTTGCCTTCGTTATCGAGGTTTTCGCCAGGCGAATTGTCGGCTGGTGGGTCAGCAGCTCGATGCAGACCGACTTCGTGCTCAATGCGCTGAAGCAGGCGCTGTACGCTCGTCAGCCCGAACGGAACGAGTTTGCCACCATAGCGACCGCGGCGCGCACTACGTATCGATAAAGTACAACGAGCGCTTGGCAGAAGCTGGTATCGAACCGTCTGTAGGTAGCAAGGGCGACAAGTTACGATGATGCCCTTGCTGAGACGATCAACGGGCTCTACAAAGCCGAGCTGATCCATCGCCAGCCTCCCTGGAAAACGCGTGAGGCCGTCGAACTGACCACGCTGGAATGGGTGTCGTGGTTTAACCACTATTGCCCGCTGGAACCGCTCGGCTATGCCGCCAGTGGAGGCTGAGGCAAGCTATTTCAAGCAACTGAGCAGTGAGGCCATCGCGGCCTGACTCACACTAACCGGCATCCAATAAACCCGGGGCGGTTACTTGAGAGCTTTTCCAATAATGCCCACGAGCACTGGCTACCCAGACGCCTGAGCACCATTTCTTCTGCCCCAACGACAACACGAAAGCGCCGGCTGCGCGGCGACTTGATGTCGTTCGAGCGATCCAGTTCGACGTCTACGAGATCGTGCTGCGAGTCATGGACGGACAGGATCGAGAGTGCTTTACCGACCGTTGCCACCACCTGCGTGATCGCTTCATCCTGGTGTGCTTCGAGAGACGGGCTTACATGCGACAGAGCTGGGCGGTGCGAAAAGAGATTGGTTTATTGAAATAGGAAATTCGTTTTTCTCTGCTCCCATTGCTGTCATCTCCCCGGCCTCTTCCTTCGCTGTGCACAGGCGCCGGCCGCTATCGCGAACTCGAGGTGCTCGAACCCCTGCGCGACTACTTGCGTATCACGCGTGGCACACGCCGTCCGCTAGGGGACAGTTTCATTTCAACAAGCTGCCGAGCGGGCGTCTTGGAATAACTGACATGAATAGGACGGTCTTTTCCATACACATAGACGCGGTCAACGTTTGTGTTTTCAAACACCCAGATCGCAACTTCCTCCATATCCTCGTCCTCCACAAGAAAATCGCAGGCTGCACCGAGTCGCTCGCAGATCGGCTTGCCACTCTTCTTGAGTTCGTGGCCCGCATGTTGGTCGAGCTCGGGTGCAATCCGCCCACAGATTTCGCTAGCCAGTTCTCGGGAGCAAAACCCGTAGGTGAGTTGGATCATGCCGTAGTACTCAACGACTGGATCGATGACGCACTTCGCCAACTCGTACAGAGCCGTATAGGTATCAGGTTGTTGCGGACGATTCGCAAGGCCGGTTCGTTCTTGGGTTTCACCACATTCGAGGAAGTGTCGATACGTAAAATTGACGCCGCACCGCGCGTGTAGGTCGGGAATTTGACTACTGCGTCGGAGCTCAAAGCCGACAATTTCCCACCGCGCGTTGGTGAGGACTTGATGGAATGCTGTTTCAGAGGGGCCGTAACCGGACAGGTCGTGCAAGCCAAGCTGCTCAACGGCGGTCTCGAACGCGACCTGCTCAGCGAAATGAGGGAACTCTTCATTGATAAACCGCGACTTGTAGTAGAGCAGCGTGGGCAAATATTCCTCACCGTAGGTGAACAAGTCAAGGTCTTGGTCACGCAAGTTGACCTTGATACGTTGAACCAAGCGCGGCAACGGCCTTGTCTCGAAATCCTCAAATTTTAGTAATGTTATTTTGCCTGAGCGGATGTGAATCTTAATCAGATCAAAATCCGACATATCGCCACACAGCAGGGTTGCACATGCGACATACACCCGCAACAAGGTCGGTAATCGTTCAAGCAAGCTGAAGTGCACTTGGAGCGACTGCCCCTCTTCTAGCCACCCGTATCCCTTCTCGGCAGCTTCACGACAAGCGGCATCGATGTCGGCCAGGTTGCCAACCTTGAACAGCACGGCGCGCGCGCTGGCCTGCCAAGTATTAAATTCGCCGAAGAAGGCACGGATGTCCGCTTTCAACCCAGGGTCAAATTGGCGATACGCCGCCCGTTTCTCAAACTGCTGTCGTGCCCCAAACACTAACAAATCAGCTGTCCGCTGCGCGCGTGCGAGTTCAAGTTCAGGTTCTGGAGACTTAGCGAGCAAGATGTGGATGGCTTTTGACCATGAGCCGATGGATTGCTCAATCCGATCACGAAGATCGATATCGACCTCGTCCTTACCCGGCGGCCTGCCAAGCTCTAGAGCACGTAGCCATAGCTGGTGAAACGCTTCTTCATTGGCCAAAAACAACTGCGTCGCGCACTCAACAACTGGCCCCGGTGTTCGCAGCACTTTCGGCTCGCGGGATGTTTTCGCGTGATCGGCGGACTTCACCTGACGCGCGTAAAACCAACCTTGCGATAGCGCCGGACCTGACCGTTGGCCGTACCGTGCCGCTAAAAAACGCTGTTCAAGCTCCTTATCGCGGAATACGAAAAAGACGCCGGGCACGACCGCAATCGCACTTTCGTCGAGTGTTTGTTCAATGAAATCGCGCAGTTGAGCTTGTGAAAAATATTTTTGAAAAGTATTCCGAGACGACAGATATCCGTCACAGTAGGGCCGACCGTCCGGCGGCATCTGACTGGTCAACATCGCAGCGACGGATAGCACGCCGTCCGTTAACGCATAAGCTCTACGCAACGCTGCCACTCGTTCATCAATGTCTTCAATGACATTGATGACAAAGCCTAAGTTGACGACCTGTGCGTTCTGCCTGCGAGCGTCATTCGCATAGTGTGGATCCCATCCCAATGCCTGAATGCCATTTGTACACAGATTTCGAACGTCGTCGCCCTTGCCACATCCATAATCAAATACTGTGCTGTTGGAGTGAATGAGCCCATGCCGAAGGAGCGCTTGAACTGGCGCAGAAAAGTTCGCTCGCGACAGTGCAGTCAAATGGCGACGGATACTCTTCCCTGGCTCATCGAGAACTATCGGCGCTTCGTCCGCAACAGTAACGACATTCGCAATCGGTACAAACTCGCGATTGACAAGTGCGTAGCCGCGCTCACCGATCAGTGCCTCCCACTGCGCGCGGAAACCGATGCGGTTTGTCTCTTTGAATAAGCCGAGCGCTTCGGCGCTCTGAGTAGTCGCCCGGTATTCTTCTTGCCCTGGATGGGATAGGGGTAACAACAGCTCCTTGCGATGAAGGATAGGGGGATTGCGGGATTCTTCGTAAGTACGGTACACCACCGTACCTCGCAGTAAGGACACGCGCCAACTCCGGCCCAGGCGAGGAAACGGGTCCTCGAAAAAATCACGGTAATAGAGAAGCGATAGCTCATCCTCTTCGTTGCTTAACTTGACAACGTTGAAGTCTGCGTCTGGGCGTAATCCGGTAAGATCTACGGCTCGGTCGACGACTTGCCGCCATAGATCTGGCAAAAGCGACAGCGCGGACGTGTGAAGGTATAGGTGTCCTCCAACAAACTTCCCGCATTCAAGATCACTTAATAGTTCGTTCGTCATGTGCTCGTTCGGGGTTGCCATCTCGTGCCATTCGCGCCATCGTAGAGCCGACGATCTGCCAACGCGCGAGGCAAATACGGCATAGCGAGTCTGTACGGCGTTGCCCTGGCTGGCTTGACTCATGCGAATGGTAACGCGAGACCCGAAAATACTCATCGTTTTTGACGAAAACAGAGGTGATCACCACATACCGAGTGCATTCGCGGTTCCTCACATCTTGAAGCTTAAGAGACGGTTTAAAAACTCAGCGGAAACGGATTCGGTGCAATAAGGATGAGCCGAGCGCGAGGTACCTCATGGCTTCAGATACGTCGAGGCGCTGCTCGTAATCACGCACCAGACGGCGGTAGCGGATGAGCCATGCAAACCTACGTTCGACGACCCAGCGCCGCGGTTGTACTTGAAAGCTCGTCTGGCCCTATAAGCCCCGCACAACTTCGATGGTAAAGTCGAGATAAGCGGCTTTGTCGAGCAGCGTACGCCGGTCGTAGGCAGCATCACCAAACAGATGCTTAATCCATGGTCACCGTTCAGCCAAGGCATCGAGCACCAGCTGGGCGCCAGTCGAATCAGCGACGTCGGCCGGTGTCAGGTTTACCGCCAACAGTCGCCCGTCCGTATCAACCGCGATATGCCGTTTGCGTCGGCTGATCTTCTTGTGTGCGTCATAGCCGCGCTCATGTACACCCGGTGCCTTGACCGATTGGCTATCGACAATGCCAGCCGAGGGAACAACCTCACGCTGCTCGCACATTCGGTCAAGCATCAGCGCCAGATCGTGAATCGTTCTGAACAGGAAGCGTCGCGTCAAACGGCGAAACCAGTAGTACACCGTTTGATATGGAGGAAAATCGTTGGGCAGCATGCGCCATTCGCAGCCAGAACGGACCAGGTAACGCAGTGCGTTGATTACCTGGCGAAGTTCTGTCTTACGCGGCCGTCCAGTACGCGCCACACCCGGCAAAAGCGGCTCAACAAGTTTCCATTCCTTGTCACTGATATCCGTCGGATAGCCGCGCCGTTCCTTGCGCGCCACCTTGTGCCGCGCTCGCTGTTCTGCTGCCCACATGATGTGCTCCCGTCACAGAGAACAAGTTGGACATCACAGTTGCTCATGAGTTTTTAAACCGTCTCTTAACTCTTTGTAACCATCGGTATGCACTCGCTTGCCTTCACACTTCGATAGAAGTTGGCATCAAAGTGCAGGCCTAAAGTACTGACGGCAAGCTGTATGTCTTATCTGCCTTTTTGCTCAGGGTCATCGCACGTGATCCGGTTGAAGAGGCACAGGGATTGAAAATCGTTGTGTCGGTGGTTCGATTCCGCCCCGGGCCACCAAGAACATCGTTCACGCAACGCCCACTCGTGCAAGTGGGCGTTGTCGTTTCCAGAATCCACAGTCCTTGTGTCTGGTCGATTTCCGGTTATACCCAGTTCGAGTATAAGAATCGGTCTTTGCCATCATCTGCATGCGCGCGCAAGGTACGTCATCATCAAGTGGCCATGCCGATGCCATCATATTCCTAAGAACTCAGCCCGAGATTTAATTGGGAAAGTGCGAGACTTATGAGAAAGGTTTCTGGCGCACCAACGAGTATCGCAAGTAACTTATTTCTCCGCCGGAAACGTGGGGCGCCGTTTGATCCGATGTCGATTCTTTGCTTAAGCGCCATTTTTTCCCATAGGACATTGTTCTAATGTTACACTGACTCAGGGAAAAATAATGTGACGGATCATGAAACAAAAAATTTACGACTTTAATACGCCTGATTACGAGGATGAGTTGATCGCCAATAGTCTCAAGCATGGTGGGAAACTGGCGTCTGGGCCAGACAGGCGGTCACTGCTGTATTCGCTCATCTTAGTCATTGCTGCGCTCGCAAGCCTACTCGTGGTGATTGGGATAGTGAAGGATATAACGCTCGGCTCGCATCCGCTGCAGACATTTTTTTCAGTAATCGGAGCTTTAACCCTCTATCCTTTGTTTTTCTCAATCCGTGGTGGTTACACGCTGACCGAAGTGTACGTCAACTTCCGTAATGAATTGCGGACCGTTTGGCGGATGTTCGTTTGGACGCGGCTTCTATCCTTGGCGGCATTTTTCTCGGCCCTCACGTTTACATTGGTCCGCATACCGGCTAGATACCTGCCCTTAAGCGACGCGACCGCCATTTTTATCACCGCCTTTCTCGGCTTATTCTTTTTCGATATGGCTGGCGCATTGGCTTGGTTACTTCATCTAATGGACGGACAGAACTGGAATAATATTCTGCAGTCTTCAGTAGCTTTCCTATCATTAGATGGTTTTCTCAATTTTTTACGTTGCTTCGCTAAAATGCCGCCGGTCGTGGCATTCGCTGCAGCGATCGCCACCCTCGTAGTTTGGCTAGCGATGCACGTAATTCTGCTGACGGTGATGGCCTGGGGCGTTACCGTGGTTGTCCTTTTTATGACAGCTCTTTTTGCTAAGAAAATTGAACGTATTTACGAGCCGAGCTCACTACCCTTCACTCATCTTTCGGACCTGCACCTTACCGCGCATGGACTTGAAAGCATCGAACTGGGCGGAGTGCCTAATGCCACGGTTATCGAAATGATTGTCGAGTGTTTCCACACTCCTCCATTACCAGTCGCCATCACCGGTGATATCACCGACTCGGGAAGTCGACAAGAGTGGCAAAGCTTCTTGGAAGCGGTCCAGTCCGCTCGACAATTGGAAAGCAGTGTACCCATTCTTCTGGCACCGGGGAATCATGATCTCTTCCCCTACGCCAGAAGCTTTCGGCCGATGATCTCCAGTTTGCCATTGACGTCTCGCCTGGCTCGACTCAGAAAAATTCGCTACTTACAAGCAGTTCTAGATACTTGTCCTGAGATGCTGATCTCGCATGATGATGGCATGACGCAACCACTCGGCAGCTGGTTGCAGCAACATCAGACTGTCATCGACTCAGTCGTTTTTTCTCACGTCTTGGCAGAGCTTAGTGCAATCGACCGCCTATGGGATAGTTGTTTTCCTATGTACTGCAAGGTAGACCAAACAACGTACGTGTCCTTGGATACGAACCGACCCCATTCAAATTTCTGGACGTCGGCTTTCGGCCAAGTTAACTCTGGCCAAAGAAAACGATTAGCGTTCTTGCTAAACACATTGCACCGCGAGCCCGACATGAAAATCGTCGTGCTGGGACATCACCATATTTATGTACCGCAGCAAAGCGTCCGCAAGGATTGGCGACTGAAGCATCTGGAAATGATTGATGGTCGAAGCCTGAGTCAAATGCTATCAAATTCGGTGGACTGGTACGTGCATGGACACCGCCATTTCGAGTTTTCTTTTAAGTTGGAAAAAATGGTTGTTCTGTCTGCCGCCTCCGCCAAGTTCGGAAGCAACTGACCCATTGTTCTTTGCCGGGCTCTAGGTGTGGACTCGCGGCGGCTACCGACCCGTAGTCCCTTTCAAAATGCCGAGGCCTTTTCAGCTTTTCGCATATCGAACGCTAATTACTTCGTTCAGACTTTGCTGCACAAATCCGGCCGTGCAGCATGGCATTCGGGGCATGGGTAAACTGATGGCATAAGTGCACCGGCCAAACCAAAGTACCGAACGACCAATTGGAAAGAGTACAACGCAGCGCTGAAGGCGCGCGGCTCGCTGCTCATCTGGCTGGGCAAGGATATGCGTTGATCATGCAACGCGCGAGCACATGATTAAAATCGGCTTGGATATCCTAGGACGACCTGATTTAAAGAGTTTGCCCCGGGAAGATCGAATGGTTCTCTATGCCACTTGGCTAAATAAGCAGCGCAATGTTCAAGGTTGGGGTATCGGCGAATTACTAAATTTTTTGTTGTACGGCAGTACCGATGACTAACTGTGGTCCAGGCTATACACTGCCGCAACCAACCCACGGTACATGATTCCCCGTTACAAAATCAGCACCATTGCTGAGTTTGCGGGCTGGGCTCGTCCGGAAGTTGCACTACCACGCAATGGCCGCACCAGCAAAGCCCTTCGTGCCCTTGGTTTTGACGTGAAGGTTTATTAAGTTTGCCAGATTGATTAACGACGAACTTCTATCCTCAGGATTGAAAATGCTTGTGTCGGTGGTTCGATTCCGCCCCGGCCACAAAGAACATCGTTCACGCAACGCCCACTCATGCAAGTGGGCGTTGTCGTTTTCGGAGTTTGAGGTCTTTGTGTCCGGTCCATTTCCGGTCGAAGCGTCAGTTAGGCGACCGAATTGTCCAAACATCCGAGCGTCTTAGTCTGGTCGTTCAGATCGCGGAAGCAGCTCACCGTCCGATGGATCGGCCGAATCGTCCACTCGTCTTTGCTCACAAATTGCTGGCGCACGTTCGGAATTGCGGTCAGTAGATCACATTTTCTTGGGCCCGTCTTTACGTTCCGCGCTCCTACTGGCTCCGGCACCGCCCAACCTCAAACCACCCGTAGGCTTTTGGTAGAAATCCACACGCGGGTGGCGCTTGCGTTTCCGGCACAGTCCCCTTCCGTCGTCAGCCTATGGTAATGAGAATTGCATGCCTGGCAGCCAGACCGGCCCGACGCACATCCGTCACAGGCCAGCTTCCACAAGATCACGCAGCAGGTCGGCGCCCAGCTTGACACGATCTCCGCTGTCGATACCATCTTCCCCCTGAGGCACCGCATACAGGCCATTCTGGTCGATACCCTTTTCCCGGCATATCTGCTCGAACTTCGCCTGCTGGTCGGAAGTGACTGGGGCCGCGTAGATCCGCCATCCGCGCTCCTCGCACTCGATCTGGATACCGCTTCCTTTGAGGGTCATACGTCGGTCTTCCGTCTCGTATCCGATGAAGAGCGGCGGCACCACGGCATGACCGGCGCCGCTCAAGCGCAACATCGCAAGCAGGTAGGGATCATGGTAATAGCTACGCATGACTGTCTTGTCGAGCATGCACATCCGGTAGCCGCTGTTGTGGATGGCATAGCGGCCCGAAGCACCGTCGCGCATCGCCGGGTATTTGACGACGTAATACTGCCAGGACAACTTTTCGCGGTTCTCTGCGAAAAACGCCGTATGAATCTCCTGTATGCAGACATCAAAGTCTTTCTCGGCGCCGTAACGGTCGAGGAGCGCCATGAGCACCGTGACCAGCCGGGACTCGCGCGTTCCCGACAGCAGGTCGCGCCAAGGCTTGTCATTTCGGGGCGCGCCGAAATCTGCCAGCCTATAACCATTCCAACGCGGCTCCTGCCGCGAATAGTCTCCCAGCGCCAACAGTGCGCCGGTCAACTCGGGCCAACGCTGCGCACTGGAGAACAGTGCGTAGAAAGCGCTCACCCGCGATGCGAATCGCTCCGGCTCGGACGGTATGGAATCGAGATCGAACGCCAACAGGCAGCCGCGCAGCAAGCGATGGTCTTCGAGACGGTACAACGCGTCGCGCGTTCCCGCGCCGAGCTGCGCTACGATGAGCAGCTTGTCCTTCTCGTGCGCGACCTGTGCCGGATTGAAGGCATTGACGCCCTGCAGACTTTCGCCAACGATTATGCGTTCGACATCGGCCAGAAGCCGGGGCATATTGGCCTCGCGAATCCAACCGCCAAGCGAAGCTTCTATCAGATTGCGGACAATGCGCAGCTGTCTTGGAAAATCGCCTGCGCCAGTGCGGCTGGCGTGCATTCGATGAAGCACGACCGCGTACATCAGCAGCGTATGCGCATGGCTCCATTCGTCTTTGCCGTAGTAGCGGCAGCATGCGCCGAACAGGTCCACCGGGCTAAATCCAGGGAGCTGCCCCTTGAAGGAATTGAATATCAAGACAGGAGATGCCGGTCCATCCGGCGTCGCCGTGAAATAGGTGTCGAACTTGCTAGCGATGCTTTCCGCCCCAAGTTTTGCCATATCCCACACGTCAAACGCATGGACCAGGAAATCGATGTGCTCGCGTGCCGCACCGTTCTGGTCGCTGAACACCCGGTCGGCCAGTTTTTCCGTCCGCATCCGGGCATCGAACTCCACACCATTCCTCCAGGCGAGCACATCGGTGACGAACCGGAAATAGGCCATGAATTCGTCGTCGATCAGATGATCCGATCCGCGGTACGGCCAAAGGATATCTGCCCAAGCCACGTCCACCTTCTTCGCAAAATCATCCGCCCTGGTCGGATCGAGCGTGTTCAGCACATCCTCGAAGTGCGCCTTGAAGTTTTCGAACACCGTCAGCGGCTTCCCGCGCGAATTCATTTTGATGTAAAGATCATCGGTGAGGCCGTTCGCTTTCATCGGCAGCAGGTGGAAGCTGATTGCCGGGCGCTCGCGATCGGTCAGGCGTTGCCACGCAGCGCGGCACTTTTCCCCGCTCCAGGCAGCCAGGCAGCCGTGTACGGCATCGAGCATGACCAGCATCGACTGAATGGTCGGGTCGCTTCTCCAGGTATGCAGATACCACGCCTGGTCCTCCAGCCAGGTCGAGATGCTGGACTCCCCTTCCGGAGGCGAAACGCGCACCAGCATCTCGCAGAAATACCTGGCGCCCGGTCGCGTCGCGTAGGTAAAGTTCGCCCAGGGCTCATCTCCTATCCTGACGCCCACTCTCCAGGCAAGATAGCAGTGCAAGAGAAAAAGCGTCGTGAGGCGCTGCTGACCGTCCAGCGGGTAGAACACTGCGCCCTCGACACCGTTCTCCACGTCGCCGAACACGAAATCCAGGCTGATGCGTCCTTCATCCGAGCCGATGGCGGTGCACAGGGCATCAAGAAAGGTTTCGCGGATGCGTTCCGCGCTTTCGCTCGTCCTGCCTTGCGCAAAATCCCGCTGTATCAGCGGAATCTCGATACTGCGAACGTTCAAGCCGTTGATATCGGCGTCGAACAGGCCTGCAAAGGAGACCTCGGCGGACTGTTGGATAGACTTCATCATCGGCTCATCCCAGGAGTAAGGTATGTCCCCAGGGCCGACACGATCGCCTTGTAGTAGCTCTCGCGATCCTGCAAGCCCCAGAAGTGAATTTGTTGCGCATCCGCGCCGGGATAGTATTTCAGGAAGACATTACGGGTGCAGATTGGGATATACGCATCCTTGGCACCTTCCAGGTTACGGTCGATGTCGAGGATCATGCGCCGCTTGACTTCGAACACGGCATTGCTCAGGGCGCTATTGTCGTTCTTGGACAGCAGGGCGAGGTTGCTGATTGCATGCATGCCGTGGCCGAGCTCCGCCCCATCCTGCCCTGGCGCCTCGAAGACGGCGATGACCTGGGCGGACAGTCGCTCGAAGACAGGACCGAAGTTGGTTGCCGTATCGATGGTCTGAAGCGCACTCTCGATCTCGGCCTGCAGGGACTTAGTTGCGGAATCCTGCGCGGGGAGTGCGGCAAGCGCCACGTTGTGGGCGCGCAGCCAGGTCTTCCACTGGTCCACCTTGGTCAGGCTTTGTGCGTTGCGCGCGTGGATGTGTTCGAGCGACCAGCTTTTTCCCTGGTGTCGGCGGAAAGGAAAGCGCTGGCCGGCGCGGGATGCCGTCTCGACGTTCATCAGCAACAGAAGCTGCAACAGCTTTGGGTAGCCACGTTTTTTGTCGTCGTAGCTCAATTCCAGGAGCTGCCCCTCCTTCATGCCGACCACCCTTCCGATCCGCGTCGTGAGCTCCTGGTTGAACTCGCTTTTTTTCTTTTCTTTCGCGAGTTTTGCAAGCTCACCCAAGGAGCTGCCTGCCGCAATCAGGAACCCGATCTTGTTGTAGAGGACAGGCATACCGAACCAGCCGACGATCCGCGCATGCAGTTCAACGACGCGCTGCCAGAATGCTAAGGCCCCCTCGCGGGATGGCTCGATCTGGCCGCGCAGGGTCTCAAAGGTGTGATACCGAGGGCGTTTCTCCCCTTTCGGCACCAGCTTGTGCTCATCGGCAAGCGAATCGAGCAGGAGACTGATCCGTGTGGCGTAGCGGTCGGTGGTCGGCTCGGCCTTGTCCCCGGCGACAAAGGACCAGATGTCGGGGTCCTGCATATCGCGCTCGATGCCATCCCATTGTGCCGCCACTTCCTGTGCCCGCTCGGCCTGCCATTTCAGGATCGTCGACAACAGCAGGGCCTTGACCAGTTCGGCGTCAGTCAGTGCGATACGGCCGACGTTGAGGCGTGTGAAGAGCGCGATCGAATCCCTCTCGCTCAGGGCTGGATCGGCTGCAGGCGCCGCCTGGTACCAGATGATGCGCACGTTGTCGAACAAGTGCACGTGCAGTTTGCTTGCCACATGTTCCTGCTGGATGTCATCGCCGTGTTGCTTGAACCAGTTGCCGATGGTCTCGTAAGCCTGATACAGGTGATGGTAATCGATATTTTCGCTGCGCTTCGATGGGTCCAGGGTCGAGAGGTACTGCTCGCTGCCAGGGCGTGTCTGGTAGCGAAGCGAATACGGCGCACCATAGCGTTTCCACTCCTGTTCCTGCATGTAGCGCAATATCAGGAACAAGGTCGTCAGACGCTGCTGGCCGTCGATCAGCTCCCACTCGCTGGATTTCTCGTCCGCACCTTCTCGATACAG
>Ga0265798_10008843_pt1 | contig 12742 bp, 11 predicted proteins | sample P3T30metagenome_FD_192430 | JGI IMG/M metagenome (GOLD analysis project Ga0265798, IMG submission 192430) | Plant litter microbial communities from East Loma Ridge, Irvine, California - P3 T30 | ecosystem: Environmental > Terrestrial > Plant litter > Unclassified | place: USA: California...
GCGACATGATCCGCATAGCTGTCCAGACCCGCATCTGCGGGCGGCATCACGCTGCCACCATGACCGAGCATGTCGATGGCGATGACCCGGTAGCGCGTCTCGAGCACGGGCACCTGCGCCGCCCACATGTCGCGCGACAGCCCGACCCCGTGGATGAGAACCACCGCAGGTCCCGGACCGCCGCTATCGTCATAGGCCAATGGCGGGTTCACCGTGTCGAGGACGGCCGTCATCACGACGGCTGCCGCGCGGCCTTTTCGGCTGCGATGTCTTCGAGGTCCCGGTACCGGTTCCCGATGCGCGGATGGACGCGACCGCCATCCGCCGCGCCCAAAACGATGACGATCTCATCGTGGAGCGGCGCATCCGAGATCGAGAACTCGCCGGTGATGTAGTGCGACCGCTGGCCCTCGTCATCCTTGTGCATCATCGGCACCTGGATCGACGTTCCCAGCCCACCACGCTTGTTGGTGAAGCTCAGATAGGACTTTGCCTGCACGGCCTCGCGATAATGGTTGCCGAAGCGCAGCGTGTGGATCAGCGCCGAGGCATGCTCGATCTCACCGCTCGCGCCGACGACCGCCGCCTTGCCATAGGCTTCGATCCGGTCGGCGCCACCGATCGCAGCGACCAGGCGCTCGACGATCAACGCACCAAGATCGGACGCATGAGCGCGGATTTCGGGCTGGAGATCCTCGACAAAGCCGCGTCCGGCCCAGGGGTTCTGCACGACAGCGGCTACCATGACGGTCGTGACCGGAGTCCCGGCCTGCTTGCCGCCTTCGATGCGCACCTCTTCGACGTACGAGACGATCTTGCGAATGCTGAATGCCATGTCTAGCAATCCTCCTGCCTGTATGGTGTCTGTTGGTATACCATAGGAATGGACAATGGCAATTGTTCATTTAAGAAGGTGGTCGAGGGGACACCGCCGATGCCGAATGACGACGTCAATATCCTGGACCGGATCGAAGCCCGGCCACAGACGCTGCGCCTGATCGCGCTGGACCGCGTTCGCGATGCCATTCTCGAAGGGCGGATAAGCCCCGGCGAACGCCTGGTGGAGCGCAACCTCGCCGAGCGCTTGGGCGTAAGCCGGTCGGTGATCCGCGAGGTCATTCGCAATCTGGAATCCGAGGGTCTCGTCGAGGGAACACCGTCGGGACCCCGCCTCGGCATCATCACGATCGACCAGGCCGAACAGATCTACGACATCCGCATCCAGCTTGAGTCCTCTGCGGTTGCGGCATGCGCTCGCGTGGCGACCGAGGCCACCGTGGCGGCGCTCCGGTCGGCGCTGGCGGCGATCGCGGACGCGCATGCACAACAAAGCGCGATCGGCGCGTTACGCGCCACGACGTGCTTCTACGAGATCATCTTCCAGACCGGCGGGCACGTCATCGCGTGGGAAATCGTCCAGCGCCTGAACAGCCGGATCAGCCAGCTCCGCGCGATGACGCTGTCCGTCGTCGGACGGCAATCCGCGGGCCTCGAGCGGCTGGCCGGAATGGTCGATCTCATCGAACGACAGGATGCATCGGGGGCCGCCGCGGCGTGCCAGAAACATGTGCGCGAAGCCGCCAAGATCGCCTGCGACAGACTGAGGGAAGCCAAGACATCGGGCTGACGATCTGAAACTCATGCGCGTAGCCCCCCCTCGCCTGCGATGTGGGCGGCCCCAACCGGTCGCAAGACCGGGACTGGTTCGGTGTACGAAGGCGTCTCAGGCGAGCGTGACTGGGACGAACGGCATAGACACGCCCGCCATCACAAGGGCCGCGTTATGAGACCGCACTGCAATGCGGCGCGAAACTGCGCGCCAGTTCGGCAAGGCTGACCGCGCCAAGGCGCGAGACCAGCAATGCTTCGGCCTCGCGCAATGCATCCTCCACCGCCGCATTGACGAGCTTCTCGACCGCGCAGGCGGCGTCCGGATGTTCGTTGCCGATCGCGAAGAGACGCGGCCCCCCGACCGCGCGGTGAACATCGAGCAGCGACACCACTTCCAGATCGGCCGCGATCGCCCACCCGCCCCCATGCCCCTTCTCCGACCGCACATATCCCGCGTCGCGGAGGCCCGCCATCGTGCGGCGGACCACGACCGGGTTGGTACCCAGCATGCGCGCGATCGCCTCGGACGTCATCGGACCATCATGCCGTGCCATGTGGAGCAGCACATGGAGCATTCGCGAGAGGCGGCTGTCGGTACGCACCCCGCGATCCTTCGCACGCCGCGCGGGATTGGCAAGCATTCCGATTCACGATACTTACGATGTTACATGATTCGCGGAGTGCAACGATGCCTGAGTTCGAGAACCCCGACCATTGGGATACCACGGCGCAACAGTATGAAAGGACCGCCCATCCCTTCACGTCGCTTTATGCCGAGGCGGCGCTGGCACGCGTCAGCCTGACCCCCGACAGCCGCGTCCTCGATGTCGCGGCGGGCACGGGTGCGCTCGCGCTGGCCGCGGCGCGGACGGGGGCACAGGTGCTGGCAACGGACTTCTCGCCCGGGATGGTCGCGCGTATCACGGCGACAAACCTGCCGAACGTCGAGGCGCGCGTCATGGACGGACAAGCACTGGCGCTCGCGGATGGCAGCTTCGACGCCGTCTTCTCGATCTTTGGCGTCATCATGTTTCCCGACTGGCGCAAGGGTCTCGCCGAGATGGCGCGGGTAACGCGCAAAGGCGGACACGGCGTGATCGCCACCTGGCAGGATCGAGGCGCGGCGACGTTCCTGCTGCTGGGCCATATCCGCCGCACGCTGTTCCCCGACCTCACAGGCATGACGATGCCCGAGGCGGTAAAGGCGCTCAGCGATCCGGCCGATCTTGCGCGTGAACTGGTCGCCGCCGGATATCACGATCCGCGGATAGAGCATGTCACGCACGACTACATGCTCGACATCGCGGCGCTTGCCGAGCCCGACACGCTCTTCGGCATGTCACCCGACTGGACCAGTCTGAGCGATGCGCAGAAAGCCGCGGTCATCGGCGAGGTGCGGCAAATGGCCGCGGGCCGCGCGACCCTGCCGATCCCCTCGACCGCGTTGGTGGCGGTGGCTCGCCGCTGATGGCCAGCGGCTCAAGCTTTACCGGTACAGGCGGGTCCGACGCCGTCATCCACCCGCAGCCTTGAGACCGCGCACGTCGGAAGCGCCGACAACGACTTGGTAGCGAGGTATCGAATACGACACACGTACCGGATCAGAACGCGATCATCACCTTGCCGAGATGATTGGCCGCCGCGAAATAGCGGACGGCGTCGGGTGCATCGTCGAAGGCGAAAATCCGGTCGACGACGGTCGTCATCCGGTTCGTCACCATCGCGTCGAGCAGGTCGACGAACATCGCGCGGCTGCCATTGGCGATCCCGCGGATCGTCACGTTCTTGGCGATGAGCGACAGATAGTCGGGGATCGCAGGCCCCTCGCCGGGCGAAACGCCGACAATGATGATCCGCGCGTTGATCGCCGCGGCTGCTACCGAGTGCCCGAGCGTGTCGACGCCGCCGGTTTCGATCACGATATCGGCGCCCTTGCCCTCGGTCTGCGCGACCACCTCGGCCGCCCAATCCGGTGACGTCCGGTAATTGACCGTGATGTCCGCGCCGAGGGCACGCGCCGTCTCGAGTTTCGCGTCCTGCGACGACGTGATCGCAACGCGTGCGCCGCGCGCCTTGGCGATCTTCAACGCCGCCAGCGCAACGCTACCCGTGCCGAGGCAGAGCACGGTGTCGCCAGCCTCGACCCGACAGATCTCGACCAGCGCATTCCAGGCCGTCAGGCCGGCAGAGGCAAGCCCTGCGACATCCGCATCGGCTAGCGCGTCGGGCACCCGGATCAGCGCGGCGGCAGGGAGAACGACGCGCTCGGCGAGCCAGCCGTCATGCGTGATGCCGATATCGTGCGCAAAGACGTCCGACCGGAACGCGCCGTCGAGCCAGGTCGCGAAATGACCGCAGACGACACGGTCGCCGACCGCAACGTCCGTCACGCCTGCACCGATCGCCACGACCTCGCCGACGCCCTCCGACATTGGGATCCGGGTCTCGGGCTGTCGGGCGCCATAGGTTCCGCGCAAAAGCTGAACGTCGCGGCTGATGAGGCCGACGAGGCGCGGGGCGACCAGTGCTTCGCCGGGGCCGGCGATCGGCGTGGGCCGGGTCGTCGCAACAAGGCCGCTGATGCCGTTCTGGGCACCGATCTGAAAGGCTTTCATCGAAATCGTCTCCTGCTGAGCGCGCACGACGGGCGCATTATTAGAAAGCCCTGGGGCCAGGCTTGAAGGCATGGCGGCGCGCGCCAGCTGCAAGCGCCAAGGCCAACAGGGTCGGCGCCAATACCGCCCAGGCGAGCGGCCCTGCCCCCGCATGGTCGAGGATCACCCCGCCGACGATCCCGCCCGCCGCGATGGCCCCGTTCCAGACCGTCGTGAGCATCGCATTCGCAAGATCGACGCCCTCGCCTGCCGCATCGGCGAGCGCAGTCGACAGCTGCGTCGCCGCGCCGCCGAACGACAATCCCCACAGGAGCGTCGCCGCGATCGTCATCGCAGGGGTAGTCGCGAACAGCGCGAAGGCCAGCGACACGACCGCAAACAGCGTAAGGCTGACGAGCACGAGCAGTCGCAGCGCGCGATCGATGAGGACACCCGTTACCCAGATCCCGACCAGCGCCGCCAGTCCGAACCCGAGCAGCAACAGATCCAGCCGCCGCCCCGCGCCCGACAGCGCGGCGACCGGGGCGATGTACGTGTAGAGGATGTTGTGACCCGTGATCCACGCGAACAGCGTGACCAGCACGGGACGGACGCCCGGCGTGCGGAACACGCTGGTGATCGACAGCCGCTGCTCGGCAGGTTGTCCGGCGAAATCCGGCACGCGCCACAGCACCCAGCCAATGAGGATGAGGGTGGTGATCGCCATCAGCCCGAACGCCATGCGCCAGCCGAGCGTCGTGCCCAGCATCGCCCCCAGTGGTACGCCGATCGACAAGGCAAGCGGCGTACCGACCATCGCGATCGCGAGCGCCTTGCCGCGCAACGGCGCGACGACCATCCGCCGCGCATAGCCCGCGATGATCCCCCACCCCAGCCCCGCCGCGACCCCACCCATGAACCGCGCGACAAGCGTCAGCGGATAGGAGGTCGACACCGCGGTCACGCAGTTGAAAATCAGGAAACCGACGATCGCGACGAGCAAGGTCGGCTTGCGGCGCCATCCTTGCGTATAGAGCGTCAGCGGGATCGCCGCGAGCAGCGACCCAACCGCATAGACCGTGATCGTCTGCCCGGCGAGCGACTCCGATACGTCGAGCCCGGCGGCCATGTGCGGCAACAGCCCGGCGGGGAGCGTCTCGGTGAGGATCGCGGTGAAACCGGTCATCGCGAGCGCCAGCAACGCGGAGATCGGCAGCGTCTCGCTCGCGCCATCGTCGGTCTGACTGGGTCCTGGGATCACGCTGCACTCACTTCTGGATCGACTGATCCAGTGCGTTCGACCACGCAGCGTGCCTTGTCAACGGATAATGGATCGATTAGTCCACAAGCAGGAGCGGAAAATTATGGCACGGAGCGGACGACCGCGTGGTTTCGATCGGGATGCAGCGCTCGACACCGCGATGCACCTGTTCTGGGAACACGGCTATGAAGGCGCGTCGCTGCTGACGCTGCGTCAGGCGATGGGCGATATCTCCTCGGCGAGTTTCTACGCGGCGTTCGGGTCGAAAGAAGCGCTCTACCGCGAAACGCTCGCGCGCTATCTCGCCAGGCATGGCGGCATCGTCGGCGCGCTCGACGACGAGACGCTATCGCCACGCTCACGGCTGGAGCAGGCCTTGCTGGCGTCGGTTGCAGTGCAGACCGACCCTGCACATCCGAAAGGCTGCATGATGACATTGTCAGCGATGGTATCGTCCGAGGCTGGCGCACCGACGCGGGCACTCACCCGTGCAGAACGCGAGGTTACCCGGCAGGCGCTGCAGCGGTGCATCGCCGCCGGGGTCAGCACGGGCGATCTCCCACCCGCCACGGATGTCGCGGGGCTTACGGCGCTGTACGACGGGCTGGTGCTGGGCGTCTCGATCCAGGCGCGGGACGGCGTTTCGACCGAGACGCTGCGGGCCGGTATCGCTCACGCGATGGCGGCGTGGGATATTCGTCGCATCGGACCCGCAGCTTGCATCGGTTGACAGCGTTGCGTCCTGCGCCCGACCATTCCCCCGGACGGTTGCAGCGCGAGCGTTGATACCACCGACCTCGCCCGCGCCACTGCCGTCATCCGGTTCAGGCGCCGAACGCACCGTCGATCGTATGCATTGCGCCGGTGACGAAACCCGCCTCGGGGCCTGCGAGCCACGCGACCATTCCCGCGACTTCCTCGGGCCGTCCATGACGCTTGATCGCCATGAAGCTGTGCATGAGGTCCTTCATCGGACCGTCCTCGGGATTGGCATCGGTGTCGATCGGCCCGGGCTGAACGATATTGATCGTGATGCCGCGCGGTCCGAAGTCGCGTGCGAGCCCCCGCGCCAATCCTTGCAGCGCCGACTTGCTCACCGCGTACGACGCCATGCCGGGCACCGGCATCCGGTCACCATTGACCGAGCCGATCACGATGATCCGCCCACCCTCGGGCATCTGGCGAGCCGCCTCGACCGACGCATGATATGGTGCATGAACGTTCACCCGGAACAGCCGGTCGATGGCGTCCGGATCCTGCTCGAGCGCATCGCCAAGGATCGCGAACCCGGAGTTCACGACCAGAATGTCGAGTGGCCCACTGTCGCGTACGCGTGCGATGACCGCGTCGCGATCGGCGCTATCGGTCTGAACCGCGGTACTTCCGGTCTCGGCCGCGAGCTGATCGGCCGCCGCCTGCGAACCCGCATAGGTGAAAACCACGGACGCGCCGTCCGAGGCGAAACGCCGGACGATCGCTGCGCCGATCCCGCGACTCCCACCCAGTACGAGAACCGATTTTCCTTGAAACGACGTCATGGCACGCATCCTTGAGTTTTATGTAGGGTCCATTACATATAAATCCGGATGGTGGCGTCAAGGTATTTTGTAATAATGACTACAGATAACATCAAAGCGCGTACGCGCGGTCGTCCGAGGCGCTTCGATCCCGAGGACGCGATCGCCACCGCGCGGCAGCTTTTCCATGCGCATGGCTATGACGCGGTCAGCGTCTCGGACGTGACAACGGCGCTGGGGATCAATCCGCCCAGCTTTTACGCCGCCTTCGGCAGCAAGGCCGGGCTCTATGCGCGCGTGCTGGACCAGTATGCCGCGACCGGCGCGATCCCGCTTGCACAGCTTCTGCGGGACGACCGACCTGTCGCGGCTTGTCTCGCAGCGGTTCTGGAGGAGGCCGCCCGCCATTACGCGGCCGACCCGAATGCGAGTGGGTGCATGGTGGTGGAGGGCACCCGCTCGAACGATCGCGACGCGCGCAAGGCCGCCTGCGATGTCAGCAACGCGGCCGAAGCGACGATTCACGCGTACATCGCCATCCGCCATCCGGAAGATGCCGGGCGTCTGACGGATTTCGTCAGCACGACGATGTCCGGTCTCTCCGCCAAGGCGCGCAACGGGCATGGGCTGGATCGACTTCTCGCGACGGCGCGTCTCGCGGGCCTGGCGCTCGCACAGGCTCTGCCGGACGAGACTATCCGCTAGCGCGCCTGCTCGACCACGCTTGATCTCCATTGGTCATTCGCGCGCGCTCCCCCGCTTCCCGATCTCTGCGATCCAACGAGCGACACCTCTCCCCCGTCCCGACCTTTGCGGCGATGGCTTCGACCGATTGCCGGATCGTCTTCGTCAGGATACATAGTCCCCGCTGACCTGCTCCGCTGGAGACGGTCGGCATGATCGCGTCGGTGCCCCGAGAGGGGCTTAATAGGGAACGCGGTAAGGGTGGTTCGCCGCCTGAAGCCGAGGCTGTCCCTGCAACTGTAAGCGGCGAGCGCGATGCATATCGCTTCTTCCTTCACGGGAAGGGGCAGCCACTGGGCCGGACGTTCCGTCATAAAGGCCTGGGAAGGCCGTGCATCGTGTCATGACCCGTGAGCCAGGAGACCTGCCGGCGTCTGGTCGCTCTTGCCTGGCCCAGGGGGTGGCCGCGGCACGGTATTCCGTCGAGCGACGACGTGTGCGGTGGGGACCGCACGGGCATGCGTGCCGGTCGCGATGGCGTCCGGCTGGCGCGGATGTCGGCCGTTCGCGGGAGGTCCCTGCCGGGTTCGCTCGACGCCCCGGGGATTACCGTAATGCCGTTCCTGTTTTCTCGCCTCGCGTTTGCGGGCGCTTTGCTGTTACCTGTGTTCGCAGCACCGCTCGGCGCTCAGTCGTTGGCTGCTTCCGACAATGAGGACATTCTGGTTGTCGGCCAGCAGGCGCGTGACACGCTCACCACGCCGAACGCGACCGGCAGCCGCCTCGGCCTCACGCCGCTCGAGACCCCCGCGACGATCTCGGTCATCGATGGCACCACGATCCGCGCGCGCGGCGACCTCTCGGTGATCGACGCGACAAGCCGTGCGCCGGGCATCAGCAACGCCGGCAACCCCGGCAACGGTGGCACCGCGCTCGCCGCGCGCGGCTTCAGCGGTCAGGGATCCGTGCTCCAGCTCGTCGACGGCATCAGGCTGTTCCCGGCTGCGGGGACGATCACCTTCCCCACCGATCCGTGGATGGTCGAACGGATCGACGTCCTGAGCGGTCCGGCCTCGGTGCTCTACGGCCAGGGCGCGCTGGGCGGCGCGGTCAATGTCCTGATGCGCAAACCCGATACGCAGCGGACGCAGGTGGAGGGCGAGATCGGCTATGGTTCGCAGGACAGCTTCCATGTTGCGGCGGGCGCAGGCGGGCCGATCACCGAGCGCCTCTCGTACCGCATCGACGGCAGCTATCGTCGGTCCGACGGCTATGTCGATCGTGGCCAGTCGCGCAGCCATGCCGTCTCGGGGACGCTGCGCTGGGCACCGGCCGACACGCTCGTCGTCACCGCGCGAGACGATTACGGCGACCAGAAGCCGATGCGCTATTTCGGCACGCCGCTGATCGAGGGACGGCTCGACGACCGCATCCGGGACCGCAACTACAACACACGCGACGGCTTTATCCGCTACCGCGACAACCGGACCAGCCTGCAGGTCGACTGGACGCCAAGCGACGCGGTCACCGTCAGCAACCAGGCTTATCGCCTGACGTCCAAACGCTCCTGGCTCAATCTCGAAAGTTATTGCTGGATCGCTGACGACGGCGTCTGTTCCAACGGCAGCGGCAACACCGGCACGCCCGGCCGCATACTGCGGACCGACATGACTGGGATCGTTCACGACCAGACGCAGTGGGGCGATCAGAACAGCGTTACGCTCAGGACGGACGTCGCCGATGGCATCGGCAACGACCTTGTGATGGGCTTCGACGTCAACCTCATCAAACTGACCTACTCCCACAATTTTGGCTCAGACCCGCAGGTCTCGGAGGTCGATCCCTTCGCGTTCGATCCCGGTCTGATCGTCGACACGCAGGGGATCGCGCCACGCTATCGGACGCGCACCACTGAATATGCCGTCTTCGCCGAGGATCGGCTGAAGCTTGGCACGCACGTCTCGATCGTCGGCGGCGTGCGCTACGAGCGCGACACGATCCGCCGCTGGTCGATCGACTATCCAGGCGGCGCCAGCACCAAGACGTTCGCACTCGACAAGCGGCTGCACAATGTGACGTGGCGGGTCGGGAGCGTCTATCAGCCGATCCCGACGGTTTCGCTCTATGCGCAATATGCCACCGGCGTGGACCCGCTGGGGACGCTGACGACCTATTCGACCGGGCAGGTGCAGTTCAGCAACGCGGTGGGCGACCAGGTCGAAGTCGGCACCAAGGCGGTGTTCCTCGACGGGCATGGCACCGCGACACTCGCCGCCTACCGCATCGTCAAGAAGCGCCTGCTGGCGCAGCTGACCCCGACGAGCCCGGTCGAGCAGGTCGGCCAGCGATCGGCCAAGGGCATGGAGGCCGCAATATCGCTCGATCTGCCTTACGGCGTCGGGATCGATGCGAACGGCAGCGTGCTCGACGCGACGTTCGACGATTTCACCTCGGGCAGCATGCGCTTCGACGGCAACACCCCGCCGGACGTCCCCGAGACGCTCGCCAATCTCTGGCTACGCTGGAACGCCACGCGCGCACTTCAGGCACGCGCCGGACTGCGCTATGTCGGGCGTCGCTATTCGGACAATGCGAACAGCTTTCGCGTTCCCAGCTACACCACGGTCGATGCCACGCTCTCCTATGCGATGACGCCGCACCTCGCAGTCGATATCCACGCCTACAATATGTTCGACCGGGACTATGCGCTCAGCACGTACAATAACCAGCAATGGGTGCTTGGCCGTCCCCGCTCAGTCGATGTCTCGCTTCGTGCCAGCTTCTGACGCCCGCAGGCGGCCGGCGTCTGGCAAAATGGCGCCGCTGCCGCCTTTCCAGAACACAGATCGCGTTTTCGGAATTGCGGCCGACGAGCGGTTGACGTAGCTTCGGCATGTCCTCGGGAGTCGTTCGAAATGATCCAGCGTCACCGCTAAAGCGGCAAGGCATACGCCAGCGGAGCAATCCGCCGACCGGACTCTGTTTTCGAGAACATCATGCACAGATTGAAGAACAAGACGTGCGTCGTCACCGGCGCTGCGCGTGGCATCGGCCGCGCGATCGCCGCCCGGTTCCATGACGAAGGGGCTGTCGTCATCCTCACCGACAGGCACGAGGCGGCAGGTGCAGCGGCTGCGGCCGAAATAGGATGCTCGTTCGTACCGCTCGATGTCAGCGAGGAAGCCGCATGGTCGCGACTGGCCGGCATCGTTCCCGTGGCCGACGTGGTGGTCAACAACGCCGGCGTGACGGGGTTCGAAGCCGGCATGGCACCCCACGACCCCGAACACGCCAGCCTCGCGGACTGGCGCGAGGTTCACCGGATCAACCTCGACGGGACGTTCCTCGGCTGTCGCTACGCCATCCGCGCGATGAAGGCGGCGGGCGCAGGTTCGATCATCAACATGTCGTCCCGCTCGGGTCTGGTGGGCGTTCCCGGTGCTGCGGCCTATGCCTCGTCCAAGGCGGCCATTCGGAACCACAGCAAGACGGTTGCACTCTACTGCGCGCAACAGGGCTGGAAAATACGCTGCAACTCGATCCACCCGGGCGCCATCCTCACGCCGGTCTGGGAGCCGATGCTGGGCAACGGTCCTGATCGGGGCGCCAGGATGCAGGCGCTTGCCGCGGATACGCCGCTCAAGCGGTTCGGAATGCCTGACGAAGTCGCGGCGATTGCGGTCATGCTGGCATCTGATGAAGCGACCTACGTCACCGGGACGGAGGTGAGCATCGACGGCGGGCTACTCGCCGGAGGCGGAAGCTGACGCCGCCGTTTTCGCGCCCTTATTTCGCGCCACCGGGCGCGACGATCTTGAACCCCTTTGGCGGTTCCGCGCCCATCAGGTTTTCGACGAAATAGTCCCATCGCCGCCGCATCATGTAGTAGGACTGGTCGCCGTAGCCGTGACGTGCGCGGGGGAACAGCACCAGATCGAAATCCTTGTTCGCCTTCTGGAGCGCGTCGACCACCAGCAACGTCGATGATACCGGGACGTTATCGTCCAGGATACCATGTGCCAGCATCAGCTTGCCCGTGAGATTCTGGGCGAAGTCCTGATTGGCCTGCAGGTCGTAATTCGTCGTCTTTCCGTTGCTCTCGAGCAAGCCGAGATACTTTTCGTAATAATCGTCCTCATAGTTCCGGTTGTCGTGGTTGCCGCTCTCGGCGATCCCGACCTTGAAGAACTCGGGATAGCGAAACATCGCGGCTGCGGTCGCGTTGCCGCCGCCCGAATGCCCCCAGATACCCACGCGATCGGTGTCCATCCATGCATTGCGCGACGCCAGATCCTTGATCCCGGTGACCTGATCAGGGACGGCCTGCTTGCCCATGTCGCGATAATAGAAGTCCTGAAACGCCTTCGAGCGGCGCGGCGTCCCCAGCGCGTCGATCTCCACCACGGCGAAGCCGAGCTGCGCCAACGCACCCGCGTCGCCCATCGACGGCGCGAACTGCCGGGAGGAAATCGTCCCCGTGAACGGCCCCGGATAGATATAGTCAATGACCGGATATTTCTGCCGCGGATCGAGCCCCGCCGGCTTAAAGAGCAGCCCGTGACACAGCGTCTTGCCGTCGGCGCACCGGACGGCGATGTTCTCCGGCGCCTGCCAGCCCGCCGCGCGCAACCGGGTCACGTCGCCCTTCGCCAGATCCGTGACGACGACGCCGTCCGCCCGTCGCAAGACCGCGGTCTGCGGCTCCTGCGGGGTCGAGTAGATATCCACGAAGTAGCGTCCATCGCTCGACGGCACCGCGATATGGTCCTGCCTTTCGGGCGTCAGCCGCTTCGGCTTGCCGCCCTTCAGATCGATCGCATAGATGCTGCGATAATAAGGATCGACGCCGGGCTCACGCCCGATACCCGCGATCAGCATCTTCCCGCTGCGCTCGTCGATATAGACCGGGTGGTCGACGTTCCAGCGACCTTGCGTCACCTGCCGAACGAGCTTGCCGGTGCGTGCGTTGTACAGATAGTAATGACCCCAGTCGTCGCGCTGGGACCACCACAGGATCTCGCCGCGCTCGGACAGATAGCGCCAGTTGATCCCCTCGTCATTGTAGCCGCTGTCGA
>Ga0265798_10008844_pt1 | contig 12742 bp, 15 predicted proteins | sample P3T30metagenome_FD_192430 | JGI IMG/M metagenome (GOLD analysis project Ga0265798, IMG submission 192430) | Plant litter microbial communities from East Loma Ridge, Irvine, California - P3 T30 | ecosystem: Environmental > Terrestrial > Plant litter > Unclassified | place: USA: California...
ACCACCCAAGCTGTCTCTTGCACACCGTCTCCATGGCGACGTCATGACCAGCCTTGCGAACACGCGTCCGGCCAGACCATGCAGGTGTCAAACGTGCACATATGCCGGTGCTTCAGCCGCCCATCCACCCATGCCGATGATTTGCTAGTCGTCATCAAACCAGTGGCTTAGTGCCGGTGCGTGGCGTCGTCAAACCCAAAGGCATGCGCCATGCGTCGCCACGCCTGCAGGTTTTTGCCTAGGGGTCCTGTACGTCATAGCTCGACACCAACGACGAAGAGCGTTGGTGCGATGGATCCATAAAACTTACGACTGCTGCTGCTGCATGTGCGTCTGAGATTGCGTTGCCCCCGGTCCAAGGCAAACAAGGCAGTTAATTCTCACTGGCTCTTTGAGATTTTGTTTCAGATATCCCTCTATTGTCGGCGTCCCCATTGCTTCTCATTTCTCTCCTTTTAGCCGCTCCACGTTGTTGACAGCTGCTGTACCGCCTAACATGAACCTTTTCAATCGCCGCCGGAAGTCGGATGACACTGCTGTGTCGGCATCTTCACCCCCTGTCGCCGTCCCCGAACTCAGCAAAGAACAAATCAAAGTTGCAACTCGCAGGCGCAAGATATGGTCTCTCGCAACCTCGTTCTTCCTCTTCATCACGCTCATATTCCTCATCCTGGTCAACATATCCGGTGTACGCAACAAGCCCGTCATTAGGAACTGGTACTTTATTCGCCTCGACTTGAGCAACATTGTGCCGGCTACGGTCCCGAACTTCGCCCTCATCAACACCATTGCCCAGACATTGGGTCTCCATGATTTCTACCAGGTCGGCCTTTGGGGCTTCTGCGAGGGCTACAAAGGCCAGGGTGTGACTTTCTGTAGCAAGCCTCAGACATTGTATTGGTTCAACCCCGTAGAGATTTTGCGTAATGAGCTTCTCGCTGGAGCATCAAGTGAGTCCTTGCGCCTCGCATTATCATCCAACGAACGTACCGCTAACGCCTCCCCTTAGTCAACCTTCCCGCCGACATCAACGACATCCTCGACCTCATCCATCTCGTCTCCAACTGGATGTTCGGCCTCTTCCTTGCTGCAACTGTCCTTTCCTTCGTCCTCATCTTCGTCATGCCAATTTCCATCTACTCACGATGGCTCACCCTCATCGTCGCCATCCTCGCCTTTCTCAACGCCCTCTTCGTCACTGTTGCTTCCGTGATCGCTACCGTCATGTTCGTCATCTTTCGCAACACTATCGGTGGTGTGTCTGAGATCAATCTCCATGCAGATATCGGAACAACGTTGTTCGCGTTCATGTGGGTTGCAAGTGCGTTTGCCATCTTTGCTTGGCTGGTACAGATGGGCCTCTGCTGTTGCTGCGCGTCTAGGAGAGACGTCAGGAAGGGCAAGAAGCGAGGAAGCGAAAAGGCCTACCATACGGATGGCGCCGCAGAGGCAGGTGGCGTCAGGGATAGCGGTCATGTTGTCGCAGAGACCAACGAAAAAGCACCGAAGAAATATCAATTCTGGAAGCGCGGTTAGTTGCCTCCCTCGCCCGAGGACCCCATCTTGCATATCACACAAGGAGACGAAGACCTCGATGTTCTCATCGACAAGGCCTAGTCTACCGTAATCTGGTCTTGGCCGCACGAGCAAGACAAAGCCCAATTTTGCATTCTCATCATTTCAAGCGAGCGCGGCGTTGGGTTTGGCGACTTCTTCGCATCAGCATGGCATGGCATGGCATAGTACAGTGTTGGCATCATATGCTACGAGCACGATATGACTTTCTCGTTTATAAACATCACATCACCTACGTACATAGAAACTCTAATGACATTTTAACTTGGGGGATATTGTTTTACATCTGTGGTTTTCACAGCTTGAAGTCTTATTTTAATACGTTAGTGGTAAGGTTCGTGCTATGCTCTTGCGCTCTCAAGTTGCGGGTTGGCAATTGGCAATCCACTGCTTACATCGAGGCTACCGTGATAGTACACTTTTCAACAGAGTGTTTGACGGGAGTTGCAAAGAAGAGATTTATGATGATGATGATGATGATGATGATGATGCAAAGGATTGTATTTTCCAACTATGTAACTCTCTTTCCACTCCCCACCAAAGCCAACGTCCAAAAACCGTCTACCTCTCCCTATCCTCATACCAATCCTTGCTCCCCTCATCCTTTGCAAACACCTTTCTCCAGCCCTTGGATACGGCATCGGAAACGCTAAAGTCATTGAACAGCCATTGGTTCGAGTGACGACCGTAGTACTTGAAGGCCATGGCTTGCTCGCTCCTCCCACTGTCACGCGTGTCCCTGCGACTGCGCTTGTGCACGCGTGGCTTGCTGAAATCACCCTGCGCCACGCCCACGCTCTCGGCATACACTCTGGCGCTCGGCTCGGCGCGGAGGCCGCCAGAGTAGCGGGATGATTGCGTCGAGTTTGTACAGGTGGTCGACATTGTGGCGGATTTGGTGATGCGTGGCATGGTGGTGCTGTCGATGGAGGGTCGGGAACGTCGCTGGGACATGATTGGATAGTAGGAGGAGGTGGTGGGGGCTTCTTCATTGATATTGGTGTTGGTGTTGGTGCCAGTGCTAGTACTGGATGGTTGATGTTGTTGGAGAGAACGCAGCCTTGAAGTCAAGTCCTGGGCGTCAATGGGTTGTTTGTTGTAGTCAGTCATCGGCAGTGCGGTGGGCGACTCTGTGCTGAAAGCGATGATGTTGGCGTCTTGGCTGATTGTCGAGTGATGTTGATGTGGGTTGTATTCTTGAATCGTATTGTATCGCTCTGCTGGTGTACAAAATGCTGATACAGGACTAATGCTTTGTGATGGTGGCATCTATAGTGGCAGTGCAAACCAGGGGGGGGGGATCAGTCAAGGTATATATGTTTTCTCATATCACTCTGCCAAGACAACGTATGCCATTGTCCGCGCAACTGAACACTCTATTCCCGCTTTCCAAGCCTGCTGGGGTGGGGTCGTAACTGTCAAAAGGGCTGGATTTGCCCTTTACTCACCCATGTCGAACCGGTAGGTTGACCCAACCATGAGCCGCATCATAGGCTGTTGCTCCGCTTTGTTCCGCAACTTTCCTGCATCGCGCTCACTTACTCGCTGTTCACCTGCAAGCGTCGTGAACACATGACGTCTGACCCTGCAGAGTTGTAGTCAGCCTTAGCGGATATCGGCACGCTGAAGTAGGCCGTGCACCAGCCACAACAAGCCACACCCAATCCGCGCCTGTCCTAGTCCTGGAGTTGACCTGAATACCAAGGCCACGAATGCACAAGTGCCCAAACCTGCAGCTATGACACAGTTTCTTCCTTATCAAACGGCTAACCGGGTGGCCCTCGTGACCCTGACGCTTCCCGACTAGCCACTAGGACGTCTAGCTGTGGCTCGTGAACAGCCGAATTTGCGCCTCGGCGCTTTTACGTGGCTTGGGAGGAATTGAGGCACGTGAGTCGGAGTCGGATGAAGGAGCCACATGAGGCTGAATCGAACGGTGTATGCGGCGACGAAAGTGGATACTACAACTTATGTCAACGGATGCCAACAGCCACAAAGGCCGAGACTTGCGCATTTTTTTTTCGTTGATGATTGATAACGTACCTCAAGTTGGCGATCGCACAGGCAATCTCACAAACTTGAGGTAATTACTTCTTTCGACAAGAGCTGGGACGAGGACGCGTAATTGTGCGCACAACGAATGGCTAAGCATGTGATAACGCATTATTCAGGGACAAAAATAGACTTCTAGTCCGCAAAGAATATTGACTTTTCTTCCACAAGACCAAAATGGGAAGGAAAAGGGCGTAGGCAAAGGGGGTGAAACAATACTAACACATATGGCAACAACATTTGTGCAGAGTCGCAACGGCAGCGGGGAATTCTCCAATGCAATTCGCGCTCCTTGGGAGAAATGAGAACGCCGTACGCCTCGTCATAATGGGTATATCAACAACAGGAACACTATCAAACGCCGCATATATAATGATTAAGAGCCCATCAAACACCCGGGACACCCTCTTTGCTCCGTATCCGACCTTCCTTGACAGAACCTATTGTAACACCTGCTTCGCCAGTCAGCCAGCCGGGCATCTTTTCACCGTCAATGATGCCTTCTTCAACTAATTGCCTGACACCAGCAAAAACATGCGTCCCTTGAAACATGATGCGCACGTTTGGTACCCAGCCCTCTTCATTCTGAATCTCTTCCAGGTCCTCTGCTGTTCTATCAAGCAGCGACGGACGCCCTCTCCGCGTTCGGCTCGCCACTTGAGCATCGAGATTCGATGTTTCACCGTCTACCTGTGTGATACTATTGCCATCTGATGTAGAGGGAAACGAGTCATCAATACGAACTTCAAACCGTTCAAGTCCTTGGCCATCGTCTGGTTGTCCTGATATACCGAAGCGGCCAGCAGCAACCTCCTTCCGGCGTTTGGCTTCCGAAGTCTCCTTGCCGTCTAGTGATCGTTTGGGTCTTCCTGGTCCAGCCTTTGTTGCACCATTGACACTGTTCTTATCCCCCAATGCCTTCTCCTGCCCATCCCCCTTTTGTGTTGTGATGAAGTCTAGCGCATTCTGGCTAAAGCTATGGTCCTGGAAGATGCTCCATCCTCCTGCTGCTGCATTACTCTTGCCGGGCCCGCGATACGTCAGAAGCGCGTCCAACGACTTGGTAGTAAAGTTTGTGTTGGTCAATTGGTACCGAGCAGACGGTCTGGAGAAGGCTTTCGGTATTGCTTGTTGTACAATGTCTCGCAAGTGTCGCCCGTCGTCTCCTACCACCTGGCCTGTAAGAGTTGCTAGAGACGAGTATACGAAGGGCGAGCCATTCGGCCATATGAAGAACACCGCTTTTGCGCTATCTGTGCTGTTTGTCTCGACCGCTAGCGACGCCTCGTTACTGTACGGCGAATCGTGTATATAAACCCGTAGTATTGTCATTGGCGACGTCTTGATCCGTATTATAAGGTAGTGCGCCTTCATAAGCGGTGTCAACTCTCTGGCAAGATTTGACATAAATGTCTGTGCTTGGAACCGTGGGAGGTGGTCGGAATCGTTCGTGACCTCCATGTCGGTCGTTGCTGATCGCGCATTCGGGATTTTGGTGAGACGCTTCGCTGTCCAACGCAGGGCATTCGGGTGGTCGAGTAGGTACTGTATCTCTGCTGTGGCAAGCTGATACATGGATATGCCGTGTCTCCAATCTCCCTCGATGATGCGGTCCAGTACCTCTCTCCTGCCACCTTTCCGCGCAGCTAACTGCTTGTATATTTCCTGGAGCACCTCATAGCTTTGCGCAGGCTCGTAGGTTTCCTCCTCGTCCTCTTCTGTGCGATCATTCAGGAGATACGGCTTGCAAAAGTCGCGGTTCTTTTTGCTGAGCCATTGTAGCGCGAGCGATACGAGGGATTGGCGGGAGAGCTTGGTGAAGGTGCGCTGGACTTCGCGGTGGTTTACGGGGAGACGATGCGAGTGCGGGATGTTCTTGTAGTCCGGGGCGGTGGCCATAGCAGGAGCTTTTCTCGTTTCATGGAGGGGTGGAGAGCGTTGTTGATGATGAAATGTTTATCGATAGTCGTCGCGCTCAGACGCGTTGTCAAGGAACAGGGTCTAGCACGTGATATCAGTGATCCTATGTGTAACGTCCAATTCAATCCGCGCTTGAGGTAGTGAAAGTTGCATTGACGAGATTTTCACTCTATGATACCTGCTTGAGTGGAAATATCTGTCAAGCAAGACCTCGGAAGAGTCTCTCCATGGCTCGGGTGCTGTTAACAAAGAGAAGGGTACTTGGCAGTCTGCTAGGTACGTGATGTACTTGAATCAAACTACACTCAACTATTCTTGCAGATTCGCACATAGTACATCTCTGTCGATACGCTAACATGAGCGCGAACATTACTGTGTGGATTTAATCTCACATAGTCGTTATTGGATAATGCTCAAGAGAGCTACAATAACACTAACACGCATGTGTGTAGTAGCACATTTAATCATCCGACTAGCTTCGAGCTTTACTCCGTCGCATTTCCCGCGGACCTGAATCAAGCCCTGTCTTAGCCAGAGTCACAGTGATTCGAGTCTTCGGCGTTATAGTCCTTCAAGGCAAGAGCACCACTACCAAATTGGCAAGTACAGTCGGGTACGCGTTGGTTGTTCCATCAGGGACGCGTGCTACTACATCCATCATGGGGTATCCTAGAGTAAGACTGACACTTTCGGCGTCTATGCCCTTCCAGTCGACATGACAATTTTTAATGTGTCACCACACAAGCACAGCTATCTCTTGTAACGACCCGGATTTCTCCTTGCAGTAGCATGGTTAGTCCTCCAGTGTTTTGCATGTGTAGCGCAATGTGGCCTTAATTGCCCTCCAGCTTCATGATCATGTGCACGTTCACATATGGTTCCTCTTTGTATCGGAGGGAGCTTCACTGTTTGAACAGCCGTACGCAATAGACGGCAGACAAGCCAGTGTGTTTGCACACGTCGAAACGAAGCTGGCAGCAGAATTCGGTCCTAGCGATATATAGCAACTGCGTAATGTAGGCATGTTTTTTTCGCAAGCAAAAGGCTCCCATGTGAAGTACACACGTGCCTTCGGACTTAATGCCGTCTGACATTGCCGCCGCTTAGTAAACACCGGCGGAAGGATCTCGGAAGGATCTCGCTCGAGCCTGATTCGCCCGCGGCATCTTATGTGCGTCTTTGATGACAAAATCCAGAGACAATGACAACCGAGAAAATGAGAATCGGGTCGTCGCAGCACCTTTGAGCAGTAATCCTCTTCACAGCTAACTGCCACATAGGGAATCTTTCCTGTGCCACGAGTTGATTACAAAGCTTAATTAGAAGGGCGCAAACGGTTTCCTTGATCCAGGGTGCGTGGGGGTTGAAGCCGGTCGGCAATATGCTACCACTAACAGCTAAGTAGGGCGCTTGCGGGGCTGCGTTGATCTCTCGAACATCGGCCCAGCCCTTGACAAAACCGAACGTCACGACTTTCTCCCACATCACTCTTACCGCTCGCACCTGCCGGACCTGCCCAACGATCTGTACAACACACTCTACACACTTTACGCAAGAATCAGCAGAATATTCTTGGATCCCAAATCAGGACCCAGTTCGGCCAAAATATCTGACACGCAAGCGCCATCGGACCAACCATTCTCAACGCGGGTTTCGCCGGCCTAGAAACCCCTCAACACCCCAAATTCTCCACAACAACGTCCAGCGCCTTCACGACATCGTCGCCTGGAGAACACTCATTCACCCATGTCCGCCTACAAAGGCCAGCGAGGGCCCAACGTGTCCCAGTATATCGCGAATCTGAACCAGTTGTCGCCGCAGCAGGATCTGCTCTCCGATCCAGTACCCGCCGAGGACTTCTCCGACTTCCTCAACGCCGACTTCCTGGACGTCAATAGCGCACAGAACGCCAGCGTCGACTTCAACTCGCCCACCGACTTCGATATCAATTTTGACAACGAGTCAACACAGCCGTCCAAGGCAAACGCAGAGTTTCCGCACAATCCGAGTACCGGTGTCGACGCAAACATGGACTTCAATCTGAATGGTAAGCAACATCTTATCGTTTGTACTACATTCTCTATTATCAATCTGGCCCTGGCCGTTTGAGAGTGTGCCTCGCAGTGCTCGTGTAGGGTGTGCATAGCGCCGGCCAATCAAGTTGCCAACGTGCATGCAAACCCCGCCATGTGTGTGTGCATCGTCGCCCCACACTACTTTCGTCAGCCACTCAAAACGCTGTGCGTGTGCGTCCTGCAGTTGAGCATCACCAGCACGCAATTGCGCGTGAGATGCGCACAACTCCACGCTCATGATACGACTCGAACAGTCTATCTCGTCGTCGGCGTCGTCCTCTTGAGCCATGGCTGACCTTGATCTACTTGCAGGCGACTTCCCTTTCACCGACTTCAACAACTTCGGCGGAAGCACAGCCTTTGACCAGTCCATGCCGTTATCGCACACTCAGCCCAACCACTACCCAATCGCACACAACTACGGCTCACCCGCTTCGTCTTTGTCTCCGATCGCGCAAGGCTTTGACCAGGCTTCTAAGAAGCGCAAGCTTGACAATGTTGCTCCAGTTATGCAACAACAGTCGCTTGACGAGAACGCTCGCGTTGCCGCAGAGGAGGACAAGCGTCGCCGTAACACGGCCGCAAGCGCCCGCTTCCGCATCAAGAAGAAGCAGCGCGAGCAAGCTCTAGAGCAGTCTCAGAAGGAGGCGCAAGAGAAGGTCGCCAAGCTAGAGGCCACTATCCAGCAACTGCAAACGGAAAACGCATGGCTCAAGGGATTGATCACGGAGAAGAACGGAGGCAAGAGCACTACGGACGAACTGAAGGCACTCATCAACAAAAGAGAGAACGCTGCCAGCGAGCGGAGTAGTTCTGCGCACACAGACGGCGTAGGTACCAAGGCGGAGAAGTCAAAGGCAGACGCCTAAGTTTTCTTCTTTGCTTCTCTGTTTTGACTTGATTTTCACTGCCCTGCTTCAAAAGACTGGGCGGGTGAGGTGGAGTGGCTAGTTGCACTATGCTGCGATGATGTGACGGTTTTATGGCATGGAGAGAGTAGATGTAGATACCAACTTGCGACATGTAATGCAAATCTGTTCAAACGTATGAAGATTCACTTGCTCTCACGGTTTGCGGCCTGGTTGTGTTTATCTTGAATGTCGGGACATGCTTGTCCTAGACCAGGTAGCCAAAGTCCAGACCATGAGAATACGTCAATCGTCGTGCATATTATGATGACATGTAAATGTCACCTGAACAACTTGTCAGTGTTGGCACATATTCACAGACATTGTAGTTGGAAAAATAATAGGTATCAATTCGCCATATTGACATGAAGAAGCGCAAGGCTATGCTCATGCAGGTTTCAAACGCCGATTACCGTGAGGAGAAGAACAGCAGCAACACTCAAACGGTATCCAAGCCAACACACCCCCCGCATCACTTTTCACCCCTCAGCAAACTATTCACATAACTCTCGCTCGCACCCTCTTTCTTCGCAAAAGTCTTCACTCTCGCCCCAGGCGCATTCGTCGGCTTCCTGCTTGGCGAATGCGCCCATCCCTCAACGTTGCGGACACTATTATCCTTCTAGATAGCGATCCATGTGATGGTGATGACAATGTCCATGCCCTTCTTCTCAGCCGCCTCCCACTTGTAGCTGTATGTGCCATCCTTCTCGTTGTTCCAGAAGGCGCCAACAGCGCTATGCATGCCGCGACGGCCGTGCTTTTCAGGTTCTGCGGGAGAGCCAATGTGTTGGATGACGGTGCTGTTGGCAATGTACTTGTAAGGGGGTTGCGACGGAGAGTCGGGCGTGGCTTCGGAGGTGCTGGTCTTCTTGATCAAGGTCTGGAGAATGTATTGCTAGAGAGAAGTCAGTAGCTGCGGATATGTGGATGATGCAGACAAGAGGGAGTAGAAATCTGCATAGCTGGACAACGGCATTGTCAAGCAAGGGATGGGTACTCACGATGATCTTGCTGTTCCAATCTCCTACTTGGGCATGGTCGTATGCTTCTGCGGCACCGATGGCTTGTTCGCAGGCCTACAAGATGATGTCAGCTCCTTGTACCTTGAGGAAAAGAGGTTCTCCCGTACGGTTTGAGCAATCTCTTGCAGCTCGGCAGTAGGAAGCGGTGACTGAGACTGTTGATGCTGTTAGCAAACCTTAACCCCCCCTAGAAGCTCCAAGGTACTCACGGCCATTGTGATGATGTTGTGTAGTAATGCAGCAAGGGTTGCAGTTCCGGTAGGCTGTGGGACGTTTCTAGAAAACAGCAATAGGTGGTGTGTGATGAGGCTTCAAAGTGAGTGTTTACGTGTTTGGGGCTTTTGGGGGTTAGCGTCTGGCGTGACCTGTCGACGTGGTTGCAGGGCAGGAGGCAGAGAGGACCGGGCCATCCCCAGAGGAAAGGTGCGAGCCAATAGGCGTGCATCAGGGCTATCCCTGTCACGTGGTCACCCATGTCGCCATGATTGGTCGCAGATTGTATGGGCCCTCTGTGCCATCGCGACCCGCAAGACGAGGAAGCTTTGATTTCTGTCGCAAGCTTCTTTCCATCTCACTAGTATATGTACTGCTGACTGCGAAGCATCTGCACCTTGACCTGCCCATTGCTTTTTTCCTACCGCGCTTGTCCATCTCACCGCTGTACAACCTCAGGAGTTCTCCCGATCCTAAGAACGCGACGTGCTACCAGTGGGGCTATCATCACAACCCTCGTCATCGCCATGTCTACCCAACCGCTCCTCCAGACCGCACCGGGTTCGTCATGCCCCCCATTCGCAACGCCATTTCCTTCCAAGCCCCTCGAGCTCCCTACTAACATTCTTTTCTAGGCAAGCGCATCGCCCTCCCGACCCGCGTCGAACCCAAAGTCTTCTTCGCCAACGAGCGCACCTTCCTCTCATGGCTCAACTTCACCGTCATCCTCGGCGGCCTCGCAATCGGTCTACTTAACTTTGGCGACAAGATCGGCAAGATTTCTGCTGGTCTCTTCACCCTCGTTGCCATGATGGCCATGATCTATGCCTTGTTTACCTTTCATTGGCGCGCGCGGAGCATACGGATGAGAGGCCAGGGCGGCTTCGACGACAGGCTGGGTCCCACCATCCTGACCATTGCCCTCTTCGCCGCCGTCGTTGTCAACTTCGTGCTGAGGATGACCATGGGAAGCGATGAGCATGCCAAGAACTGAGTCGGGTAGCAACGGTAGTTTTGAGATGATGGGAGGAATGCGCAGCGGCAGGGACAGATAAGGTGAATACTGTTCAACGGATAGAGGGAAAATATATGGACGTGCTCTGAAAAAAATTGTGTGTTTTGTAAGAGTTTACCGATGGTTTAGTAGGGCGTTTTGGTTGCTTCAAGGGAACATGTTGGCATATGCACATTACTGTACGACTACGTATCAATATGGCTGTACGCAATGTTAATTTTGCTTTGTTTGTACCCACCCCACTACGCGTTGTCTTTCCATACTTTGCATTGAACTGTCCATCACCGCTCACTGACTTGGTGTAGTAGTGAGAATCCAATATTGGGAAATAGTACGATACATCTACTTGACTGTCTCTGGATAAATAGCGTGCTAATTATCCATTGTACTACTCAGTACTGCATCAGTATGTTGCAACAAACAATACCTGTTTTGTCTTTCTCGCCTGTGTCCCAGTCGTTCCAATGCTACTCTCCTGACATCTCGCAAGCAGGAAGAACAAAGGACTCCTGTAATCACCTTCTCTCTTTCCAATCATCCCCTTCGGCATCAATTTACACCTCCGAATTAGATGTACAAAAGTACTTCTGTCTTATTGGATCAGCCAAGTACACATTGTTGAGGCGAGTGAGATGCACTATGCTTTTGCAAGTAAAGAACACAATCTTTGATCATCAACACTAGTATTGAGAACCAGACATACTGATCTTCACATTCATTGAGCATGCTTATTGATTGCCTGTTCTTGAACGCATTCTCGCCTTGGAGTTGAACATGCTCATTTGCGAGCGTAGAATCCATAATCTTTGTGGGTGTAGGATTCATTCCAACACACCGGTTGGTGAGGAGTGGGGAAAAGCTGGTCAAATTTTTGGCGAGGGGGTTTGATTTGTCCCTGGTTCAGCATAAATTGTAGCCTTATTAAAATAATCTCTTCATGTATATGTGTAACTTCTTCCCCATTGTATTTTCTTCACCACCACTAAAATTGCAGTGGTGGCAGTCTTCCCTCCCAAGCAGTGTATATTACCAAATGAAGCGCTGTAGATTGCCAGGCTCGCTAGGCCACATGAATGTCCGATACAAAAAGGTGTATGCCACAAGCGCATTGATCGCGAGTAGCCATATTGTCTCCAAAACCATTCGCACATCATATATCGTCTTCTGACTCAGCTGTCCTCTTGGAACTGAAGCAGAGTTAGATGGAACATGCGACCGCCAAATTATCCATGGAATGATGAAATAACGGGGCTCTACGAGTGGAGCTGTGACAACGGAAAGAGCGGTGGTAATCAACCATATGATTACGAAGCTGACCTGACAGGGTTGATGATATACCGTGTTACTGGGAAGGCGAGTTCCATTCTTCTCTTCCAGTATGTCCTTGGATGCTGGCTGTGAATCCAGGGTTGGCGAAGCAAGTGACTGAATAACCAACCATCCACATATGCAGTATACTGGGACTGCAAGATATTTTATTGTTGGGTATAGTCGGATCATCTTGAAAATGTAGAAGATGTAGTGTCGATTATCGGCCAAAGTATACGGGTGGATGATGGTGTTGAAGTGAATCGCAAGCAAACTGCCAAAAATCGCCAGCGCCGATACGAGAAGCGACGGAAATCGATACGCTGAGGTGAGGAAATGCTCATCACAAATCTGTTGATGGCGTTCCGACATTAACGGCACAACGGGTTTAAGGAGCGGTCCTATCAGGAGCGGGGCCGAGAAGAATGCAAAGTAAGGCCAGATGTACAGCATCTGTGGAAGATGAATGGTAGCTGTGTGCGCCGATTTGTCGCCTATAACGGTTAATATTATCATGGTCAATGTGGTTTTAGGACTTACCAAGAACAACACTCCCATTCCAAACAACAAAGCCAGCGAAGAGAGTCAAGAGTATGATATATGGTACAACAACCTTGAGCACTACCAGAGGCTTCCGGATTGCTGCATCTA
>Ga0265798_10008846_pt1 | contig 12741 bp, 8 predicted proteins | sample P3T30metagenome_FD_192430 | JGI IMG/M metagenome (GOLD analysis project Ga0265798, IMG submission 192430) | Plant litter microbial communities from East Loma Ridge, Irvine, California - P3 T30 | ecosystem: Environmental > Terrestrial > Plant litter > Unclassified | place: USA: California...
GCCTTCAAGCCGGGCGCCTTCCAGACCGCCCGCGTGCCCGATGCCGCCACCGCGGCCGGCGTCGCGGCCACCGGCCTGCGCTGGCACGTGGGCGGCCACATGCACTTCAACGGCACCAACGACTTCGCGGACGCCGCCGGCAACTACCTGGTGAATGTGCAGTCGCCGTCGCTGGCGGTGTATGGCGCGGCCTACAAGATCATCAGCTACAAGGACCTCGACACCGTCGACGTGCAGACCGTGGCGCTGAACTCGGTCTCGCGCTTCAATGAGCTGTTCCCGTATTACCAGGTCGAGAACGACTATCTGAAGGGCAGCACGGTCGCCTCCGACGTCGCCAAGCGCTGGGACAACGGCATCCTCTCGACCCTGTCGTACGGCGAATTCACCCGCACCTACTTCGGCGAGCTGTCGCGCCTGCGCTTCATGGACGAGTACTGGCCGTGCGAGATGAAGGAAGCGGCGATGAACCTGAATGGCAAGCAGATGCTGATCCTGTCGCAGCTGCAGACCAAGGTCACGCTGGCCCAGCTGAAGGACAACGCCGGCGTGCTGCCGCTCACCGCGAACTGCGCCGCCACCGTCGCCGCCAGCGGCACGCCGGTCGCCGCCAGCCAGTTGACTGCCGACTGGCTTGACGCCACCGCGCGCGCCGAGAAGCTGGCGGCAGCCGCAGGCCTGACCCTCGACTCGTTCGCGAAGCTCACCCCATACGACTTCTACGGCGACTTCCACCGCACCGTGTACGCCGGCGAACTGGCCCTGCGCGACATGGGCACCGAGCGCGTCAGCCAGTACAAGGTCCTGATGGCGGCCTTCCCGGCCACCACCACGGCGCCAAGCATGGTCGGCGACAAGCCTTCGAACCAGAACCCGGTACACGTCGGCTTCCAGCACCAGTTCAAGCAGGTCTTCGCGATCTTCAAGGGCCTCGGTTCGGGTAAACCAAGCGACCGCTTCACGATCGACCTGAAGGGCAAGAAGATCAACAATGCCAACAGCAGCAGTTTGAGCTTCAATTGACGGGTGCGTGACAATTCCTGAGATTCCGGGGCAGCGATGGCGGGTACACTGGTGCCCCTCGCCACCGCCCCGGATTCTCATGAAGCAGCTCCTGATCGCCCTGTTCTTCTGCGCCGCCCTGCCGGCGCAGGCTTCCGACGAATTCACCTTCTCCAACCAGCCCGGCCGCCATGGCGTCGGCTTCAAGCTCGTACAGCAGTACGATTACACGCGCCAGTACAAGACCCGCGTCGACATGCGCACTGGCGAGCCAAGCTCCGGCGAACGCGCGCGCCCAATGCAGGCGCTGGTCTGGTATCCGGCGGCGCGCGGCGGCAAGCCGGTGACCTTCAGCGACTATGTGGCGACGGTTGCGACCGAGGACGACTTCACGCTCGGTGCGGATGCGGTCAAGCGCGAGCGCGACGCGCGCATCGAGAGCCTGCTCGGCAAACGGCGCGAGGCCGTGCTGCGCGAATTCGCCAAGCCGATGCTGGCGGTGCGCGATGCGAAGCCCGAGAGCGGCAAGTACCCGGTCGTGATCTACGCGCCGAGCTTCTCGGCCAGCGCCATGGAAAACAGCGATCTGTGCGAGCTGCTGGCGAGCCATGGCTACGTGGTGCTGGCCAGTGCCTCGATGGGCCCGCATACCCGCTCGATGACGTCGGACCTGGACGGGTTGGAAACCCAGGTTGCCGACATCGCCTGGCTGATCGGCCATGCGCGCAGCCTGCCGCGCGCTGACACCGAGCGGGTGGCGGTGGTGGGCTTCAGCTGGGGCGGTTTGTCGAACGTGCTGGCCGCGGCGAAGGACGATCGCATCAAGGCCATCGTCAGCCTGGACGGCTCGGTGCGCGGCATGCGCGAATTCGTCGACGGCGGCAAGGACGCGGCGCAGTACGTAACGCCAAGCAGGGTCGCGATCCCGATGCTGTTCGTTGGCCGCCGTCCGCCGACCATCGAGGAACTGAACCGCTCCGAAGTCGACACCCGCTTCTCCTTCCTGAACACGCTAAGCTACTCGGACCTGACCATCTCGGTGATGCTGCCGATGAAGCACATGGACTTTTCTTCCTACAGCGTGCGCGTGGGCCGCGAGGGCAGCTTCGGCGACTACACGCGCGCCGAGATCGCGCTCGCGCACAGCTGGGCCGCGCGCTATGCGCTGCGCTTCCTCGACGCCCACATCAAGCGCGATGCCGCCAGCCTCGCCTTCCTCAACAACACGCCCGCCGCCAACGGCGCGCCGCCGCACATGATCCTGACCGACGTGCGCCGCAATGGCGGCAAGGCGCCGCCGACGCTGGAGAATTTCGTTACGCGTCTCAAAGCGGAAGGCTTCGAGCGCGCGATCCCGCTGTACCAGGAATTCGTCGCGCAAGGTGCCAGCTTCAAGCTGGGACCGAACGAAATCTACGGCTGGGGCTCGGACCTCGACACGCTGGAACGCTATGTTGAATCACGCGAGATCTTCCGCCTCGGCGTCCACCTGCATCCGAACGAGCCTTTCCTGGTCGAATGCCTGGCCGAGATGCAGGCGAAGTCGGGGCAGACGGCAGAAGCGCTACGCAGCTACCGGCGCGTGCTCGAACTCAATCCCCAGCATGCCGCCGCGACTGCGTTCGTGAAAGAGCACGGCGGCACTTAATGCCGGCTCGCACACCGGTGTGGGTTGGGGAAATTTTGGGGGCTGGAATGCAAACGGGGCCTTGCGGCCCCATCGTTTTCTTGCGTCCTGCGCTCAGTGCATCAGGCGCGGTTCCTGGTCGTCGTCGTCGCCGAACAGGTCGTCGAACATCAGTGCGTCGGGCTCCTTGCCCTGGCTCCACAGGACCATCAGCACGATGATCTTGAGCTTGCCCAATGCGACCGGCGATTCGTCGCAGGCCAGCGCGCGCTCGATGACGATCTCGCGTTGCGTGGGACTGAGCACCTTGGCGCTTTCGAGGAACTGGATGAAGCCGATCGCGGCGCTGCCCAGCTCGATGTATTCCTCGTCCACGTAATAGCGCATGCCGGTGGAAGCATCGATTGCATCGGAAACTGCCGCTTCGGTCAGCCCGGTCAGCCAGTCCAGCGCCTCGGAGATCTCGATATCATCGAAACCGACGGCGGACAGTTTGCGTGCCAGGGCCGCCGGCTCGGGGCAGGCGTCAGGACGATAGTACGTCTCGTAGAGGTAGACCAGGATGTCGAACATAGTGACGCTACTGTAGCAGTTAAGCTCGTCGCGGCACAAGTCTGGCACGCGCGTGCGGGTCTTGCGTGCGGCTTTCACTGGATTTTCGTTGTTTCGCGGCCTTATCCGTTCGCTCAGTTTTCTCTAATTCCAATGAAATCAAGGGCATACGTTTCATTAAAACATCTCAGGAAGGAAATTCTTTTTTGCACCAGCCCATGCATCCGGCATACGCCAGCATGAACGTACCTCACGCAACGCGCACTACGCGCTGCACGCGTCCGCCCGGCAGGCGCTCGAGCAAGCCCGCCAGTTCCAGCGCCAGCAGTTCGCCGGCCATGGCCGCGGCGTCGCCACCGACCCGTGCGAGCAAGGCATCGGGTTCGACCGGGTCGTGTCCGAGCGCGTCCAGCAGCGCGCTTTCATACGCGGCTTCATGAGGTGCGGCCTGGCGCACCAAGGGCGACACGCGCATCGCTTCCAACACCTCATCGACGGTCTCGACCAGGCGCGCCCCTTCGCGTATCAATTGATGGCAGCCCTTTGCCAATGCGGAGTGAATCGAACCGGGCAAGGCGAACACCTCCCTGCCCTGCTCGGCCGCCATCTGTGCGGTGATCAGCGAACCCGACTGCGCCGCAGCTTCGATCACCAGCACGCCGGCCGCCATGCCGCTGATGATGCGGTTACGGCGCGGGAAGTTGTTGGCGAGCGGCGGCGTGCCGAGTGCATATTCGCTAACGATGCAGCCCTCCACGGCGATGCGGTGCGCGAGTGCGCGGTTGCGTGCCGGATAGACGCGGTCGATGCCGGTGCCGATCACGGCGATGGTCGAGCCGGCGCCTTGCAAGGCGCCTTCGTGCGCCGCGGTATCGATGCCGAGCGCCATGCCGGACACCACGCACAAGCCCGCCTCGGACAGGGCGCGCGCAAAATTCTCGGCATTGGCGCGGCCCTGCGTACTGGCGTTGCGGCTGCCGACCACGGCAACCAGCGATTGCTGCAGCAACGCGCGCCGCCCTGTCATATAGAGCAGCAAAGGCGGATCGGGAATGTGCCGCAGCGATTCCGGGTAATCGGCATCGTGCAGCGTGGTGATGTGGTGGGCAGGCTCTGATAGCCAGGCGAAGGTCTGCTCGAGCAGGCGCGCGGTCTCGGCGGGCGGCGGCGCGCTCAGTGCGGCGGCAACACCGGCAGGCACATGGGCCGCGAGCGCCGCGCGGCCGGCGCGCAGGATGGCCGCCGGCGAACCGAAGGCATCCAATAAACACTGTGCAGTCCGGCACCCCACGCCCGGCGCCTCGGCGAGGCGGATCCAGTCGGCGATGGCGGCGTGATCGACTGGCGGGATGGGGTCCGTGTCCTGCACGGCGGCTTTACTCCGTAGTTGGCTCCGGCGAACGGGCCACGTCGCCGACTTCCACCGGCGCCGTGACTTGCATGATCAGGCCGTACGAGACATTGTTAAACACGCGGAAGATAAACAAGCTGCCATATTGCTCGTCAGGCAGCTTGATGCGCCCCTTGCTGCGGAACATGCCCCGGCTCGCCGGGTCCGCAACCTTCTTCCCGAGATGATAGAGCTCCAGCACGGCGCCGACATCGAGTCCGTCAATCGAACCCCGGTTGACAGTCACGACCTGGCTCTGGCCCGCATGGGTGACGCCCGCATGGATCGACATCACGCGCGCATCGATCGCCTGCAATGGCGCATGCGGCATGTAGTTGCGTACTGGTGGCGGAGGCAAGGGCACCAGCAAGTCGCCGACGCCGATTTCCTGCGCGGTCTCGGTAACGCGGAAAGCGTGTGCATCGACACCGGGCTTGGCTTCGATGTCGAGCGTGACGCTGCCGAGGTAGGTCGACTCGTGCGCCAGCACCTTGCGGGTCACCGGATCGCGCAGGAAGCCGCCCGGGCGGAACACCTGGAAATTTCGCACGCCATGCAACTGGCCTACCACATAGACGCGGTCGCCGGTGCCCAGGTAGACCCGGCCCTCCTGCGCCGCCACGATGCGCGGGGAACGGGCCAGCACACCCGGCTCGATCAATAGCGGCTGGGTCAAATACGGCTCGATCTGGCCGGCCGGAATCGCCTGGATGGCGTCGCGGTCGAGCGACTCGGTGCGCAGCTGCGGCGACAGTTTGGTCAGCGGCAGGTTGGAGCCGTCGCTGCCATCGCTGCCGGGACGGTTGAGCGACAGGCGGCCGCGCGCGCGGTCGAAATAAATGATCTGGCCGGGATAGATCCAGTGCGGATTGCGGATCTCGTCGCGGTTCATGCCCCAGACTTGTGGCCAGCACCAGGGGTTCTGCAAGAATGTGCCGGAAATATCCCAGAGGGTATCGCCCTTGACCACGACGTGCTGGTCGGGGGCGTTCGGGCGGAATGCGCAGGTTGCAGCCATGGCGGGGCCGGCCACGGCAAGCGCGAGGAGCGCCACGGCAGCAGCACGGCTCACGACTGTGCTAAAATTTTTCATTGAGACGTCCGTAATTGCGTCGTTTTGCGTCATGGACCGGCAATGCCGGCCGATTCGCTGACAGTGCGTCATTGTGCCCCGCTAATATGATTCGGGTGCACGAATCGCTACCTGATCGACAAAGGTTGCCGTACTGAATCAAATTCTGCACATAATTCCCCGAAACAGCAAGACAAACCGCGTCCCTGCAGGGCCGGCGAGTGTTGCATTTCCGTTCGTGCATGAAACCCTTATTGAACTGCTATCTACCCTGAATCCGTCCTGATATGGCCTTACTGAAGATCCTCCGCTATCCCGATCCGCGCCTGCACAAGGTCGCTACCCCGGTCACCGAATTCGGCACCGAGCGCCTGCGCAAGCTGGTCGCGGACATGGCCGACACGATGTACGACGCCCCCGGCGTGGGCCTGGCCGCGACCCAGGTCGACGTGCACGAACGCGTTATCACGATCGACGTCTCGGAGACCAGCGACCAGCTGCTGGTGCTGGTCAACCCGGAAATCACCTGGGCCAGCGACGAGAAGCAAGTATACGACGAAGGCTGCCTGTCGGTGCCCGGCATCTACGACGGCGTCGAACGTCCGGCGCGCGTCAAGGTCAAGGCCCATGACGTCGAAGGCAAGACATTCGAACTCGAAGCCGACGGCCTGCTGGCCGTGTGCGTGCAGCACGAGATGGACCACCTGATGGGCAAGGTCTTCGTCGAATACCTGTCGCCGCTGAAGCGTAACCGCATCAAGGCCAAGCTGCAGAAGGAAGAACGCGGCCTGGAACGCGACGCGGCCCAGCGCGGCGCGCGCCGTTGATGAAGGTCGTTTTCGCGGGTACGCCCGAGTTTGCTGCCGTCGCCCTGCGTGCCCTGCACGAAGCCGGCTTCGAGATTCCCCTGGTGCTGACCCAGCCGGACCGCCCGGCCGGGCGCGGCATGCAGCTGCAGGCCAGCGCCGTCAAGCAATATGCGCTGGCGCACGGGATGGAGGTGGCGCAGCCGCTGTCGCTGCGCATGGACGCCAAGGATCCGCAGCGCGCCGAGGAAGCGCGTGCTGCGCATGAGCGTTTGCTGGCGATGGACTATGACGTGATGGTGGTAGCGGCCTATGGCCTGATCCTGCCGCGCAGTACGCTCGACATCAAGCCCTGCATCAATATCCACGGTTCGCTGCTGCCGCGCTGGCGCGGCGCCGCGCCGATCCACCGCGCGATCGAAACCGGCGATGTCGAGACCGGCGTGACCATCATGGGCATGGAAGAAGGGCTCGATACGGGGCCGATGATGCTGATGGAACGTGTCGCCATCCAGGATACCGATACCACCGGTAGCCTGCACGACACCCTGGCTGCGCTGGGCGGGCGCATGATCGTCGAAGCGCTGCGCAAGCTGGAACATGGGCAGCTGGAGAGTGTGGCCCAACCCGAAGAGGGCGTGACGTATGCGGCCAAGATTGCCAAGGAAGAGGCCAAGCTGGATTTCAGCCTGCCGGCCGAGGTGCTGTGGCGGCGGGTGCGGGCGTTCAATCCCTTCCCTGGGGCGCAGGGGCTGGTCGATGGCGTGACGGTCAAGCTGTGGAATGCGGAGCTGGTGCAAGACCAGGGTACGCCAGGCCAGGTGTTGTCGGCGGATGCGGGCGGAATCGTAGTCGCCTGCGGTGACGGCGCGTTACGGCTGCTGGAGTTGCAGAAGCCGGGTGGCAAGCGCTTGCCTGCTGCGGAATTCCTGAAAAGCTTTCCACTCGTTGGCAAAAGCTTTTCGTAACGTGGCGGGTCTCCCGCCCACGTTACATATCGATTGCGCGTATTTCACTGGCTCCAAAAGAAAATCGGGGCATCTGCCCCGATATATACTTACTCCGCCTTCGCGGCGCGCTGCGCATCCATGTATTCGCGCAGCACCTGGTTGATACGGGTCTGGTAACCCGGACCAGCCGACTTGAACCATTCCAGCATGTCCACGTCCAGGCGGATCGTCACGATTTGCTTCACGCCGTTAATCGTTTGCGGCTTTGCGGCAACAGCCGCTTCTTCGATGCGGTTCACCGGCTGATCCCAATCCGGTACATATTCTTTGTTCATGCAATCATCCCGTTAAAAACTTCGCCAGCGTTGTGGCGATGGGGTTAATTGTCGTCCGTGTATGTAACGTAAAGATTGCGGTTTCACCGGGTTTTGTAACATCATGTAACAGCCCGGGATTTCCATACATAAAGATACATACACAAAACTGCATTTCCGCCCCATTCAAAGGAAGGTGGCGTCATGACGTATAATTTCAGACCGCCCAACCATAACGGCCTGTCAAGCCGCGAGTGAGAACCACACATGAACGCCCGCCATCCGACCATTTCCCCGATCGATACACAGTTGCGCGACATCCTGAAGCGCCGCATCATGATCCTGGATGGCGCGATGGGCACCATCATCCAGCAGTACAAGCTCGATGAAGCGGCCTACCGCGGCGAACGTTTTTCAAGCTTCGTCCCGCCCGAAGGCGCGGCCCAGCGCGAGCTGTTCGTGAAGGGGAACAACGAACTCCTCACCCTCACCCAGCCGCAGATCATCCAGGAGATCCACGAACGCTACCTGGCGGCCGGCGCCGACCTGATCGAGACCAACACCTTCGGCGCCACCGGCGTGGCGCAGGACGATTACCACATGGCGCATCTCGCCTACGAGATGAACGTGGAAGCCGCCAAGCTGGCGCGCGCCGCCTGCGACAAATACAGTACGCCCGATAAACCGCGCTTCGTCGCCGGCGCTCTCGGGCCGACCCCGAAGACGGCCTCGATCTCGCCGGACGTGAACGACCCCGCCGCGCGCAACGTGACCTTCGATCAGCTGGTCGCGTCCTACCACGAACAGGTGCGCGGCCTGGTGGCGGGCGGTTCCGACGTGCTGCTGGTCGAGACCATCTTCGACACCCTGAACTGCAAGGCCGCGCTGTTCGCGATCGATCTGTATTTCGAAGAAAATCCAGGCGTCCCGCGCCTGCCGCTGATGATCTCGGGCACCGTCACCGATGCCTCGGGCCGCATCCTGTCGGGCCAGACCGTGCCCGCATTCTGGAACTCGGTGCGCCACGCGAAGCCGCTCACCATCGGCCTGAACTGCGCGCTCGGCGCCGCCCTGATGCGCCCCTACGCGGAAGAACTCTCGCGCATTGCCGACACCTATGTCTGCATCTACCCGAACGCCGGCCTGCCCAATCCAATGAGCGACACCGGCTTCGACGAACTGCCAGCCGACACCTCGACCCTGCTGCGCGAGTTCGCCGACGCCGGCTTCGTGAACATCGCCGGCGGCTGCTGCGGCACCACGCCCGAACACATCGCGGCGATCGCGAAGATCCTGGAACCGCAAACGCCACGCCCGATTCCCGAGATCCCGGTCGCGATGCGCCTGTCGGGCCTGGAGCCTTTCACGGTCGACGAAGCCTCGCTGTTCGTGAACGTCGGCGAGCGCACCAACGTCACCGGCTCGAAGGCCTTTGCGCGCATGATCCTGAACGAGCAGTTCGACGAGGCGCTGTCGGTGGCGCGCCAGCAGGTCGAGAACGGCGCCCAGGTCATCGACATCAATATGGACGAGGCGATGCTCGACTCGCAGGCGGCGATGACGCGCTTCCTGAACCTGATCGCCTCCGAGCCGGACATCTCGCGCGTGCCGATCATGATCGACTCTTCCAAATGGAGCGTGATCGAGGCCGGCCTGAAGTGCGTGCAGGGCAAGGCCATCGTCAACTCCATCTCGCTCAAAGAGGGTGAGGAAGAATTCCTGCGCCAGGCTCGCCTGTGCCGCAGCTACGGCGCCGCCGTGATCGTGATGGCCTTCGATGAAACCGGCCAGGCCGACACTTTCGCCCGCAAGGTCGACATCTGCAAGCGCGCCTACGACACGCTGGTGCAGAAAGTCGGTTTCCCGCCCGAAGACATCATCTTCGACCCGAACATCTTCGCGATCGCCACCGGCATCGAAGAGCACAACAACTACGCCAACGACTTCATCGAAGCCACCGCCTGGATCCGCCAGAACCTGCCGCACGCGAAGGTGTCCGGCGGCGTGTCGAACGTCTCGTTCAGCTTCCGCGGCAACGACCCGGCGCGCGAGGCGATCCACACCGTGTTCCTGTACCACGCGATCAAGGCCGGCATGACCATGGGGATCGTCAACGCCGGCATGGTCGGCGTCTACGACGACCTGCCGCCGGAACTGCGCGAACGTGTCGAGGACGTGGTCCTGAACCGCCGCGACGACGCCACCGAGCGCATGATCGAAATCGCCAGTTCGCTCAAGGCCGGCGGCGGCAAGCAGGAACAGAACCTGGAGTGGCGCGAGGCCCCGGTCGAGAAGCGCCTGGCGCACGCGCTGGTGCACGGCATCACGCAGTGGATCGTCGAGGACACCGAAGAGATGCGCCAGCAGGTGCTGGCCGCCAAGGGCCGTCCGATCCACGTGATCGAAGGCCCGCTGATGGACGGCATGAACATCGTCGGCGACCTGTTCGGACAGGGCAAGATGTTCCTGCCGCAGGTCGTGAAATCGGCGCGCGTGATGAAGCAGGCCGTGGCCCACCTGGTGCCCTTCATCGAAGAAGAAAAGGCGCTGGAAGAGCAGCGTACCGGCATCGTCGCCAAGCCGAAGGGCAAGATGGTGATCGCCACCGTCAAGGGCGACGTGCACGACATCGGCAAGAACATCGTCTCGGTGGTCCTGCAATGTAATAACTTCGAGATCGTGAACATGGGCGTGATGGTGCCCTGCTCCGACATCCTCGCGAAGGCCAAGGAAGAAGAAGCCGACATCGTCGGCCTGTCGGGCCTGATCACGCCCTCGCTGGAAGAGATGGCCCACGTGGCGCGCGAAATGCAGCGCGACCCCTACTTCCGCGAGAAGAAGATTCCGCTGCTGATCGGCGGCGCCACCACCAGCCGCGCCCACACGGCGGTCAAGATCGCACCGCACTACGACGGCCCGGTGGTCTACGTGCCGGACGCTTCGCGCTCGGTCTCGGTGGGCCAGTCGCTGCTGACCGACGAGACGCGCGACGCCTACATCATCGAACTGGCCCAGGACTACGAACGGATCCGCATCCAGCACGCCGGCAAGAAGGCGCTGCCGATCCTCTCCATCGAGCAGGCGCGCGCCAACAAGGCCAAACTCGAGTACGCGCCGGTGAAGCCGAAGTTCATCGGCCGCCGCCTCTTCAAGAACGTCGACCTCGGCACGCTTGCGCGCTATATCGACTGGGGCCCCTTCTTCCAGACCTGGGACCTGGCCGGCCCCTACCCCGCCATCCTCACCGATGAAGTAGTCGGCGAAGCCGCGACCCGCGTGTTCGCGGAAGGCCAGGCCATGCTCAAGAAGATCATCGAGGGCCGCTGGCTCACCGCCAACGGCGCGATCGCCCTGCTGCCGGCGAACAGCGTCAACGACGACGACATCGAGATCTATACGGACGAATCGCGCCAGGACGTGGCGTTTACCTGGTACGGCCTGCGCCAGCAGGGCGTGAAGCCGGTGGTCGACGGCGTGCAGCGTCCGAACCAGTGCCTGTCCGATTTCGTGGCGCCGAAGGAATCCGGCATTGCGGATTACATCGGCATGTTCGCGGTGACCTCGGGCCTGGGCATCGAGAAGCACGAGCAGCGCTTCGAAGCGGCGCACGACGACTATTCATCGATCATGCTCAAGTCCCTGGCCGACCGCCTGGCCGAAGCCTTCGCCGAATACCTGCACGAGCGCGTGCGTACCGACCTGTGGGGCTATGCAAGCAACGAGGATTTGTCGAACGAGGCGCTGATCGACGAGCAGTACGTCGGCATCCGTCCGGCGCCGGGCTATCCGGCCTGCCCTGAGCACACGGTCAAGGCAGAGCTGTTCCGCACGCTGCAGGCCGAGGAGATCGGCATGGAGCTGACCGAGTCGTATGCGATGTTCCCGGGCGCGGCGGTGTCGGGCTTCTACCTCGCCCATCCGGAGTCGAAGTATTTCGTGGTCGGGAAGATTGGCGACGACCAGGTCGTGGACATGGCCGCGCGCCGCGGGATGGACAAGACGGAACTGGAACGCCACCTCGCCCCGAATTTGTAGGGTGCACGTGGGCGGCATGGCCGCCCACGGGGTCAAATCGCGTAGCGGACTACCTTGTCGCTCCACTCGAACGCCGACACTTCCAGCTCGGCCAGATCGTCGCCATTCATCGACAGTTCGTTCAGCGCCGGCATCACCTCGTCCTGCGCGTCTTCCATGCGCTCGATCGATTCGGCCAGACGCAGCAGCTCACCGAAGAAGCCGCGTCGCACCAGCAGCGCGTGGCGCACCTCGTCGATCACGGGAATCTGCTCCACGATGTCCTGCATCGGAATGCAGAACAGCGTATCCATCAGCGACATCATGCCGACCGTGAAGGCGATATCGGCGACGGTACGCTGACCCGGACGCAGGCGCTCGGCCAGCAGTTCCATCAAACGCGCGCGCGTGGTCGCCAGCATCAGCAAGGGGCTGAGATTGTGCCCACGCACACCCGGTTCGGCATACAGCAGGATCTGCAGCCAGCGCTGCAACTGGCGGCGGCCCAGCAGCACCAGCGCCTGGCTGACCGACTCGATGCGGCGGCCATTGCCGGCCGCCGGCGTGTTCACCAGGCGCAGCAGGTTCAGGCCGAGCGTGACGTCCTTCTTCACCGCACGCTCGATCTCGGCGTTGTCGGCGTCCGACGTCACCAGGTTCATCAGGTCCAGCACCGCAGCCTGCGAGGGCGAGAGCTTGCGGCCCGCGATGACGGTCGGCTTGGCGAAATAATAGCCCTGGAAGTAGTCGAAGCCGATGTCCAGGCAGGTACGGTATTCATTGTGAGTCTCGACCTTCTCGGCCACCAGGCGTTTGCCGGTGCCGCGCAGGCGCGGGGCCAGCGACAGCAGGGTCACCACCGGCAGCTCGCGCAGGTCCATTTTGACGAAGTCGATGACGGGCAGCAGGCGCGCCAGCGCGTTGCCGTGGGCCGAGGCTTCGGCCGCGAAGCGGAAGCCGTGGCGCGACAGCTCGGTCATGCGGGCGATGACGGCGTCGGTCGGCTCGACCGAA
>Ga0265798_10008849_pt1 | contig 12739 bp, 16 predicted proteins | sample P3T30metagenome_FD_192430 | JGI IMG/M metagenome (GOLD analysis project Ga0265798, IMG submission 192430) | Plant litter microbial communities from East Loma Ridge, Irvine, California - P3 T30 | ecosystem: Environmental > Terrestrial > Plant litter > Unclassified | place: USA: California...
TGATGACGTCATTCTTGCTCCACCGAAAGCCTACTAGCATGTTCATCCTCCGCACATGTACTCCCTGTGTAATCATTGTCATTCTCATCGTCTTCTCACGGTCAGTCGTAACAAAACAGTCCCGAGGGTTCACATCAAGTGAACTATTATCTCAACTCATCCGTCCATCTCATCCTCAAACCTCCATCCCTTACCATGTCACTCAAAGACCAAACCGTCCTCATCACAGGGGCTTCGATGGGCATCGGCGCAGCTATTGCACGTCGACTAGCCGCTGAAAGCGCAACACTCATCCTCTTTGCACGCTCAGACGACAAGCTAAAGGCCCTCTCCGACGAACTCAAGAAAGAACACAAAGACCTGAAGATCTTCACATCAATCGTCGACGTACAAGACCACACATCCCTCAGCACCGCCGTCTCAAAAATCGTCCAGCAAGTCTCCCACATCGATGTCCTCATCAACAACGCCGGTTTGGCTATAGGTGCGCCGTCACGTTTCCCTGACCTCAAGATTCAAGACATCATCACAATGACGAGCACCAACATCAATGGGTACATGTTCGCTGCTTATACGGTGTTGAACGAGGGAAAGATGAAGGAGCGTGGCAAGGGAACGATTCTGAACGTGACTAGTACCACGGGACTAGAGGTACCGCCTTTCCCAGGCGAGGCTGTCTACCATGCTAGCAAAGCGTGCCAGGAGGCTTTCACCAACGTGCTGAGGACAGAGTTAGTGGGTACTGATATCAAAGTCCTCGCGTTACGGCCCGGCGTTGTAGCAACAAACTTCCACGAACAACGGTATGGCTTTCTTCCCTCTCTTCATTATTTCAGCGCTGCTGCGGTGGAGTTCCGAGCTGACACGATATGCAGTGTTGGATACGAAAAGCAGAGCTACGACACTTTCATGTCTGGCTTCGAGCCTCTTGTTGCGCCGGATGTTGCGGAAGCGGCTGCGTTCATGCTGAGTCAGAAGGATAGGGTTAGTGTGAAGGCGTTGGATGTCGTGCCTACTGCGCAGAGGAGTTTGCAGGTTTTCGATCGGGAGTGGAATAGTAGGGATGAGGGCAGGAAAGAGGAGAAGATGGGGAGCTAAGCAAGAGTGGAGTTGGAAAGATGAGTGATCTGACGCAGTCAAACCTGGTCTGGGCTAGCTAATGGCGTCTGACGTAACAATTATAGCTTCGAGCTGGGGGTCAGCGTCTTCTGAACGAGCTCAAGGACGCGCTCGGCGGTGCCCCTGCAAGAAACATTAGTATCGTACTGTCGACACAGACGAGCTTCAATGTACTCACCACGAAGACTGATACCCCGCACCAGCATGCCCATAGCAATGCACAACCGGGACCTTCCACCTGCCCATTTCCGTCTCAATCCTCGGGCCGCCCTTGCGCGACGCTAGATACTGTCAGCCAGCCCCCGTGAAATGACTCGCACAATGATACTCACGCCTCAAGCCCACATTCCGCCCAATAACCTGCAGATCCTCTGGCTTCCCCAACTCAGGACACAATTCACAGCACCGCTTCATGATATCCTGACCGAGTTCCTCATCCCACTCTTCACTCCAATCGTTGTCCTGTCGACTGCCGCCTAGAATCACGCCGCCGCCTAGTGGACGGGGGAAGACGTAGGTTGTTGTGGGATCGATGCGCTTTGGAGAGCGGAAGGACCTAGTTCGGTTCGTTAGTCAAACTGGATACACGGAGAATAGTTGGGTCTGGGGCGGAGGAAGACAAGTAGGATGGCATTGTCGTACTTGACTCGTTCCATTTCATACATTCTGGTGATTGGCGTTTTGGGTTCAGCGACCAGTAGGGTCTGGCCGCGTGTTGGGTACAGATTCGTGTCTTTGATGTCGGAGAGTTTGAGGGAGCCGAGACCGGTGCAGTTTACTAGGAGGGTGGTGGATGGGTAGTCGCTTAGGACTTCTGAGACGGATGGGTAGTGTCGGCGCACGAGACTGACGCCTTTGCACAAAGCTTGAGCTTGGAGCCTGGTACAGTATTAGTCTCTTTGATCGTGGCCCTTTACCTAGAGGCCTGCGTTAAGGGAAAGATGATCAGGACAACATACCACTGCAGATACACTTGCGTGTTGATCCTGAACGTACTCGGAAACTCGAACCCAAAGTTCGCTCCCTTGGGCAACTCACTTCCACCCAACTTTCTCAAACCCCCGACTAGCTCATCATACCACACCTTACCCGTATCCTCAGTCAAAACACCCGCCTCTTCAATCGGCTCATCGAATGCAGCCCACATACCCATTCTCCCCAGCCCCGCCTCATTGCCCCCTCCATTAACTCCATCAACACCTTCCGTCTCACCAGTCTTAAGCGTCTGACAACCAAACACGCTCTTCCCGTCGATAAGCTCACCAAATCGGTGGAAGGTGGCCTCGTCGTATTTCTCCAGCGGCCCGTTGTCGTGGGCCATAGAGGACCAGTTGGCGCCTGCCCAGGGAGATGTGTATTCTATGGAGCGGTCTCCAGGGAAGTGCTTTGCTACTACGGTTATCTTGGCGGTGGGGTACGTGTGTGATAGGACGAGTGAGGTTGTTAGACCGATCACGCCGGCGCCGAGAATGAGGATGTGTTGATGGTCTTTTTGAGAAGCCATGATGGGTGGTTGAGTAACAATAGATAGCTTCCGATACGGAATATGTTTGAAGATGTTGATGATGAGATGCTTTGCTGACAGCCAGGCCGAAATGTGAGCTCTTCGTTGAACCTAGTTTGGATATCAAATGCTCAAGCGCTGCACGAAGCTATATAAGAAGCTATATGAATGTCAATGACTCATCTCTCTTGTACGTCTGGTTCATCGGAGTAAGATTCACCCATACCTTGTACGCTATCCCGAGTCTCACCAGCCTATTCCGACGGCAAACGGCGATTGTCTTCTACAAGGTATTGTACAAAGCCCAAATCGACCCAAGCTTGGTAGAGCATACAAGTAGCTGCGCAGATCACAATGAGTTGGATGACAGTATTGCTTGATCGGTGAGAAGTGTTGTCAAGTGTTGATTACAGAGGTTGAGCGAGGATGCGATGGTGTTCCGATCGGAATGAGCGGTTCCGGACAAGCGTACACTCCAAGCCATGCCCGGGTACGATTATAAAAATCGAGCTGCTTCGACTCATTACATGCACGGATTACCAGTGATGAGACAACCGAGTCTGTTAGAGATAAATTGGGGTATCATTCAAAGTATGGAGAGATTGTATGGACTAGATTATGAACAGGGTCCGAAACGCAATATTATGTACCGAAAGACCAACCAACTTTTACAGTCCATTTTCCGTGCACCCAAGACACAAAAATGAATATTATGCCGACTGCTTCATAAACCAATCTGAGCTCGCATCGACCATATAATTGGTAATGTTCGACTCGTTTCCAAACCCGCCGTCCGGTAATTGTATGTTGCCGTCTGGCGCAGGGTAACTCATGGCTCCGTCTATCGACACAGGGAGTCGAGGCATGTTGAAGAAGTCGAACACATCGAGATACTCTAGCTCATTCGCTGCAGGTGTTCGAGCTGGAGTCACCGATGGTATCTTCAGATTTTGCTTGTTGCTGAGCTTAGGTTGACGGGATATGAGGAAGTCGAGATCAAATGCACATCGTCGCATGTCGGCGAGGATCTTGACAGTTGAGGGTGTCACCCGTTCACCATTCGCACCGGCGGGAGTCTCCTGGCTCTCTTGGTATTCGGAAAGTACGCGAGAAAGAAGACTTGCATAGCGCGTGCCCACTTCCCAGTACTGACCCATATCCTGAAGTGTGCTGACCAGGAGGTTGATGGATTGGTCGACTCGGTGATCGATGGTGGATCCGTGGACCAAGAGGACACGTGCAGCTACCCAGAGCGAGAATGCGAAGGGCGGACCAAGCTTGCTTAGCAAACCGTTGTCGCGTACGGTAGCACAAAGAGCTGTGATATTCTCAACAGCACTGAGACATCGCTGGCTAGCGCTGAAGGACGGTGTGAAGATGGGTGAACGATGGGTAGGGTAGGCCGCGGATGAGTGAAGACGAATCACAGTGCTGCCAGAGTTAGTTTCTTCCTTAAGGCAAAGGGAAGACAAACTTACGTGTGGAAGGCCGCATGGAGCATCACCAAACCACTGTCCAAATTCTGTCCCATACCCGGCTTTGCAAACAATCTCGCAGAGTTGCCAAATTCTTGAGGAAGATTGTACTTCCATTGCTCGATGGCATTGTCAAGCTCACGATACTCGCTTTGCCAGGTCTCGACGTCGGACAAGGATGTAATGTCTACAGGCTTCTTGAGGAATTTGTGGATGCGTGTGAGAATCCCTAGGACTTCGACGTAGTATGAGAAGGAGCCTAAGTTTTCTGGTCTGTTCATGCTGTAGTCAGATCTTGTCGAAGTGTGGAACCATCGCGTCTCGACGGGCACGTTTCGCGCATACATGTCGTCGCGACACGGCAACCGACGGTCGATCTCCTTTTCGTCGAGAGCGAATTCGAAAGCCGTGGCAACGGTCGCATACCGGTCTAGGACGTAAATCATCCAGAAAAGGCGGCGTCGGCTCTCTTCTTCGATCCAGTCCTTGGGCTCAGGCAGCGTCATGGCGCGCAAGGTGTATATCGACGCAAATTGTGGAGCGACGCTCGGTGAGTAGCTTTCGACCGACAGTCCTAGCTGGACGACTGAGCGCGTGATGAGAGCCAGAAGGTTCCAGCCGGGAGGGCCATTGGAGCAGCCAACAACGTCCAGAGCGAGGATCACAAGTGCCTGCAACGACTTTACAGAGCTGTTCTCGATGCCATACAGCAGGACTTTCTCTTTGGAGTTTTTATGGTAGCGCGTGCGCTTCTCGGCAGTCAAGCGCTGGTCGGTAGAGAACTTGACAGTCGTTGCGACAACTGCATGTAATATGATTCGATCGGCCTCTTCTAGCGTCGCGTCTCCGAAGAGCGAGTTCAGCGTGCTCTGGCGGTGGAGGATGGGGCACCAGGTGTTGATGTGCTTGAAGAAAAGATCGACGAGGCCATACAGAAGGTCATACGGTGGGAAGTCGGCATCCGCGTGGCCGAGAGTCCTCGATATTGCCGGCTGGTATTGCTCATTGTATGGTGTGTAGCCGTCTCTGGACAAGCCACCGCTCATGCTCACATCCTCGGACTGGTAGCCATTCCCCGTGACCGAGGGGGTGGGTCTATTGTCCGTGACGCCGTTGCCATATTGGTTCTGTATTGCGCTCTGCGAAGGGAACGTGGGCTTCTGGATGAAGAGGGCCGTTTCGGGACGCGGTATATGGGGGGTTTGGATGACGGGCGGGCTTCGGAACGCGGCTACCTCTTGCGGTGACGGGCCGGACGTGGCGACTTGGGTGCTGGAGAGATGGTTGATTTGCGACTGCTGCTGTACGAGGAGCGCTTCGAGTTTGTCTGAGGAAGGGACGATTGTCAGCTGTGGTCGCGATTGCCCTGTAGGGTCACTGGCTGGCGGACAGAAGGAGCGCCCGCTTAGTCAAGCTGCGCGACAGTCGTGACCTCCATCAAGTCCCACCTGGGCACTGTCGTGACTGTGGGCGCGCGAGGTTTGCCAGCGATGACGGCAAACTTCAGTCTGCTTATCCAGACCTCGGCTACTCCAGAACAGGGTGGTGAGGATGCGCAACTTACCAAGTCTCGACTCGAGCTCCCGTCCATAGCCAGCGCGCAGGCCGGGCTTCTTGCGCGGAAGGTAGACCTGATGCGATTGAGTATTGGGGGTGATGTCAGTGGATGGCGCAACTGACGCATGCTGAGTGGTTCTTCAAGCACCAGGAACAGGCAGGCGCGCCTCTGTCGCATTTGACTTTTCGCTGCTCTACGCATGGTGAGCCTCAACAGCCTCATCATGTTGTGTCACACTTACTGCATGTCTCACAACTCACAGAAAGCGGCCGCTTCCGCTTGTTCGACGTGCCGCTTTGGCTTCTGTCGTGGGCTTCTTCGTCGCTGGAGCGTTCATCACCACTCCAGTCTTGCGCATCGCCAGGAGAGTGGTTGGAGAGCTTCGCAGTGCCGTTTGGACTTGCCGCCTGCTGGTGGGTTGTGCTGGCGTCCATGATGATGAATGCGAATGCGATTGGGGGCGTGCAGGTTCGGAAGAGCTACACCGAGGGTTCTACTCTTGCAGCCCCGCCTGCACGCTCTAGTTCCCTACCCCAGATATCGTAAATCGTATAGACCGGCAAGCGCGCCCTCCGCATCCTTCGATTGGTGGCACCGAGTGGGCCGCTGGCTTTTCGGTACAATACTCGTCAGCAAAAACACATGCTTCGGCCTTGTCCACATTCCGATCTTGGTGCCGAACGCCTCACAGCGACGCCTACTCACGCGTTTGCGCTCCACTTCTTAGCCCAGGTATCAATGGCTCTTCCCAAGTCGTCGCAAATCGTCGCAAATCGCAGCGAGATGGACCGAGGGACCCTCTTGATCAGACGCGAAGCCTGGCATGCCGCTATCCCGCGGTTTAAATATCATTTCTGACCCTCCGTGCACTTATCTACCCCTCCTCTATACTCTGTGGTCTTCTGCTTTGTCGATTCCACTCCTCTCCCCAACGTGATCATGCCTTCCACTGAAGAATCTGGCGCAGCGCGCTCCTTCCCGACCATCAAACACGTGCGAACATTCATAACACAGGGCCCCGGCAGCGGCGGAGACTACCATAATGTCGCTGGTGGACACTGGCTCATCGACAGCAAGATCTCCACTCCCATGAGCGGATATGAGCAGTACCGAAAGTCAAGAACTAGCTGGGGAATCAATGTTCTGGGATCTTTCTGTGTAGAGCTCGAGGCCAGCGACGGCACCAAGGGTTTCGCTACTGGCTTTGGCGGGCCGCCAGCGTGCTGGCTGGTCGCTGAGCACTTTGAGCGCTTCTTAATAGGCCAAGGTGAGTATCCAACTGTGCGACGCTACGAGTCTTCATTCTGATCCAAGCTAGATCCCAGAGACACAAACCACATGTTCGAGCAAATGTACCGCGCTTCCATGTTCTACGGTCGCAAGGGTCTTCCAGTCGCTGTCATCTCAGTCATCGATCTTGCTATTTGGGATCTGCTCGGCCACATCCGCAACGAGCCCGTATACAAGATGCTCGGTGGAGCGACCCGGGAAAGGCTCAACTTCTACTGCACTGGTCCTGAGCCAGCCGCGGCAAAGGAAATGGGCTTTTTCGGCGCCAAGGTACCACTACCATACGGCCCTGGTGAGGGTGTTGAAGGCTTGAAGAAGAATGTCGAGTTCCTCACCAAGCATCGCGAAAGTGTAGGGCCAGACTTCCCCCTCATGGTCGACTGCTACATGAGCTTGAACGTACCCTACACCATCGAAGTGGTCAAGGCCACCGAGCACCTCAACTTGAACTGGTGGGAAGAGTGCTTGTCGCCCGACGACTCGGATGGCTTTGAGCAGATCAAGCGCGCTCACCCCCGCATGAAGTTCACCACTGGCGAACACGAGTACTCACGATATGGCTTCAGGAAACTCATCGAGGGCCGCAACCTAGACATTCTCCAACCCGATGTTATGTGGGTTGGCGGTATGACTGAGCTCATTAAGATCTCGGCTATGGCTGCTGCCTACGATATTCCCGTTGTTCCTCACGCCAGTGGACCATACTCGTACCATTTCGTCGTTTCTCAGGCCAACTCGCCTTTCCAAGAGTACCTCGCGAACTCACCGGATGGCAAGTCTGTGTTGCCCGTGTTCGGCAACCTGTAAGTTTCCCTTCCGCGTGCGCAAAGTGTTGTGCTAATACTGTGCAGCTTCACCAACGAGCCAATTCCCACCAAGGGATATCTCGACGTCAAGACTCTCGACCTTCCAGGCTTTGGTCTTAAGCTGAACCCCAACGCCGGCTTGATCGACGCCACTCGCATACTGAACCCAGCGCCGCAGAAAGCGCTCAAGCCCGCTGAGCCTGAGAAGGCGGAGGTCAACGGACATTAGTAAGATGGTTACACGACGTCATGGCGTTGCGGGAGTTGCATATGGCTTGCTTTTTGGATGGCCTGGTGTTAAGCATTGCGCTGAAGCGGCATATATTTTGCTTGTTGTTTGCTCAACTAGAGGTTTCTGGTTGGGATTGTGTAGTTACGAGTGGCATTAAGCGACTCGCCATACTGCTAGCTTTACGATGTAGTCGCAGCTCATGAAATACGAAGGGTACACAACAGGTCTAAAATTAGTGACGCGGGCGCTGACGATCTCGGGAGGCTCGATCGCACCCATGTGCAGCAGGGACGCACGCCGAGTGGGGCAACACGAAGCGTCAGTGCTATGCTGCAGTCGAATCTTCATAAGGACGCGGTGAGCCAGCAAAACTGTACCTTTCCACGAATTCAGTGTATATATCAAGCATAGACTTTCGAGATCAATTACAACACCTTTCTGCATTGCACGAATTACCCCGCTAATACCCCGCATCACCATGGACGCCATTAAGGATACCGTCAACAGCGCGCTCGAGAAGCTCAACATCACCGGGGGCGCACCTCAGGGCACACCGGCGAAGGAGCCAACAGAGGAGCAGCTGAATGAGCTCAAGGCCAAGTACCAGAAGGCTGGCCAAGAGCAGGTTTTTGTAAGTGCAGCCCGGGCGTTGGTGTTGCAAGTCTGGGAGCACCTCGCTGGACTGTGTGAGCACTGCATGGCTTGCTCAACCCCGCGACGTGCCCCAGGACTTGTTCTCATCACATGCATGTTTACTGACAGACGCAATTAGGCCTTCTACGACAAGCTCTCCACAGCCGAGAAGGCGACCCTCTTCGAGCAGCTGAGCAACTTCAACCCCGACTACATCAACGAAATCACAGAGCGAGCCCTCCACCCCGCCGAGACCGAAGCCAGCGAGAACAAGCTCGAGCCCCTCCCCGAGAATGCCACATCCTCCGTCCTCTCGTCCTCCCAGGAGGACCTCGACAAGTGGTACGACAGCGGACTGGACCTGATCGCCGAGAACAAGGTCGCGGTTGTGCTCATGGCTGGTGGCCAGGGCACCCGTCTGGGCAGCTCAGCGCCCAAGGGATGCTTCGACATTGGCCTTCCTAGCAAGAAGAGCCTGTTCCAGCTGCAGGGTGAGAGGATCAGGAAGGCCGAGATGTTGGCCGCCAAGAAGCACAACAAGGAGAGCGTAACCATCCCGTGGTACGTCATGACCAGCGGGCCTACTCGCGGCCCTACCGCCGACTTCTTCGAGAAACACAACTACTTTGGCCTGAAGAAGGAGAACGTCGTCATCTTCGAGCAGGGTGTCTTGCCGTGCATCTCGAACGAGGGCAAGATCCTGCTAGAGAGCAAGTCAAAGGTACGTCCGCTCTCATTCAGGGTTCTGTTAGACCAGGACAACATACTAAGAATGACTAGGTCGCTGTCGCACCCGATGGCAACGGCGGTCTCTACCAAGCTCTCATCCAGTCCGGCGTTGTGCAAGACATGGGCAAGCGCGGCATCCAGCACATTCACGCCTACTGCGTCGACAACTGCCTCGTCAAGGTCGCCGATCCCGTCTTCATCGGTTTCTCCGCCTCAAAGAACGTTGACATCGCTACCAAGGTCGTCCGCAAGCGCAACGCCAAGGAGTCCGTTGGCCTCATCCTGCAGAAGAACGGCAAGCCAGATGTTGTCGAATACTCGGAAATTTCTACCGAGGATGCAGAGGCCAAGGACTCAAAGGACTCCAGCCTGCTCAAGTTCCGTGCTGCCAACATTGTCAACCACTACTACTCATACAAGTTCCTCGAGAGCATCCCAGAGTGGGCAAAGAAGCTGCCTCACCACGTCGCCCGCAAGAAGATTCCTTTCGTCAACACCGAGTCCGGAGAGACAGTGAAGCCAGAGAAGCCAAATGGCATCAAGCTGGAGCAGTTTGTCTTTGACTGCTTCCCCTTCCTGACTCTGGAGAAGTTTGCCTGCATGGAAGTGAAGCGTGAGGACGAGTTCTCCCCCTTGAAGAACGCTCGCGGAACTGGTGAAGACGACCCGGATACCAGCAAGGCGGATATCATGACCCAGGGCAGGAAATGGGTGCAAGCCGCCGGTGCGACTGTCGTCAGCGAGGACTCCGACTCCTATGTCGAAGTTTCACCATTGATCTCCTACGTAAGTTCTCGAGGCTGTTTGAGATATACGACTATATGCTAATCCAAAACAGGGTGGCGAAGGCCTTGACTTCCTCAAGAGCAGGACAATCAAGGCGCCTGCGGTCATCGAGTCTGAAGACTAGAAGACCTACAAATCTCGATACAACGTGTGGGCGCCCTGAGACCTTCTTTTCGGAACGACACAGTAGAGTAAGGAATATGGCCACCCACTCTTACAACGGAAGCTCCACTACTGTGGCATTGAATAATACATAGACACGAATGCTTATGAATATATCGGCCAGTTGCCTCTTCGGCGCCTCTGACATATCTGGACCTCCCAAAGGGTGATTACTAACTGACTTGTGGAGAAGCTAACTTTGTGTCCTAGCTCCAGACATGCGACTGCAGCAATGGTGTCATGAAGCGGGGCAGAGACATAGTTCTCGAGCTGGCGGCAGCAGCGGAGGAACTGGAAAAGATAGGTCAGGGGCCGACGGCATGAGGAAAGCGCCTCTGCTGCACGAGTATAGGAGACAGAACCTGTCTAGGGTGAAGAGGGTAAGGTTGCAGTCGTTTGAAACGTCGCATGATGCGATTGGGGGCCGTTTGGGACGCACTTTCGACCTCGGGAAGAACCAGATTGCGCATTTCGCTAGCGCACGGAGCAGGGACCACCGTCATGGGAGATGCATTTTGCCCGTTGCCCGAACATTCCACGATCCCCTCATTCTCTCACCACATACACCACTGGCAGGAGGTTGAAGAAGTGTCGCAGCGGGAAGAAGGTCTGGAAAGTTGAAAGAAAGTAGGTTGCGCCTGCCGAGGATTCCTCCGTCTCGAGGGTGCGCGCGAGGTTCCGCCCTGGCGCGTGCTCCGTCCGCAGTCTTTACCCCTCGACAACAGCCCCTCGAAAAATCTGCGACTGACTGGCGAACGCAGGTGAAGAAATTGAAGAAGTAAACGAAGCAGGTACGTGCGCCTATCACTCCTGCTGTTCGGCGCGTATTCCTCGAGCAAACCAGAGGATCAAAGCACACGTCGCAGCAAACACACCACACAACCGCCCCTCATTCGCGATCCACTCCTCCTCGCTGCTCACACAACCACCGACCATACATACTTATACGCTGCCCAGATATACGCAGAGAAACATCATCATGTCTTCTCTATCCCGTCGTGCGTGCTTCAAGTGCGGAAACGTTGGCCACTACGCCGGTAAGCGATATCCGAGCATCTGTTCGGCGCGCGCGCTGCAGTCGCATGGCCGGGACTTGTATCGCGAACATTGTCTCTGGCTGCGGTACCTGCATCGCGTGATCCCGAGCAATGTGGCAGCTTCCGCAAGATAATGCGACTAACAACAATGCGCAGAGGTCTGCTCTTCGTCTGAGAGGCTTTGCTACAACTGTAAGTCTGCGCCCAACCACCACTTGCGACTATGGACTAACCTCTGCACAGGCAAGCAGCCAGGCCACGAGTCCAACGGATGCCCGCACCCACGCACCACCGAGAGTACGTCACCCCGAGTCCTGGCGCATGTCGAGAACACAGGCGGCTATACATATAGAGAATGAAGGGCTGACAAAGGAACAGCCAAGCAGTGCTACCACTGCCAGGGTCTCGGACACGTCCAGGCTGACTGCCCGACTCTGCGCCTGAGCGGAGCCGGCACAAGCGGACGTTGCTACAGCTGCGGTATCGCCGGCCACCTTGCCCGCAACTGCCCCAACCCTGGAATGGGTCGCGGCGCCGGTGCTCCCCGTGGCGGATACGGAGGAGGTTTCCGTGGCGGCTTCGCTGGCGGCGCTCGCCCGGCCACCTGCTACAAGTGCGGTGGACCCAACCACTTTGCCCGTGATTGCCAGGCCCAAGCCATGAAGTGCTACGCCTGCGGCAAACTTGGTGAGTAAATTGAGCGCATCTTAGTTACGATCCCTGACCAAACCAGGCCACATCTCCCGCGACTGCACTGCTCCCAACGGTGGCCCATTGAACACTGCCGGTAAGACTTGCTACCGCTGCGGCGAGACCGGTCACATCTCCCGCGACTGCACACAGGCTGAGGTCAACGGCGATGCCACCGCTGCCCCCGTCGCTGCTGCTCCCGTCCCGGCCGCTGCCCCCACCGCTACTGTCGCTTAGACGACTGTGAGCTTCGCCAGAGGTCCACCATTGAGTAACATCGCGGCGACCACTGGCTTACCTGGCATGCATTTCCATGCCTTCCATTAGTTTGTCATTTCATCACAATCGTTTTCCTGGCCAATCTCAGCATCATATCGGCATATCTCACGCATTCACGAGTCATCAACGGATACGGCAAAAGTTCTTCACGATTCTTACACTGATACCCCACGAACATTGTATCCCTTACTTCAACCATTCTACCATTATTTCGACAGACGACGGCTTGGCGATTTGGACGGCGGCCTGTCTGCATGCAAGTGATTTGGATCGACTGCGGCTTCGGCAGAAGCGTTGTTGATGCGAATTTGCTTGGATAGATCAGGTTCGCTTATGGAGCTGGAGGCGGCTGTGGTGGTTTGGTGTGGAAAGAGTGCCCCCAGGGGTTGAGGGGGAAGAGTGAAGGAGACTGTGTGTGTTTGTCGGGAGCTGAGTCGGT
>Ga0265798_10008850_pt1 | contig 12737 bp, 7 predicted proteins | sample P3T30metagenome_FD_192430 | JGI IMG/M metagenome (GOLD analysis project Ga0265798, IMG submission 192430) | Plant litter microbial communities from East Loma Ridge, Irvine, California - P3 T30 | ecosystem: Environmental > Terrestrial > Plant litter > Unclassified | place: USA: California...
CATCTGACACTTTAGCTCGGATCCGCCCGACGCCCACAACCAAAGATACGACGCCCACCAAGTAAAGCAACGTTGTCAAGAAGAAAAAGCAAAAAGAGTGGCTAATCAAGGGATCCACCCGCTCGACGAATGAAGCAGGGTACAAAGGTCGTTGCCAAGCAACACCTTTTCGTCCGTGAGAGCCGCCACTCGCTGTACTTGTCACTTTGAAGGGGGTGGTGCATCAACCTCCCCCTCGACAACAACAACAACAACAACAACCAAGAGTGTGGTTCCAGAAACGAGTTTTTTTATTAAATCAAATACCAACATCGGTTATTGAGTTTGGATATGACGAGGTCTCACATACAGTTCCCCACCCTGGCTCTACGTAATACGACTGGTGTCCCAGCACGATTGACCAACGTGCTGTGTGAGGCAAGTTGCCTAATTTGTTTAAAAAAAATTATAATTACAGAAACAGGATGGTCAATGCTGAGTATGCGCTCTATCTGACGTGCACAACCCGCGATGAATCAATCAATCAATCAATCAAATCACCAACCACATACTTTCTAGAGTCTTGCATCATATACAACTACATCGCTTATTCGCGTACATGGTCATGAACTGGGAAGATGCTTGTTCTCGCTTTGTTCAGTCCCGGCATCCAGGGCCTTGTCAGATCACGGCATTGTCTTTCTCTTTCCTTCTCATCTCTCTGTCTCTCTCTCTTTCCGTGTCATGTCTTCCTCTGCTATTTGTCACGTGTGTAGACGCTTTGAATGTATAACATTAAATTATTTTTTTAGCCTTCTCTTTCATCTTTCGTCATGCTATAGATTATACTAACCCAGTTTGTCCGGCCCTGCTTTTGTGGCTTTTTTTTGGGTCTTGACTCGGAACGTGGAACCGAATAGGCCTCCTTGGCTGCCTTATTAGCATTAGCATGGTAAATACGGCCCCCCTCTCCCCACGTATTGGGAATGGTTAAATCACATATTATTAAATACAGGGTCTCTACATGGTATAACCCCATAGCAAAGAGGAAGCTGTACAAAGTTGATAAAAAAAATTTAATGTGCAAGAAGAATGAAAAGGACATCACATGTGTTCGACCAAGTTATGTACACACTTTGAACATTTTTTCCCCCACCCCCATCCAAAAACAGGAGCGGAAAAGGGTTTGGGTAGGTAGTAGGTGAAGCCAAAAACGGTTCTAACAAAAACAATCTGCCTACCCTAATTTCTTTTCGACAAACACACCGAAAACGAGAGAAATGAAAAAGACATCATAGTACATGAAATAAGGTGTATCAAAAACGTTCCTCAACTGCGCGTGCCAAGGCAGCGAGCATTCCTGCCAAGCCCTTCCTTGCGACCCAAACGCCGTGCATGCAAAGCATCCACCCACCCACCTATCCAATGAATCCTTATCGATGCGCTTGAGTCTGCGAAAACCAATCGTCCTGCGTAGAGGTATGATACTGACGACGCATCTCGGCCTCTTCTTCTTCTTGACTCGACTTGAGAATCTCCTGCATGATCTGGATATCCTTGATGATGGCGTTGAAAGCCTCGGTGACTTCCTTTAACACAACGTTGCGGTTGTAGTCTGCTCGGTGCTTCCAGATGGCGTCCATGAGCGCAGCGTTGATTTGCTCCAGCTGTTCCAGCGAACAGCCAGAGGTCGAGTGTACTAGCTTCTCATGCAAGTCTGTGACGAGGCCATCATCGATGATGAGCTGTGGCTTGGGCTCTTCGTCATTGAGGATCTGGTTGAGGTTCGAATGGTGAGGAGGAGCAGGCGCAGGCATCGAAGTGACGTGCTGTGACGACTGCGAGGGTTGCGATGGCTGTGAATTTGATGGTTGGCTGCTAACATAGTTCACTTCTGTGTTGGAAACGTGGTCAGTTGGGTAATCTGGTGAGAGGCGAGGTGAGAGGTAGAATCGTTGGGAAAACGGAAATGGCGAACCTTGTGTGTCAGGAAGCTGCGACCCGCTCGGCTGAGGCATCATCTCTGAGAAGTTTGGTATGCCAGGTTGCACACCACCGTTGCTGCTCTGGGTGCCAAACTTGTTGTCCGAAGACCTGTTCGACGTCTTCTGACCAGAAGTCGTGGTAGACGCGCTGTTGTTGTAGTCGTTGGGGTGCGAGTTGGGTGCCATAAAGGTACGACCCAACACTTGCGACTTCTGCGTTTGCGTTGCCTGCGTATCTATCCTACTAGGAGTCTGGAATTGGAAATCGTGTTGTGTGTTGGCGTTCAGATCCTGGCTGTCGGTCATGTGTGTCTCGTCGTTGGAAGGCACTGCAGAACCATTCGTTATGAGGTGTGCGCCTTCTCCGACGGTTCCGTTAGAGAGGCCTCTCTCATGAAGTGCCCGCAAGGGAGTAACAGGTGGCATAGGCAAACGGCCCGGAACAGGCTCGCCCAAAGTGATCGGTCCCGAGGTCTCCATTGTACTAATGGACTGCTCTGGAGGCACACGTGCAACATCGGGGAACTCCTTGTTGGCAGCTATGGCCTTTTCTCGCTTCTCGCGCGCCTTCCGTTCCCTCTCGAGTTCGCGTTGGTAGACTGCCTCACACTCCTGAAGCAGGCCCGGGTTTTGGTGCATAAAGAAGTTATCCAAATCCACCTCAACGTTGGTGATCATCTCGTTGCCTTTCAGTGTCCGCTCAGCGTCTCCGAATGTCCTGGCGTCCTTGACCAGGGTCTTGATATCGAAGAGGTAGTCGGCAGGGCGCTTGTAGTAGCCGTTTGAAAGACGCTTCTCAATCGTGCCTAGGTCCAGGTTGTAGTACTTGTTCCCGCTGTCGACGTGCAACAAAACGTCCACGCCTTTGGCATCTTTGGAAAACTCCCAAGGTCGATCAAGGCCTTGTTCTTCCTGCTGTTCACGTGGCAAGTCTGACCTGACATGCTCGGGGTCTTGCTCGTCTAGTAGATAGGCGTACCAGCTCTCTTCCAGGATTGGCTTGAAGAACTTCCTGTGACTCCTCTTCAACTGATCCATGATGGGCTGGATGATGATCTTCATCTTGTTGAGCGTCAACCTATCCTGCTTCTTCTGCCACTTCTCACGCGCCGCAAGCTCCTTGGGATCAACCACTGGAGCAACAATAGGCGCAGCCTCCAGTTCCGGAAGCACCCGTTTCTTCCTGTTATCCGGATCGGGAAAGTCTGCAGGAGACATGCGGATGTAGTGGCTGATGTTGTTGAAGAACTCGGAGCGACCTTCCTGATCAGGTCGCGCGAGGTGGAACAGGTTGGTTTGTGAGAACGAGAAGAGATCCATCATCATCTGTCGATCTGGCTTCTCTTTCTCGTTGCTCAATTCCATGACACCCAACAGCATAATTGGCTCATTTGCGCCCACGCTTCGCAGGAGCAACTTGAATGTCTTGATGGCCTGTGCAGGTAGTGTTTGGTACCAGACATCAACTGAGGGGATATAGATGACACTAGGCTTGTGCCGCCTGACCTCAGTGAAGAGTTGCGTGATCGCTGCCTCGGGCGCTCGGGTAGAGTCTTCCAGGATAGTCGGGAGATCGAATGACTGGACATGCAGACCTTCGATCTTGCTCAGTAGCGCAGCGCCAAGGTACTGCTGGCCCATGCCTTGTAAGCCACTAATGAGCAGGCGGGGTCTAAAGATCCTGCTGCTCTCAAAGTTGCGCATTGTAGCCTCTCGCTCAAACCCCTTTTCGTCATCGCGATCGTCGTACTGAGCCTCCTCGAGTGCAGTGAGCTTCTTCCTCCTGGGGATGAGCTCATCTATGCGCTTCAGGATTGCGGCTAGGGGCTTACGCAGCAACGGCTCAATGTTCTTGCCGAGCGGTGCTGCACTAGCCGTCACTGTTCGCTGAGAGGATGGCACCATCTTGTTGACCGAGATCATGAAATCTTTGGCAAGAATCTTGATGGTGCTAGGGTCAATCAAGAGCTTCTTCTCGGACGTGTAGATCTGAGGGTATGTTCCTTGCACCGCATTCAGGGCGGCTTCTGTACAGAGCGCGCGAATATCGGCACCTCCGTAGCCCTTGGTCAGCTCGGCAAGTTGGTCCTTCATCTCAGGCTTGAGAGGCGGTTCCCACTTCTTGGTGTGAATATCGATAATGGAGCGTCGGCCCGCAACGTCCGGCAGTGGGAAGTAGAATTCTCGATCGAAACGACCTGGACGTCGAAGTGCAGGGTCTACAGAGTCTGGACGATTGGTGGCGCCTATCACGATGACTTGACCACGACCATCCATCCCATCCATGAGGGCTAGGAGCGTCGCGACTATCGACGCATGGATTTGCTCTTGCTTGCTGGAACGGACGGGTGCCAGGCCATCGATTTCGTCGAAGAAGATGATGCTAGGCTGGGTTTTGCGTGCCTCTTCGAACAACAGACGGAGCTGGCGTTCGGCTTCTCCAACCCATTTGCTCAAGGCATCAGCGCCTTTACGCATGTAGAAGGTGACCTTCTGACCGTGTGTGCTGACACTAGAAGCAAGGGCACGGGCAAGAAGTGTTTTACCTGTACCAGGCGGTCCATGGAACAGAACACCCCGGGGAGGAGTGATCTTAAAGCGCTGGAACACTTCGGGATAGAGCAATGGAAGCATCACCATCTCCTTGAGCTTGTTGATGTGATCATCCAGTCCACCGACACCATCGAAATTGACGTTGGGGTCAACACCAAGAGGGTCGGAATCTGCCAGGGCTTTCTTGTCCTTGACTTTGCCCAGGTTCGCAGGACCCCCACCAGAGTCTTTTTGTGCGTCTGCGTTATGGGTCTGTGGAAATCCAAATGCCGGGGCCGTCGCCGTTGTAGGAGTCATGCCAATCATGCCACCGACTGGCTTGGGCATCTTCTGGTTCTCGTCATCGCTGCTGTCCGAGTCGCCACCCGCTGCTCCCATGCCGGCTTCAACACCACCACCAAAAGGACCCTGACTACGCCACAAGCTCTTGTAGGCTGAGCGACCACCTCGCGCTCGCGATTTATCAATCGCTGGTCCGTCGTCATCAATCTCAAATATCTCGTTCTGCTCTGGTCGGATGACACGGTAATCCACTCCTGTCTGGCGAGCCCGACGTTTAGGCGCCGCATCGTATGCCAGATCGTTGTCAGGATTACGTCGCGTAAGACGCCGCCGCTTGTTGTACTCCAGGTCTTGTAGCTCATCCTGTAGTTCATCCTGATCTACCCCAGACTCTTCAGATGAGGAATTGCGCCTGCTGCGGCCAGATTGGCGCGTCTTTCCCCGTAGGCGGTTCGATCGTCGTCCTGAACCAGAGGCGCTTTCAGATGCAGAGCGTTTGTCCTTTTCCTTGTCTGACTCGGACATTTCTTCTTCCTTTTCGTCTTCGGGTGGGGGTTCAAAATCACTGCTCTCGTCGGCGCCTCGCTTGCGTTTGGCTGATACAGCACGATTCTGTGAATAGACATTAGTTTACGATGGTCGGCGGATATGTCATTTTAGACGTACCCTCAAATTTCGGCCGCCGCGCGAAACCGGGCCTTCCTCGTCAGACTCGTCAGCAGCGCCTTCATCGTGCTGAGACTCCTGGATGACGCCCTCCATATCTTCATCCTCGCCCTCGGCATCATCGTCCTCCTCCTGGGCCTGTTGCGCAGGCGAGCTGTCTTTGCTAGCCTCGACTTGAGTCTCGGCACCGGCCAGGATGGCGTCGAGCGGACCAGGACTCTCGTCGCGGATCATCGACGTCTCCTGTGAAGCTTCCATGATGGCGCTGGGGTATTCGGTTCTTGGGCCCTTGCCACCCCTGGTTGCGCGAGCAATGACGGGCTCGGGACTACGCGTTCCTTCGCGTACAATTTTGACATGTCTCCCAGAGTCTGAAAGCTCAACGATGGGTGCCTCAACATCGTGCGAGAGACGGCTACTACGTCGCGTACCTTGTACTTCTGGCGTCTTCCCACGCGCAAGGGATTTGCTCCCTGTGCGAGTGCGCAGGTTGCGGCCTGGGGCGTGATCAGGCATCTTCAGCTTGACGATGAGCGAAGGCTTGTCGACTTGTTCAATCGACGGCTTGGCCCGGCGTCGTGAAGCTGGTCTGGGCGAGTCGTCTTCTGAAGGCGTGTCTTCAATCTCGTCCTCGCTCTCTTCGTACTTGATTTGCTTCTTGGTGGCGCGGCGCACGCTTCTGCCTGTCGCAGGGTTGATCTCGGGCTCCTCGGACTCTGAGCGCTCGGTGAAAGAGCCGTCCGACTCGATTTCGTCGTCGTCGTCAATGTCAGAGCCGCCGTATGCGCGTCGCTGGCGCTTGGAAGGCTTCTTCTTTGCTCCCGGCGTGCCTCTGTGACGGCGCCGTTGAGGAGCTGCGCGTTTTTCCGAGTCGTCGTAATCAAAGTCCTCGGGGTCGGATGCGTTGGGGTCGATGTCGAACTTGCGCTTCGCTCGGCTAGACATGGGGACTCGTCGCGGTGAGGCCTATCGCGGTCCTGGTCGGCACAGTGAGCGAACGGACCCCCCCAAAAGGCGTCGTCGCAGTGAGAGCGCACTTACACCGCTTGTCGAAATTTTCAATTCTCACCGTGACATTAGCAGCTGGGAAGCTTCTCCTGCATGTGCGCCGATGGCGGCGGTAACGTGCGCGATGCGGACCGGTGGCTGCCCGGGTCGTGTTGTTGTGAATGCGTGGGTGAAAGCCAGGTGCGCGATGCACGAGTGACGAGGGCGAACAAACGGGCTGGAAGCAATGTAAAAGCCAATTTCTATCTGGATAAATGGCACCGACAAGCAAACAAGTGGAAAAGAGGACAGGTGGTGATCGAGGGGCGTGTGGATGTGTTGGGGGAGCGCATTGTCCGGCTTGGTCAACCTAATGTTCATGACGGGCCCCCGTCCAATCCCAACCGCGCTAACACGCAACACGAAATTCGAGCAAGGAACTCTTTTCAGATGCAGCGACCGCGACAACAACGAGCAGCTCTGCCTGTCGGCTTTTAAATTACTGCTCAGTGTCTACGAAGCCAGAAGACGAAGAATGGATATGCCCTCGTCAGTTTCGGCAGCTTTTCGGGAGTCTTCCGCCATGCCCAGAGGCCCTTTCCAAGCCCTTCTTTTTCTCTTCGTGGCTCTTCCTGCTGTCGGTTCCTGCATGATCGGCATGCGGCTCCAAAAGCTTAACGCGTTTAGAGCTCGCTGTCATGTGTGGGGAAGGGCGAACCATGCACGTGCGCCACGTGCCGGGTCGACTCCATCCAACCGCCCCTGAGCGTTGGCGTCAGTGACGTACAGTTTCCGGTACTGTTTTCTAGTGTTTTTAGACGTTGATTCACTTGTTCCGTTGACAGCATATGCGGTGTACATGTGCGAATGCCAAGTAGAAGCGAGCGTAGCCCGGTGTCATCTATCGACCCCAAACGACTGCTGGTCTCGTCGTGTCTTTCCTCGTCTATCGGCTTTTGCTTCCTCGCGCAGTCTGCAAAGGCTGCGGTTGCGACGTTCTCATCGTGCATGTGTCCAGGAACAGTGGGTGTTGTGTTTTCCGCCCACGTCGACCATGAGCCACCCGGGCGGGACCGATTACAACACGAGTGTGCGGGACCGGTCTTCTTTACCTGCCAGACTCCTTTTGCGTACATGGAAGAAGGGGTGATGTTCGTTTGATTAATAGTTGACATGATACACAAGCCGTACCTCGTACATGGGAGGTTGCGTGCTTCGAAAATGACAGTACCTAGGCATAGCGAGCGCATTCCAGCCAAGCCCAACCAAGCCGTTCTCCTGTACCAGCACGGCTGCATTACCCCTCACTGCCAGGCTTCGCTCTATCAATTCGGGCAGCTCAGCAACCTATCTCGCGCCCGTCTCATACACGCTCCTAACGCCCTAGACGCTGCATGCGCGCACCCTCTAATACCGACTCTTAGGCACATGGGTAGTTCGGACACAAGAACAAAACGCTGCCAGAGAGGCGTACATGTTAGATTGGAAGCTTGCAAGAACGGCATCTTCGCATTGTCCTGTTGCTACTGAATACCGCGGAGCTGCTGCTGAATTACCCCACGCCTCAGCGCACCCGAACCCCGCAGCGTGCCAGTAGCTCTCTGATACGTCATAAGCCTTGACAACTCCACCAAACCCAGCAGACGAGAAACTGCTGTTTGGTGGCGAGCTAAGCTGTTCCCATTGCCACGCGTACCGTATCTAGAGCAGGCCCATTTGTGGTACTTTATAAACCATCTCCACCCACGCCGAGACGCCATGCGATCTCTTGTGACAGCTACCCGATCAATTGCACGCCAACAAGCTTGCAGAAGCAGCTTCCAGAAAAGAACATTGCCTTTAATTATTTCGAGAGGATACGCAAACATGGGTCACTCGGTGCCACCCGTATGTCGCAACTCTCATATGGCCGTCGCATTCCAGAGAGAGAGTGAGAGGGAAGAAAAGGCTGACCACTAGCATAGCTCAACGACAAGTCTCTCTTGAAGAACCAGACATATGTGGATGGAGAATGGATAGACGCAAAGTCAGGCAAGAGCTTTGAGGTTCATGGTAATGCTACTGCTGCGTGCTTTGAAGGGCCCTCTACTAACACACTGCAGACCCAGCAACAGGCAAGCTTATCGGCACAATGCCTGAGATGGATCGCGCCGACACTGAAGCCGCCATCGCCGCCGCTGCCGCCGCCCTCCCCTCCTTCCGCAAGCTCACCGGCCGCGAGCGCTCACGCATGCTACGAAAATGGTACCAGCTTATGCTCGATAACGCCGACGATCTGGCGAAGCTCATAACTTGGGAGAATGGAAAGCCTATAGCAGATGCAAAGGGAGAAGTCAACTATGCTGCGAGCTTCTACGAGTGGTTTGCTGAAGAGGCACCGCGAATGTATGGAGCTACCATCCCGGCATCGGTTGCTGGAAACAGGGTCTTCACAATCAAGGAGCCAGTCGGCGTCGTCGGATTAATCACACCGTGGGTGCCCAAACCTCATCTGCGACTGTCCTGGCTAACATCACCAGATGGAACTTCCCCGCAGCCATGATTACAAGGAAGATCGGACCGGCTCTCGCAGCTGGTTGCACAGTAGTCGCCAAGTCTCCTGGCGAGACGCCCTTCACGGCCGCTGCTCTCGCCGAGCTTGCACATCGAGCAGGAATCCCCAGGGGTGTCGTGAACTTTGTGACTGCTCTCAAAAATACCCCTGAAGTCGGCGAAACCATCACATCAAGCAAGACGGTCAAGAAGGTCTCATTCACAGGGTCCACTGGTGTTGGTAAGCTCCTTATGAAGCAATCTTCCGACACACTGAAGAAACTCTCTTTCGAATTGGGCGGAAACGCACCCTTTATCGTCTTCGATGATGCCGATCTCGAGACAGCGGTGACTGGAGCCATTACCTCCAAGTTCCGTTCATCAGGCCAGACGTGTGTATGCGCAAACAGGATATACGTACAGTCTGGCATCTACGATGAGTTCTGCACCAAGTTTACTGAGAAGGTCAAAAACTTCAAAGTCGGCGGGGGCTACGAAGAAGGCACCACACACGGCCCTCTCATCCACGACCGCGCCGTCTCAAAGGTCGATGAACACGTTCAAGACGCTGTCAAGAACGGCGCAAAGGTTCTGTTCGGCGGCCAGAAGCTACCTGACCTTGGAGAGAACTTTTACCAGCCTACAGTCCTCCGTGACATGACCAAGGATATGCAGCTCGCCAAAGACGAGACCTTTGGCCCCGTAGCCGGTCTCTTCCCCTTTGATACCGAGGCAGATGTTGTCAAGCTTGCCAATGCGGCCGACGTGGGACTTGCAGGCTATTTCTTCAGCAAAGACATTCAGAGAGTCTACAGAGTGGCCGAGGCCCTGGAGGTCGGCATGGTCGGTGTCAACACAGGTCTCATCTCGGATGCTGCCGCGCCTTTTGGTGGTGTCAAGGAGAGTGGATTTGGGCGAGAGGGAAGCCATCTGGGCATTGAAGAATACATTGTCACAAAGACGATAACTTTGGGTGGCAATGGACAGCCTCTACAAGGCGAGTAGTGGGCTGGTGGAGACAAGGAAAAGCATCACGTAATCCATATATATATATATATAATCATCTGATCAATCACTACAACCTGTTCTTGGTCACGTCAAAGTCACCTGTGGCTCATACCGTCTTGCTCTAATTATACATGCATGCTGCTCTAACAAGTCTGTCTAAATGCTCTTCTGGGGTATAACAACAGGAGCACCTGCATGCAAGTATCGTCAATACTGGATGTAGCAAAGTGTTGCTGCGTCTTTATACTTTACTCAAACACATGGAAATGACATGCCAAGGAACTCATGACTTTAGACATCATTGGAAATTGTTCATTTTCATGCCGGTTGCTCCAGCACTATCGTTGGATGCATACGTGAGGTCCTGAATGTAATACCCCGCGCCATAACCCATGAATGCTAGAAAAGACCCATATCGCCCAGAAACTACCTCTAGTACCTCTTGCCCTCGCGAAGGATGTCGCTGTACTCCTCGAGAGGAGACGGGGTGAGCTTGTTGTCCTTCCACAGGTTGGGTGTGAGGAAACCGTAGGTGTGTGCGACGGCGACAAAGGTAGCCTTCAGGGTGTTCTCGAGGGTCTTGGTGGAACCGGACGAGGCAGTGTAAATGTCGGAGACACCAGCCAACTGCAAGAGACGTTTGACGGCAGGCGAAGCAACGAGACCGGTACCACGGGGAGCGGGAATGAGACGGACAGTGACGGAACCGCACTTTCCGCTCTCCTTGGTGGGCAGCGAGTGGGGCTCACCGAGGTTGGTACCCCAGTAACCTCTTCGGATGGGAACGACGGAGAGCTTGGCAATGATGATGGCGGCACGGATGGCGGTCGCGACTTCCTTGGAGGTCTTGATACCGAGACCAATGTGGCCCTCAGAGTCACCGATGACGACGATGGCCTTGAAGCGGGTACGCTGACCGGCACGGGTCTGCTTCTGGACGGGCTTGATCTTCATGACCTCATCCTTGAGCTTGGGCAGGAAGAAGTCAACGACCTGGTACTCCTTGATGGGGAGAGAGTGGAGGTAGCTGTCAGATGTCAGTCCGAGGTTTTGGAGAAGTTGTGTCGCTCTCGTGGACGTACATCTCCTCCATGCTCTTGATCTTGCCAGCCTTTACAAGACGGCCGAGCTTGGTGACGGGCTGCCATTCCTTCTCCTGTACCGATTGTCAACTTCCTGCAATTTGTCCTTTACATGCTGTGTGTGCCTACTTCTTGCTTTCCACCGCGGCGGCCACGTCCACGGCCACGACCACGTCCGCGATCACCACCGCGGTCACCACGAGAACCGAAACCGCCACGAGCGGGGGCAGGAGCGTCAGCCATGTTGTATTTTGGTGGGGTATACGGCTGCTATTCTGGATATTAGCAATTGCTCGGCGAGAGAAGATGTGGAAGAGCGTACGATTTGGTGTTCCTGGGAGTTAGTGCTGTTGTCGCGAAGGCAGTCGCGAAATTCAATGTTGGAATTCGAACGTCGCTTCCAATCCGTGGGCACTAGCCTAGATTAGGATTGGCGTGGCGGGACCATTGACTATCGATGAAGCACTCCTCCACCTGACAAACAAGCTGCTTTTCTTCTTCTACGGGTGTATTTGCTACAGTCGAAGATGTGAGTGCAGTGAAAGACACAAATTTGGTTATATGCTATTGTTCGGGTTTCGGTCTCTCCCAGTGTTTCTGAGCATACGAATGTACTAGACTTGGTATCTCCGTCCCATCGTTAGCTCTGCCGACTACTTCTAATTGATACCTGCTGAAATTACAAGAGGCACTGCATGATTAAAGACTTTCAATACTTGACGAATTATGCGAATGCTCGATTGATGTTGTTTGGCTCGTCTACTACGTTTCCCACAATGCCTGTTATGGCAGCTGACTAAGAAACCTCCGAGAGCGCCTGACTCGTTCACATGCTCGAGGTAACAGGAATATCACACGAGCAGACATACAAACAGATCTCAGCAACCCATCTCCGACGATACCTCCGCCTACACATATGCTCCTGCTCTATTATAATGTCTATATTTAATTCGGTGCTGGGCTCGCTGTCTCCTCCTCCGGAATTTAGAAAGTCGTTCGAAGATCCACACGCGCGCGACCATGAGCTACCACTATACAACTCTCCGCCGTCTCCGCGAATCCCGCCACCTGTCACTGCCTCAGTACTATGGAACGTCCCCAAGACTGCCTTGTTACCACCACCTCGAGTGCCCGACGATTTGATAGCTCTGCAACGGCGAGCGCGACACCTTGAACAACAGCTGCAAGAGCTGCTCGATGCGCAGGCAGATGGCTTGATGGGCGGGCTAGCTACGGGTGATGCCATACCGGACGATACTGTGTCGAATGGAAGTACTACACCAACTGTGAGCAGTGTCAGATCGAGTGACAGAAGTGCAGAGAACGGGGATACCCGCCAAATACCCAGGCGAAAGAAAGTCGGTCTCAGCACAGCAAGAAAGGGCATCTCCAGGCGGATAAGACAGCTTGCCAGCGTCAAGTCCGAAGAACTGGATCTGCTAGATGAAGATCTGAGAAAACTACAAACCACAGTGGAGAAGACCGACGCGTGGAGCCAGAAGCGCATGCGACTCGAGAAGAAAATCCGCGACATAGAAAGCGAAGATGCTGGCGCAAAGGCAAACAACCTACAGACAGAAGCCTCAAAGCTAGAGCAAGAAATACGGCAGAAGGAAGAGGAACTGCGGGCCCTCAAGCGACGACATCGACGGGTACTGGATGA
>Ga0265798_10008853_pt1 | contig 12734 bp, 10 predicted proteins | sample P3T30metagenome_FD_192430 | JGI IMG/M metagenome (GOLD analysis project Ga0265798, IMG submission 192430) | Plant litter microbial communities from East Loma Ridge, Irvine, California - P3 T30 | ecosystem: Environmental > Terrestrial > Plant litter > Unclassified | place: USA: California...
ATCGTCGCTTACGGCGCCGGCGCGTTTTTCCTGGCCCTCTACATCATGATCGACCGCGACCGCCTGCGCGGCGCCCTGTTTGCCGCCATCCCCCGCGGCCACCACATCAAGCTCTCGCGCATCCTCTTGCGCCTCGAAGTGATCGTGGGCGGCTATGTGCGCGGCCAGGTGGTGACCTGCGCCTTGATGGGTGCTTTCCTCTTCATCCTCCTCACTGCGACCGGCGTGCCGAATGCGCTGGCGATTGCCGCATTCGGCGGCATCGCCGACGTGCTGCCCTTCGTCGGCATCTTCATGACCATGATTCCGGCGGTGTTCGCAGCCATGGCCGTCAGCGCGGGCGCCGCCACCATCGTGCTGGTGCTGCTGCTCTGCTACGAGGAATTCGAAAGCCGGGTGCTGGTGCCGCTGGTGTACGGCCGCGCCCTGCGCCTGCCATCGTCCATCGTGCTGTTCGCCCTGATCGCCGGCGGCAGCCTGTATGGCATCGCCGGCGCCCTGCTGGCGCTGCCCGTCGCTGCCGCCCTCCTGATGCTGGTGGAAGAATTGAAGATGGAACTGCCGGGCGAAGTGGCGCAGGAGGCCGACTGCGCCACCCAGAACGAAGACAGCGTGGGCGAAGCGGAGTACCTGCGCCGCACCGACGGCATGCCGGCCGAGGAAGCGGCCGGCGTGGCGGTGGCGATGACGAGCGAACGGGTGACGCTCGAGCGCGAAGCGGAAGCGGCGGCGGAGGCGGCGCAAAAGGCAGCGGAGGCGGCCGAGGAAGCCGCTGGCAAAGCTGCCATCGAGGCGACAGCCAAGGCACGGGAGGCGGCCGCCAGGGCCGCCGAGGAAGCGGGCATCAAGGCGGCAGAAGCGGCGGCGAAAGCGAAGCTGGCGGCAGAAGCGGTCGATGTGCCGGGACCATTGCCAGAGCCAGAGCCGGGGCCAGGGCCGGTGCAGGGGCCGGCGTCGGCTTGAAGGCTGCCCGTCAATCCGTCAGCTAACGGCGCAATACCGAAGCCAGGCGCCTTAGGGCCAGAGCGCCGGGTCGATGGTGCCCAGTCCCCTGAACACGGGCCTGCAGAAATAATAGCCCTGCATCAGATCGACGCCGGCATCGAACAGGTAATCGCGCTCGGCGCGCGTTTCGACGCCCTCGGCCAGCACCCGGCTGCCCAGGGCGCCGCACATGGCGATGACCGCCTTGACGATGGCCTGCCTGGCCGGGTCACGGTCCACCGCCCGTACCAGGTCGATGTCGAGTTTGACGACGTCGGGCTGGAATTGCGCCAGCAGATTGAGGCCCACGAAGCCGGCGCCAAAATCGTCATACGCCGTCTGGAAACCGTACTCGCGGTAGGCATTGAAAATTTCAATCAGCTGGCCGCTGTCCTCCACCCGCGCGCCGCCGACCACCTCGAAGCCGATGCGCTCGAGGGGAAAATTGAAAGTGCGCGCAGCAGCGAAGGTAGAGCGGATGCAGTGGCGGGGATCGCGCACGGCATTGGCGAGAAAATTGATCGACAGGCGCTCGCGCATGCCCAGCGCCGCCGCTTTCTCGATGGCGGTAACGCGCACCAGTTGGTCGAAAGCGTAGATGGTCTGCGGCGTCAGGCGCGCCAGCACGCTTTCCGCACCTTCCCCCTGCTCGCCCCGCACCAGCGCCTCATGTCCGACGATCTGGCGCTGTCGCACGTCGACGATCGGCTGAAAGGCGAAATCGATCGCGAAATCGAGACCGTCGCTGCAGGCGGCGCAATCGCCTCCGGCAGCAGGGACAAGGGGCAGAATGGGAATGGACAAGGCCGGCTTTCGTGGTGGGCGTATGCCGATACTAACAGTGTCCCGGACCTATGCGTGCGAAATAACTAATTTTGCACGAAATACAATTTGATGATAGCTTCTGTGCGCCAGTTAATGTACCGCTCATGTTGATCGCACGAGTTTATGGGGCGCCACCACTTTGCGTAATATTCCGGTAATGATTCGGTCGTGATGGACACGTCCTTGTTGCTTGCCAGTGTATCGCGCCATAAGCGACCCATAGGCGACCTATAAGCGCCCCATAATCGGCACTTACACCGCAGATACGCGGCACATAAGCGGCCCATAAGGTGCACATGCGGGGAACATACGCGACACCTACGCGGCACCTACGCGACACCTACCCCCACCGTAAGCGCCCAACAAGCGGCCCGTAAGCACCGCGTAAAACGCCCCGCATCGTACGACGTTCCAGCGAACCGCTTCGCGCCAGCGCGACAGCCTGACCGCGACAAGTCAGTGTCGTCCGGACCACAACGCAGCCGGATCCCGGCGCCCACCTGGCGCTTGTGTGCAGTCGGACCGTAGCACGTAACCCGGGCTCGTATGCCCCCCAGCCGTCGAGCCTATCCGAGCGCTGCGCCGCTTAAAAAATCTTCACAGCCCGCCAGGGAACGTCTCCGGCACTTCGCCGCCTTCCCAGCGACCACTGCGCTCCAGCGGTTCAACGGCCGTGGTGGTATCAAAATGCAGCACTGCGTCGAACTGGCGCGGCAGGCTCGCATGAAAATAGTGGCTCTGGCGCTCGGTCTCGGGACGATAGATCACGCCAATGGCCCGCTCGAGCCGTTCGGCCGTCAAGCCCGCGCTCACGGCCTTGTTCGCCTGCGGCCCCGTCAAGGGCAGATAAAAGCAATCGATCTCCGTGTCGTGGAACAGGGCTTCGTAACTGCCGGGCAGCGCGGGTCGCACCCGCTTTCGCTCGGCCATGCCGTCCCAGTTCGACGCGGCCGTGACGCTGCCTTCGTAGGTGGAAAAGCCGATGAGCCGGGTCTGTTCGCCGTAGCGCTCGCGGGCCAGTTGCCCCACGGTCCACTCGCCGCTGCGTCCGACCTCCGTGGCGCGGGCGTCGCCGATGTGGGAGTTGTGTTCCCACACGACGATCTTGGCGGGACTGCCATTGGTATCGCTCAGGTGCCGGGCCAGCGAGTCGAGCGTTTCCGCCATATGCCGGTCACGCAGATTCCAGGATGAAATGCGCTGGGCGAACATGGTGCGGTAATACTCTTCGGCGTTGAGCACCAGGCGGGCATTTTCGCGCGCGTAGAAATAGGCGTCAGCGGAGGCGGCGCCGTCGCGCCCCACATAATCGGCCGCGTGGGCATGCAACTCGCGCAACTGGGCGACGACGGCGTCTTCGCACGATGCCGACAGACCCAGACCTGCCGTATAGCTGTATTGCTGGCTGTCGCCGTCGACGTGATCGAAGCAGGCGTAGCGCTTGCGCGCACGGTCGGCGCCGTCCGGATCGACCTCGTCCAGATAACGCAGCACCTCGTGCATGGAAGTGGACAGGCTGTACAGGTCCAACCCGTAAAACCCCGTATGCGGCGTGCCCGCCGGCAAGGCCAGGTTGTGGCCGCGCAGCCACTCGACAAAGGCCACCACGTCCGTATTACGCCACATCCAGGTGGGAAAGCGCTGAAATCCCGACAGCGCCTGCTCGGCAGTGGCCGCATCGCCATCGCCGCGCACGTAGCGGTTGACCCGGTAAGCATCCGGCCAGTCCGCTTCCACCGCCACCGCCGTAAAACCTTTTTCGGCAATGAGGCGCTGGGTGATGCTGGCGCGCTCCTGGTAAAACTCGTGGGTGCCGTGACTGGCCTCGCCCAGCAGGACGTAGGGCGCGTCACCGACCAGTTCAAGCAACTGGTCGTAGTCGCCCGGCTTGCCGCGCAAGGGCTGGGCTGCGGCGGCAACCGTTCCGGAAAGGGACGAAGATGCGGAGCTCATAATAATTAGAGCGCCGCACCGCGCAAAAATTCCCCCTGCCGGGAGGGCATTTGACCGAGATCAAACGCCGTCCAGACAAGGCCGTCCGGCGCGAACGCTCAGCCGCGCTTCATCACCAGGGTGAGGATGTCGTAGCTGGCCACCAATTCCTCATGCTGATTGGTGACCTGCACATCCCACGCCACCACGCCCTGCCCCACGCCCTTGTCGTCGGTGCGGTTGCGGTCGACCTTGCGTTTGCAGGTCAGGCGGGCGCGGATGGTGTCGCCGATTGCCACCGGGGCGACGAAGCGCAGGTTGTCCAGGCCGTAGTTGGCCAGCACGGGACCGGGCGCCGGCGAGACGAACAGGCCGGCGGCGGCCGAGAGCACGAAATACCCGTGCGCGATGCGCTTGCCGAACTGGGTATCTTTTGCTGCGATCTCGTCGAAGTGCATATAAAAATAATCGCCCGAGACGCCGCCAAAATTGACGATGTCCGCCTCCGACACGGTGCGGCGGTGGGTCAGCAGGGAGTCGCCCGTGTTGAGCTCTTCAAAATACTTGCGGAAGGGGTGGATCGGGCTTTCGTTCACGGCCGCGCCGCGCACATACTCGCCCGTGACGGCGGTCAGCATGGTGGGCGAGCCTTGCAGGGCGGCGCGCTGCAGGAAGTGGCGCACGGCGCGCACGCCGCCCAGTTCTTCGCCGCCGCCGGCGCGGCCAGGTCCGCCATGCTTCAACTGCGGCAGTGGTGAGCCGTGGCCGGTCGAATCGACCGCCGCTTCACGCTCGAGCACCAGCACACGACCGTGGAAGGCCGCCAGGCCCGGCACGGCCTTCGCCGCAATCGCCGGATCCTTGGTGCACAGGGTCGACACCAGGCTGCCCTTGCCGCGCGCCGCCAGTTCGACCGCTTCATCGATATCACGATAAGTCATCATGGTGCTCACCGGTCCGAACGCTTCGACGTCGTGCACCGCGTCGTTGCTCAAGCCGTTGCGGCACAACAGCAGGGTCGGCGAGAAGAAGGCGCCTTCGTGTGCGCCCTCGCCCACGGGCTTGAAGCCGTCGGCAGCGCCGAACAGCACCTCATTGCCCTCGGCGAGCATGGCAAGCCGTTCGGCCACGTCGCGCTGCTGGTCGAGCGAGGCCAGGGCGCCCATGCGCACACCTTCCGTTTTCGGATCGCCCACGACAATTTTCGACAGGCGCTCGCGCAGCCGTTCGGCCACCGCGTCGACCCGGTTTTCCGGCACGATCACGCGGCGGATCGCGGTGCACTTCTGGCCCGCCTTGCCGGTCATCTCGCGCGCCACTTCCTTGACGAACAGGTCGAATTCCGGATCATCCGGCGTGACATCGGGCGCCAGGATAGCGCAGTTGAGCGAGTCCGCTTCGGCCGTGAACGGCACCGAATTGCGCATCAAGTTGGGGTTGGCGCGCAGTTTCAGGGCCGTGTCGGCCGAACCAGTAAACGTGACGACATCGTCGCCGCGCAGGCGGTCGAGCAGATCGCCGGTGCTGCCGATGACGAGCTGAATGGCGCCCGGCGGCAGCAGATTTGATTCATGCATCATGCGCACCACGGCTTCCGTCAGGTAGCTGGTGGCGGTGGCAGGTTTGCCGATGCAGGGCATGGCGGCCAGATAGCTGGGGGCGAATTTTTCCAGCAGGCCCCAGATGGGAAAGTTAAAGGCGTTGATGTGCACCGCCAGCCCGCCGCGCGGCACCAGGATGTGGGTGCCCGCAAAGCCGCCCCGCTTACCCAGCGCCATCGCCGGCCCTTCGTGCAGCACGTTGGATGACGGCAGTTCGCGCGAGCCCATGCTGGCGTAGGCGAACAGGGTGCCGATGCCGCCTTCGACGTCGACCCAGCTGTCGGCGCGCGTGGCGCCCGTGTGGTGCGAAATTTCGTACAGTTCTTCCTTGCGCTCCATGAGGTACAAAGCCAGCGCTTTCAGGCTCGCGGCGCGGGTCTGAAAATCCATCTTCATCAGGGCCGGCACCCCCGTCTTGCGGGCGTAGACAATGGCTTCGTCAAAGTCGATTTTTTCGGCGTGGGTATGGTAAATCAGCTTGCCATTGTTAGCGCTGCGCAGTGGCGTACTCGCTTCGCTGCCGATCCAGCGGCCGCCGATCAGGCTTTGCAAAGTGGCGATGTCAGTCATGGCATTCATGGTTAATCCTCATTGGTGTGCTGTTTGGGCTTGTGCATGTCCATGTCGAAGACCAGGCGCTGGCGGTCCGGCTCGACTTGCGTCAAGGCCACCGTTTCGCGCATGGTCTGCATGGAGCGCACCGCCAGTTCATGGTATTGGGTGGTGCCGAAACTCTTCCAGGCGATTTCCTTGTCTTCCAGTTCGCGCACGACTTTCGCGGGCGAGCCCATCACCATCGAGCGGGGCGGAATCACCATGCCCGCCTTGATAAAACTGTTGGCGGCGATGATGGAATCTTCACCCACCACCGCCTGGTCCATGACGACGCAGTTCATGCCCACCATGGCGTTGCGCTTGACGCGGCAGCCGTGCAGGATGGCGCCGTGGCCGATGTGGCCATCCGCCTCGACCACCGTATCGTCGCCGGGGAAGCCGTGCATGACGCAGCAGTCCTGCAGGTTGGCGCCCTCCTCCAGCACGAGGCGGCCGAAGTCACCCCGCATGGATGCGAGCGGGCCGACATAACAGCGCGGGCCGACGATGACGTCGCCGATCAGCACCGCGCTGGGATGCACGTAAGCTGTGGGATGGACGACAGGTGTGATGCCGTTGATTTCGTAGACCTTGACCATATGTGTTCCTTTACATTCCCAGATAGGCAGACTGCACCTGTTCGTTTTGCAGCAGTGCGGGGCCGGGACCGGACAGCACGATGGCGCCCGTTTCCATCACATAGCCCACGTCCGCAATCGCCAGCGCCGCATGGGCGTTCTGCTCGACCAGGAGTATCGTGATGCCCTGCCCGCGCAGGCTTTGGACGATGCGGAAAATCTCCGCGATCAACAGCGGCGCCAGTCCCATGCTGGGTTCGTCGAGCAGCAGCAAGCTGGGATGGCCCATCAGCGCGCGCGCCATCGCCAGCATCTGCTGCTGCCCGCCCGAGAGCATGCCGGCCGTGAGCTGGCGCTTTTCCTTCAGCACCGGGAACAGGCCGTAGACGCGCTCCAGGTCAGCGGCCAGTTCGCCTCGGGGACGGGTGTAGGCGCCCAGGCGCAGATTGTCCTCGATGCTCATGGGGCCGAACATCTGGCGCCCTTCCGGCACCTGGCAGATCCCCGCCCGCACACGCGCATCGGCCGGCATGCGGGTGATGTCGGCGCCCTTGAAGGCGATGCTGCCGGCGCTGACCGGCTGCACCCCGGAGATGGCGCGCAGCAGGGTGGTCTTGCCGGCGCCGTTGGCGCCCACCAGCGCCACCAGTTGGCCGGCGCGCACTTCGATATCGATGCCGTGCAGGGCCTGGATGGGCCCATAGTGGCTGGCCAGGCCGGCAATTTTCAGCATGAGGGCTGCGCTCATGCCGCCACTCCCAGGTAGGCGGCAATCACCGCCGGGTTGGCGCGCACTTCGGCCGCCGTGCCTTCGGCCAGCGTCTTGCCGTAGTCGAGCACGAGGATGTGATCGGACAGGTTCATCACCAGCTTCATGTCATGTTCGACCAGCAGCACCGTCACCCCCGACTGCGCGACCTTGCGGATCAGCGTTTCGATTTCGTCCGTCTCGGTGTGGTTCAACCCCGCCGCCGGTTCGTCGAGCAGCAGCAGCGAAGGCCTGGCCGCCAGCGCCCGCGCGATCTCCAGCCGTTTCAAGGCACCGTACGGCATCTGGCTCGCTTCGGCGTCGATGTATTTGCCGACGCCGACAAAGTCCATCAACTGGGCCGCTTCTTCGCGGCAGGCCGCATCCTTGCGGCGCACCGAAGGCAGCGCCAGCATCGAGGCAAACAGGTTCTGGTTCAGGCGCAAGTGGGAGCCCACCATGACGTTGTCGATGGCGCGCATGTTCATGCATACCTGCAGATTCTGGAAGGTGCGCGATACGCCACGGCGCGCCAGTGCGTCCGGCGACAGGCCGGCCACATCCTCGCCGCGCAGCACGATGCTGCCGCTGCTGGGCGTGTAGATGCCGCTGACAAGATTGAACAGGGTGGTCTTGCCGGCGCCGTTCGGGCCGATCACGGAATGGATCGCTCCTTCGCGCACGCTGAAGCTGACGTCCTGCACGGCGTGCACGCCGCCGAAGCTTTTACCGAGATGCGAGATGGTCAGCATCAGGCGCGCCCTCCCTTCAGGCGCAGGGAGATACTGGGCACCAGGCCGCGCGGCAGGAAGATCATGGTGGCCATCAGGATCACGCCAAATACAACCACCTCCCAGCCTTCGAAAGCCTGCAGCAGTTGCGGCAGCACGGTCAGCAGGGCCGCACCGAGGATGGAGCCGAACACGGACGCCATGCCGCCCACCACCACCATCGTCACCAGCTCGATGGAATGGAAAAAGCCCGCCATGCCAGGCGTGATGAAGCCGATATAGTGGGCGCTGACGGAACCGGCGATGCTGGCGACGACGGCCGACAGGACGAACACCCGCACCTTGAACCGGGTGGTGTCGACGCCGGCCACGCGCGCGGCGATTTCCGAGCCGTGAATGGCCTGCAGGGCGCGTCCCACGGGCGAGTCGATCAGATTCAGCGCCAGCCAGGTCATGAGCAGCAGCATGAGCGCGGCAACGGCATACCAGCCCGTCTCCCCCGTCACCGCTTTGCCCAATACTTCAAAGCTCGGCACGGCCATGCCATCGGGCCCGCCCGTGAACTGCTGCTCGTTGTTGATGACGATCGAGATGATGATGCCCAGGCCCAGGGTGGCCATCGCCAGGGTATGGCCTTTGAGGCGCAGGATGGGCCGGGCCAGCACCCAGGCCAGCAGCGCGGTGGCGCACGCGCCAGCGGCCAGCGCCAGCAGCGGCGGCCAGTTGAAATGGGTGGTCAGGGCGGCCGATGCATACGCGCCCAGGCCATAAAAGCCGGCGTGGCCCAGGCTGATCTGGCCCGTGTAGCCCATCAGCAGATTGAGGGCGATGACCACCACCGCGTTCAAGGCGATGCGGATCGCCACGTCTACATAAAAGGCATTGGGCAGCACCAGCGGCAGCGCCGCCAGCACCAGGGCTAGCACCAGCAGGGCGCCATGGCGGCTACGCAGAAGCCTGGTTATCGGTTTCATACGCGCTCCGCGCTCTTGGCGCCGAACAGGCCGCGCGGCATGAAGAACAGGATGAGCAGGATCAGCACAAACGGCACGGCATCCTTGTACGAGGACGAGATGTACCCGGCCGTCATGGCTTCGGCGATGCCGAGAATCAGGCCGCCGGCGACCGCGCCGACACCGCCACCGAGCCCGCCCAGCACCGCCGCCACGAAGCCCTTCAATCCCAGCATGATGCCGGCATCGTAGGCGGTGTAGGTGATGGGCGCCACCAGGATGCCGCCGACGGCGCCCAGCAAGGCCGCCAGGCCAAACGAGAGCAGCAGCACGCGGCGCGTGTTGATGCCCACCAGTTGCGCTGCCAGCCTGTTGTGCGAAGTCGCCAGCATGGCCTTGCCCAGCAGGGTGCGGCCGAAAAACCAGGCCAGCGCGGCCACCAGGCCCAGGCTCACGCCCAGCACCCACAGGCTTTGCGGCAGCAGGCTCGCTCCCAGCAGCACCAGCGGCGTGTCGCCCGAGAACGGCGCAAGGGAATGGGTGCCCTTGCCCAGCCAGATCTGCACCAGCCCCCGGATCGTGAGCGAGGCGCCGATGGTGATGATGATGAGGGTGACCACCTGGGCGTTTTGCGCCGGTTCGATCACCACCTTCTCCATCACCAGGCCGATGGCGCAAGTGACGACAACGGCAATCACGATGGCCAGGGCCAGCGGCACCCCGGCGCCGGACAGCAGTGCCGCCAGCATCCCGCCCAGCATGATGAACTCCCCTTGGGCGAAGTTGATCACACCGCTGGTGTTGTAAATGATGGTAAAGCCCAGCGCCGCAAGGGCGTAGGCTGAACCGACCGTCAGTCCTGAAAACAGGAACTGCAGAAATTGGGCGAGCATGGCGAACCTTGGCTGGGGGTCGGATTTACTTCAGTTGCACCCAGTCGCCATTTTTCACTTCGACCATGCGGAAGGCCGACAAATCGAGGCCCATGTGGTTTGCAGCCGTCATGTTAAACACGCCCGTCGTGCCCACAAAGCCCTTGGTGTTCTCCAGCGCCGCGCGCACTTTCTCGCGGTCGGTGCCGCCGGCGCGCTTGATGGCGTCGACCGACAGGTTCAGGGCGTCCAGCGCGTAGCCGCCGAAGGTGGAGGGATCGACCTTGTACTTGTCCTTGTAGGTCTTGTCGTAGCCGGTGACGACGGCCTTCTGGGCGTCGCCGCCTGGCAGGGCGTCGGCGATCAACAGCGCTGGCGTGGGCAGGCGCACGCCTTCCGCGGCCTTGCCGGACAACTTCAGGTACTCGTCGGAGGCGACGCCGTGCGACTGGTACATCGGCAGGGCCGTCATGCCCAGCTGGCCGTAGTTCTTGGTGACGACGGCCGGGCCCTGGCCCAGGCCAAACACGAACACGGCCTGCACGCCCGGCACGCTCTTGATGCGGGTCAGCTGGGCGGTGATGTCGGTGTCCTTGGGGCCGTAGGTTTCATCGGCCACCAGGGTGATGCCGTACTTGGCCGCCACCGCCTGGGTTTCCTTGCGCCCCGAGGCGCCAAAGCCGCTGGTCTCCGACAGCAAGCCCACCTTGCTGATGCCGCGCTTTTTCATGTCTTCAAAAACCTTCTCGGCCGCCATGCGGTCGGTGTGAGGCGTCTTGAAGACCCATTTTTTGACGGGGTCGATCACGACCACGGCGCCGGCCAGCGAGATGAACGGCAGGCTGGCCTTGTCGACCAGGGGCGCCATCGCCATGGTGGCGCCGGTGGTGGTGCCGCCGATCAGGACGTCGACCTTGTCGGACTCGATCAGGCGCTTGGTAAAACTGTTGGCCTTGGCCGCATCGCTGCCGTCATCGTAGTGCACCAGTTCCAGCTTGCGTCCCAACACGCCGCCCTCCGCGTTGATCTTCTCGACATACAGCTGCAGCGTTTTCAGTTCCGGCTCGCCCAGGAAAGCAGCGGGCCCGGACACGGACAGCACGGAGCCGATCTTGATGGGATCGGCGGCGACTGCCAGCGAACTGGCAAAGGCCATGGCGGCAAGGACGATGGATTGCTTCAGGGCGGTCTGGAACATGGTGCGTCTCCTCAGGGGTTATTTATTTGTACTTTTGTTGACTTGTCGGGGCCTTGAGAAACCGTAGCGAGCGGTTCGATATCGTATCGAGTAGCGCAGCCGTACGACGGTACGGCGAGCAACGGAGATGCGATAGCGGATCGCGCAGTAGGTTTATCGAGGTCCCTCCACGCGTTCGATAATCAAAGCAATACCCTGGCCGACGCCAATGCACATGGTGCACAGGGCATAGCGTCCGCCCGTGCGGTGCAGCTGGTTCACTGCCGTCGTGACGAGGCGCGCGCCGGATGCACCGAGCGGGTGGCCCAGCGCGATGGCGCCACCGTTGGCGTTCACGCGCGGATCGTCATCCTGCAGACCCAGGTCGCGCGTCACCGCCAGGCCCTGCGCCGCAAACGCTTCGTTCAATTCGATGACGTCCATCTGCTCCATCGACAGGCCGGTCTGCGCAAACAGCTTTTTGGTGGCCGGCGACGGACCAAAACCCATGATGCGGGGCGGCAGGCCGGCGGTGGCCATGCCGACGATACGGGCCTTTTTGGTCAACTGGTATTTGTCGGCCGCGGCGCCCGATGCAATCAGCAGGGCGCAGGCGCCGTCATTGACCCCCGAGGCATTACCAGCGGTGACCGAACCGTCGGCGGTGACCACGCCTTTCAGCTTTGCCAGCTGCTCGATGGTGGTGTCCGGGCGGGGATGTTCGTCGGTGTCGAAGCGTTTGGATTCGCCCTTCTTCTGGTGCACCATCACGGGGATGATCTCGCCGTCGAAAAAGCCGGCCGCATGGGCCGCGGCCCAGCGCTGCTGGCTGCGGATGGCGAAGGCATCCTGATCGGCGCGGCTGACATTGAATTCCTGCGCGACGTTTTCGGCCGTCTCCGGCATCGAGTCGATGCCGTATTTCGCTTTCATGAGCGGATTGACGAAGCGCCAGCCGATGGTGGTGTCTTCGATCTTGGCCGTGCGCGAAAACGCGCTGTCGGCTTTGCCCATCACGAACGGCGCGCGCGTCATCGATTCGACGCCGCCAGCAATGATCAACTGGGCTTCGCCCGACTTGATGGCGCGGGCAGCCATGCCGACGGCATCCAGGCTGGAACCGCACAGGCGGTTGATGGTCGTGCCGGGCACTTCCACGGGCAGGCCGGCCAGCAGGCCCGCCATGTGGGCCACGTTGCGGTTGTCTTCGCCGGCCTGGTTGGCGCAGCCGTAATAGACGTCGTCGACGGCGGTCCAGTCGACGCCGGGATTGCGCTCGATCAGGGCGGCGATCGGCAGGGCCGCCAGGTCGTCGGTGCGCACCGTCGCCAGCGCGCCGCCGAAGCGGGCAAAGGGGGTGCGGACGGCGTCGACAATGTATGCGTCTTGTAATTCGGTCATGTGTATTCCTCGTTAAGCTTTGGGTCGTTTGTCGATCACGCGGCGCGCCTTGCCCGTCATCGTGCGTTCGATGCCGGCGGCGCCCAGCAGCGTGACCTGGGTGCTCACGCCAACAAAGGTTTTAATTTGATATTCCAGGTCGCGCGCCAGCAGCGCCACCGCCTCAGGCGTCAGGCTGGCCTCGCGCAGTTCGCCGTGCACATCGAGCTTGTCGAGGTGGCCGTCGCGCGTGACGATCAGCTGATAATGGGGCGCCAGCGCGGGCATTTTCAAGATCAGTTCTTCGATCTGGGTCGGAAACACGTTCACGCCGCGGATGATCAGCATGTCGTCGGAGC
>Ga0265798_10008854_pt1 | contig 12732 bp, 14 predicted proteins | sample P3T30metagenome_FD_192430 | JGI IMG/M metagenome (GOLD analysis project Ga0265798, IMG submission 192430) | Plant litter microbial communities from East Loma Ridge, Irvine, California - P3 T30 | ecosystem: Environmental > Terrestrial > Plant litter > Unclassified | place: USA: California...
ACCACCGGAACAGATTATGCTACGCTCGCACGCCGCGCAGTCTTGCCCCTCATAATATCCCAAATACTCCTCTGAATCTTCCGCTCCCCAGACAGAATCGCCTTCTCATCCGCAGCATTGATGATATCCTCGCCCGTGATAGCGTGATCGAGCTGACTCTCTCTGTGCGGGAAGTACTTCATAAGCGCCCAGTAGAAGATACCAGCCGCGAAGAAGGAGTAGACGTATCCGATAGCGAAACTACACACATTGTTAGTACTCCGTTCCCAGAGACTGAGGCCTCGAGGTACGACTTACAGATGCTTTCCTCCACTGTTAATACTGATAGTGTTGAGTGAGACGCTGTTGATGAAGCCAGGGAGTGGAGGTAGGAACCCCATACACAGTGCAACCACACTCCTCCAATTCGTCGCCCACCGCTCCGAATACCTATACATACCATGAAAATCATACATATCCGGCACCGACACCCGTCCGCGCGTCGAAATATAATAATGCGTCATCAGAATCGCAGTCATGGGGCCCAAGAAAATCGTATACCCGCCCAAGAAAGCCAGAAACTTTTGCGCAGAGGCTAGAATCTTCCAGGGCACGCAGGCCCATGCGCCAATGAGCGCGGCGAGCAGTTGGCCGCGGCGGATGTTGATGTATTTGGGGCAGAAGGAGACGAGGTCGTTTGCGGCCGAGATGGAGTTGGCTGAGATGTTGATTCCGAGGGTCACGATGATGAGGCCGATTGCGCCGAAGGCGGCGGCTGCGCGGCCGCCGGATGAGCCGGTGTCTTGCCAATGGTGCAGGATCTCGATAGGGTTCCAGATGACTTCGCCGTAGGCGGTTTGCGCGGCGGCGGCGGTGAAGATGCCGAGGAGGCCGACAATGGTGAAGATGAAGGGGATGACGATTGCTTGGACATTCTGTGCGCTGGGCTTATTGGCGTAACGTGAGAAATCGGCGATGTTGAGGCCGAGGGTTGCGTAGTTGCCTAGTACGGAGTTGAGGTTTGAGAAGAAGGCCCAGGCGAGGACGGAGCCGTGGACGGTCACGCCCTCGGTGATGACGGTGCTCTTGCTGATGGTGCCGCCGGCTCTGCGCAGGGTGTCGCCGAAGATGGCCAGGAAGATGATGGGCGCGATGATGGACTTGAAACCGAAGAAGTATTGGATCTTTGTGTAGGGGATGCAGAGGAATGGGATTTGAAGGAGGAAGTAGAGGAAAAAGGCGACGAAGCCTTTGGTGTCGAGGCCCTGGCCGGGATCGACGTGGTTGGGGATGTTCTTGTAGCTGGGCCATATGGCTGTGAGGAGGACTTCCATACATTGGCCTCCAGTTACGGTTTGGACACTGCACGACTATGTCAGTACTTGCGTCGTCGAAGAACATGCGAAGTGCTGCAAACTTACCCAAGCCAGATGATAGCAAGCGCACATCGAGACACGACAACAAAGTAGCTGAAGTAGTACCCAAACGGCATGCGACTCAGAACTGGAAACGGCACATGAAGCTACACATGTCGAATCAGCAAAATTTCCCTTCAAATCTCCAATTCGCAGGAAGACTAACCGTAGCACCAATCCTCCCATTCATCGTAATCACCAACCCCATAATCGTATTGCCAAGCACACACGCCCCAATCGCCATCCGCCAACTCAATCCAGCCGCAATCATCGAAGACGCAACCTCCCAGTTTGACACGGCCCACGCATCAGCCATCCAGTACGCAATATACGAACCCGTTCCCCAAGTGCGCTTCGACGGCGGAATAGGATCAAAATCGGCGTTGGACGCATTCTTCGTCTTTGCGAAACTGCTCGGTTCCTGGTCAACTGCTAGCGACCATCGGCCGCGCTTGTGTGGGCGCGTATGGCCTATTTCGGTAGACGAGGTGTCGCCTTCAGTGGACATGCGCGCGCCCTTTGTGTCGTCGTATGTCGCCATGTTGGGTTTGAGTTTTGAACAAAAGAGCTACAGAGTAGCGGACAAGGCACATGGCAGGGTTATTATATCCATCTACATCATACGCCCAAGCATTGTGGCGTGCCTGACTTCGGAGATGCCTTATCTTTCCTTATCATGCGGTCTTGCGGGCGATCAAGCTCCAGACACGCTCGCTCGCGTAAAGGCTTCTGCAAAAGGTCATAATGACAGGTGAGTCGCGTCTCATGGCTGTGAACGCGGGGTCTCTGGTGGCTGCTCATGCGGGCTTTGTGTGGACGTCGCAGACTTCCGACAAAGCCACGCACGCGACCGTCGTTGTTCTCAACATTACTTTTTTCACACATGGCGAGAAATGCGCCTGGCCTTGCTGTGATGCAGTAGCGCATGTAAGGAAATGGGCCTCGACCAGCGCTGCGACTGATAGCAGATGGTTTTGTGGTGCGTTGCTGTGACTCGATGGCATCGAGTAAAAAGACGTCAGCCGTTTGCGCACGCGGGAGGTTGTACGATAGGCGTTGTTGCGGGCATGTTGAGCCGAGACGGCGAGCCCCACCCCACGCTAACCATATCTTACCGCCGCTGGGATGGATCATCATCGTCCTCAAAATGCTGCATGTTTTGTAAAAATTACTTTGAGATCGAGACGATTGCGGCAAAAATTCTCTTCATCAGCACGACGAAGCAAGGCGAAGCACGCCTCTGAGGCGACGGCGAGATGAAGATTTGAGGCCGTCAGCAAAACAGCCTTCTCAGCAGACAAAAAGCTTAATGCTCCTCTCGTTATCGCCTACTCGTTCATTCGGCAAAGTTGTCCACCCCATGTCTCATCTCCTCCACGCTCGCGAACCGCTGGTAGTCGGTTGTAGCGTAACAACTTTCAGCCTTCCCACCTCACATCGTGCTATTCTCCAACTCCTTCGCATCGCTCACTTCCCACGGATACACCTTCTCCAACGCCCTGATCCTCCTCTCATGCTCCGCACTCCTAGGCTTAATGCTTGTCTTATACGGCATCGGATGGCTCACCAGCCCAGCCTGAAGTCCAACGTTAGCAATATGTCCAAGACACAAGTCTCACTCAAATATACGCTACCACATACCTCAAACTTCGCCTTAGGCTCCACAACCCTCCCATTCCCATCCACCGGCTTCTCGACATCAAACACAGCCAATGTCTGCGCAACAGTAACAAACAGCGCGTTATCAGCGAGTAATTTGCCCGGACATACACGGCGCCCAAAGCCAAACGTGTAGGTGCGCGGGTCGGGTTCCGCTCTGTGCGTGGGCGTCTCGATGAAGCGCTCTGGACGGAAGGAGTGCGGCTCCGAGTAGATCGCAGGGTCATGCGTGATGCCCCAGATGTTGGTCATGATGATTGAGCCCTTAGGTATGCGGTAGCCTCTTACAAAGTCTTCTTTGATACTCGCATGCGGTATACCCAAGGGTCCGACGGGATGCCAGCGATGTATTTCCAGCACAATGGCCCAAATATACGGCAGATTGTCGCGGTCAGAACCATGCGGCAGTCGATTACCCAGTACGCGATCGAGTTCTTCTTGTGCTTTCCTCTGGACGTCGGGAAAAAGCATCATGGCGAGGAAAAACACCATGAGTGACGCTACGGTAGTGTCTGCGCCAGCGGCGTACATGGAGACAGCCGAGAACTTATGTATGTCTTGCATTTCGGGCCCGTCGCCGAAGAGCTCGAGTGCTTGCGAGAGGAAGGATGTTTTGTGTTTCTTCGTGCGCATTTGCTGCTTGACGAAGGCGTAGGGCTCGTTGGTGCATTGGAGCCAGGTTGCGTTCATGCGGCGGGCGGTGCGCTTGAAGCCGGTGCCTGGGATCCAGTCTGGGAGGTATTGTACTGCGATGGTCAGTCAGCGCAGGCTTGTGTCGCGTTCTAACAAGACTCACGGAACGGAAGTATGTCTACCATCCATCTGCCGGGTATGAAAGCCTCCGAGAAGTCTTCCATCATCTGGCCAGCGATGTCGACGAGGTGGTCTTTGCCATGTTGATTCACATTGTAACCGTAGGTCAATTTCAGTATGACGGCGCCTGCTTCTATTTTGATGTGCTCGAACAGATTCTCCGGGGATTCCAAAAGTTTGAGAATGAGATGCGCTGATTCTTCTTCTTGGACCACGTTGGCGACTTTGAGCGATTTAGCGCTACCGAGAATTTTTGCCATGTTGGCTCGGTGTTTCTTCATGTCGTTCATGTCGTTTTGCATGGCGACTCCCTGCGCATAACCCGCTCTTTGCTCCTCATCAGTGCTGCAACTCAAGGTGTTCCCACATACTTACAGCTTGCTAGCGAACTCGCTGTGCGGCCGGCCAGCAGTGGTGGCTGCTTTGTCCCTCAAAAGCTCGAGTGCAATCTGGCCATCGTTGATGATGACGATGGTTTGCCCCAGAATGGTCAATGAACTGATGGGGCCATAGATATCCTTGTGCTTTAGCCAGTGCTCATACTCGACTTCACCATGCTTGGGCATGTCCTTCAGATTTCCAACGAGTGGTAGTCCCTTGGGACCCGGCGGTAGTGGTCGGGCATTGCTTCCCTGTCGAGCCAGGTAATTGATGAGGTACATGATAGCAGCGCCGATGCCGAAGAAGACCAGAATGCTGACGGGCGAGAAAGCCATGTTGGGTGCAATGAATGGGAGTGCGATGCTGAGTGGTTACGAAGAAGCCAGTCGAGCAGATGATGAGCCGCACCTGGTATGTAAGTCAAGTCGCCCCAGCTAAATATAGCAGTGTGTCAATCTGGTCTTATACGTCTCCTGTTCGTCTTGGGTATATGGTGTTAGCGCTGATTACCTGTGGTCTGGCCTATCAAGCTGATGGGCATAGACGTGAGATTTAGGCGTCATTAGGAAGTGCTCGACAAGCGACGACTTAGTCGGCATACCGTTTGAGGCTAGCATACCTTCCTCAAGTCCATGAGCTGAGCATCTAGTGACCTTGTACGAGCGAACCCACAAAGACGAGGCGTTTCTTGCAGATGTGGCGCAACAGGTTTGGCGCGTAGTGAATGCGTCGTGATCTTCGTCCTGCGAGACGCAAGTGCTCGAACACCGCGTCGGCCACGACTGACATTTCCTACGTAGTATCTCCAGGTCCATGGAAAATTGATGGCATTGTATCTGCCGAGTGGTAGTGCGCACAGCAAAGTAGACCCACTAATCTTCGAGTTTCCGAGGTCGCCAAATGACAGCGCAAGTAATCCGTGTCCCTCTGGGACAATGGGCACTTGCTTAGAAGGTGGTGGAGCCAACAGCAAAGGGCGATCAATAATCTTCGCCTTCTGGTCGTAATCGTAAACTGCTTCTGGTGATTGGCTAAAGAACCGTTAATGCCGACTCGGTCGATTGGATTACGGGTCCTCGTTCAGCGTATATTGATGGACGGGCCATTGCGCCTCTTTGATGGACCTTCGGAAGGCAAGTAGCTAATCGGTAGGTAGTCTGCTTTGTGAAGCATGGCGAAGGTCAGGGCTGAAGTCCATGTAAGAATAGTCGATGTTTGTCAGCCAACCGTGTACGAAGACGGAAGGCGGTCCAGCCTCGCCAAGCCACTAAATCCAACTAGCACTTGTTCCTCACCAGCCGCATCTCAGCGTTGCAGAGACACCATACGAAAGAGCTCGTGATTCCAGAGTGCCACCCTACTAAAAGCTGCTACACGCTGCGAGTATTTAACCATTATTCTAAAGCCAGAAAATCTTCTAGAATTCCAAACAATCCGTCTTTGTACATATGTTGGGGAGAGACTGTAAATTGTCGTATTTCTATCCTTGCGTTGTTGTCGTTGGGCATCTGTAATACATATCGCGGAGAGAAGAGAGTGTGTTGGGACATCACTTGCGTCGCTGTCTTATGCCTCGATTTCCAGAGCTGAGGAATCTGTGGCGTAAAGGTGCTTGTCATTTTGAGATCTTGCAGTACGGACTGGAAAGGGCAGCAAGACGATAGATGCGCACACCATCTTTGGGATGGTGGAAGAAAGCAAGAAGTGGGTTTCTGGCAAAGTATATTGTAGTGAAGAGAGAGGCCTAGCGGTGATACCAAGCAAACAGAAGAAATGCTGCAAGAGATAGTACTGGGTGGATGAACTCGATACCCCTAATTTCCTTGTGCTGAGTATACCACCCAAAGCAAACCCAACGCCGCTGTATTAACGCCAAACACCCACCCACGCCGAACATGCACATGTACAAAAGAAACAATACTCCCCCCAATACCTCCCTCAAACAACAGGATGTTTCCCCCCACTCTCATCCAACCCCTGCCACTTCTCATCCCATCCATGCTCCGTATCCATCGCATTCCCCGCATTACCCTCATAGGTCAACCTCTTAATATCGCTCCAGAACTCGAGCTGCTTGCACTCTGCATCCGCAGCCTCGATGGCCTTCATGAGATTATCGATACGTCGTGTTTCGGTGGGGACTTCGGGCTTGCCCGAGGCGATGTGGGCGTCGCGGTGTGATTTTGCGGCTTCGAAGCGCGACATTAGGGTGGAGAGGAGTTGGCGGCGGGAGTTTTGGAAGATGAGGGAGGACATTATTGGGGGGATCTGGGGGGTTTGATGTTAGCGAGCGAAGTATTAGGGAAATGAATTGGGGACGTACCTGTTCAGCCAGATAGTGCAGTTCCTCCCCTCCATCATCGATGAACCGGTGAATGAAGATGATCTTCTCGCGATCAATAGCCGCCTTCTTCAACTTGCCCATCAGCGTCGCAATATCCCTAACCTCGTCATTCAAACTCGTCTTCCCGCTGTCCTGCGCACTCAGCGTCGCAAGCGTCGTGCTCCTCGCCAACGTCGTCCCAATACTAAACGCATCGCCAAACAGCCTCTCCCTCGCGCTCTCCTTACTCCTCGGCACAACCCTCTGCTTCACGCGGCGCCTCAGCCATCGCCGCCTTCGCACGAAGCTGTGAAACCACGGATGATTCCCGTGCCACGCGCTGCCCTTGAACAACAAACTATACTGCCAGCCCTCCTCGTCAACGTCCAGACTCATGTCCACGTACCAGCTCTTCCAGTCCCATGTCCAGCTCGGGTCAGGTACCTGCGCGTTTGTAATGTTGACGGCGGACGGCTTGAACTTGGCGTCGAGCCAGGGCGAGGGGTCGATGCGCAGGTTCCAGAGGGCTTTGGAGGAGAAGAGCGGGATGCCGAAGATGAACCAGCCGCGCTGGTTTTCGTAGAGTATGTCAATGTGGGAGGAGGGTGTGGAGGTTGGGGGTCCTGGTTCGGTGCGTGTGGGTGGTGTGGTGTCGCCGGTGGTGTGGTCGACGAGGTTGATTTGCGGGTCGGACATGTTGTGGGATGGAGTGTGTGTGTGTGGGTGAAAGGAGGAAATGTAGGCGTTGCGCCGATGCTATCGTGGAAGCATGGGGGAATTGGGTAGGAACGGGTTGGAGGCGTCGATAGGGGCTGCCGACAATGTAGAGAAGCGGCGAGGCAGCGATGGGACGTCGAATTCTGAAGCAGAGAGAATTGGTATTAATGAAGCCTGGATGTCCTCGAAGTCGTCTTGAATGAATGTGTGAATGCGGTGTCCACACACAACAGGGACAGGCTCACATGTTGGCGTTGGCGATCTAGTTCGCGCGCCTGGCCGCGGTCTTGGGCCGCACAGCAAAGGAAGCTAGGCCATTACGTCACACCCACGATGCGCCTGGCATGCCATCATTCCCCTCCAAGCTCCCTCCAAGTACCTTGACCACGCACTCCCTGCTTCAAACAACTCCTCGACATAACACCCGAAACCCCCAATTCCCACAAACCAAATACATAATGTCTAACCGCGCTCTCCCCGTCCTTGGTTTCGCTGCTGCTGGTGGTGTCGGCTACTACCTCTACAGCGCTGGGGGCGATCCTAAGCTCGCGGAGAAGAAGGCAGAGCGTGAGTCGCTTATGTTTCCCTGACCAAGCCAGTACATGCTGACCTGAGCGTAGATGACGCCGCAAACCTCGCGCGCCGCGCAAGAGGCGACATCCCCGGCCAGGACAAGGAACTCAAGAAGGCAGGCGAGGAGGGCTACGAGACAGTCCGCGCGAATGCGCAGCAATTTGTAAGTCACCTTACCACTCACTATACCCCTGATTCCACCATGATCATCTGCGAGCCGATTACTGACGTTTCCCAGGGCAAAGACGTAAAGTACAAGGCGCAAGAAGCCGAACAGAAGCTCGACCAACTCAGCGGCGAGGCGCGCAAGCAGTACGAGGCTGCAAAGGCACAGGCCGAGAAGGAGTTTGCTAGTACCCGCAAGGAGGTCAATAGCGCTGTTGATACGTTTGATAAGAAGACGCTCGAGGGCACACGGGAGGCGAAGGGCTGGTTTGGTGGCCTGTTTGGCGGGAAATAGATGTAGGGAGGTGTTGAACGTGAAGGGCGAAGCCCGGTGTCTAAGCGATGATGGAGTATGCCCAATTAATGCAATACAGATACGAATGCCCCGTGTCGTTGCTTGGTCACTCGATGTGAAGATTGGAACCATCAACACAATCAAATATACATTCTGTGTTGTTTTTCGCCTCAGCAACTGCGGCAACCATAACATGCGTCTAATGTCGCGAAGTCATACGGCATACCCGTCCCCACTCTGAAGCAGCTATCAGAGCAAGGAACGTCAGAAATCATAACGAAGAGCAAGCGATGAGCTGGAGCCGTGTAATGAATGAGGACCAGTTCCAAGGTGAAATGTTCTGTCGTTGTGCATGCTGTGAGTACTTTCATTAGCCACACATCCTGCATCTTACATTTAACGATGTAGCGCAAGAAACTCTTGACTGACCCTGTTCATCTTTGAAGTCGAAATGACTGGCTCAAGCTATCCCTAATCGCGTCGGAGAATTGAACGAAGTCGTGGTATCACGCGCGCTGATTGGCGGCCGAACGCGCGACGCGAACGCGCCAAGAACGCAAAGGACGCGTCGTGCTTTCCTGTTTTGCCAGCCCCTCGGCACATAAACACCACGAATGTGCCCTCGCTCGCCCTTCATCCGCAACATCACTTCGACCATCGATTGTTTATCTTAGCTGTGTCGCTTCTATTGTTTACAGTATCCTGGATAGCTTCAATATTACCACTACAATGTCTTCTTCCGGCCAGCTGCCAGCCGAGCTCCTCAGCCTCCTGGCACTACATTCATCCTTCCTGACCGCATTATCCCTACACTACGCCCACAACGGCACTTCGACACCCCCCGACTTGCGCGACATTACTACTTCAACCACCAAAGTCTGGCGCCAGCGACAAGTCACGTACGATGACATCCGACTTCTTATCGGCGTGCTCGACCAGGGCCCGTCCGGCCAGCACAATCCCTACTTCCTCTCCGACTATGGCCGCGGCAAGATCTGCATCGAGATCAAGGAGAACAGCCCGCTGATGGACGGCATGACACATCTCAACGAAGAAGGCCTGCAGGACCTTTTCAAGGACGGACTCGACTTCCTGTGGTCCCAATGGCGCGTCTCGCAACAACTCATTGCACGACCCATCGCAACGCCCAAGCGTGGCCGCGGCCGTCCAAAGAAAGTCGACGTGAAGCAGGCTCGCATGGAAACTTTCCTCGACGACACTGCCATGACCAAGTTCCTCGCCCAGCTTCCCCTCGCTGAAGTCTCGACGTGCACGAGCCTTACCGCGCTCGCGCCGCTACAAGAAAAGGGCCGCAAGCGCCTCAGGGAGTTTAAGGAGAGCGTGCAGCAGGGCCGACAGCAGAAGAAGAGGCAGGTCTCGGGCAAGGAGAACGCCCCTGTCGTCGCACAACCTAAGATTACGGAATTTACAGCCGTCAGGAAGACGAATCTGCTCGATCGCATCCTCGCGAAGCAAGAGGCGGCCAAATGCGGACCCACTGCGCCTACGCCAGCAGAACTGCAGCGTCGAGCGGCGCTTCAACGCGCGCCGGAGGTTCTGAGCGTCCTGTCGTTAATGTGTGCGAGCAAGCCTGGCGCACGCGCAGCCTTTTCTACTGCCGCCCTTCTCCAGTCACTACGAGGCTCCATCCGATCACCGATATCGCAGGAAGAAGCAATGCAGTGCATCTCCGTCCTGGCGACTGACGTCGCTCCTGGCTATATTTCGGTGATGAATATGGGCACCATGTCAAGTGTGGTCGTGAATCAGGCCATGAGGCCCGCGGACATCAAGGCGCGGCTGAAGTCTTTTGAATCCTGCTAGGCAGGACACATTACCGTTAAACGTGGTGGGAGGTCGGTTGCATGTAATACACAGTATCAAGCGCGAATGAAAGTACATTGTATTCGACAATGCGACCACGTGGCGATCCTCGCGAAAGCATCTCGAATCATTTCATGATACTTATTCGCTCACACTGACGGACGAGGTGGTCATGCCCTTGAGCACTCAAGGATAAGGCGTGTCAGACGTCGCGACAGTGCTGGAGGACACATTACGTCATCGCCACAGCATCATCTCATCTCACTGCCTTAATTCCTCCCCCATCCTTCCCTCTCCGCGGCGCAAGTCAACTCGATCACCGCTTAAATCGAAGCATCCAACACATCTGCACGTCATGACTCTATGCTCGTGGCCTCGTGTAAGCAGGCAAGCGACATGAATACGTAGGTGGTAGACCTGTTGTGAATGTGAGACGTATAAGTAAGGGCGCTTTCGAAGTGCAAGATACATTAATCACGAACAACTTCAATCTTTCTTGAATACTCTATAAGCAAACTTGAAGCTATTCGATAAGATGCAGAACGATCAAGGCCAAGGCGTATCGCACGCAAAAGACTCTCAACTTCCGCAGAAGGCGCAGGAGAAAGTACGTATCTTACATCCCCCATCCTTCCTCCTCCATCTCGCTAACGTTCCCAGGTCCCCTCCTCCGTCGAACACAAGATCCCCGACTCAGCCCACGACACCAACAGCAACAAGGACACGGGCAAGGTGTCGCACGCCACGGGAGATAGTAAAGTGCCGCAGGTGCTGCAGGAAGGATTGCCGGCGAAGGTGGAGAAGATTGTGCCGGATGCGATTCATGATACTAGGGGTGCGGACATCTAAGCATGGGACATAAGTACGCAGACGTGTAGGTGTATATACAACAATCTTCATTGACGAACAAACTCCTTTCCAAGCCATGCAACCACCACCACGCTCTGCCCCATGCCGCCACAACTCCAAACGCGTCCCACTCCCACACGCCCCCGCCTATACATCCTTCGTCAAATCATAAATCTTCTGAATCTCCTTCAACTGCCCCTCATGATCAAACTTCAAATCCTTCAACAGCCCATCCCCAAACCCAAACACCCACCCATGCACAACCGGAAACCCCCCTTCCGCCCAACTCTGCTGCACAGCCGCCGTCTTAATAACGTTCCGACACTGCTCCACGACATTCAACTCCACCAACCTCTCATATTTAGCGTCCCCTTCCAGCGCATCCAATTCCCCCTGGTGCAAGCGATACACGTCCCGAATGTTGCGCAGCCACGGGTTCAAGAGCCCCATGTCCTTGGGCGTCATGGCTGCTTTCACGCCGCCGCAGCCGTAGTGCCCGCAGACGACGATGTGCTTGACGTGCAGGTGGCGGACGGCGTAGTTTACGACCGACATTACGTTCAGGTCGATGTTGTTGACGAGGTTGGCGATGTTGCGGTGGATGAACATTTCTCCTGGTTCGAGGCCTGTTATGGCTTCGGCGGGGATGCGGGAGTCGGAGCAGCCTTGGGAGTGAGCGTTAGCAAGCGTTTTATATTGGGATAAAGATGTGGTGTTGAGATATAGTTTAGGGAAAGGTTGGTCGGTTTCATAGTAGATATGTCAGAAACGTACCGATCCAGAGATACTCAGGCGCCTGACCAGCGCTCAAGTCCGTGAAGAACTCTGGCTTTTTAGCCTTCATTTCCGCGGCCCATTTCTTGTTGTTTTCGAAGATGCGGTCGTGCGATTGCTGGAGGTATTTGCGCACTTCCTTTGTAGTCTCAGGATCCGCCATTTTGAGATCTAGCTTCGACGATGTGGAGAGTGAGTGTCGGCTGCTGGGTAATATTGTGAATGGTGGTAAAGGTGAGGTTGGTGATGGAGTAGATACGAGGGGCTTCACGAGCTTAAAACGCGCTGATCGGCACGCTCGCGCTACGTGGGGTAGATGCGAGAGCATTGAGTTAGATGGGGCCAAGTGTCACACCAGCGAGGAGCTCCAAGGCGTGTGCTGCCCCTCTTCCTACCTTCCTTCTGCGGGCAGATGCGGTTGAGAGCTTGGTACCTTTTTTTTGCTTCTCCGATTCGGCGCTGTGACGTCAAGCGATTGGCTAAACCCTGGTGCCGATCATTCGTTAGCGGGGAGATTTCTGGCACTCTTATCAGCCTCACTTCCGACTTTGGCTGCATCGGAAAATGAATAGGGCTTTGGCTGGCGAAATGAGTTTGAATGAAGTACAGAAGTCTGTTATCTTGGAACATGCTGACCGACTGCTCAATTCTCGCGACTACCCCAAGACAATCTGTCCCTCTGAAATCGCAAGAGCCTTCTCGGCGTCTGAGTTGCAAACATTGGGTGTGTCGGAGTGGAGAGATACCATGGATGCAGTACGCCAGGTTATGTGGGAGAAGAGAGACACTGGAGAAGTTGAAGTGATGCAGAAGGGAGAAGTGCTGGATGTGGACAGCTTGGACGATATCAGGGGGCCGATACGAGTGAGAAAGGTGCGCGAGACGAGATGAGGCACCAAATTCCATGAGAGATGGAGCTTGCTAGCTCAACCGTCACCACTGGTTTTAACATCGATGGTGGGAAG